>Ga0194121_10005689_pt1 | contig 17092 bp, 13 predicted proteins | sample TA2MahCa50mmetaG_FD_148609 | JGI IMG/M metagenome (GOLD analysis project Ga0194121, IMG submission 148609) | Freshwater microbial communities from Lake Tanganyika, Tanzania - TA2015020 Mahale Deep Cast 50m | ecosystem: Environmental > Aquatic > Freshwater > Lake | place: Tanzania: Lake...
GCGACGTCTGGTCACCGCACCTGGAGCTGCGCGAAGCGCTGCAGGCCGTGGCCGCCGAGTTCCTCGACGCCATCAGAGGCCGGCGAGCGCCTGCCACCGCCGGCGACGCGGGCCTGCGCATCGTCCGCCTGCTCGAGGCGGCGACGTCGTCGATGGCCGGCCAGGGACGGCTGGTCTCCCTGTCCACGGACGCGCAGCCGGCATGATTCCGTACCTCGATCTGCCCGCGCAGTACCGCAGCATCAAGCCCGAGGTGGACGAGGCGGTGCAGCGTGTCCTGGCGAGCGCCCAGCTCATTCTCGGCCCCGAGGTCGCGGCATTCGAGCAGGCGTTCGCCGCGTACTGCCGCACCTCCGACGCCGTGGGCGTGAACTCGGGCACGAGCGCCCTGCACGTCGCCCTGCGCGCCTGCGGCATCGGATCTGGCGACGAGGTGGTTACCGTCCCGTTCACGTTCGTCGCGACGGTCGCGGCGATTGAGTACGCGGGCGCGCGTCCGGTGCTCGTCGACGTCGAGCCGGGGACGCTCACCATGGATCCCTCGCAGATCGAGCGTGTCATCACGCCGCGAACGAAGGCGCTCGTGCCCGTGCATCTGTTCGGGCAACCGGCGGACATGGATCCGATCCTCGAGATCGCGCACCGGCACGGTCTGCGGGTGATCGAGGACGCCGCGCAGGCCCACGGCGCTGAATACAAGGGGCGCCGCTGCGGCTCGATGGGCGACATCGCGACGTTCAGTTTCTACCCGGGCAAGAACCTTGGCGCGTTCGGCGAGGGCGGCGCGGTCGTCACCAGCGATCGCGACCTGGCGACGACGATGCGGCTGCTGCGGAGCTGGGGAGAGGAGCACCGCTACGAGCACAGGCTGAAGGGATTCAACTACCGGATGGACGGCATCCAGGGAGCGATTCTGGGGGTGAAACTGCGCCACCTGGAGGCGTGGACGGAGGCGCGCCGGTCCCGGGCCGCGCTGTACGATCGCCTGCTCGCCGACGCGGCGCTGCGGACCCCGGTCGTTCGCGACAACTGCCGGCACGTGTACCACTGTTACGTGGTGCGGACGGCGAATCGCGACCAGCTCCGGCAGACGCTCGCTGATCAGCAGATTCAGACAGGCGTCCACTATCCGATTCCGGTGCACCTGCAACCCGCCTACGCGGACCTGGGCTATTCCGCCGGCGACTTCCCGGTCGCTGAAGCGGCCGCCCGTGACGTGTTGTCGCTGCCGATCTTTCCTGAGATGACGGACGCCCAGGTCGAGGCCGTTGCCTCGGCGCTGCGCGTCCCCGTGCAGGCGTGAAGGCGTCCCGCCGTGGAGGCCGGCATGTTCGAGCTCGATGACGAATCGGATCCGCGGATTCGCGAGATCCGCCAGCAGTCGCTCCTGTACCACATGGCCGCGCTGCTCAACGACCGCGAGCGGGCGCGGCTGCTCGGTCTGCCCGAGGGGTGCCGCATCCGCGAACGCGCCAAGATTCTCGCGCCGGAGAAGCTCACGCTCGGCAGGAACGTGTGGATCGGCGAAGGCGCCGTGCTCGACGCGCAGGGCGGCCTCAGCATCGGCGACTACACGCAGATCGGTCTGAACGTGATGGTGTGGTCGCATTCGAGCCACCGGCAGGCGCGGCTGTCGAAAACCGGCATCGACAAGGACGGCATCGAGTACAAGCCGACGTCGATTGGCCGCAACTGCTTCATCGCCGGTCCCTCGGTGATCGCCGCCGGCGTGACCATCGGCGACCGCGTCATCGTGTCGCCGCTCACGTTCGTCGACAAGGACGTTCCCGACGATGCGGTGGTGAGCAGCAAGCGGGACGTCCGCCAGCTCGAGAAGCGGGTCCAGTCGCTCGAGAAGTCGCTCGAGGAGCTGCTGTCACGCCTGCCACGATGATCCCGTTCGCCCGTCCGTGGATCGGCGAGGAGGAGGCGGCCGCGGCGCGGCGGGCGATCCTCTCCGGCTGGATCACGCAAGGCCCAGAGGTTGCCGCGTTCGAGCAGGAGTTCTCCGCCGCCGTCGGCGCGCCGCATGCGTGCGCCGTCTCCAACTGCACCGCGGCGCTGCACATGGCGCTCGTGGCGGTCGGCGTCGCGCCGGGGGACGAAGTCATCACCGTCAGCCACTCGTTCATTGCCACGGCGAACGCCGTGCGCCAGGCCGGCGCCCTGCCCGTCTTCGTCGATGTCGACGCCGCGACGTTGAACATCGATCCGCAGCTGGTGGACGCCGCGGTGTCGGAGCGGACGCGGGCCGTGCTGTGCGTGCACCAGCTCGGCATGCCCTGCGACATCGGCGCCCTGGCGCGAGTGGCCCGCGCGCGCGGCGTCGCCCTCATCGAGGACGCCGCGTGCGCCGTCGGCAGTCAGGTCCGCGGCAGCAGCGGCTGGGAGCCGATCGGCCGCCCGCACGGCGACATCGCCTGCTTCTCGTTTCATCCGCGCAAGCTGCTGTCCACGGGCGATGGCGGGATGCTGACGACGCGGCGCGCCGATCTCGACGCGCGTTTCCGCCTGCTGCGCCACCATGGGATGACCGTGTCCGACACGGCCCGTCACGCCGCGACGACCCTGGTCGCCGAAACATACGCGGAACCCGCCTACAACTACCGGATGACCGACATCCAGGCGGCGGTCGGGCGCGAGCAGTTGAAGCGGCTGCCGGCGATGGTGGAACGGCGCCGCGAGCTCGCCGCCCGGTATGCGGCCTTGTTGCACGAGGTCGAGGATGTGACGGCCCCGTGCGAGCCGCCATGGGCGCGGACGAACTGGCAGAGCTATGCCGTGCGGCTCGCCGCCGGCCTCGACCAGCGTGCGGTCATGCAGCAGATGCTCGACGACGGCGTCGCGACGCGCCGCGGCGTGACGACGGCGCACCGCGAGCCTGCCTACCCGCCAGGCACGTGGCGAACGACGAACGCGGGGCTCCGGCGGAGCGAGCTCGCGCAGGAGGCGACGATCCTGCTGCCGCTCTATCACGAGCTCACGGCCGCCGAACAGGATCGGGTCGTCGAGTCGCTGGCGCGTGCGTGCGCGCGGTCACGAACCACCTGATGCCACGTTCCGTCGCCGTGGTGACCGGGGGGGCCGGCTTCATCGGATCGGAGCTCGTACGGCAGCTCGTCGAGGACGGGCAGGACGTGCTCGTGCTCGACAACCTCGTCAACGGCAAGCGCGAGAACCTGGCAGGGCTGCCCGGCGCGCGCGTGAGGCTGCTCGAAGCGGACGTCCGACACGTCGAGGCGTACCGTCACGCGCTTCCGGATGCCGCCGTTGTCTATCATCTGGCGTGTCTCGGGGTCCGGCATTCGCTGCATTCACCGCTCGACAATCACGACGTCAACGCGACCGGCACGCTGGCCCTGTTGCACGCGTGTCGTGCCGCCTCGGTGCCGAGGTTCGTCTACGTGTCCAGTTCCGAGGTGTACGGCACCGCCCGGCGGGTGCCCATGACCGAGGAGCATCCGGCGTTTCCCCACACCGTGTACGGCGCGTCGAAACTGGCGGGTGAATGCTACGCGCGCGCCTTCCACAGCACCGGTGGCTACCCGACGGTGATGGTGCGCCCGTTCAACACGTACGGGCCGCGCTGCCACCACGAAGGTGACAGCGGGGAAGTGATCCCGAAATTCGTGCTGCGCTGCCTCGCCGGCAAGCCGATGGTCATCTTCGGCGACGGCCGCCAGACCCGCGACTTCACGTATGTGTCCGACACCGCTCAGGGAATCCTGCGCGCGGGCCGCATGGAGGCCGCAATCGGCCGCACCCTGAACCTGGGCAGCGGAGCGGAGCTGAGCATCAACGATCTGGCCGTGGCGGTGGCGGATGCCGCCGGACGGCCTGGTGCGGCCGTCGTGCACGATCAGCCGCGGCCCGGCGACGTGCTGCGGCTCTACGCCGACACGGCGCAGGCGCGCGCGGTGCTCGGCTACGACCCTCGCGTGTCGCTGTCGGAGGGACTCGGCCGGCTGCTCGACTGGTACCGCGCATCCGGCGTCGCGCCCGAGCGGCTCCTCGAAGCGGACGTGGTCAGGAACTGGGAGGCGGCCCCGCGGTGAAGTTGTCGGTGCTGACGCCGGCGTTCAACGAGGCGGCGAACCTCGCCGCCCTGTATCAGCAGCTGGCGCCCGCGCTCGAGGCCCTCGGCCCCGACTGGGAATGGATCGTCGTGGACGACCACTCGCGCGACACGACATTCGACGTCCTCGCCGATCTCGCCGCGCGCGACGCCCGTGTCCGCGGCGTTCGCCTGTCGCGCAACTGCGGGTCGCACACCGCGATCAGCTGCGGCCTCCATCTCGCGTCCGGCGACGCGGCCGTGATCATGGCCGCCGACCTGCAGGACCCGCCGCAGACGCTCCGCGCGATGATCGAGCGGTGGCGCGCGGGCGCGCAGGTCGTGTGGGCGGTGAGGCGCACGCGATCCGGCGAACCCGCCCATGCCGGCTTTGCCGCGCTCTACTACTGGATGATGCGGCATCCGGTCGGCATGAAGGAGATCCCGGAGCGCGGGGCGGACTTCTGTCTCGTCGACCGGGTGGTCATCGACGCGCTGTGCCAGTGTCCCGAGCGGAACGTCAACGTGCTCGCGCTGATTGCCTGGATGGGTTTCCGCCAGGAGCAGATTGAGTACGACAAGCGGCCCCGTGCCGCCGGGCAGTCGGGCTGGACGACGGCCAAGAAGATCAAGATGGTCGTCGACTCGGTCACGTCGTTCTCGAGCTTTCCCATTCGCGCCTGCCTGATGGCCGGCGTGGCGCTCATCGCCGGCGGCACGGTCGCGTTGCTGGCCGGGTTGTTCTTGCTGCCCAGCCTCGGCGCGGGGGTGCTCCTGCTGCTGGGGATGGTGACGGCGCTGGCGGGCGTCCAGCTCGCCGCGCTCGGCGTCATCGGCGAGTACGTCTGGAGGGCGCTCGACGAGTCGCGGCGGCGTCCTCCATTCCTGATCGAGGCGGTCACCCCTGCGAACACCGCCGCAACGCTGCTGCACGGCAGGTGAGCAGAGCGGTCACCATCGCCGCGGCAATCGCCGCCGGCATCGGCACGTTCGCCTTCCGGTATCTGTCGTTCGCCGACTTCTCCAACGATCACTACCTGCACCTCGCGCGCGCGCAGCAGATGCTGATGGGCGCGTTGCCGGTGCGTGACTTCAACGAATCCGGCCTGCCGCTGATGTCCGCGCTGTCGGCGGGCGCGCAGGCGACGGCAGGCCCGGGGCTGCACGCCGAGGTTGTCCTGATCGCTGCGATGTTTGCGCTCGCCGCGGCGCTGTCGGTGGTGGCGGCCCGCACTGTCACCCGATCGGTCGCGCTGGCGCTGCTCGCGGTGACCGCCACGGTCGTTGCGTACCCGGTCAGCTACAGCTATCCGAAGGTGCTGCCGTACGCGGCGGCGCTGGCGGCCGCCGCGCTGTATGCGGACAAGCCGGATCGGCTGCGGCTGGGGCTCCTGGCCGCGGCCGTGGTCTTCGGATTCCTGCTCCGTCACGACCACGGCATGATCCTCGGCGTTGGCGCGGCGGCGGCCGTCGTCGCGCGTCACTGGCCGCTGCGCACCGCGGCCGTGCCGCTCGCCAGGCTCGTTGCCATCGGCGTGCTCCTGGCGGCGCCCTATCTGGTCTGGGTGCAGATGTACGAGGGGCTCGGGACGTACATCCGCGGCGGCATCGACCTGTCACGGCGGGAGGCGAGCAAGGCCGTGTGGGACCCGCCGGCCTTTCGGATCGATCGAACGAAGCCGCTGTTTGAACCCACGGTCGGGCCGTGGCAGCCGGTGATCAACGTGCGCTGGACGCCGGGGCTACCCGAGCCGTACCGCCAGTCACGCGAGCGTCTGCACGGTCTGGTCAGGCCGGAACGGCTGGAGCCGAACATCTGGCGCTACGAGATGACCCGGTGGTCATCCGGCACGCTTCGCGACATCGTCGAGGACCCGGCGATCGCCGACACGAACGGCATCCATCGGTCGGACTTCTACATGCAGAACCCGGCCCCGGGGTTCGTCGAGCGGTGGCTGATGCGGGTGCCGTCGCCGGCGGCTGGCCTGTATCCCGTCGACAACGGCGTCGCGGTGACGTACTACGTCGCGTGGCTGCTGCCATTGGCCGCCACGATCGCGCTCTGGCGGACATGGCCCGCGCTCGCGCCAGGGCTGCGTGCGCTCGTGGTGATGGCGATTGTCGCCCAGCTCCTGATGAACCGCTCGATGCTTCGCGACCCGCTCGTCACGCGCGCGCGCGACGTGGTCGCGCCGTTCGCTGTGTTGCTGCCGTTCGTGGTGACCGGCCTGTGGACGGCGGCGCGCAGTCTGCCCGCGCGCGTCGCCTGGCGCGCGGCCGCCACGCTGCTGCTCGCGGTGACGCTCTGGGGCGCCGCCGCCGCCGGCTCGTTCGGCGGCAAGTTGGAGGAGACACGGGTCCGTCTCGGATCGGCCGGCATGCGCGCACGCGCGGAGGAGCTGCGCGAGGAGCTGGCGCCGCCGCGGGAGCGCATGGGCCGCCTCGAGATGCCAATCGTCGACTACCTGCGGGCGTGTACTCCGCCGGAGAGCCGGATCCTGGCCTTGACATTCGCGCCGGAGCTGTTCTTCTTCACCGGCCGCGGGTTCGCCGCCGGACACGACTCGTTGCTGCCGGGGTTCTACGACTCCCCGCGCCATGCGACACTTGCAGTCGAGCGGCTCGCCGCCGAAGACGTCCCGTTCGTGATTGCCGACAGTGAAACGGAAGCGGAGATGCCTGCAGCGCATCCGCGTCTCTCCGCCTACGTACACGAGCGCTACCGCGAGGTGGCGCGCTTCGCCGTCGCCGGCGAGAAGCGCCTGATCGTGCTCGCCGATGCGTCCCGGCCGCCGGCGCGGACGTTCGGCGACGGTCGGATGCCCTGCTTTCACTCATGATTGCCGCGCAGGCGCGAGGCCTGCTCTACCGCCTCGTGCACCCGGAGGGCGATCCGGAGATCAAGCTGCTGCGCCGCGACGTGCGCCGCCTGCTGCGCCGCGTCGAGGAGATCGAGGCCGCCCGCCGCGACGACGCCGAGCGGCTGCGCCGCGCCGATCGCAACTCGGCGCAGCTCCGGCTGACCACGCTGCTGAACCAGCGCCAGCGCGAGGACGTCGAACGGCTGCCGGCGCTGCTCGACGAGCCGCGCATCGCTGCGCACGTACGGTGCGCGATCTCGTCGGCGCCGATGCTCACCGATCCGTACGAGCACATCCTCATCGAGCGGCTGTTGCCAGACGACGTCTACGAGCTGCTGATTCGCGCGATCCCGCCGGCGGAGTTCTTCGACGATCGCGACCTGACGAAACAGAATCTGGTGTTCCCGATGGAGCTCGGGCCCACGCTGTCGTCGCGGGTCTGGACGTTCATGGACGATGTCGTCGCGCGCCAGATCATCCGCCCGGCGGTGATGGAGAAGTTCCACGCGCCGCTGCAGCACCACTTCGCCACCGTCTTCGGCGACGCGTTCGTGGCGCAGGCGAACGCGCTGCCGCAGTCGATGCACGGTGGACGCTTGATGCTGCGGCGGCCCGGCTATCACCTGTCTCCGCATCGCGATCCGAAGCGGGCGATGTTGACGTGTCTGCTGTACGTCGCCCGGCCGGGCGACAGCGAGGCGCACGGGACGCAGCTGTTCCGCGTGCACGACGATGTCGAGGCCTCGTACAAGACGACGTACTATCCCGCGGAAGAGGGCCGCCGCTGCGAGCTGGTCAAGCTCGTGCCGTTCCGGCCCAACACCATGCTCGTGAGCCTGAACTCGCGCGGCGCGCACGGCGCGACGATTCCGCCTGACGCCCCGGCGCAGCTCGAACGCTACACCTACCAGTTCTATGTCGCCCCCGATAACCGGGCGCTGGGGACGCTGATCAAGTCGCTGCCGCCTGCGCAGCGGGCGATGTGGAACGACAAGGCGCAGGCCACCGCGGAGTGGGCATGACGACGAACGTGATCGCGGCCGGGCGACGCGCGGCGGGGAACGTGGATGTGACGGCGATCCCGTCGGTCGTCCCGAACCAGATCGGCGGCGCCGAGACGCCCGCTGCCGACGGACGGACGTTCTCGAAGATCGATCCCGCGACCGGCCGGGTGATCTGCGAAGTCGCGCGGTCCACCAGGCGCGACGTCGACGCCGCGGTCGAAGTGGCCAGGACGGCGCAGCCCGCCTGGGCGGCGATGACCGTCGTCACGCGCGGCGACATCCTGCGCCAGATCGCGATGCTGATGCGCGAGCATCGTGCCGCCATTGCGGATCTCGTCGCGAAGGAGACGGGGAAGTCGCGCAAGGACGCGCTCGGCGAAACCGACGCCGCGATCGAGATGGGCTTTTTCGTCGCCGGCGAGGGCCGCCGCTTCTACGGCCAGACGACGACGAGCGCCGTCCCGAACAAGTCGGCGATGGTCGTACGCCAGCCGCTGGGCGTGGCCGGGCTCATCATCGCCGCCAACACGCCGATCGCCAACGTGGCGTGGAAGGCGTTTCCGGCGCTGCTCTGCGGCAACGCCGCCATCATGAAGGCGGCCGAGGACACGCCGCTCTCCGCCTGGGCGTTCGGCGTGCTCGCGCGCGAGGCCGGCGTCCCCGAAGGCGTCTACACGACGATACACGGCTTCGGCGAGGAGGCAGGCGCGCCGCTCGTCGAGCATCCCGGCGTCGCCATCGTCAGCTTCACGGGCTCCTGCGAGGTCGGCCGCTGGATCGCGGAGACGGCCGGCCGCCGCCTGGCCAAGACCTGCCTCGAGCTCGGCGGCAAGAATCCGCTCATCGTGTGTGACGATGCGGATGTGCAGAACGCGGTGACGTGGACGCTGGGCTCGGCCTTCAGCAACGCGGGGCAGCGGTGCGCGGCGGGCAGCCGCATCCTCGTGTTCGACGCGGTCTATGACCGCTTCCGGGACATGCTGGTCGAGGCGACGAAGCGGTTGAAGGTCGGCACCGGCGACACCGATGACTATGGCCCTGTGATCAACGAAGGCCAGATGACAAACATGCTGGCGTCGGTGGATCGCGCCAGGGCGTCCGGCGCCGTGGTGCTCACGGGCGGGCAACGTCTGACCGGCGCCGGCTACGACGGCGGCTATTTCGTGGCGCCGACCATTCTCGAGCACGTGGGGCCGAACGACGAGATCTCGCGCAGCGAGCTGTTCGGGCCGATCACGATCCTCTATCGCGTGCGGGATTTCGAGGAGGCCATCGCACTGGCGAACGACTCCCCGTTCGGCCTCACCGCGTCGATCCACACGCAGAACCTCAACCGCGCGATGACGTTCATCACCCGCATCCAGTCGGGTGTGGCCGTCGTGAACGGCGGCACGTACGGCAGCGAGCCGCACATGCCGTTCGGCGGCCTGCGGCAGTCGGGCAACGGCTGGCGCGAGGCGGGCACGCAGGCGCTGGACGTGTACTCCGACCTGAAGACGATCTACATCAACCACAACCCGGGAGCCATCTGAGTAGACAGGGTGTGACGGCGGTCGCGTTCATCCCGGCACGACAGGGGTCCAAGCGCGTGCTCGGCAAGAACGTGCGCGCGCTCGGCGGCCATCCGGTGATCGCGTACACGATCGTGCCGGCCCTCGACAGCGGCGTATTCGAGTCGGTGATCGTCTCTACGGACTCGGAGGAGATCGCCGCGGTCGCGCGCCGCTATGGCGCCGAGGTGCCGTTCCTGCGGCCGGCGGCGTTCGCGGGTGACACCTCGCCCGACATCGAGTGGCTCGAGTACACGCTGCAGGAGCTGAAGCGGCGGGGCCGCACCTGGGACTGCTTCAGCCTGCTGCGGCCGACGAGCCCGTTCCGGACGGCGGACACGATCCGTCGCGCCTGGGCGCTCTTCAGCGCGCAGGAGGGCGTGGACTCGCTGCGCGCGGTGGAGAAGTGCGCGCAGCACCCGGGCAAGATGTGGGTGGTCAACGGGAACCGGATGGAGCCGCTGCTGAAGGGCGGTCCGAGGGACCAGCCGTGGCACAGCACGCCGTACCAGGCGCTGCCGCCCGTCTACGTGCAGAACGCGTCACTCGAGATCGCGTGGACCCGCGTGGTCTTCGAGACGCACACGATTGCCGGCGACGTGCTCGTGCCGTTCATCACCGAGCCCTATGAAGGCTTTGACATCAACGATCCGCACGACTGGATGATTGCCGAGCGTCTGATCGCGGACGGTACGGCGACACTTCCTTCGATTCAGCAGACATGGGCGAGCAGCAGCTAGATCACGTCACCAGCGACGAGCTGGTCTACGTCCCCGCGTCCGAGTTCCGTCGTCTCGTGGACGCCGGCCGTCCGGCCGTGAGCACCGCGGCGGCGTTCGCGGCGCTCGCGCGCGTCAACACGCTCTACATGATCGCGCGCGCGTGGTCCGGCCACATCGGCACCAGCTTCAGCTCGCTCGAGATCATGAGCTGGCTGTTCCTCAACGAGATCCGCGATCTCGAGAAGGGGCCGCAGGCGTGTGACGTCTTCTTCTCGTCGAAGGGGCACGACGCGCCCGCGCTCTACTCGGTCCTCATCGGCCTCGGTCTGCTGCCGGAAGAGAAGGTCGACAACCTGCGGCGGCTGCACGGCCTGCCGGGGCATCCGCACGTGGAGACGCCGTACATCCAGGCCAACACGGGTTCGCTTGGCATGGGCATCTCCAAGGCGAAGGGAATGGCGATCGCCAACCGGCTGGCAGGACAGCCGCGCCGCATCTTCGTGCTGACCGGCGACGGCGAGCTGCAGGAAGGGCAGTTCTGGGAGTCGCTGGTGTCCGCCGCCAACGGCCGCCTCGGCGAGATCGTGGCCATCGTCGATCACAACAGGATTCAGTCCGACACGTGGGTGCGCGACGTCAGCCACCTCGGCGACCTCGACGCGAAGTTCCGCGCGTTCGGCTGGCACGTCTCGCGCGTGGACGGCCATGACGTGGCGGCGCTCGAGAAGACCTTTCGCGGCCTGGACGGCGTGACCGATCAGCCGAAGGTGGTCATTGCCGAGACCGTGAAGGGCCGCGGCGTGTCGTTCATGGAAGGGCCGGCGATGAAGGCCGGCGAGCTGTACAACTATCACTCCGGCGCGCCCACGGAGGCCGAGTACGCGGCCGCCTCTCGGGAGCTCCTCGAGAAGGCCCGCTATGTGTTCGGCAACCTCGGGCTCGGTGCCCCCGCGACGCGCGCGGGACAGCGCCCGGCCCGCCGCGAGCCGCGCGACACGCACAACCTGATCGACGCCTACAAGGAGGCGCTCCTCGAGCAGGGCGGCCGCAACAGGCACATCGTCGTCCTCGACGCGGACCTGGTGAAGGACTGCGGCCTCGTGCCGTTCGCGGCGAAGTACCCCGAGCGGTTCGTCGAATGCGGCATCGCCGAGCAGGACATGGTGTCGATGGCCTGCGGCATGGCGCGCCGCGGCGCGCTGCCGATCGCGCACTCGTTCGCATGCTTCCTCGCCGCGCGGCCCAACGAGCAGATCTACAACCAGTGCAGCGAGGGGTCGAAGGTCATCTACGTCGGTTCGCTGGCCGGCCTGCTGCCGGGCGGACCCGGGCACTCGCACCAGTCGGTGCGTGATATCTCCGCGCTCGCGTCGGTCCCGAACCTGGTGCTGGCCGAGCCGGCGGCCGAAGGGGAAGTGCACGCGCTCTTCGATCACCTGGTCGACACGCTGCCCGACAGCGCCTATCTGCGGCTGGTGTCCGTCAAATGGCCGCTGCCGTTCGCCTATCCGGCCGCGCAGCGCGTCCAGGTCGGGCGCGGCTGGACCGTGCGCGAGGGCCGCGATGTGGTGGTCTTCGGCTACGGGCCGTGGCTGCTGTCCAATGCCTGGCATGCGATCGAGGACATCGAGAAGGTCTCTGACGCGCGCATCCGCCTCGTCAACCTGCCGTGGCTGAACCGCGTGGACCCGGCCTGGCTCCGCGAGGCGATCGGCCCGGCCCGCGCGGTCGTGACGCTGGACAACCATTACGTCCACGGCGGACAGGGGGAGATGCTCGGCGCGGCGATCGCGGAGCTCGGCCTCGATCCGGCGGTCAGGGTTACGCGCACGGGCGTCACCGAGCTGCCCGAGTGCGGCACCAACGACGAAGTCCTGGCCTACCACGGGCTGGATGTCCCAGGGCTCGTGAAGACCATCGGCGCCGCCGCGCGGCTCCTCGTCTCGGCCGCGCGCTAGATGACGGTTCTCTTCTGGGACATCGACGGCACGCTGCTGACGACCGCGCGCGCGGGCGTCTTCGCCTGGGACGATGCGGTGCGTGAGGTGACCGGACGCGATTTCGAGCTCGCCCAGATCCGCATCGCCGGTCTCACGGACTATCAGATCGCGGTGAAGACCTTCGAGTCGATGGGCATCGAGGCCGACGAGGCGTTGCTGCATCGCATGGTGGACCGCTACGGCGAGCTGCTGCCGGCGAGCCTGCCGCGCCGCACGGGCCGCGTGCTGCCGAACGTGCGTGAGATTCTCGAGCACCTGCGCGACCGCTCCGACGTGCGCTCGTACCTGCTGACCGGCAACACGCGCGCGGGCGCGCAGGCCAAGCTCACCCACTACGACCTCCTGCACTTCTTCCCCGACGGCGCGTTCGCGGAAGACGCCGGGGAGCGCTCAGCCATTGCGGCGCGGGCGCTGGAGCTGGTGCGGCGCGCGCACGCCGACGTCGCGGACGACAAGGTGTTCGTCATCGGCGACACGCCGCACGACATCCACTGCGCGAACGCCATCGGCGCGCGCACGATTGCCGTCGCGACCGGCGGCTATCGCATCGACGAGCTCCGCGCGCACGACCCCTGGCGCGTGTTCGAGGAGCTGCCGCCGCCGTGCGATTTCGCGCGGCTCGTCGCATGAAGCACGCCATCCGGAAATTCCCGGCGCTGTGGCGCGCCACCCGCCTCCTGCGCCGCTGGTACCACGCGCGGTACGAGGCGTACCCGGACTGGACCGCGCCGCTGGCCGCTGACCCAGACCTCTGGCAGTCGGCGCGCGCCGCGGCCCAGGGCGGGCAGAAGGTGCTGATGGCCAGCTCCATCGGCGCCTACGCGCATGCGATCACGCTCGAGAGCGCGCTCGCGGCCGCGTTGACGTTCCGCGGCGCCGAGGTCCACGCGCTCCTCTGCGACGGCGCGGTGCCGGCCTGTGCCGAGTGCGAGGCGTCGCTCTATCCGGACGTGCAGACGTTCGTGACGCGCGGTCCCAGCCGCGACCTGTGCCGCGACTGCCGCTGGCCGGCCGAGCAGGTCTACGCGCAGCTCGGCCTCCGTGTGCACCGCTACAGCGAGTGGCTGAGGGCCGAGGACCGCGCCGAGGCGCGGCACATTGCCGCGACGCTCCCGCTGGGGCAGATCGAGACGTTCGAGCTCGACGGCCTGAAGATCGGCGAGCACGCGCACGCCGGCGCGCTGCGGTTCTTCGCCTCGGGGTCGCTCGACGAGCCCCAGGCAGAGGCCGTGTTGCGGCGGTATCTCGAGGCGGCGCTGCTCACGGCCTACGCCACGCGCCGTCTGCTGCGCGCACTGGGATTCTCCTCCGTCGTGCTGACGCACGGCATCTACGTGCCGTGGGGCATCCTCGCCGAGGTCGCCCGCCAGGAGCGGGTGCGCGTCTCCACCTGGAACGTCGCCTACCGCAAGCGCCGGTTCATCTTCAGCCACCACGACACGTATCACCACACGCTGCTCACCGAGCCGCGCGACGCCTGGGAGGAGCACGAGCTCTCCACCACGCAGGAGCGCAGCCTGATGCAGTACCTCTCGAGCCGCCGCGAGGGTCTCTTCGACTGGATCGTCTTCCATCGGCCGACCAAGCAGGACCCGCAGGAGATCGCGCGCCAGGCGGGCATCGATCGGTCGCGCCCGGTCATCGGCCTGCTGACCAACGTCTCCTGGGACGCCCAGTTGCACTACCCGGCCAACGCGTTCGCGAACATGCTGGAGTGGCTGGTCCAGACGTGCGAGTACTTCGCGACGCGGCCGGACCTGCAGCTCCTCATCCGCGTGCACCCGGCCGAGATCAGCGGCTTCCCGCCGTCGCGGCAGCCGGTCCTCGCCGAGCTCGCGAAGCGCGTGCCGCGGCTCGCGCCCAACATCATCGTCGTGCCGCCCGAGAGCGGGTTGAGCACCTACGGCCTGATGTCCCTGTGCAACGCCGCCATCATCTACGGCACCAAGATGGGCGTGGAGCTGACGAGCGTCGGCCTGCCGGTGATCGTCGCGGGCGAGGCGTGGATCCGGAACAAGGGGCTCACGCATGACGCGAGCTCGCCGCAGGCATATTTCCGGATCCTCCAGCAGCTGCCGTTTGCCGAGCGGCTTGGTCCGGACCAGCTCGCGCGGGCGCGCCGCTACGCCTACCACTTCTTCTTCAACCGCATGATCCCGCTGCCCTTCATCGACCCCAAGGCCGGGTTCCCCATCTACCGGCTGAAGCTCAACAGGCTCCAGGAGCTGCTGCCCGGCGCCTCCCAGGGTCTGGATACAATCTGCGAGGGCATCCTGGGCGGGACGCCGTTCCTCCTGCGCGACAAGGACGCCCGTCCCCGGGAACTCGTCACTTCGTCCGCTACGTGATTCTTCACGTCGCCGTCTTCATCGTCGCGACGGTGGCCGCCGTGGCCCTCGGGGCCGTGGTACGCCGTACGGCGCCCGCTCTGGGCGCGGTGGTGCCACCGCGTCCCGACCGCTGGCACACCTCGCCCACACCCACGATGGGCGGGATCGCGATCGCGGGCGGCACGGTCGCCGGCTTCGCGATCGTCGCGTTCCAGCCATCGCTCATCGACTTCTCCAGTCCCTGGGTCGCGGTCGCGCTGGCCTCGCTCGCCATGTTCGTCGTCGGCGTGCTCGACGACCGGCTGCAGCTCTCCGCGCTGGCCAAGCTCGTGGCCTCGCTCGCCATCGGCGCCTTCTTCGTCTTTGCGCTCGCGGGCGCGGAGCCAGAAGGCGCGGCGCCGTCGTGGTACACGCTCATCGCCATCGTGTGGTTCGCGGGAATCTGCCACGGCCTGAACCTGCTCGACAACATGGACGGGCTCGCCGCCGGCGTCGGCCTCGTCGCCGCAGTGTCGCTTGCCGTCGTACTGGGCGCGACGATGGGGCCGACGCTGGTGCTGCTGCTGGTGGCGCTCGTCGGCGCGCTGCTCGGCTTCCTCTACTGGAACCGGCCGCCGGCACGCATGTTCATGGGCGACTGCGGCAGCCTCTTCATCGGCGCGGTGCTCGCGTCGGCGTCGCTCGTGCCGGTCTTTCAGACGCGCATGGCGTTCGTGAATCCTGGCGTGCTCGTGGTCCTGATCCTGATCGTGCCGCTGTTCGACACCGGTTTCGTGCTGGTGCTGCGCCGGCTCGCGGGCCGCGCCGCGACGAAGGGCGGCACCGATCACGTGTCGCACCGTCTCGTCTCGATCGGCTTCTCCGAGCGCAGCGCCGTGCGCATCCTGTACTTCCTCGGCGCGGCCGGCGGCGGCACCGCGTGGTTCCTGCAGGCGGCCACCGGCACCGAGCCGATGCTGCCGGTGGTCGCGGTCTTCGCCGTCGTGATGACGCTGATCGGCGTCTACCTCGCGCGCGTGCCCGCGTACAACGCGCAGGATTTTCAGGCGCTGCAGAAATCGTCGTTCGCCCCGTTCCTGAAGGACCTGACGTTCCGGTGGCATTTCGCCGAGGTCATGCTCGACCTCGTGCTCATCACCGTCTGCTACTACGCGGCGTTCCGGCTGCGCTTCGAGGGCGAGGACCTCGACATCTTCCTGCCGTACTTCACCGCCTCGCTGCCGGTGGTGCTCGGGTGCAAGCTGCTGGCGCTCTATCTCTCGCGTCTCTACCGGCGGTCATGGGGCACGTTCGGCCTGCGCGACATCGCCGTGGTCGTGCGGGGCGTCGGCATGGGCTCGGTGCTCTCGGTGCTGTCGGCGGTGTACCTGTACCGCATGGTCGGTTTCTCGCGGGTCGTGTTCGTGCTCGACGCGCTGCTGCTCGCTCTCGCCATCGTCGCCACCCGGGCCTCCTTCCGCGCGATGAACCTGGTGGCCGCCACGCGCAGCAAGCGCAGTCGCCGCGTGCTCGTGTACGGCGCGGGACAGTTCGGCCAGACGCTCGTGCGCGAGATGCGCGCCAACGGCAACTGGAACATGAACCCGGTGGCGTTCCTGGACGACGACCCGATGAAGGCGCGGCGATGGATCATGGGCGTGCCGGTCCGAGGCACGCTGAGCGAGCTCGAAGACGCGATGGCGCGCTACGCGGTGGACGAGGTCGTGCTGAGCAGCCCGGCGATCAACGGCAGCGTGGAGCACCGGATCCGCGACATCTGCGCGCGGCTCGGCCGTCCCGTACGCCGGCTCCATCTGGAGATCCGGTAGCTGGCCGCCGGCCGCCGGCCGCCGGCCGGCACGCTCCGCGTGGGCATCGACGGGCGCGCCTTTTCGTCGCCGGCGCCCGGCATCCGGCGCTACGTCACAGGCCTCGTCGGCGGCCTCCTGGAGCTCGACGAGCCGCTCGAGATCGTCGCGCTCGGCGGTCACGACCCGGCGGTCATTCCGGCTGGCGTCGGCCACGTCGAAGAGCCGCCGCATCCCCCCTCCAACCTGGGCTGGACCCTCGTCGGGCTGCCGCGCGCGGCCGCCCGGGGCCGCGTCTCGGTCATCCACGCGCCCGCCTACACCGCGCCCGTCTGGGCGCCCGTCCCTGTCGTGCTGACGATTCACGACGTCAGCTACGAGCTGTATCCCGAGTGGTACCCGTACCGGCGCGACTGGATGCGCCGCGCGTTCTACCGCCGCAGCGCGCGCGCCGCCGATCGCATCGTCACGGTCTCGGCGTTCTCGGCGGGTGAGATCGTGCGTGCCTACCGCATCGATCGGGGCCGCATCACGGTCGCGCCGCTCGGCGTCGATCCCGGGTTCGCACCCAGGGCCGCCGACGCCTGCGAGGTGCCCGCGGGCGTGATCGCGCCGTTCCTCCTCCACGTCGGTGACATGCACGAGCGCCGCAATCTGACGACGGTGGTGGACGCGATGTTCGAGGCGCGGCGCCACTTCGGCGCCGCGGCGGCGCTGTCGCTGGTCACCGTCGGCGCCGACCGCGGCGTCGGCGATGCGCTGTGCCGCATCGCGCGCGAGGCGG
>Ga0194121_10005697_pt1 | contig 17075 bp, 9 predicted proteins | sample TA2MahCa50mmetaG_FD_148609 | JGI IMG/M metagenome (GOLD analysis project Ga0194121, IMG submission 148609) | Freshwater microbial communities from Lake Tanganyika, Tanzania - TA2015020 Mahale Deep Cast 50m | ecosystem: Environmental > Aquatic > Freshwater > Lake | place: Tanzania: Lake...
TGACGCGAGCTCCTGCGCGAGGTGATCGAAGTCCGTGGCGAGCTTCCAGCACGCCGGGCAGGCGCGGCCGAAGCTGCCCGCGTCCGGCGTGAAGCGCTCGCCGCAGCGCGAGCAGGTGCAGTTGGGGCGACAGCCACGACACACGAGCCGTTCCACGGACTCGGGCTGGAACATTCGCCGACAGCACGCGCAGGAGGCCGCGATGCGCCGCATCTCGCTGGCGAAGGGCTCGCCTTGGCGCCGCCGTGAGCACATCACATCGCTCTCGACCGAGTCTCGCAGGATCCAACTGCCGCCCACGCCACCGTGCACGTTCGTCGCCTTCTGCATGACCTACCTCCGTGGGTGGAGCCTCGCACCGCCCACGCCAACGGTCATCTGGGCCTTGGTGCGTAGACGCGCGGGGAGCGCCAGAGTGGGGTCGTGCGCTGGTTTCGGCGATCCCAAGGGCGAGATCGCGGCCGCGCGGGAGGCCGGAGGGCGCTCAGTCGAGGTGGCCGCGTGCGCTGTCTCCCATCGGCACGCCGCCGGTGGGGAAATACTCTTTCCAGCGGCGGTCGACGAGCGCCGAGGTCGCGTCGTCCGAGAAGAGCTCGGGCGGATACCAAGGCTTCATGCGCGCGTCGATCGCGATCGGCGGAGTGAAGCTGGGATGGTTGTGGACGAGCTCGACCTTGCTGGCGGTGATGTCGCTCGCGGGATTGAAGCGCGTGAACGTGGTCCAGAGGAAGTTGACGGTCGAACGCGTCGCGCGCTCGGCGTCGTCGGAGAGCACGAGCAGCGGCCAATTCGCGAAGCAGGGGTGGCGCGCGATGCGCGCGGCCGCCTCGGGTTCGTCACGGTACATCGGCGCGCTGATCACGAGACAGCCCTTGCAGAACACGCGCACGTCGCGCACTCCCTCCGGCAGCTCGCCCGTGAATTCGGCGCGCAATTCGCGCCGCGGCTCGCCGAGCCCGAGCAACACGCCCTTCGACCCTTCGTCGATGCGCGGGCCAGCGTAGTCGAGCGAGTCCATCGACAGGTTCGAGAAGAGGAACAGGTCCGTGCGGAAGTCCGCGCGCGCGAGGATGTGCTCGAGGGTCGCCTTGAAGTCGCGCACATCGACGGCGCCATCGGTTGCGATCAGGAACTTGGTCAACGACAGCTGGCCCTCGCCGAGGATGCGGAACGCGCTCGCCATCGCCTCGCGCTTGTAGCGATTGCACACGACGGCGCCCGCGAGCGCGTGGTAGCCCGTCTCGCCATAGCTCCACAGCTGCTTCACCGCCGGCATCACGACCGGGAAAAGCGGCGCGAGCAGTTCCTGCAGGTAGTCGCCGATGAAGAAGTCCTCTTGGCGCGGCTTGCCGACCACGGTGGCCGGGAAGATCGCGTCCCTGCGGCGCAGCAGCGCCTTGCAGGCAAAGCGCGGATAGCTGTGCGTCTCGGAGTAGTAGCCGTAGTGATCGCCGAACGGTCCCTCGTCGCGGCGATCTCCGGGGCGAATCTCGCCGACGAGCGCGAACTCCGCGTCGGCGACGATCGGCAGCGGGCTCGCGCGGTGCGTCGCGAGCGGTACGCGCTTGCGCAGCATCAGGCTCGCGAGCAGGAGCTCCGGCACATTCTCCGGCAGCGGCGCGATCGCGGACAGGATCAGCGCGGGGGGGCCGCCGACGTGGATCACGACCGGCAGCGCCTCGCCCTGTTCCTCCGCGCGCTTGAGGTGGTAGCCGCCGCCCTTGCCGATCTGCATGTGCAGGCCGGTGCTCGCGTCGTCGAAGAGCTGCACGCGGTACATGCCGAGGTTCGAGCCGAGGCCGTCGGGGTGCTCGGTGTAGACCAGCGGCAGCGTCACGAAGCGGCCTCCGTCGCGCGCCCACGTCTTCATCGCCGGCAAGCGCGAGAGCCGCGGCGGAGTGTCGACGACCTCGGTGACCGGACCACCCGAGCCGCGCTTCATGCCGACCTTCGCGAGCGACGCGAACAGCGAGCGCTTCGACCACAGCTTGCCCAAGCTCGGCGGCACCAGCTCGTGGGGCAGGCGCGCGACTTCGGCGATCAGCTCCCGCGGCCAGCGCCCGAAGGCGCGCTCGACGCGCGCCGCGGTGCCGAACAGGTTGGTCACGAGCGGGAAGTCGCAGCCCTTGACGCGCTTGAAGAACAGCGCCGGCCCGCCCGCGGCGATCACGCGTCGATGGATTTCCGCCGCCTCGAGCTCGGGATCGACCTCGGCTTCGATCTCGACGACCTCGCCTGAGCGCCGCAGCTCGTCGAGAAACACGCGCAGGTCGGGCGCAGGCTGGTGCATGGGGGCAAGGTAGACCAGCCGGGCCGGAAGATCATCAGCGCACCGGTGACCGGGCCCGCGCACCGCGCGGGCGGGATCGTTCGATTCGCCCAAGGCCGCCGCAGCGGCCCTCGGGCACACGCGGCGCCGCGTCCTAGGACTGTTCCTCGAGCTTGAGCGCGCGGTAGCCGCCGATCGACTTGAAGTAGACGAGCAGCAGCAGGTACAGCGCGGCCATCCCCAGCGGAATGAACGAGTCCGCGAGCAGAGTGCGGCGGTCGCCGACTTGGTTGGCGGCGACGATCTGCTGTTGCTCGGTCGTGCGCGCGTCCTTGGCCTTCTTCGCGGCCTCGAGCTTCGTGCCGTCGATCGGCACGACCGGCTCGAACACGAGGAACTGCGAGGTGCTCGCGGCCTTGGACTGCTCGTAGACCGCCGGCGCGCTTGCCTGCAGGGCTTGCACCGTGTAGCGGTCCTTGGCGTAGCCGAGGCCCGGGTTGCCGATCAGGCCCGCCGAGAGCATGCCGATGCCGCCGATGATCGACATGGCGACGGCGCCCGAGCGCGGGAAGCGATCGCCGACGACCGCGAGCATGGTGGGCCAGAAGAAGGTCTTGCCGAGCGCGTAGATGCCGAGCGCGGCGAAGGCGATCGCGAAGGACTCCATGCCGGAGGCGAGTCGCAGGCCGAGCACCGCGAGCAGCGAGGAGACGAGCAGCAGGGCCACCGGCGAGAGCCCGAGGCGCTTCTCGATGAAGTCCGCGCAGAAGCGCAGCGCGAACATCAGGAGCGAGGTCCAGATGAACAGGATCTTGCCCTGTGTGGGCGTGAACAGGTTGCCGGTGATGCTCTCGATCCAGCCGTCGGTGCCGAGCTCGACCGCGCCGACGAGCGCGTGGGCCACGAACAGCGCGAACAGCACGATCGAGCCGAACGAGAAGCGCGTCAGCACGCCGACCGCGATCACGAGGGCACCCGCGATCACGTTGGCGACCATGTTCGCCGTGTCGGCATCGACGCCGAAGTTCGGCAGCGTGCTCTTCAGGAACAGGAGGATCAGGCCGCAGGCGACGAGCGAGCCCAAGATGCCGACATCCTTGAACATCTCGGCGAAGCTCGCGCCCTTCGACGCGGCCTCGGACTTCGGGAAGTGCTGGCCGAGGAACATCACCGCGTAGGCGGCGGTGGGCACGAGGTAGAAGGCGAGCTGGCCCTTCCAGCCGAACCCGAGCTTGGTTCCGAGCACCCACGAAGCGCCGGCGCCGAGCACCATGCCGAGCGGCCACGAGGCGTGCAGGATGTTCAGGTAGTGCGTGCGGTTGTGCGGGAAGACCGTGGCGACGAGCGGATTGGCGACCGCCTCGAGCGTGCCGTTCGCGTAGGCGAAGATGAACATGCCCCAGAACAGGTAGCCGTAGGCATTGTCGGGGCCGCTGGCGAGGAAGGTCACGACGGCCGAGAGGATGTGGCCCACGAGCGCGAGCGCCACGAGCTTGCCGTAGCCGAACTTGTCGACCAGCACGCCGCCGATGATGATCCCGAAGCAGAAGCCCGAGAACCCGGCGCCGCCGATCGCGCCGAGCTGCGTGGCGCTGAAGCCGTAGGCCTCGGCCCAAGCCCCGAAGATCCCGCCGCGGATCGCGAAGCCCACGCCCGCTGCGAGGATCGCCATGAATCCGGCCCACAGGAGCCTCTTTGCGTTCGTGACCTGCTCTGCGCTCTGCATGCTCGTCCTCGGCTTGGAGATAGGGGGGTAGGGAGCAGCGGGCCACCCCGCCACCCAGCTCGCGCGCTCCGCGGGGCGACCCCGCTTGCGCGGTCCGCAGGCACCTTAGCGCCCCTCCCGACCGCGCCGAAGGCTCGCCCACCTCCGCCGCGCACTTTTTTCCTCGTTTCCTGTCCGCCCCCCTGTCCGCCTTCGTTTCCCCCCCCTGTGTCCACCCGACGCGAGGTCGCACCTCGCCGGTCGTGGACCTGCGAAAGTCCCCTTCCAACGCCCGCAGGCCGCGCGCTCGCGAATCGCCCCCCCCGGTGGGGTTCTGTGCGTTCGTCGGCCTGCAGCCTCGGGCGGAAGCACTTTGCAATTCCCTCAATCCCCTCTTGCAGAGACTGAGTCCCCATGTCCCATCGCATTCACATCACCAGTGCCGGGCGCTCCCTCGCGGTCGGCGCTCTAGCGCTCCTCGGCGCCACGAGCTGCGGCTCGAAGTGGCAGACCTACAACGAGCAACTCATCAGCACCCGTGTCACGCCTGCTACGGACGCACCGGAGTGGGTCAAGGGCCAGATCCAGACGGATCCCGCCATGCTGTCGTTCGTTGGCCGTGGCGGCGGCTTCAATGTGCTCGACGAGCGCAAGGCCTTCGATGAGGCCTTCATGCACGCGCGCGAGCAGCTTGCGCAGTACGTCGGCACGCGCGTGACCAGCGAGTCCTGCGATCAGGACTGGTCCGATGGCGCGCGCTACCTCCCGCTCGAGGACTCCGGCCCGGGACCGGGCGAAAAGCCCGGGCAGGCCATCCGTTCGCGCGCCAAGCAGGTCGCCGAGGCCATCGTTGGCGAGCTCCTGCCGGTCGCGCAGTACTGGGAGCAGTGGGATGTCTCGGAAACGCCGGAGCGCAAGTGGGACGGCCACTGGTTCGAGAACAAGGAGCGCATGGAAATCCGTCGCTGCAAGTGCTGGGTCCTCGCCCAGATCCCGCGCAGCAACGTCGACAAGTTCGTCAACGCGACGCTCGAGATGCTCAAGAACGAAATCGAAGTCGCGCGCCTGCAGGCCGAGGTCGAGAGCCTCAAGCTCGCGGCCGCCGCCAAGCCGGCCGCCCCGGTCGACGCCCAAGCCCAGATCAACGCTCAATGGCAGTCGCTGATCAGCTCGAAGGAGCACGAAATCCACACGCTGCGCGAGCGCATCCACTACGGCCGCCTGTTCCGCCTCACCACGGAAGAGCGCGGGCTGCGCAATTGCCCCGAGACGCCGACGCCGTGCCCGGACTGGCGCCACGCCAGCGTCGCGCTGACGGCGACGGTCGCGAGCGAGGCGCCCGTGGCCATCGCGCCGGCCGCTGCGCCCGCGAAGGCCAATGACTGCGACTGCCCGCTGGTGGGGGGCCGTTGATCCATGTGCACGCTCACTCAGGGCCTCGCCCTGCTCGCGCTGACACTCACGACGGGCTGCCGCTGCCTGCAGCACTCGTCGACATGCTGCGCGGACCAAATCGTCAAGCCTATTGCGCTTGAGGAGGGACCGGGGCGCAGCGGAGCCAACACGGCCTGCAAGCCGCTGATCGGTATCTGCTACGACGCGATCGACGACCTGCTCGACCAGCATTCGAATTCGAAGGATATCGGACGCGTGCTCGTCGCCACGATGGTCGACATCAACGATGTCGATCGCACGACGATGTTCGGCCGCCAGACGGCCGAGTTCCTCGCCGCACGCCTCACGCAGGAGGACATCGATGTGATCCATGCCACCGTCCGCGAGGACCGCATGATCGTCAAGCCGGACGGCCAGTTCCTGCTCTCGCGCGACATCGCCGCGCTGGCGGTGGACTACAACGCGCGCTCCGTGCTGGTCGCCACGTACGGTGTCGTCAAGGACATCGTGTATGTGTCGCTCAAGCTCGTGTCGACCGTCGACGACGCGACGATCGCCGCAACCGACTTCACCGTGCCGCGCGGCAAGGTGGTCGACGATCTGCTCGCGTCCGGTGTGCGCTGGAACTAGCGAGCGATGCCAGAGGGATCGGGCGGGTCCGGGCATGTTGCCCGGGTCCGCCCGTGTGCTTGCGCTTCACTGGGCGCGGCCGGCGGGGCGGTTCTCGGTGCCGCGGGTGGAGGTGAGGGAGTCGCCGAGGCGCTGGCGCATGGAGTTGGCGAGGCCCGAGAGTTGGGCGACGACGGTGGGGTGGCGGGTGGCGAGGTCGTGGCGCTCGCCGGGGTCGGCGTCGAGGTCGAAGAGCGCGAGGCCGATTTCGCGCAGCGGATAGGAGGCGGGGCGGCCGCCAGCGGCCCGCGGCATGTCGTCGGTGTAGCGGTGGCGATGGGGGAAATGCAGCTTCCAGCGGCCGTAGCGCACGGCCTGCAGCTCATTTGATTCGTACCAGAAGAAGAGCGGGCGCGACGGGCTGGAGCGGCCCGCGAGCGTGGCCGAAATGTCGCGACCGTCGATGGGGAGCGCGGGGAGCGGCGCACCCATCCAGTGGGCGATCGTCGGGAGCAGGTCGATACCCATGGCGGGCTCGTCGCACACGAGGCCCGCGGGAATACGGCCGGGAAAGCGCGCGAGAAATGGAACGCGCACGCCGCCTTCGAAGACCGTGCCCTTGCTCTCGCGCCACGGTCCCGCGCTGCCCGCATGCTCGCCGTAGGGAGTCCACGGGCCGTTGTCGGAGGTGAAGAGCACGAGCGTGTCGTCGGCGAGCGCGAGCTCGTCGAGCAATTGCAGGAGACGCCCGGTCTCGTGGTCGATCTCCTCGATCACATCGCCGTAGGCCGTCGAGGTGCGACTGCGGAAATCGGGGTGCGTGCCGAGCGGCACATGGGGCAGCGGGTGGGCGAGGTGGAGGAAGAACGGCACATCCTTGTGATCGCGCACGAAACGCAGCGCTTCTTCGCTGCAGGCGCGCGTCCATGTGCCCGGATCAGGATTCAGCTCCAGCACCTCGTCGCCGCGCATGCGCGGCAAGTCGGTCCAAGGCTTGGGGCCATCCGGGTGGAACGGCCACATGTCGTGCGAATAGGGGACTCCGAACCACTCGTCGAAGCCGTGGCGCGTCGGAAGAAAGGGCGGGAGATGGCCGAGGTGCCACTTGCCGAAGAACGCGGTCGCGTAGCTGCGTTCGCGCGCGAGCTCGGCGAGGGTCGTCTCGCTCTCCGCGAGCCCGTGCGTCGAGGACGGGACGAGCGCGCCCGCGATCCCGACGCGGTTGGGATAGCAGCCGGTGAGGATCGCGGCGCGCGAGGCGGAACAGACGGGCTGCGCCGCGTAGAAGCTCGTGAGGCGCGCACCCTCGCGCGCGAGCCGGTCGAGGTTGGGCGTCGCGAAGTCGCGCGCTCCGTAGCAACCGACATCCGCCCAGCCTTGGTCGTCGGTGACGATCAGCACGATGTTCGGCCGCTCGATCCGCGGAGTGGACGCCTCCTGCGCGAGGAGAGCGAGCAGCGCGCCTGCCACCAGTTTCATGTGTGCAGCTTAGCCGCGCGTGCGCCTCGCGGCCGACTCGCTGCTGCAAGGCAAAGGCTCCGATCGACGCTCGGGGCGCACTGCGGACTCGCAGGGGCCGCGCTAGCATCCGGGGCATGAAGCGTTGGCTGCTGTGCGTCGTCGCGCTCGTCGCGTGGGTGCTCCCGCTCTGGTCCCAATCGAGCCCGCTGCGCGTGTTCCTGCGCGGCGGTCCGAAGACGCACGGGCCGGGCGAGCACGACCATCCCCGCTTCGTCGCGGAGTGGGTGCCGTTGCTCGAGGAGCGCGGCGTGAAGGCCGAAGGCGCGCTCAGCTTCCCCACGGCGGAGCAGCTCGAGCGCACCGATGTACTCGTGCTGTACGCGGCCGAAGGCGGCTCGATCCACGGCGAGCACCGCACCAACCTCGAGCGCTTCCTCGCGCGCGGCGGCGGCATCGTCGTGCTGCACGACGCGGTGTGCGGCGACGATCCGCACTGGTTCAAGACGGTCGTCGGTGGCGCGTGGGAGCACGGCCACTCCAAGTGGCACACGGCCGACATCGATCTCTACATGACGGACAACCGCCACGCGATCACGGATGGCGCAGCGAACTTCCGCTTCCGCGACGAGATCTACTGGGAGCTGCACATGCAGCCCGAAGCCAATGTGCTGCAGGTCGGCTTCCACTCCGTGTTCGACATCACGCCGCAGATGTGGACCTACGAGCAGGGCCCGTCGCGCGCGTTCGTCTCGCTGCAGGGGCATTTCCACGACTCGTTCGCACACGCGGCGTGGCGCACATTGCTCCTGCGCGGCATCGCGTGGGCGGGACGCCGCGATGTCGACGCTCTCCTCCGGCCCGGCGAGGCTGCAGCGCTGCGCTATCCGCAGGGCGGTCCGACCAGCCCGGAGCATGCGCACGAGGCGCTGCGCCTGCATCCCGACTTCGAGGTCTCGCTCGTCGCCGCGGAGCCGCAGGTGATCAACCCCATCGCGATCGACTGGGATCGCAGGGGGCGCATGTGGGCCGCGCTCACGCCCGGCTATCCGTTCAAGCAGGAATCGAGCGGCATCGAGGCTCACGACGAGATCGCGATCCTCGTCGATTCGAACTCGGACGGACGCATCGACGAGCGCAAGACATTCTTCCGCGGGCTCGATCTCGTCACATCCTTCGTGTTCCACCGCGACGGCGTGATCGTCGGCGCCGCGCCGGACATCTGGTGGCTGCGCGACACCGATGGCGACGACATCGCCGACACGAACGAGCGCCTGTTCACGGGCTTCGGCTACGGCGACACGCACGCCACATTTTCCAACCTGCGCTGGGGACCCGACGGCTGGATCTACGCGACGCAGGGCTACAGCGGCGGCGGATCGAACCATGTCACCAACTCCGCGGGCCGCGACTTCGGCCGCATCGGCAACGGACTGTTCCGCTTCCGCCCCGACGGGAGCGCGATCGAGATGGTGTCGAGCTATGGCTCGAACACATGGGGCTGCACATTCGACGAGGAAGGCGAGCTCTTCTTCACGATGGCCAACGGCGCCCACCTTCGGCATGTCGTGCTGCCCGAGCGCTTTTTGTCGGGAAATCGCGTGGACAACGCCGCGAGCTGGACGGACCTGCCCGATCACGACCGAGTGTTCCCTGCGGTGGTGCGGACCGACGCGCCCTACGCACAGATCGACTTCGTCGGTGGCTTCACCGCAGCAGCGGGCTCCGCGATCTACGACGGAGGCGCGTGGCCCGCGGCTTGGGCGCGCTCGCACTTCGTGTGCGAGCCGACCGTCAACCTCGTGCACCATGACCTAATCGAGCCGCGCGGCGCGACCTTCGTGGCGACGAAGGCGCGCGAGGACGAGTTCGTCGGCAGCACGGACCTGTGGTTCCGGCCCGTCGATGTGCGCGTGGGACCGGACGGAGCGCTCTATGTGCTCGACTTCTACAACCAGGCCGTCGTGCACAACGACACGCGCGGGCCGGAGCACGGCCCGACGAATGCGGCCATCCGCCCCGACCGCGACCACCAGCACGGCCGCATTTGGCGCGTGCAGCACAAGGCTGCGCGCAAGCTCGCGGCGGTTCCCATGAACTGGAATGAACCGGAAGCCGTGACAGCGCTGTTCGAGCGCGGAAATGCGCCCATGCGCACCGCGGCGGCGAATGCGATCGCGCAAGCGCGAGACGCGAAGTTGATCGACGCGGCCGCGAAGGTCGCCGCCGGCTCGGCTCAGGCTCCGGCGCGCATCGCGGCGGCGTGGAGCCTCGCGCGCGCGGGCAGGTCGCATGCGGCGCTCGAGCAGGCGCTGCGCGCTCCGGCCAAGGAGCCCGAGCTCGCGCGCGCGGCGGCGCGCATCTACGCGGAGTTCCCGGCACTTGCGACGGACGAGTCGCGCGCCGCCTTGCTCGAGTGCGTTCGCAAGGGCGACGAGCGCGCCAAGCTGCTCGCGGCAGCGGCGCTCGGCGAGTGCGCGACACCGCAATTCGCGGGTCAAGCGATGGGTGAGGTGGTCGCGGCGCTCGGAGCGCTCGACAACGCTTGGGCGCGCTCGCTCGCCGTGCGCTGGATCGCGCGCAACTGCGCGAGCTTCGCCGGATCCGCGCTCGCCAAGCCGGAGCCCGAGGCACTCGAGATGCTCGCGCTTGCGATTCCTGCCGCCGTGGCGCGCGACCAAGCGCAGTGTGGTTCGCTGCTGTCTGCGGTCGCGGACGGTGGTGCACTAGAGGCGCGACTGGCGGTGCTCGACGGACTTGCGCGCGGCGTGAAGACGCTCGGCGAGCGCGAGTCCGCGGCGGCGAGCGCGTCTCTGCGTCGCTTGCTCGCCGACAGCGAGGATCTCGTCGCGACGGCGGCGCTGCGCCTCGCGGCGACTTGGAAGCTCGACCCGCGCAGTATGGGCGAGGTGGACGAGGCTCTGTCGCGTCTCGTGCAGCGCGTCGGCAATGAGCTGGTCCCCTTCGACGCTCGCGTCACGGCGCTGCAGCTAGCGATGGGCTTCGACGCGACGCGCGCGAAGTGCCTAGCTCTCTCCGCGCAGTTCCTGGAGCCCGCCCGTGCGCCGCGCGAGCAGCGAGCGGTGCTCGAAGCGCTCGCGACGAGCGACGATGTGGCAGCTGCGCGGTTGATCGCGGATCGCTACACGGATCTCTCGAGCGAGGCGCGCGACCTCGCGTTCGAGCGCCTGCTCGCGCGCGCCAGCTGGTCGAACGCGCTGCTCGAGCGCGTCGAGTCCGGCGCCGTCGTCCCTGCCGAGCTCGGACCGCAGAAGGTCCACCGCCTGCGCACGCACCCGGACGCGGCCGTATCGCAGCGCGCGACCAGGGCCTTCGAGCGACTCGCCGGCGCGAGCAACGCCGGCATCGACGCGCTCATCGCGCGGCTCCTGCCCGAAGTCGATCGACCGGGCGGCGATCGCGTGCACGGCAAGGAAGTGTTCGAGAAAAACTGCGCCAACTGCCACACGGCCTTCGGAAGCGGCGGCAAGGTCGGCCCCGAGCTCAGCGGCATCGGCGCGCACGGCGCGAGCGATCTCCTGCCGATCCTCCTCGATCCCAACCGCGCGGTCGAAGCGGCCTACGCCGAGTGGATCGTCACCACGATCGATGAACGCAACTTCTCGGGTGTGCTCGTGCGCGACACCGAGGACGGAGTCGTGCTGCGCTCCACGTCCGGCGACCAGAGCATCGCGCGCGAGGAAATCGCCTCGATTCGCAACACGGGTCGCTCGCCGATGCCGTCCGGACTCGAGTCGATCGGTGCCGAGGGCCTGCGCGATGTGATCGCCTACCTCGCGGGCGACTTTGCGTACTGGCGCGTGCTCGACCTGAAGTCGGTGGTCAGCTCGAACTCGCTGCGCGGCATGTACGACTCGAAGCGCGACGCGAATCCGCTGATTCCCGCACGCTTCGGCGTCACGCCGTTTGAAGGTGTGCCGTTCGAGCTGCTCGATCCCGCGCGCACGACCTCGGGCGGCAATGTGCTCGTGCTCAAGGGTGGCCTCGTGCCCGACTGGGAGTCGAAGGTCGCCAAGCCGCAGCGCGCCGAGCTCAAGGTCAACGCGGTCGTGCAGCGCGTGCATGTGCTCGGCGGCATCGCGGGCTGGGGCTATCCGTACATCAAGGACGAGAAGCCGATCGTCAAGTGGACCTGGCGCTTCGCCGATGGCACGAGCGAGGAGCATGTGCTGAAGAACGGCGTCGAGTTCGCCGACTGGATCGGGCACATCGATGTGCCGGGCTCCGAGCATGTCGACGGTGCGCTCGGTCCCGGCAGTTGGGGCCAAGTGCGCCGCTTCGCCGTCGAGCTCGCCACTCCGCGCGCGGTCGATCGCATCGTGCTCGAGAGCTACGACAACGAGCTCGCACCGACCTTCCTCGCACTGACCGCCGAGCTGCCGGGCGCGCCGCAGCGAGCCGCGGCAACGCCGAGCGCCGTGGATGCGCTCATCTTCGGCGGCGGCTCGAGCCACGACTTCGATCGCTGGTTCGACGCCTTCGACCTCGAGCTCCTGCGCGCGGGCGGCTTCGAGAGCGTGCGCTACACGGCCTCGCTCAACGAGACACTGCGCAGCCTCGAGCTCGCCAAGGCGCTCGTCCTGTGCACGAACCAGTCGGTCGATGGCCCTGAGTTCCGCGCCGCTCTCACGAGCCACATGGAGCGCGGCGGCGGCTTGCTGCTGCTGCATCCGGCGACATGGTTCAACTGGCCCGAGTGGCCGGACTACAACGCGCGCATCGTCGGCGGCGGCTCGCGCAGCCACGAAGCGCTGGGCGAGTTCGAGGTGCGCGTCCTCGACGCCTCGCATCCGCTGACGCAGGGCGTGCCTGCGACCTTCCGCATCACGGACGAGCTCTATCGCCTCGAGCGCGCGGCGAGCGACGCGCCGGTGAAGGTGCTCGCCATCGGCAAGTCGCTTGCCTCGGGCGACGAGTTCTCCGTGCTCTGGACGGTGGAGCGCGCCGACGGCCGCACGGTCGGGTGTACGCTGGGCCACGACGGTCGCGCCCACGCTCATCCGGCCTTCGGCCGCATCTACCAGAACGCTCTCACTTGGATTCTCGAACGATGAAGAAGGCCTCTCACGACAACTCCCGCAAGGGCATCCTCGCGCGCTTCCGCGCCCAGATCGCGCGCGGCGAGCCGATCATCGGCGGCGGTGCCGGCACCGGCCTCTCCGCCAAGAGCGAGGAAGCGGGCGGCATCGATCTTCTGATCGTCTACAACTCGGGTCGCTATCGCATGGCGGGGCGTGGCTCGACCGCGGGGCTCATGCCCTACGGCAACGCCAACCAGATCGTGAAGGAGATGGCCTACGAGGTGCTTCCGGTCGTGAAGCACACGCCGGTGCTCGCGGGCGTGTGCGGCACGGATCCTTTCATGATGCCCAAGCTCTTCTTGCGCGAGCTGCGCGAGCTCGGCTACGCGGGGATCCAGAACTTTCCCACGGTCGGACTGATCGAGGGCGACCTGCGCGCGACGCTCGAGGAGACCGGCATGGGCTACGGGCTCGAGGTCGACTGCGTGCGGCTCGCGCACGAGATGGACATGCTCACCACGCCCTACGCGTTCAACTCGCAGGAAGCGATCGACATGACGGCCGCGGGCGCCGACATCGTGGTCGCGCACATGGGCTGCACGAGCGGCGGCACGATCGGCGCGAAGTCGGTGAAGACGCTCGAGCGCTGCGTCGGCCTCATTCAGGACATCGTCGATGCCGCCAAGCGCACGCGTCGCGATGTGATTTGCCTGTGCCACGGAGGCCCGGTCGCCATGCCGGACGACGCGCAGTTCATCATCGATCGCGTCGAGGGCATCGACGGCTTCTACGGCGCGAGCTCGACCGAGCGCTTGCCGACGGAAATCGCCATCAAGGCGCAAATCGAGTCGTTCAAGGCGATTCGCCTGCCCCAGCGTGCCGCACGGAAGAGCAAGGGCCGACGCGGTTAGGCTCGGGGCGGCTGCTCGCTCCCGGAGGCTCAGCGTATGCTCTAAAGCGGAGCCTGCGCCCCCCTTCGTAGGGACAACCCCTGCCCCGCAGGCGCGCAGCAGGGCAAGATACAGGCGCCGCCGACGGAACCCCGGGTCCGTCGCAGGGTTTCATCGGAGTCGCCATGCTCAACACGCCGTTCTTGCTCGCCTTGCTCTCGTTCGCCGTTTCCGCACAGGCGGTGCCGCCGCAAGCCGAGCCCAAGCTCGAGGAGTCCGCGCCGGAAGTAGAGCGCATCTGGAGCGCGCGCAATGTCGAGCACCTCTACAACCGGGCCGGCTTCGGCGCGCGCCCGGCCGAGGTCGAGTACGCGCTGCGCCAGCGCCCCGCCGCGTTCGTGAAGCAGCTGCTCGAGGGCTTCGCGCCGACGAGCGACCCGCTCTTCATCGACATTCCGGCCATGCCCGAGCGGCGCGAGTTCGAGGAGCGCGAGGAGTTCGAGAAGGCGCAGAACCGCTTTCGCGCGGAAGAGCGCCGCGTGCTGACCAGCTTCGCGGGCTGGTGGTTCGATCAGATGGTCGAGGCCAAGCACCCGCTGCAGGAGCGCATGGTGCTCTTCTGGCACGGCTACTTCACGAGCTCGACCCGCGACGTGAAGCGCACAGCCGCGATGGTCGCGCAGAACGAGCTCTTCCGCCGCCATGCGCTCGGCAACTTCTCGGAGCTCGCGCACGCGATCGTGCGCGACCCGGCGATGCTCGAGTACCTCGACAACAACGAGAACCGCAAGGACCGACCGAACGAGAATCTCGCGCGCGAGTTGATGGAGCTCTTCACGCTCGGCGAGGGCAACTACACCGAGTTCGACATCAAGGAAGGCGCTCGCGCGCTGACGGGCTGGCGCACGACCGACGACAAGACCGGCAGCTACTTCCAGCCGCGCAACCACGACACCGGCGCCAAGACGATCCTCGGCAAGACCGCGCGCTTCGACGCCGATGGCTTCGTCGACCTGCTGCTCGCGCAGCCCGCGTGCCCGCGTTGGGTCGCGCGCAAGCTGATCACGCACTTCGAGGGAGTCGAGCCCGACGAGGCGCGACTCGCGGAATACGCCAGCTTCCTCGTGGAGAAGCGCTGGGAGCTCAAGCCCTTTTTCACCAAGCTGTTCCTCGACCCGCGCTTCTATCGCGACTCCGTGCGCGCCGAGCGCATCAGCTCGCCGGTCGAGTATCTCGTCGGCGCGACGCGGCGGCTCGGCATCACGGTTCCGCCGCAGATCCTGTGGCTCGGTGCCGGCCAGCTCGGCCAGCGCCTGTTCGACCCGCCGTCGGTGAAGGGCTGGGAAGGCGGCGAGGCGTGGATCACGACCTCGACACTGCTCGGTCGCGGCAACATGGCCGGCATGCTGATCGGCGTCGTGAAGCTCGAGGATGTGCTGCGCGAGGATCCGCTCGAGGTCGAGCCTGAAGGCGAGATGATGGGAGGGGACATGATGGGCGGAGACAGCATGCCCGACTCCGGCGCGAAGGACGCGAAGAAGGCCGGCAAGCGCAAGGCCGACCTCGGCGCGGAGATGGGCGGCCTGCAGCGCATGACGAACGAGATGTACTTCCCGCGCATCAACCTCACCGCGCGCATGCAGCGCGCCAAGATCGCGGGCGACAGGCAGATCGTCGACACGCTCGCGGACGAGCTCCTGCCGGTGCCGCTCAGCGAGACGAGCCGAGCCGCGCTGCTCGCGTTCCTGCGCACCGAGCGCAGCGCGCTGTCCCTCGAAGATGGGCGCCTGCTCGCCGCAGGCGTGAAGAGCGAAGATGTGCTTCGTCGTCTCGCGCACCTGATCCTGTCGCTGCCCGAAGCGCAGCTTGGCTGAACGGAGCCACCCACATGCAGCGCTCCCAACTCGATCGTCGCACCCTGCTCGCGGCCGCCGGTCTCGCTGGCGTAACGGTGTTCTCCGCTCGCGCGCACGGCTTTGTGAAGCTCTCTCCCGTGCTCGGAGCGCAAGCGGCCGGCCGCACGCTCGTCTTGCTGCAGCTCTCCGGCGGCAACGACGGCCTCGACACGGTCGTGCCGTTCGGCGACGACGCGTATCGCCGCGCACGCCCGACGCTGGGCCTGAAGAAAAACGAGGTGCTCGCGCTCGACGACTACCGTGGCTTTCACGGCGCCCTCAAGCAGCTGCGCAAGCACTACGACGCGGGCCGCGTCGCGCTGGTCGAAGGCGTGGGCTATCCCGAGCCGATCCGCTCGCACTTCCGCTCCTACGATGTCTGGCACACGGCCGACATCCGCGGTCGCGATGCAGGCGATGGCTGGGTCGGTCGCCTGTGCGACGCCGCGTTCAAGGAGGAGCAGAATCCCAATCTCGTGGTGCACATCGGCGGCAATGTGCCCTATGCGCTGCACTCGACGAGCCATCCGCCGGCGAGCTTCGTCAATCCGCGCGCCTATCGCTGGGCGGGCGGTGCAGCCGAGACGGAGGCCTATGAGCAGGCCGGCGGCATGCAGCCGGAGCGCGATGAGAAGAAGCCGAAGAAGCGCGCAGGCGAGTCGAGCCTCGATTTCCTGCGGCGCGTGCTCGCCGACGGGCAGTCCTCGTCCGAGCAGGTGCGCCGCGCCGTGGCCGCGTATCGCACGCCGATCGAATATCCGACCAACGATGCACTCTCGCAGTCGCTCGCGGATGTCGCCGCGCTCGTGAACGGCGGCATCGGCTCGCGCGTGATCTCCGTCGAGATGGGTGGCTTCGACACGCACACCGACGAGCGCAACCGCCACGACCAGCTGATGCGCACGCTCGACGCCGCGCTCGGGCCCTTCCTCGACGATCTCGGCCGCAGCGAGGCCGGACGCGACACCCTCGTGCTGATGTTCTCCGAGTTCGGGCGGCGCGTGGCCGAGAACGGCGCGCGCGGCACGGACCACGGCGTCGCCGGACCGATGTTCGCCTTCGGGCACGGACTCAAGGGCGGCCTGTACGGCCAGCATCCCTCGCTCGAGAAGCTCGACGACGGTGATCTCGTGCACTCCACCGACTTCCGCTCCGTCTACGCGACGGCGATCCAGCGCTGCTTCGGCGTCAAGCCCGAGAAGGTCCTCGGCGCCAAGTACCCGCTGCTCGCCTTCGCCTGAGCGCGCGGCGCGGCGATCCTGAGGCCATTTTCGCTCTTTGGTGGCGTGACCTCCGATGCACCGCTCGTCACCTCCGCGCCGATCTCGCTCGAGTGCGCGAGAATGAGATGTTCTTGGACCTCGAGCCTGATAGCTTGCTGCCCCGCACCTGGCTCTAGCGGAGAGCCCGGACTTTCCCTCCCCAACAGCATGGAGCTTCCCAGATGAATGGACGAGTCCTCTTGATCGCGATCGTGGCCCCCACCCTCGCTGGCACATCGCGTGCTCAGAGCTACTTCGAGGCGCGCAACTCCGCCATGGGCGGCGCGGGCGTCGCGTCGTCGCGCTACAAGGCGGCGGGCTTCGCGAACCCGGCCCTGCTCACGCGCTTTGGCGAGAGCGACGACTTCGGCATCTTGCTGCCGACCGTGGGCGCTTTCGCCGACGACGAGACGGGGCTCGCCGATGACCTGCAGAACTTCACGGACGAGTTCGATCGCATCGATGCGCTGGTGCAGAACGCCACGGTCACCCCAGGCGATCTCGACTTGCTCGCTGCAGCCCTCGGAGCGCTCGACGGGCGCCAGCTGAC
>Ga0194121_10005698_pt1 | contig 17074 bp, 17 predicted proteins | sample TA2MahCa50mmetaG_FD_148609 | JGI IMG/M metagenome (GOLD analysis project Ga0194121, IMG submission 148609) | Freshwater microbial communities from Lake Tanganyika, Tanzania - TA2015020 Mahale Deep Cast 50m | ecosystem: Environmental > Aquatic > Freshwater > Lake | place: Tanzania: Lake...
GCCGCGGCTGTGCCCGGATCCGGTACCACCCCACGCTCGCGTTCAGCTTTCTTCGCCACGCGGGCTTGGCGTTTAATCATGCTCGTTAGTCACTTCCGCGAGAGTCATTAGCGGGTGCCGATCGGCGGCGCGGTCGACGGGCTCGCGCTCCCGAGCCCGCTCGAGCTCGGTGACGACCCGACGCTGCCCGACACGCCCGTCGAGCCGGTCGGCCCCACGCCGCCCGCGCAGTTGGTCGTCGTCGCCGTCGTGCCGGCGCTGCCCGGGCTCGTGGGCGAGCCGACCGATCCGGTGGCGCCGACGCACGGGCTGCCGACCGGGCTCGTGCCGGTGCCGGTGGAGAGGCCCGGCGAGCCGAGGCTGCTGCCGCCCTGCAGCGTGCCGCCCGTCGTGCGGCCCGTCGAGCCCGTGCCGGGCGCGGTGACGCTGGACGGCACGCCGGTCGCGCTGTCGCCGATGCCGGTCCCGGTCGCGCCGATGCCCGTCGTCCCCGTGCCCGACGCGCTCCCGCCCACGCCGACGCCGCCCGTGCCCACGCTGCCCACGCCGCCCGTGCCGAGCGACGTGCCGCGTCCCGTGCCGCCGGTCCCGACGCCGCCCGTGGCGCTCCCCGTGGAGCCCGCCCCCACGCCGCCGCCGGCGCCGCCCGCCGCCTGGGCGAACGCCATCGACGCGGTGAGCCCCACGGCGGCGGCGCTCGCGACCAGTGTCTTGAAGATGCTCATCTCTCTCTCCCCGCGCACGTAGTCAGGGACGAGTGGAGCAAGAGCGGTGCCCGTGAGCGGACTCAGGCCCGCATCAGGCGAGGTGCTTCCTGAAGAACGCGATCGTCCGCTCCCACGCGAGCTTCGCGGCTGCCTCGTTGTAGCGCGGCGTCGAGTTGTTGTGGAAGCCGTGCTGCGTGCCGGGATAGAAGTGCGCCTCGTAGCGCACGCCCGCGGCCTTCAGCGCCGCCTCGTACGCGGGCCACATCGCGTTGATGCGCTCGTCGTTCTCGGCGTACTGGATCAGCAGCGGCGCCTTGATGTTCGGCACGGCCGCCGTCTCCGCCGCGGCGCCGTAGAACGGCACCGCCGCGTGCACGTCGGCGCCGAGCGCCGCCGCGAGGAAGTTCGTCGTGCCGCCGCCCCAGCAGAAGCCGGTGACGCCGAGCTTCTTCGTGGAGCGCGCGTGCGCCTTCACGAAGCGCGCGCTGTTCACCATGTCGGTGCGGAGCTTCGCCTGGTCGAGCGTGGCCTGGAGCGTGCGGCCGTCGTCGTCGTTGCCGGGATAGCCGCCCACGGGGAAGAGGCCGTCGGGCGCGAGCGCGAGGAACCCCTCGGTCGCCGCACGGCGCGCGACGTCCTCGATGTACGGGTTGAGCCCGCGGTTCTCGTGGATCACGAGCACGGCGGGGAAGGGCCCCGCGCCGGTGGGCTGCACGAGGTAGCCGCGCATGGTGCCGGAGCTCCCGCCGGGTGAGGGATACGTCACGTACGTCGCCTTGATCCGCTGATCGGTGAAGGAGATCGTCTGCGCGAGCGCGTACTGCGGGAGCAGCGCCTGCGCCATCGCGAGACCGCCGACCGTGAGCACGCTCGCGCGCTGCAGGAACTCGCGGCGGTCGATGCGGCCGTGGCAGTACTCGTCGTAGAGGTCGTAGACGCGCTGGTCGATCTCGAGCTGCGTGACGCGCGTCTGGCTGTCGGTGGTCATGGCGTGATCCCCCGGTGGTGTGATTCATCGAGAAAGTCGGCGGGCACAGGGGCCGCGACGCTGAGCGGCTCGTTGGTGAGCGGATGCGTCATCGTGAGCTCGGCCGCGTGCAGCATCGGCCGCGCGGCGTTGCGCGCGCCGTACAGCCAGTCGCCGGCGAGCGGATGGCCGATCGCGGCCAGGTGCACGCGGATCTGGTGCGTGCGGCCGGTCTCCAGCTCGAGCTCGAGCCACGAGCCCGCCGGCGTCGCGCGGACCGGTCGCACGTGGGTGACCGCGCGCTTGCCGCCCTCGCGCACGCCGAACGTGATCGCCCCGGTGCGCGCGATCGGCGCGTCGATCGTCCGGGGCTCGGCGAGTGCGCCTTCGCACAGCGCGAGATAGCGCTTGCGGATGCCCTTGCGCTGGAACTGGCGGGTGAGGCGCGCGTTCACGTCGCCGCGCTTCGAGAAGAACATCACGCCGCTCGTGCCGCGGTCGAGCCGCTGCAGGAGGTACGCGGGCGAGGTGTGGCGGGCGACGTCCGCCTCGAGGTACGGCTCGTCGGGTGCATGGTCACGCCGCTGGACGACGACGCCCGCGGGCTTGTTGACGAAGATGAGCGCGTCGTCCTCGAACAGGATGTCGAGCATGCGGCGAGATACTATCGCGGCGTGAGCCCCCTGGCGTCGCCCGTGGCGCGGCTGCGCGCGACGCTGGACCACCTCGACGGGCGGCCGAGCTGGCGGCAGGTCGAGACGCTGGTGCGGGACGCGTGGGCGCACGTGGCGCCGCCGAAGATCTACAAGGCGTTCGGCACCAAAGGCCGCTAGCGCCAGAGACGGGCGGCGTCGATCGTCAGGCCGGCGAAGGGCGGCAAGTCGCTCAGCGCATCGGGGCCGCGCCGATCAGGTGCGCCGTAGACACCGGACGTCGCGCGGTACACGTCGATCGTTCGCATGTCAGGATCGACGATCCAGTAGTACGGCACGCCGTAGCGCTCGTAGAGCTCCCTCTTCCTCTGCCGGTCGATGCGCGCGGTCGACGGCGAGAGAATCTCGATGGCCAGCGTCGGCGCTCCGTCGATCGTGCCGCGCGCGCTGACGAGACCCATGCGCGCCTTCTCGATGTACACGATGTCGGGCTCGACGACGGACGTCTCTGCGAGCACGACGGTGATCGGCGCCGGGACGACTTCGCCGAGGTCGTGCGCGGCGACGTGCGCACGCAGGACGCCGAGGAGCTCCGCGAGAATCCACTGGTGGCGATAGGTCGGCGTCGGCGTCACCGACAGCTCACCGTCGTGGATCTCGTAGCGCCACCCGTCGTTCGGCAGCGCCGCGTAGTCGTCGTAGGTCAGCACCGTTCTCACGGTCGTCATTGTAGCCTCCGCTGGTCACGCAGGCAGGATGCCGCGCGTCGTGCGTGCGTGTCAGCGTCCAATGTTCGATACGGCGCGTTATGCTTACAGCCGTGCTGAGCATCGCGGACGCCCAGAAGGAGTTCGAGCCGACCGGCGTGTACGTCAACACGGCCAGCGTCGGCTTGCCGTCGCGTCGCGTGACGGCCGCGCTCGAGCAGGCGATCGAGCGGTGGCGCACGGGACGTGCCGAGGCCGCCGGCTACGACGCGCTGATCGTAAAGGCGCGCTCGCTCTTCGCCGGGCTCGTCGGCACCTCGCCCGAGCGCGTGGCGATCGGCAACCAGGTCTCGACGTTCACCGGCCTCGTGGCGAACGCGCTGACCGACGGCGCGCACGTCGTGGCGGCCGAGGAAGACTTCACCTCGGTGCTCTTTCCGTTCCTCACGCATGGCGACCGCGGCGTCCGTCTCGAGACCGTCCCGCTCGCGACGCTCATCGACGCGATTCGGCCCGGCGTGCAGCTCGTGGCGGTCAGCGCGGTGCAGTCCGCCGACGGCCGTCTGCCGCCCGGCGGGCTCGACGCACTCGCGGATGCGGCCGCGCGGCACGGCTGCCTGACGTACATCGACGCGACGCAGGCGGCGGGCTGGCTGCCGTTCTCCGCCGACCGCTTCGACTTCGTGTCGTGCGGCGCGTACAAGTGGCTGCTCTCGCCGCGCGGCGCCGCGTTCTTCGTGGTGCGGCCGGAGCACCTGTCGATGCTGCGGCCGTCGATGGCCGGCTGGTACGCGGGCGAGGATCCGTGGTCATCGATCTACGGCCCGCCGCTGCGCCTGGCGAAGGACGCGCGCCGGCTCGACGTCTCGCCCGCGTGGCTCTCGTGGGCGGGCGCGGTGCCCGCGCTCGAGCTGCTGCGCGAGGTCGGCATGCCGGCGATCCACGCGCACGACGTCGCGCTCGCGAACGCGCTGCGCGCACGGCTCGGACAGGCGCCGGGCGAGTCGCCGTTCGTGACGGCGAGCGTCCCCGGCGGGATCGAGCGCCTGCGCGCGGCCGGCGTGTCGGCGTCCGCGCGAGCCGGCGCGGTGCGCATGTCGTTCCACGTCCACAACACGGTGGCGGACGTGGACGCGGTCGCCCGCGCGCTCGGCGTCTAGAGCCGGGCCGCGCGACGAGATACTATCCCGTCATGGCCACCACCATCACCGCCCCGCAGACCGCGTCCACGTCCGACCGCCGGCAGCTCGAAGACATCGGCTTCATGACCTGCATGACCCTCACGCTGCTCGGCAACTACGCGCAGACGGGGCACTTCGGTGGTCCGCTCGCGTACACGCCGTTCAACGTCGCCGCGCACCTGGCCGGGCCCGAGCGGGGCGGCCTGCGCTACGACTACCGGCGCCCCAAGCATCCGTACGGCGACAAGTTCATGCTCGCCGCCGGGCACTGCGCGCCCACGTGCTACGCGCTGTGGATGATCATGGGCCAGGCGCTCTATCGGAAGTTCGAGGCGACCGGCGACCGCACGTATCAGGTGGCGCCGGACATCGCGATGCTGCCGGTCGACGCGCTCGGCTTTCGCCGCGGCGCCGGCGCGCTGGCGACGCTGCTCGCCGACCAGGGCCTGACCGACCATCCGCTGTTCGCGCAGGCGAAGGGCCGCGGCATCCGCGCGCTCTCCGGCCACATCGAGTCCACCGACGTCACCAACGACGTGAACGGCGGGCCGTCGGGGGTGGGCGTGGCCACGGCGGCGGGCAAGGCGGCGTTCTGGGACATCCTCGGCGCGCCGATGGGCACCCCGAAGATCATGGCGCTCGAAGGCGAGTTCGCCATGACCGAGGGCCACGCGCAGGAGCTCAAGACCCAGGCGATCGCGCTCCAGGTGGGCAAGCGCCTGCGGATCTTCCTCTCCGACAACAACGCGGGCATCGACGACGCGCTGATCGGGGGCGTGGTCTCCGAGAAGTTCAAGGACTACCGCCTGGTCGACCAGTGGACGTCCTACGGCTGGAACGTCTTCGAGCTGGCGGACGGTCACGACTACGCGCAGATCGTCGACGTGCTGAAGACGATGGAGGGTTGGGACCCGGCGGACCGGCGGCCGATGATCGTGATCGGCAAGACGACCAAGGGCTACTGGCCCTCCGCGAAGAACGGCAGGATCTCGGAGAGCCTGGCGCAGGTGGTGAGCTACGCCAGCCATCCGTACGGCATGAAGATGAACTCGGAGTACTTCGTCGCGCTCGCGCGCACGTTCGAGGCGCACTACGGCGTGAGGTTCGCCGGCATCGACCAGGGGCCGGTGACCGACCCGCGCGAGCGGCTGATCCAGTTCAAGACCAACATCGACGTCGTCATGTCGGTGCTGGAGCAGAAGGGCCTGGGCGACTGGCTGGCCGACCGCCTCGTCGCCATCGGCGACACCGTGAAGGACACGATCCCGCTGCGCGTCGACGTGCGGCGCGATCCGTTCCTCGACGAGCGGCTCCGCGTCGCCAATCTCCCCGAGGAGACGCAGACCCTCACGGTGAAGAACGCGGTCTCCGGCAAGGAGAAAGAGGTCAAGATCGCGCTCTTCCGGAAGTACGGTGAGGTCGCGGGCGCGCGCCGCGGCGTGTCCGAGATCGTGAAGTGGCTGAACTACGTCACCGACAACCGCGTGCTCACGGTGGCCGCGGACCTCTCCGAGTCGGTGAACCTCGAGCACGGCAACATCTGGGGCCACTACGATCCCGAGCAGAACCCGCTGGGGACGCGGCTCAAGGCCGCGATCCAGGAAGCGGGCAACGTGTCGACCGCGATCGGGCTCGTGAGCCAGAGCGCGTCGGTCGATCCCGACAGGTTCGCGGGCGTGTGGGCGTTCAGCGGCACGTACGGCGCGTTCACGCCGCTGATGTATCTCCCGGCCCGCGTGTGGAGCCAGCAGAACCAGGACAGCAAGTTCGCGATGGGCGTGCTGCACATCCTCGCCGGGCACTCGGGGCCGGAGACCGCGGCGGACGCGCGCACGCACTTCGGCATCTTCTCGCCGCAGGTGTGGAAGCTGTTCCCGCGCGACCAGACGATCACCCTGAGCTTCTGGGACTACAACGACGTGGCGCCCGGCTATTTCGCCGCCGCGGAGATCGCCGCGCGCGAGAAGAAGGTCGGCATCATCGTGATCGAGGTGGCGCGGCCGGACTTCAAGGTGGCCGATCGCAACTCATTCGCGGACACCGACATTCGCGCGGCGGCGAAGGGACTCTACGTGATCCGCGACTTCGCGCCCGGCCCGCGCCACGGCTACGTGGTGGCGCAGGGATCGAGCGCGACGTTCAACCTGGTGAGCGTGGTGCCGCGCCTCGCGCAGGCCGGTCTCAACGTGAAGGTCATCGCGGCGATCAGCGAGGAGCTGTTCGACCGCCAGCCCGAGGCGTACCGGAACGCGGTGCTGCCGCCGGAGGCGCGCCAGGACCTGATGTTCGTGATGAGCGGCACGCGCCGGATGTGGCCGCTGCGCAACGTGGGCGCGCTCACTGACGATTATTCGCTCACGGCCGACTGGGGCAACCACTGGCTCACCGGCGGGCTGGAGGCCGACGTGATCGCCGAGGCGCACCTGGACCCGGAGTCGATCTTCGCCGGCGTGCGGCGGTTCGCGCAGGAGCGCCCGCGGCGCCTGGCCTCGCAGCGCGCGCTGCTGGAGAAGCTGGGGTAGCCGACGCCGGACTCTCAGCGTCCGTTCGCGGGCGACCCGCCGCTCTCGTGGTACGTGACGCGGCCGGTCGAGCTGCCGACCCCCGCCGCGGATCGCCGCGCGGGCCGGCGCCGACGCCTGCTCGATGCGCTCGCGTGCCTCACGCTGGCCGCGCTCTGCTTCAGCCTCGCGATCAGCGAGGCGCTGTACCGCCCCGACTTCGAGTTCTACAGTCGCCTGCCGCTGAATGCGGCCACGTTGCGGGCGCTCGTGCTCAACATCTTCACGCTCGCCGCCGTGGGGTTTGTCGTGGTGCAGGTCGTGCGGCGCGCCCGGCGGCCGCTCTGGCGCCGTCTCGCGGCGCTCGCCGCCACGGCGATGCTCGTCGTCGCGCTCAACGCCGTCCGCACGGCGTATCCAGCGCTCGGCGGGTGGACCGAACGGATCGCGGGGCCGGTGCTCCTGGCGACCGTCCTCGTGGCGCTCGTCCTGGCCCTCGCGTGGCCACGACCCGCGCTGCGCGCGATCCGCAGCGTGGGCGTGGTCGTCTCGGTGTGGGCGGCGCTCGCGGTGCTCAGCACGCTGTGGATGTTCCTCGAGGTCGCGCGCATTCCGTCGTGGCGTCGCGCCGCTGCGCCGCCATCGCTCAACGCGACCGCGCCCAGCCTTCGCCGCGTCGTGTGGGTCGTGCTCGAGGATCTCGACCAGCGCCTGACGTTCGAGGCACGCCCCGCCGGGCTCGCGCTGCCGGAGCTCGACCGCCTCCGGGACGAGTCGCTCTACGCGGACGCAGCCTACGCACCGGCGCCGACGACCGACGTGTCACTGCCGGCGTTGATCACGGGCCGTCGGATCGTGTCGGTGGCCCCGGCGAGCGTGGACGATCTCGAGCTCCGGTTCGCCGACGGCAAGCCCGTGCGATGGAGCACGCAGCCGCACGTCTTCTCCCGCGCGCGCGCGCTCGGGTACAACACCGCGCTGGTCGGGTGGCATCTGCCGTACGCGCGCGTGCTCGCGGGTTCGCTCAACGTGGCGGAGTGGCAGCCGTCGGTGGCGTACGACCAGACGCGCGGCGACACGTGCGGCGAGGCGATGCGGCGCCAGTGGCAGAGCCTCGCGCCGCCCCTGCACGTCCGGCGGTTGTTCGCCGAGCGGCTCTCCGCCGTCGGCGACACGGCGCTGCGCACCGCGACCGACGGCCGCTTCGGCCTCGTCCTGCTCCACCTGCCGCTGCCCGGGGCGCCGGGTGTCTACGATCCCGCCGCCGGCCGCCTCACGACGTGGAGCTTCGCGGGCCCGGAGGCGGAGTCCCTCGCCAACCTCGAGCTCGTCGACCGCTTCGTCGGCGAGCTGCGCCGCGGTCTCGAGCGCGCGCGCCTCGACGACCGGACGTGGATCGTGCTCAGCGCCGCGCGGCCGCGCCCGGGCGCCGAGGGCCGGGTGCCGTTCCTCGTGCGCGCGCCGGAGGGCGAGGGCCCGCATCTCGACGATGCGTTCGACACGCGGGCGACGCAGGACCTCGTCGTGGGAATCCTGCGCGGTTCCGTGCTCGATGCGGAGGGGGCGGCGCGCCTGCTCGTACGCCATCCGGCCGCGCAGCCGGGCGTTCAGCGCGCGCGTTGACCGGGCCGCTGCCTGCCTAACGGCGGGCTATTGCCACAGGCGTGCGGCGTCGATCCGGAGGCCGGGGAACGGAGGCAGATCGTTGAGGTCGTCGGCACGCCGGTCGGCTGGCCGGTACGCGCCGTCCGTCGCGCGGTACACGTCGATCGTCTGCGCATCCGGGTCGACGATCCAGTAGAAGGGCACGCCGTACCGCTCGAAGAGCTGCTTCTTCGTCTGTCGGTCGATCCGAGCGGTGGAGGGCGACAGGATCTCGATCGCGAGCGTGGGAGCGCCGTCGATCGTGCCGCGCGGGCCGACGAGGCTCATGCGGCTCTTTTCGATGTAGACGAGGTCTGGCTCGACGATCGAGTCATTCGCGAGTACGACGGTGATGGGTGATGGGACAACGGCGCCGAGATCGTGAGCCATGACGTGGGCGTCCAGCGCGACCAGGAGGCGCGTCACGATCCACTGATGCCGGAACGTCGGCGTGGGAGTCACCGACAGCTCACCATCGTGAATCTCGTAGCGCCGCCCGTTGTTCGGCAGCGTCACGTAGTCCTCGTACGTCAGCACGGTTCTCACGGGAATCATTGTAGCCTCCGTCCTCCACAGCCCGCAGCGTGCGGCACTCATCACGTCCGTGTCAGCGTGCGATGTTCGATACGCCGGCCTGAGATCCAGCGCCCGTCTTTCGACCGTAGTGACGGTAGCGATCACGGTAGGAGGACGCGGATGAGCGCACACGCGGTGGCGGTGGTGGAGCAGGCGTATCAGGCGTTCGGGCGCGGCGACGTCCCCGCGCTCCTGGCGTTGCTGGCGGAGCCGGTGGACTGGCGGTTCGTCGGCGCCAGGGGATTGCCGTACACGGGCTCGTTCACGACGAAGGCCGATATCCGCGGATGGTTCGCCGCGGTGGCCGCGGTGGACGACATCCAGGGCTTCGAGCCGCGTTCACGGTGCGCGGCGGGAAGATCACGCGCTTCTGGGGGATCTACGACACGGAGGCGTCCGCCGCCGCGCGCGGCTCAGCGACGCGAAGCTAGCGGGCGGGCGGCGGCACGCGCGACAGTCCGAAGTGGTCGCGCAGCGTCGTGCCCGTGTACTCGCGCCGGAAGAGGCCGCGCGCCTGGAGCTCCGGCACCACGAGGTCGACGAAGTCGGCCAGTGCGCCGGGGAAGTGCGCCGGCAGCACGTTGAAGCCGTCCGCCGCGTCCTCGGTGAACCATTCCTCGAGCGTGTCGGCGATGCGCTTCGGCGTGCCGCACAGCACCCAGTGGCCGCGCGCGGCGGCCGTGAGGTTGTAGAGGTCGCGCAGCGTCATGTGCTCGCGCCGCGCGTGCTCGTAGAGCACGTGTGAGAACGCGTAGCTGACGTCGCCCGGCGGCGGCGCGGGCACCGGGCCGTCGAGGTCGTGGCCGCTGACGTCGTAGCCGAGGCGGCTGGTGACCAGCGTCAGCGCGTTGGCCGGCGTGAGCCAGCTCTGGAGCTTCGAGAGCTGCTCGCGCGCCTCCGCCTCGCTCTTGCCGATGATCGGCATCACGCCCGGCAGGATCGCGACCTGCTCCGGCGTGCGGCCGTACTTCGCGAGGCGCGCCTTGAGACTCTTGTACGCGGTCTTCGCGCTCGACAGCTCCTGCACGACCGAGAACACGACGTCGGCCGTGCGCGCGGCGAGCTCCAGGCCCGCGTCCGAGCCGCCGGCCTGAATGATCACCGGATGGCCCTGCGGACACCGTGTGCTGTTGAGCGGGCCCTTCACCTGGAAGAAGCGGCCCTTGTGATCGAGCGTGCGCACCTTCGTGGTGTCGAGGTAGACGCCCGTCGCCTTGTCCGCCACGACGGCGCCGTCGTCCCACGTGTCCCAGAGCCCCTTCACGACGTCGACGAACTCCTGCGCGCGCTCGTAGCGCAGGTCGTGCTCCGCGTTGCCGTCGCGGCTGTAGTTGAGCGGCGCGCCCGGGTTGTAGCTCGTCACCACGTTCCACGCGACGCGACCGTTGGAGATGTGGTCGAGCGACGCGAACGTGCGGGCGACGGTGTAGGGCTCGCTGTAGCTCGTCGAGACGGTGGCGCCGAGGCCGATGTGCGTGGTGGTGAGGCTGAGCGCCGCGATCAGCGTGGTCGGCTCGAAGCGGCAGATGAACGACGGGTGGTCGTCCGGCTTCATCGCGAGCGCGTCCGAGATGAAGACGAAGTCGAACTTCCCGCGCTCCGCGTGGCGCGCGATCTCCTGGATGGCCGCGAGGTCGTTGTTGCTGGTGGCCGCGCCGTCCCAGCGCCAGCCGGCCGTGTGGTTGCCGGTGCCGAGGACGAACACGCCGAAATGCATCTCGCGGCGACTCATGGCTCGATCATGCCAGAATCCCGCGTACCGCATCTCCGGGAGGGACCATGCGATCGATCGACCGGCGTGTCTGTGCGCTACTCCTGTTGCTCCTCACGGGCTGCGCGAGCATCGGCCAGGCGCCCGCACCACCCGAGGCGCGCGCAGCCCTGGCGCCGACCGGCAAGCTCCGCGTCGGTCTGTACCTCGGGAACCCGTTGTCCGTCGTTCGCGATCCCGTGTCGCAGGACATGAAGGGCATGGCGTTCGAGCTCGGCCGGGAGATGGCGCGGCGGCTGGGTGTCCCGTTCGAGCCGGTGGTCTACCCGTCCGTCGGCGCCCTCATCGACGCGACGAAGTCCGGGCAATGGGACGTCGCTTTTTTCCTGGCGAATCCCGCGCGGGCGAAGGACGTGGACTTCACTCCGGCCATCGTGGAGCTCGAGCTCGGGTACCTGGTGCCGCAGGGCTCGTCGATCGCGACCGCGGGCGACGTCGACCGGCGGGGAGTACGAGTGGCCGTGGCGGTGAAGGGCCAGGCCGACGTGCTCCTTTCGACGAGCCTGAAGCAGGCCACCCTCGTGCGCGCGCCGGGCCTCGCGGCCGTGGTCCAACGCGTCAAATCGGGCGACGCCGACGCGATCGCGGCGAACAAGACCATCCTGCACGAGCTGTCGTCGCAGCTTCCGGGATCCCGCATTCTCGACGGGCGGTTCGCGGCGGAGCGTCTCGCGATGGCGATCCAGAAGGGGCGCGACGCCGGGTCGGCGTACGCGCGCCGATTCGTGCAGCGAGCGAAATCCGAAGGCCTGGTGCGCGCCGCGCTCGAGAGGGCCGGCGCCCGGGGCGCAGTGGTGGCTCCGATGGAGTGAACCGAGCGCGCGACCACTGTATCCTTCTCGGGACTTCCGCGTGACGCAGCAGACGCGCTATATGCTGATCGATGAGGAGGACGGCATGGTGGTCGAGGCGCCCGCGGCGCGGCGTAAGTTCACGCGCGAGGAGTACCACCGCATGGCCGAGGTGGGCATCCTCAAGCCGACCGACCGGGTCGAGCTGATCCGCGGCGAGATCCTCGAGATGTCACCCGCCGGTCGTCGCCATCGCGCGTTCGTGGACAACCTGAACGGGTTGCTCGCGGTGCGGCTCGCCGGGCGCGCGCTCGTGTCGGTTCAGAACTCAGTCGTCCTCTCGGACGACACGGAGCCGGAGCCGGATCTCCAGATCCTTCGCCGTCGCGACATTCCCTACAAGGAGCGCGAGGCGTTCGCCGACGACACGCTGCTGCTCATCGAAGTGGCTGAGACGTCGCTGCGCTACGACCGCTCCACCAAGGTCCGTCTCTACGCCGAGGCCGGGATTGCCGAGTACTGGATCGTGGAGTGCGCGACGGAGGCGGTGGAGATCCACCGGTCTCCGCAAGCCGGCGGCTATCGGGAGGTCGTGCGCGTGACCGAGCCCGGTGCGACGATCAGCCCGAGCGCGTTTCCCGACGTCACGCTGAGGCTCGCGGAGATCTTCGCCTAGCTCAGCCGCTCACGCGCCGGGGTACGCGGAGCCCCAGTGGTCCAGGTAGACGATGTCCTTCAGCGGGCCGCGCCCGACCGGGCCGAACTTCCCCATCGGGTAGCCGATCGGGATGATCGCGTAGGAGTGGACGCCGGGCGGGAGCCCGAGCGCCGCCTCTGACTCCCTCTCGTACAGCAGGTGCCGCGTCGTCAGCGTGGCGCCCAGGCCGAGCGCGCGCGCCGCGAGCAGCATGTTCTGCACGGCGGGATAGATCGAGGCGCCGGCCATGCGTCCGGGCGGGACGGCGCTCTGCACGCCGCCGTGCGAGTGGTCGAGGCACGCGACGATCCAGACGGGCGCCTCGTGGAAGTGCTCGGTGAGGTACTCGACCGCGGCGTGCTGCCGATCGTACTGCTCGCGGCTCACGCCGGGCGGCGGCGCGCTGGTGCGATAGCGCGGGCCGATCACTTCGTCGAGCGCGCGCTTGTAGTAGACCTGCACCTTCTTCTTGATCGCCGCGTCCTTCACGACGAGGAAGCGCCACGTCTGCGAGTTGCCGCCGTTGGCGGCGCACACGCCGGCCTGGAGGATCTTCGTGATGAGCTCGTCGGGCACGGGGTCGGGCTTGAGCCGACGCATCGCGCGGGTGGTCTCGATGATCTCGAAGAGGTCGGGCATGGGGCGATCATGCCAGAATCCCGCGTACCGAAGCTCGCAAGGAGACGAGATGAGCGACACCGTGCTCGTGGAAGACCAGGGCGCCGTCCGCGTCCTGACGCTGAACCGGCCCACTAAGCTGAACGCGATGAACGTCGAGCTGGTCGACACGCTGCTCGGCGCGGTGCGCGCGGCGGACCAGGACGACGCGGTGGCGGTGGTGATCCTGACCGGCGCCGGCGAGCGCGCGTTCAGCGCCGGCGCCGACATCCGCGCCGGCGGCGATCCGACGCCCCGGCAGGTCATCAGCCGGGCACGGCGCATGACCGAGCTGTTCGGCGCGCTGTCGGAATGTGCGAAGCCGATCGTGGGGGCGGTGCACGGCTACGCGCTGGGCGGCGGCTGCAGCCTGGCGATGAGCTGCGATCTGGTGGTGGCGTCGGAGGACGCGGTGTTCGGCTACCCGGAGCTGAAGGCGGGCCTGGCGGCGACGGCGGTGGCGCCGGTGCTGGTGCAGCAGATCGGGCGCAAGGCGGCGTTCGAGCTGCTCACACTCTGCGAGAACATCAACGCCGAGCGTGCGATGGCGCTCGGCATGGTGAACCGGGTGGTCCCGCGCGACGGGCTCATGAGCGAGGCGCGCCGCATCGCCGACCAGCTCGCCGGTTTCCCGCACGACGCGGTGTGGATGACGAAGCGCACGATCGAGCGCGCGGCGTCGATGTCCGCGGCGGAGGCGCTGGAGATGGCGGCCGACGCATCGCTGGTCATGCGCCTGCACGCGCAGCGCGGCGTACAACCGTGACGCCCGAGGAAAGGAATCGAACGATGGCCACGCTCCACCCTCTCGACCCTCTCACCGCGGATGAGATCCGCGCGGCCGTCTCCGTCGTCCGGGCCTCCGCGCGGCTGGGCAGCGACGTGCTCTTCATCCGTGTCTGCCTCCACGAGCCGGCCAAGGCCGTCGTGCTCGCCTTCCGGGAAGGCGACGCCATCGAGCGCCAGGCGTTCGTGCTGATACGCGATCGGCGGGCGCGCACCACGGCGGAGGTGATCGTTTCGCTGTCGCGGCGCGAGATCGTGTCCTGGAAGGAGCTGCGCGACGTCCAGCCGCCGATCACGATCGACGAGTTTCTCGAGTGCGAGCGCGCGGTGCAGGCGAGCGCCGCGTGGCAAGCCGCGATGAGGAAGCGCGGCGTGACCGACTTCTCGCTCGCCATGGTCGATCCGTGGTCCGCCGGGCACTATGGGCCGGCCGACGATCCCGTCCGCCGGCTCGTCCGGGCCCTGACCTGGATCCGCACCGACGAGCACGACAACGGCTACGCCCGTCCCATCGAGGGACTGATCACGCTCGTCGATCTCGACCGGATGGAAGTGGTCGACGTGGAAGATCATCCCGCCGTGCCGGTGCCGACGCACGACGGCAACTACACCGCGGCGGCGCTCACGAATCCGCGCAATGTCCCCCACGTTCCGGCCGGGCCGCGCACCGACCTTCGCGCGCTCGAGATCGCTCAGCCCGAAGGCCCCAGCTTCGAAGTGTCCGGGTACCGGGTGAGCTGGCAGAAATGGCGCCTGCGTATCGGCTTCACGCCGCGCGAGGGGCTGGTGCTCCATACCGTCGGTTACGAGGATGGCGGGCGCGTCCGCCCGATCCTGTACCGCGCGTCGCTCGCCGAGATGGTGGTTCCGTACGGCGATCCCGCCCCCACGCACTGGAGAAAGAACGCCTTCGACGAGGGCGAGTACGGCGTGGGCATGCTGGCCAACAGTCTCCGGCTCGGCTGCGACTGTCTCGGTGAGATCCGGTATCTCGACGCCGTGATTGCCGACGGCAAGGGCGAGCCGGTCGTGGTCGAGAACGCGATCTGCATGCACGAGGAGGACTTCGGCATCCTCTGGAAGCACACGAACTTCCGCACCGGCGACGTCGAGGTCCGGCGCTCACGGCGCTTCGTCATCTCGTCGATCGCCACCGTCGGCAACTACGAGTACGGCTTCTTCTGGTACTTCTACCAGGACGGCACCATCGAGCTGCAGGTGAAGCTCACGGGGATCCTGTCGACCGGGGCGATCCGCCCGGGCACGGAGCCGGAGCACGGCGTGCTCATCGCGCCCGGTCTCTACGCGCCGAATCACCAGCACTGGTTCAACTTCCGGCTCGACATGATGGTCGACGGTCCCGAGAACTCCGTCTACGAGGTCAACAGCGAGGCGGTGCCGCTGGGCCCCGCCAATCCGCAGGGCAACGCATGGATCGCGCGACGGACGCTGCTCGCGCGCGAGTCCGAGGCGCAACGGCTGGTCGATCCGCTCGCCGGCCGGTACTGGATCGTGACCAACCCGCGCGTCACCAACGCGCTCGGTCAACCGGTCGGCTACAAGCTGATGCCCGGCGACAACGTGCGCGCCCTCGCGCACCCGGAGTCGTCGATCGCGCGTCGCGCCGGCTTCATCACGCGGCATCTCTGGGTGACGCGTTACGATCCGGCCGAGCTGTTCGCCGCCGGCGACTATCCCAACCAGCATCCCGGAGGCGCCGGGCTGCCGTCGTACGTGAAGGCCGATCGTGCCCTCGAAAGCGCCGACGTCGTGCTGTGGTACAGCGTGGGGTCGCATCACGTCGCGCGCTCCGAGGAATGGCCGGTGATGCCCGTCGGGTACGCGGGGTTTCACCTCAAGCCCGTCGGCTTCTTCGTCGGCAGCCCCGCGCTCGATGTGCCGGCGTCGGCGCACAACGGCCACGGCGGCGCGGCGCACTGTCACTAGTCTGGGGAGGCCCACAGGAGGACTCGTCATGCCGCACCCACTCGTCGCCCAGCTCCGCTTCACCCGCTCCGAGTTCGGCCGCGCCGTCGACGGCGTGACGGCCGAGGACGCCGCGCGCCGCTTCGGGACGATGAACCCGATCGCGTGGATCACCGGGCACCTCGCGTGGCACGAGCAAGTGTTGTGGCTGGAGCGCGCGCAGAAACGCGTCGTCGCGCCCGAGGTCAAGCCGTGCGGCTTCGGCCAGCCCGCGTGCGATCCGTCCTTCGACGAAATGCGACTGGCGTGGCAGCGCATCACCGAGGCCACCGAGCCCTATCTGGACGGGCTCACGACGGCGACCCTGGACACGATGTTCGACGGCGGACGGATGCGCGAGAGCGTCGGCACGAGCCTGCGGCGCCTCACGTATCACTACTGGTTCCACATCGGCGAGTCGCAGGCGATCCGCCAGATGCTCGGGCACAAGGACCTTCCGACGTTCGTGGGGAACATCGGCGTCGAGGCGCCGTACGTCGCAGAGGCCGGCTAGGCCCGGCGAAAGGATCACGCGATGCCGATCATCGACGCGCAGGTGCACGCATACGAGCGGGATCATCCCGGGCGGCCGTGGGCGGCGGTGCTGCACGGGCCGCCGGAGGTGACGGGCGACGAGATGGTGCGGGCGATGGATGCGGTGGGCGTGGACGGCGCGCTGCTGGTCTCGCCGTTCACGATGTACCGCTACGACGCGAGCTACGCGATCGAGGTGCGGAACAAGTTCCCGGGCCGGTTCGCGCTGATCAAGCCGGTCGATCCGTCCGCGCAGGACGTCGGGGACACGATCGCGCAGTGGAAGGCGACGCCGGGGACGGTGGCGATCCGCATCATGATGACCCGCGGCGTATCGGAGGACCCGGCGGATCCAGGCATCACGCGCGTGCTGACGTCGGCGGCGCGGCACGGCTTCCCGGTGAACCTGCTGTGCTGGGGCCGTCTCGATCAGGCGCGAGAGATGGCGGTGCGCAATCCGGACACGGTGCTCGTGATCGACCATCTGGGGCTGCAGCAGCCGTTCGAGCCGCCGGCGCCGGCTCAGCCGTGGGCGGATCTACCTGGCGTCTTGGCGCTCGCCGCGCATCCGAACGTCACGATCAAGATCACGGGCGCGTGCACGCTCTCGCACGAGCCGTTTCCGTACCGCGACATCTGGGACCCGCTCGCGCGCATCTTCGACGCATTCGGCCTCGACCGCTGCATGTGGGGCACGGACTGGACGCGCGCGGTGGGGCTGCTGACGTACCAGCAGGGCGTGGACGCGTTCCGCGACACCGACCGGCTGTCGGTGGGCGACAAGGCGAAGCTGATGGGCGGGACGCTGGCGCGCGTGTACGGGTGGTCGCCGGACCGAGACTAACGGAAGGCGAACTGGCTCACGCCGCAGCGAGCTCTCGGCACAGGTCGATGAGCGAGACCGCCTCGACGCCTTCAGCCAGCGGAAAGCGCTCGC
>Ga0194121_10005702_pt1 | contig 17062 bp, 13 predicted proteins | sample TA2MahCa50mmetaG_FD_148609 | JGI IMG/M metagenome (GOLD analysis project Ga0194121, IMG submission 148609) | Freshwater microbial communities from Lake Tanganyika, Tanzania - TA2015020 Mahale Deep Cast 50m | ecosystem: Environmental > Aquatic > Freshwater > Lake | place: Tanzania: Lake...
CCTCACCGCCACGGCCAGCAGCGGCCTGCCGGTGAGCTACACCTCCAGTGATACCAGTGTGGCGACCGTTAGCGGCAACACCGTGACGTTGGTGGGCGCGGGCACCACCACCCTCACTGCCTCGCAGGCGGGTAATGCCACTTTCGCCGCCGCTGCCAGCGTGAGCCGCACGCTCACGGTCTATGTGTTCCCGGTCATCACCACCCAGCCGGTGAACCAGACAGTGAGCGTGACCTCCAACGCCACCTTCAGCGTGACGGCCACGGGCACGGCCCCATTGAGCTATCAATGGTTCTTCGGCAGCACCGCGGTGACGGACGCCACCAACGCCACCCTGGCGCTGAGCAACGTCCAGACCAATCAGGCGGGCAGCTACAGTGTCGTGATTACCAACGTGGCTGGCGCCATCACTAGCAGCGTGGCTAGTCTGACGGTCAATCAACTCAGCCAGACCATCACCTTTGCGGCTCTGCCCACCAAGCTGACCACCGATGCGCCGTTTGCCCTCACCGCCACGGCCAGCAGCGGCCTGCCGGTGAGCTACACCTCCAGTGATACCAGTGTGGCGACCGTTAGCGGCAACACCGTGACGTTGGTGGGCGCGGGCACCACCACCCTCACTGCCTCGCAGCCGGGCAATGCCACTTTCGCCGCTGCTGCCAGCGTGAGCCGCACGCTCACGGTCTATGTGTTCCCGGTCATCACCACCCAACCAGTGAGCCAGACGGTGAGCGTGGGTTCCAACGCCACCTTCAGCGTGGCGGCCACGGGCACCGCGCCCTTGAGCTACCAGTGGCGCAAAGATGGCATGCCCGTGCCGGGCGCCACCAACGCCGCCTTCACCCTCGCCAACGCGCAACCGCCCCGCATCGGTGACTACTCCGTCGTCATCACCAATGCCGCCGGCAGCGTCACCAGCAGCATCGCGCCCCTCAACCTCTCCGGCGTGGACTCCGCCCTCTGGCGCGGCCTGGTGGCCTACTACCCCTTCAATGGCAATGCCAACGATGAAAGCGGCAGTGGTCTTCATGGTGTGGTTAACAATTCCACTTTGGCTCCCGACAGGTTCGGTGTTGCCAATTCCGCCTATTCTTTTCCGGGTAATAACGCCATCGATTCTTATATTGATTGCGGTCGTCCCGCCGGCTTGCAGTTTACCGGGGATTTTTCGATCTCGGCGTGGGTTCTGTTCAGCGGAGGAACGGCGAATCCCCGGATTATCAGCTATGGACAAGATCCGGGATTTGAAGTGGCAACGCAAGGCACTTCTGGACAGAGAAAATTTGTATGCTGGGCCGGGACCACGATCTTAAGCAGCGCCAGTTATCCCGAAAATCAGTGGGCCATGGTTTCCATGGTGAGAGAAGGCAACAACCTGACACTCTACATCAACGGTGCCTTTTCCGCCTCAGGCACGACAACTTGGACGAGCACTTACACTAGAAATCTGCAAATCGGCAAGAAATCCGAACACTGGGACGACCACTGGGGGGGTAGGCTTGACCAGATCCGCATTTACAATCGAGCCCTGGCTCAAACCGATGTATCATCCCTGTATCGCTCAGAAGCAGTCCCTCCCTCCCTCACCACCCAACCGGTGAGTCAGACAGTGAGCGTGGGTTCCAACGCCACCTTCAGCGTGGCGGCCACGGGCACCGCGCCCTTGAGCTACCAGTGGCGCAAAGATGGCAACAATCTCATCGGAGCTACAAACCCGACGCTAAGCTTTACTGCGACAAACCGCTCGTTCATGGGGGCTTACAGCGTGTTGGTAACAAACCTAAGTGGCAGCGTCACCAGCAGCCCGGCCGGCTTACGCGTGATGGTGCCGCAACGGTTGCTGCCTCCGGAGCGGCAGAGCGACGGGCGGTTTAACTTACGCTTTGGGGACTACGATGGCGGGTTGGCTGGCGCGAGTGATTTGAGCGCGTTTGAGGTCTATGCGACCACGAACTTGCTCAATACGAACAGTTGGGTACTCCTCACCAACGTCGTCAGCATCGTGAACGGTCAGGTCCAGATCGAAGACAAGGACACTCAGGGCCTGCCCCGCCGCTTCTACCGCATCATCGAGCGGTAGTATTTGCCTGCTTGAGGGGCCCGATGGGCCGCTGGTGCGCTTGGGCGACGGTTTATCGCGAGCGTCCAAAGAAAGGACTGCTGTAAGCGCCGGTCGAGAAGTGCGCCTGGTGGGGCTCGAAAAAGTGAGACACCTTCCGGCGCGTAGGGAACGGATTCTGATCTTTCTGGGTCAAGCTCAAGGAGTTCGCAGCGAGGTAAAACGAGCAGGCGAGCGAGCCCCTCATCATGCCAACCGGGAAGATGCCTGAACCGGACCGTCTGACGGTCAAAACTCGGAGCTATTCTAGCCAGTAGGTGGCCGGCTTCATAAGAAACCGGCCAGTTCAATGCCCTGTCCCCACACGAGCAGCTTGCGCGTCGGTTTGAAGCGCATGCCAAATGACTCCATGGCCGTCAGTGCCTCTGCCCGGCGGCCGCCCAATACTTCAATGTCCAGTGTGGTCCTGGCCTGCCGCAAGCCCGGTCGGTCGGTAGTCTTGAGGCTATGGCGAAAAATCTTGCCGCGATTTTTGAGCACCGCATAATCCATCCGGTTCGGTGAGTAGCGGTAAAGAGATTCACCCACGCGGACAAACTGACCGGCGGGCGCTGCTTCCGGTGTTTTCGGCATGGGCTGACTCTGCCGGGATACAAGCGGATGTTTGCCCGTGGTTGATTCTTTGTGAGCAGCTTTGGGTAAACTGGATGGGGTCGTAGCTCAGTTGGTAGAGCGTCTCGTTCGCAATGAGAAGGTCGCAGGTTCGATCCCTGTCGGCTCCACCATCCTCCCTCCACTTCGCCCCGCGCTGAACCCTCCGCGAATCGCCGCGACACGCTTGCCGCCCTGAATTTCCGCCTTGTGCGCAGTGTTCAAAAGACCGACAACGGTGTCGAAATCATGAACGCTTTCCACCGTCGGCAGTTCATCCAAAGCGTGGGTCTCTCCGCGGCGTCACTGCCGTTCATCGTTGGCCTGCCGAGCCTCGGACTGTCGGCGCCCGCGCGCCCGCGCCAGCGGCTCATCGTGATGTTCAGCCCGAACGGGACGATTCCGCCGAATTACTGGCCGGACGAGGAGGGGCGCGACTTTCAGTTGAAAGAGATCATGACGCCGCTGGCGGAGTTCAAGGACCGGATGCTCATCCTGCGCGGGCTCTCGAACAAGGTGCGCGGCGACGGTGACGGCCATATGCGCGGCATGAGCTGCCTGCTCACGGCCATCGAGCTTTTCCCCGGGAACATTCAAGGCGGCTCGCACACGCCCGCGGGCTGGGCAAGCGGCATTTCAATCGATCAGGAAATCCGCAATTTCTTTCAGAGCAAGGACGACACTCGCACGCGCTTCGGCTCGCTCGAGTTCGGCGTGGGAGTCACGGATCGAGCGGATCCCTGGACGCGCATGAGCTACGCCGGGCCGAACAAGCCTGTCGCTCCGATCTCGGACCCGTATCAAATGTATCAAAAGCTCTACGGGCAGATGAAGGACAAGGCGAATCTCCAAAGCGTGCTCGACACGGTGCGGGCCGACCTCGTCAAGGTCCGCAAACTCATCAGTCCCGAAGATCGCCGGCTGCTCGAGGAGCACGAGGCACTGGTGCGCCAGATGGAGCAGGAGCTCAAGGACGGCGCCACGCAGAAACTGCGCGTGGCGCCACCCACGTTCGAGGAGGGCGTTGCCGACGCCAACGACAACCTGCCCCGCCTGAGTCGCATGCAAATCGACCTGCTCGTGAACAGCTTCGTCAACGACATGGCCCGGGTGGCCACGTTGCAATTCACCAAGTCCGTCGGCAGCGCGCGCATGAACTGGCTCGACATCAAGGACGGCCACCACGGTCTCTCGCACGAGCCGGACAGCAACACGGCCGCGTTCACGAAGCTCACGAAGATCAACCAGTGGTTCGCCGGCGAACTCGCCTACCTCGCGCAAAAGCTCGCCGGCACCCCCGAGCCCGGAGGTGAAGGCTCGATGCTCGACCACACGCTCATCGTCTGGACGAACGAGCTCGGCAAGGGCAATTCGCACACGCTCAACAACATTCCGTTCCTCCTGCTCGGCGGCGGATTCGGATTTGAGATGGGCCGCTCGCTCAAGTTCGACAACGTCGCGCACAACCGCCTGCACATCGCCCTCGCCCATGCGGTCGGCCACCGCATCGAGACGTTTGGCAAGCCGTCGCTCTGCGAAGGCGGGCCGCTCAAGCTGAGCTGACCGAACGCCGACGATGTCCCGTCCAAGCCAGGGCCTGCCTTCACGCAGAGCTTCCGCGACCAATTCCACCTGATCGAGGCTGGTGCAGCTTGGCTCGTCCACGCGAGTTCCACGCAAACATCCCCATGCCCATCCACAACCATCCTTGCGTCTCGGTGGTTTTCACGGGCGGCACGATCTCGATGCGCTTCGACCCGGCGGCGGGCGGCGCCGTTCCCGCGATGTCGGGCGCGGAAATCCTCGCGCGAGTCCCCGGGCTCGACTCGATTGCGCGAGTCTCGGCCTTGGACTTCGCGCGGTTGCCCGGGCCGCACATGACTCCCGCGCTCATGTTGGAACTGGCGCGCGTGGTTCGGCAGCGACTCGACGAGGTGACTTGCTGCGGGGTTGTTGTCACGCACGGCACGGACACGCTCGAAGAGACGGCCTACCTGCTCGACCTCGTGCTTGCATCCGACAAGCCGGTCGTGTTTGCCGGCGCGATGCGGCACAGCTCCGAGGACGGGTGGGATGGCCCGGCGAACCTGCTGTCCGCCGTGCGCGTTGCTGCAAGCTCCGAAGCGCGCGGACTCGGTGTGCTCGTCTGCCTGAACGAACTTATCCTCGTAGCGAACGACGCTACGAAGACGCACACGGTTGCGCTCGACACGTTTCAGGGACGTGATTCGGGCCCGCTCGGGAGGGTCGGGTCCGACGGCATTGTGATGCAACGCCGACGGGTCCGCCGCGAACACATCGCGCCGGAGCGCATTGAGGAGCGCGTCGAGATCGTGAAGCTGGCGGCGGGCAGCGATGGACGGTTGATCCGCCGGGCGTTGGAGGAGGGATGCCGTGGCCTTGTGATCGAGGGGCTCGGATGCGGCAACGTTCCGCTGCCGGCACTGGGCGAAGTCCTGCGCGCAGTCGATGGCGGAATCCCTGTTGTCATCACATCCCGATGCCATCGCGGCCCGATTGCCGAGACGTATGCCTACGAGGGTGCGGCGCGGAAGTTGCGGGAGGCCGGCGCGATCCTTGGCGGTTCCGTGCCGAGCCACAAGGCGCGCATCAAGTTGATGCTACTGCTCGGGGCGGGCGGGGGATTGGAGCGTATCCGCGTCTCGTTCAACCCGGCGGGTTGAACGCGCGGGTGCGCGCCGCGTCTGCCGTGAATTCTCGTTGCCAGCGCCGGGCCGGGTTCCTAAGTTTGACTCAAGAATTCCCGATGAAGCGCAAATCGCGTCACGGGAAGATTCATCAACACGACCCATCCATCCCATGAAGAACGGACTTCTCACTCGCGGCGCGGCGATGCTTGCAGCGTTGATTTTTGCCACGCCCGCGCATGCCGCCACAGACGACTGGGCTGCCAAGAGCCTCGGCGAGGCGCTCGGACACATGGCGCTCTTCGCCGTGATCGGCATCGTCGTCGCCGTCGTCGGCTACAAGGTTTTCGACAAGTGCACGCCGGGCGATCTGCACAAGGAGATCATCGAGAACAAAAACACCGCCGCTGCGATCATCGGCGCCGCCGTCATCATCGGCGTGTGCCTCATCGTGGCCGCGGCGATGTCCTGATACAAACGCGCCGCCATCGCATCATGGCGGCCGCGGCGCGCGCGACAAAGTCCGCGCCGTGATCGTGAAGCAGGATGCATCGCGCCGCCGCGGGTGGTTCGACCCGGCGGGTTGGTTCGGCACCGGCCCCGTGAAGAAGTCCAAGCACATCAGCCTCGTCCTCTCCGGCGCGCTCGCTACGGGCGCGGGCTTGAGCGAGGCGTGTCACCGGCGGCCGCCGCCGCCGCCGCCGCCGCCCGTGAGCCTCGTGGACAAGGACTGGCAGGCGCCGCCTGAGTTGTCCGAGACCCAGTCTTACACGAACAACCACTACACGCCCGGCGTGGGCTACTATCACGCGCCGTTTCAGTCGTGGTATCCGTATCCCTACAATTTCTTCGCGCCGGGCTGGGGCTACTATCACGGAGGTCGCTGGTCGCAGCAGCCGAACGACAGCACGATGCGGGAGTCGCGTCCGACTGCGGCCGGCACTTCGGGCGCGCGCTCGATGTGGCTCAACAACAGCCGAACCCGCAGCAGCTCGGGCGGCAGTTCCACGTCGACGTCGCGGAGCAGTTCCACCTCGCGCGGCGGGTTCGGGAGCAGTTCGCGCAGCACGGCAAGCTGATGCAACGCCACACCATCACGCCGCGCATCCGATGGAAGGCCAAGGTCGAGGAAGTCGGCCTCACCTATCACACGCACGAAGGAGGGCCGTATTGGGACGAGTCCGGCTACTACGAGCTTTCGAGCGCGGAGGTGGACACGCTCGAAGCCGCCGCGAACTCCGTTCACAAACTCTGCATCGAAGCCGCCACGTTCGTGATCGAGAACAACGGCTGGGCGCGCCTCGGCCTTCCCGACGCCGCCGTGCCGACCATCTTGAAATCGTGGGAACGCGATGACTTCAGCCTCTACGGGCGGTTCGACTTCGCCTTCGACGGCACGCAACCGCCGAAGCTTCTCGAATACAACGCCGACACGCCCACCGCGCTCGTCGAGGCGAGTGTCGCGCAGTGGTTCTGGTTGCAGGACTGCTTCAAGATCGCCGACCAGTTTAATTCCATCCACGAACGGCTCATCGAGGCGTGGAAGCGGCAGGCCGGCAGGCGCGTCCACTTCGCGAGCATCAAGGACTTCCCCGAGGACGAGCAGACCGTCGTGTATCTGCAGGACACCGCGCACCAGGCGGGGCTCAAGACAAAGTTCGTGCACATCGAGGACCTCGGCTGGGATTCGAAACTCGAGTGCTTCACGGACATGGACGACGAGAAGGTGGAGACGTGCTTCAAGCTCTACCCGTGGGAATGGATGTGGCACGAGGAATTCGGCGAGCACCTGTCCGCGGAGTCCGTGCATTTCATCGAGCCCGCGTGGAAAATGCTCCTCAGCAACAAGGGCCTGCTGGCCGTGCTGTGGGAACTTTTTCCGGGACACGAAAATCTGCTGCCGTGCTTCGAGACGCCGAACGCGCTCGGCGGGGACTTCGTGAAGAAGCCCAGGCTCGCGCGAGAAGGCCACAACGTCACCTACGTCGAGCGCGGCACGACCGTCGAGGAAACGGGAGGCGACTACGGCGAGGAAGGCCACGTGTATCAGGCGCTCGCGCCGTTCCCCGACTTCAACGGCAACCGCCCCGTGATGGGCGTGTGGGTGATTGACCACGAAGCCGGCGGGTTGGGAATCCGCGAGGACAAACGCCGGATCATCGGCAACTTTAGCCGCTTCGTGCCGCATTTGTTCTAGCGCCGTCGCGCGGCATGATCAGGGTTGCGCGGCGCGGCGGGCTCTTGTTCTACTGACGCCGCTTCGCATGAACTCCCGACTCATCCACTTCGCCGCCGCGCTCGCATTGTTCGCGTGCACCGCCGCCGCGCCCACACAGGACGCCAAGTCCAAGAAGGGCAAGGGCCGCCCCGGCGTGCAGGGCGAGGCCAAGGCCGCCGCCGCCAACCCCATCCCCTTCGCCGTGCCGCCCGCCGCCACCGCGCCGGAGAAGCTGAAGGTCGCGAAAGACTTCAAGATCGAGCTGCTTTACTCGATTCCCAAGGAGACCGAAGGCTCGTGGGTCGCGATGTGCGTGGATGACAAGGGCCGGCTCATCGTGTCGGACCAATACGGCCCGCTCTACCGCGTCACGCCGCCCGCGCTCGGTCAGTCCGCGCCGGTGAAGGTCGAGAAAATCCCCGTGGACATGGGCGCCGCGCAGGGGTTGCTCCACGCGTTCAATTCACTCTACGTGGTGGTGAACGACAACAAGCACGGCGGGCGCGGCCTCTACCGCCTGCGCGACACCAACGGCGACGACATGTTCGACAGCGTCGAGCGGCTCAAGAAGTTCGAGGAGTCCGGCGGCGAGCACGGGCCGCACGCGGTCATCCTCGGGCCGGACGGCAATTCGCTGCGCGTCATCTGCGGCAACCAGACCAAGCTGCCCGACCATGACATCACGCGCGTGCCGCCGTTCTGGGGCGAGGACGAGCTGACGCCGCGCCTGATGGGCCGGGGCTTCATGCGCGGCACGGTCGCGCCGCGCGGGTGGATCGCGAAGACGGACCCGGACGGCAAGTCGTGGGAAATCCTCACCACCGGCCTGCGCAACGAATACGACGCGGCCTTCAACCGGCAGGGCGAGCTGTTCACCTACGACGCGGACATGGAATGGGATTTCAACACGCCGTGGTATCGGCCCACGCGCGTCTGCCACGTCGTCAGCGGCGCGGAATGGGGCTGGCGCACCGGCTCGGCCAAATACATGCCGTGGCACGCGGACAACCTGCCGCCCGTCGTGGACATCGGCCCCGGCTCGCCTACCGGCGTGGTCTTCGGCTACGGCGCGAAGTTCCCGGCGAAGTATCAGGACGCGTTCTTCATCTGCGACTGGAGCTACGGCAAGCTCTACGCCGTCCACCTCAAGCCCAGCGGCTCGACCTACTCGGCGAGCGTTGAAGAGTTCATCACCGGCCAGCCCTTCCCGCTGACCGACCTCGTCATCAACCCGAAGGACCAGGCGATGTATGTAACCGTGGGCGGCCGTCGCGTGCAGGGCGGCCTCTATCGCGTGACCTACACGGGCAAGGAATCCACCGCGCCGTCGAAACCGGACAACACCGGCTCCGACGCCCGCGCGCTGCGGCACAAGCTCGAAGCCTTCCATGGCGTGAAGGACCCGAAGGCGGTTGACGCCGCGTGGCCGCACCTCGGGCACGCCGACCGCTTCATCCGCACCGCCGCGCGCACCGCGCTGGAGCATCAGGACGCGAAGCTCTGGACCGAAAAGGCGCTCGCGGGAAAGCCGTCCGAAGCCGGCCTGTCCGCGCTGCTCGCACTCGTGCGAGTAGGCGACAAGTCGCTCCAGCCGCGCATCGCTGACGCGCTGGGCCGTTACGACTGGGCGAAGCTCACCGACCAGCAGCGCATTGACTGGCTGCGCCTGCACACGCGGCTCTTCACCCGCATGGGCGACGGCAGCGAAGCCTTCCGCAAGCAAATCACCGCGCGCCTCGACGCGTTGTATCCGGCGAAGCACATCCACCAGAACGCCATCCTCGCGGAGCTGTTGTGCTGGCTGCAATCGCCCACGGCCGTGGCCAAGACCGTCGGCCTGCTCAACACCGCGCCGACGCAGGAAGAGCAGATTTCCTACGCGATGTATCTGCGCGTGTGCAAAACCGGCTGGACCCCCGCGCACCGCGAGACCTACTTCAAATGGCTTTACCACAAATCCATCGCCATGCGCGGCGGCGCGAACTTCACCATGTTCATGGACGACGTGCGCAAAGACGCCCTCGCCGCCGTCGCCGAACCCGACCAGGCCGCCGTGCTCGCCATCGTGAAATCCGCGCCCGCGAAACGCTCGCCGCTCGAACTGATGGCCGAAGCCTTCGCCGGCCGCAGCATGGTGAAGGAGTGGAAGGTCGCCGACCTCGCGCCACTGCTCGACAAGGGCATGGCGAAGCGGAACTTCGAGTCCGGCCGCAAGATGTTCGGCGCGGCGGCGTGCTTCGCCTGCCACCGCTTCGGCAACGAAGGCGGCGCGATGGGCCCCGACCTGACGAGCGCCGCCGGCAAATACAGCGCGCGCGACCTGCTGGAACACATCCTCGAACCGAGCAAGGAAGTCAGCGACCAATACGCGCCCGTGGTCTTCAAGCTGAACGACGGCACCATGGTCACGGGCCGCATCATCAACCTTGCCGGCGACACCTACCGCGTGAACTCGAACATGTTCGACCCCGACGAACTCGTCGGCGTGGACGCGCGCAAGGTGTTGAGCATCGAGCCCTCGAAGATTTCGCTCATGCCGGAAGGACTGTTGAACATGCTCAAGCCCGACGAAGTGCTCGACCTGCTGGCGTATCTCCTCAGCGCCGGCGACGCGAAGCACAAGATGTTCCGGTAGCCTGCGGGCTTCGGCCGAGGCACCGGCATGGCGTTGCGACGTCCACCGCCGCAAGCCGCCTGTGATCCGCCCGTCCCGCTTATCCGCAGTTGTTGCCGCCTGAATCTGTTCCCACGGACAACGCGCCACTTCCCGGGTCGAACGACGGGGCGGGCGTTGATTCCACCGAGGGCGGCGGTGGAGCGTCCATGGCGGCAGCCGACCCGTGGTGCACGTGATACATCGGGTTCGCGGGATTGGTGAAGCTGTCATCCAACATTGGCGGAACCACGCCCAGCCCGCCGATGCGTGGCGGCACGGATCGGTTCTGTCCACGGGAACTTCGCATCAGCGCAATCACGACGAGGACGAACACGGCGATTCCGAAGGTCATGACGAGCCCGATGACGATCAGCCAGACCGCGGGGAATCCGGTAGTCGTCATGTGCACGGCTCCTTACACGTTGCCGGCGGAAAAGTTGCCTGGGTTTTCTGCGGTCCGGGATGCGAGTCAGACGCGCTTCGGACCGGTCAGACTGAACCTGCCGTGTGACTGCGCGTGCGTGAGCGCGAGGGCGAGCGCGTCCGCGGCATCGGGCGCGGGCAACTCCGCGAGACGCAACATCCGCTGCACCATCTTGGCCACCGCGAGTTTCTGAGCCGCGCCGTAGCCGACGATGGCCTGCTTCACCTTGCGCGGCGCGACCTCGTAGATTTCCAGTCCCGCCTCGGCCACCGCCACGAGCGCCGCGCCGCGCGCCTCGCCCATGATGAGCGCGGTTTGGAGGTTTTGCGCGAAGAACAGTCCCTCGACCACGCACACCGTCGGCTTGTGCGCACGCACCACGTCGCGCAGCGTCGCGGCGATTTTCACGAGGCAGCGCGAAAGCTCCCAACCCGCGGGACAGGCGATGGTCCCGTGAGCGAGCGTTTGAGGGAAGGGCCTCGCGAGTCGAATCACGCCGTAGCCCGTCGCGCGCAGCGACGGGTCCACGCCGAGGAAGATTTGGTGCGCCGCCGCGGGCGAACCGAGGTGGCTGCCGGAAACGGGTGTCGCGCTTCGCTTGGCCGCCCCGCTCACGCGCGCCTGCATCCGCTCGAATTGTCGCGCTGAAATGCCCACGGCGCGGGATGCTCGCAGAAACTCCGCAGGGCGCCAAAGCCCTTTTCCGCGGCTCGACATTCCAATGTCGAGCCCGCAACTCTCGCGGCCGGGAGTCTCGACATTGGATTGTCAAGCGACGCCACCATGCCGCTTCAAATCGAATTGACCCGCGACGGGCTTTACGTGCCGCGCCTCGCGCTCTGGCTGGACCCGCGTCGCTCGCGGCGCGGGGCGGAGCGGGTGGTGGTCACCCACGCGCACAGCGACCACATCGGCTCGCATGGCGAGGTCATTCTCACCGAGGCCACGGCGCATCTCATGCGCGCGCGGGTCGCCGGCAGACGCACCGAGCACCGGCTCAAGTTTGGCGAAGCCGCCGAGTTTCGAGGGCCGAGCGATTTCTACCGGGTCACGCTCGTGCCCGCCGGCCACATCTTCGGCAGCGCGATGTCATTGGTGGAGTCGGACGGCTCGTCGCTGCTTTACACCGGCGACTTCAAGCTGCGGCGCGGGCTCAGCGCCGAGCCGTGCGAGCCGCGACGCGCCGACACGCTCATCATGGAGACGACGTTTGGGCTGCCGTGGCATCGGTTCCCGCCTGTGGAGCAAGTGTGGGCGGACATCGTGGGCTTCTGCCGCGCGGCACTCGCGGAGGGCGTCACGCCCGTGTTGCTCGCTTACTCGCTCGGCAAGGCGCAGGAACTTCTGCTCGGGCTCGCCGCCGCCGGACTTCCGGTGATGCTCCAGCAGGACGCCGCGAAGCTCACGCGCATCTGCGGCCGTTGCGGGCTTGCGGTGCCGCCGCACGAGACGTTCGCCGTGGAGTCCGCGCGCGGCAAGGTGGTCGTCTTTCCACCCACGGCGAAGATTCCGGATGGCCTTGCGCCGAGACGCACGGCGGTGGTGACGGGTTGGGCGCTCGATCCGGGAGCCCGGTTTCGGTTCAAGACGGATGCGGCGTTCCCGCTGAGCGACCATGCGGACTTCGGCGAGCTTCTGGAATTGGCCGAGCGCGTGAGGCCGAAGCGCGTGCTGACCGTGCATGGTTACGCGAAGGAGTTCGCGGCGACGTTGCGTGAACGGGGCGTGGATGCGCGCGCCATCGGGCAGGAGGAACAGTTGGGGCTGCCGATTTAGACCCAGGGGCGACCGTTCAACCGGGACTATTGGGGAGCAGCGGCTTTCTTCGCGGCTTTCGTCGGCGGGGCGGGCGCGGGCTTCTTGTCGAGGTTTTTGTTCAGGTCGGCCTCGGCGAGGTCCACCGACACGCCGGCTTTCGGCACATCGCGGTGCGCGGTCCAAAGAATGCCGTTGAGCACGAGGGTGCGCTGGCTCGGGTAACTCCAACTCTTGTGGAGGTCCGCGCCTGTGAAGCCGAAGCCGCGGCCGCCGCCGGGCCGCTGGTGCGCCCAGGCGATGACTTCGTCGCGGCCGATGTGAGTCTTCGCGTCCGCGGTGGTGCGCGATTTCTCCGGCACCTGTCCGGCGATCAGGGGCACGGAACCGCTCTTCGCGAAGTGCAGGTTGTAGAGCCAGCCGTCCGCAGGCGCGGCGAAGGGTTTCACGCCGCGCAGCACGGGATGGTCGCCGACGGGCTTCAAGTCCATGTCCCAGTGTCCCCGGCAGCCGATGTCGCTGCGAAAGACGCCACCGAGCCAGTCCTTCACCGTGTCGCCGTCCGGCCCCTTCGGGAAATCGACCGCCTGATGCAGCAGCACGAGGCCCGCGCCCGAGTCGAGCAACGACGTGAGCTTTGCCCAGCGCGCGGGTTCGACGAACGGTTGCTTGCCGCCGCCGTCGCCGAAATAGACAACGGATTTCGCGCCTTCGAGGAGCTTCTCATTCTTCGGCCAGTCTCGCGCCATGATGGGCCAGACGCCGGGCTGTTGTTTGAGCCAGCCCTGCAACAACGCGCAGCCGGCGAAGTATTCGTGCGCCATCGTCTTGCTGCTCGGGCCGCCGGCGAGGAGGATGATTTTGGCGAGCTTCGCGTCCGGCGCATCGACTTCGAGCGGAACCTGCGACTGGTCAAACGGATCAGCGGCGCTCAGAGGGCCGGCGGCAAGCGCAAGGAGGACGGCAAGGCGAAGCAACGGTTTCATGCGCACATTTAGCGGCGGCGCGCGCGCGGTGGCGAGGGGAATGTGCGCGGCTGAGGATGAGGTTCAGGATCCCGGCCTGTGATGCTTGAGCGCGGCTCCGCCTCCTCATCGCTCCTGCGCCATCTCCCGGCGGAACCGCTCACGTTCCGAAAGGACCGACTCGATGTACCGGCGCGTGCCGGGGAAGGTCATCTGCGAAAGAAACGACGAGCTGTTTGTCGCCGCCGGGCCTTGCAGCCACTTGAGCACGTTGCCGCGGCCCGCGTTGTAGTCTGCGAGTGCGTAGGCGGTGGGGTTGTCGGTCGCGGGATAACGCTTGAGCGCGTGCGCGAGATACCATGCGCCCACGAAAGTGTTTGTGCGGGGATCGAGGACGTGCTTGTGCATGAAGCCGGGCACGCGCTCGGCCGCGGCCCATTCGCCGGCAGAGGCGGGCATGAGTTGCATCAGCCCCAACTCGCCGGCGCGTCCGCGCGCGCGGGCGTCGAACGCGCTCTCGCGCCACACGACGGCCTTTACAAGCGCGGGCTCGATGTTGTAGCGCCTGGCCGCGGCAACAATCTCGCTGTCGTAACGGTGCTCGCGCCAGTGCCGCCACCAAAGCCAGCCCACGATCGCGTCCACTACAAGGATGGCGGCCATGAAGATGATCCAGCGGCGGTGCACGCCGTCTTTGTAGTGCGGCGCGGGCGGCGGGGGAAGTGTTGAGTGATCCGTGTTCAGATTGCCGCGGTCCGCAGCCGGGCAAGAAAGAGCGACTCCGGCGTCCGGACGCGTGCAGAGAGCCGCGCTCACGCGCGGGCCGTCTGGACTCTGCACACGGCACATTGCACACTCCTTCTGCGCCGCCGCTTGACTCGACCGCCTCTGCTCCCGACTCTTCGCGCACATGGTCGCCCGCGTTACGCTCGAGATCGCACTTCGCAAGGAGTTCGACTATGCGGTGCCGCCGGAACTCGAGGGGCGCGTCGAGGTTGGCACGCGCGTGAAGGTGCCGTTCGGCCCCAGGCAGGTGATGGGCTGCGTCACCGCACTCGCGGAGCAGTCCCCGCACACGAACCTGCGCTTCCTCATCGGCGTCGTCGGCCGGCAATCGCTCGTCACATCCAAGGTGCTGCGGCTTGCGCGCTGGATCGGCGGCTATTATTGCTGCGCGCCGGAGGTGGCGCTCAAGAGCGTGCTGCCCGAGGCCATCCGCCGCGAGAAGGAGGGCTGGCGCGAACGGCTGATCGTCCGGCTCGTGCCCCTGTTGGGTGAAGCGCCGAAGCTGACGAAGCGCCAGAAGGACATTTTGAACATCATCGAAGAACGGCGCGAATTGCTGCTGCAGGAACTGCTGCAAGCCGCCGACACGACCGCCGAAACCGTTCGCCGCCTCGAAGACCGGGGCCTTGTGGTGATCAGCCCGCACGTGAGCGAGCGCGACCCGTATGCGACGGAGATCATCAGCCGCACCGAGCCGCTGGAGTTGAACGCAGAACAGTCGGAGGCGCTGGCTGCGGTGCGTGCCGCGCTGGATCGAGGCGGCGGCGCGGGAGCGGGAACGCAGGAGCGTGAGGAAGCAGGCGTCGCCCCGGCGCCGTCTGGAAGCTCGCTCTCCCGCTCTCCCGCTCTCCCGCCCGCGACGCATTCCACCTTCCTCCTCCACGGTGTCACCGGTTCGGGGAAGACAGAGGTTTACCTGCAAGCCATCGCACATTCGCTGTCGCTCGCGCGTGGGGCGATCGTGCTGGTGCCGGAGATTTCGCTCACGCCGCAGACGGTCGAGCGGTTCAAGGCGCGGTTTGGTCACGGGCCGCTGCAGACGCAGGTGGCGGTGCTGCACTCGCACCTGAGCGCGGGCGAGCGGCACGACGAGTGGCACAAGATCCGGCAGGGCCGGGCGCGCATCGTCATCGGCGCGCGCTCGGCGATCTTCGCGCCCGTCGAGCCGCTCGGGCTCATCATCGTGGACGAGGAGCACGAGCATTCCTACAAACAGGAGGAAACGCCACGATATCACGCGCGCGACGTCGCGGTTGTGCGCGGTCAAATGGAAGGCGCGGTCGTGGTGCTCGGCTCGGCGACGCCCTCGATGGAGAGCTTCTACAACGTGAAGCGCGGCAAATATGAACTGCTCGGACTGCCACACCGCGCCGACCACAAGAAGATGCCGCTCGTGCGCGTGGTGGACATGCGCCAGGTCGCGCGCAAGGAGAAGGGCGGCCCACCGATTTTCTCTCCCGAGTTGCGCGAGGGGATCCTGCAGCGACTGGAGAAGAAGGAGCAGGTGATGCTCTTTCTCAACCGCCGCGGCTACGCCACGTCGCTGCAATGCCCGCAGTGCGGCTACGTCGCCGAGTGCCCGAACTGCAGCGTCTCGCTCACTTACCATCGGCGCGCGCAAGAACTCCTCTGCCACATCTGCGCGTTCAAGTCGCCAGCACCGGCCGTGTGCCCCGTGGCGAAATGCCGCAGCCCGGCCGTCCGCTATTCGGGCCTCGGCACGGAGCGTGTCGAGGAGGCGCTGGCGAAGCTCTTCCCGCGCGCGCGAGTGCAGCGGATGGACTCCGACCTGATGAGGCGCAAGGACGATTACCGCCGCGTGCTCGGTGACTTCAAGACCGGCAGGATCGACATACTCGTCGGCACGCAGATGATCGCGAAGGGGCTGCACTTCGAAAACGTCACGCTCGTCGGCGTCATCCACGCGGACCTCTCGCTGCACATCCCGGACTTTCGCGCGGGCGAGCGGACGTTTCAGTTGCTCACGCAGGTCGCGGGCCGCGCGGGCCGCGGCGACGTGGAGGGCGAAGTCTTCGTGCAGAGCTTCACGCCGTTTCATCCGGCGATTCAGTATGCCCGCCGGCACGACTTCAACGGCTTCTACGACCAGGAAATCGAGTATCGCGAGCAGCTCAGGTATCCGCCCGCAACGCGCGTGGCGCTGCTGACGCTGCGCGGGCGGAACGAGGAGAAGGTGAAGCGGAGCGCGGACCACGTGGCGGAGGAACTCGCGACCCTGGCGAAGTCTGGCGCGGGCGAAGGTGGGAAAGCGGGCGAGCGGGAAGAGGAGGGGGGCGGGTTCGAGTTGCCGCTGTCGACAGGCGCGGACATCCAGCTTCCGCGCTCGCCCACCCTCCGGCCTGCGATGGCCGCGAAACCATTTCGCGACTTCCTCGTGTCCGGTCCAGCACCCGCGCCGTTGCTGCGGGCGGACTCGTTCTATCGCTACCAGCTCCTGCTGCGGACACGTCAGATGAGCCGGTTGAGCCGGTTGCTCGCGGCGCTGATGGAATCACTGTCGCTTCCCGAAGACGTAAACCTGGCGGTGGATGTGGACCCGGTGAACTTGTCGTGAGGGGGCCGGCTAGGGCAGCGGCATCGGCGGCAGCTTGAGCCGCGCGCGGATGCCTTCAATCATTGCCTTGTCAGCGGGGGAGAGCTTTGCGTTCTGGACTTCCTTCATCACCGCGGCCTTCGCGGCTGCGTTGCCGGTGCTGTGCTGGTAAAGCCAGCCCTCCATGATTTCCTGCTTTTCGCCGGGCGCCTTGAGCGACCACCAGTTGCCCTGTTTCGGTTCGGCAGTCGCCGCGGTCTCAACCTGCGGCGCGGCGGGCGCAGCGACGGGCGCGGGCGCGACGGGTGCCGGCGCGGCGACGGGTGCCGGCGGCCCGGGCTTGCGG
>Ga0194121_10005705_pt1 | contig 17059 bp, 15 predicted proteins | sample TA2MahCa50mmetaG_FD_148609 | JGI IMG/M metagenome (GOLD analysis project Ga0194121, IMG submission 148609) | Freshwater microbial communities from Lake Tanganyika, Tanzania - TA2015020 Mahale Deep Cast 50m | ecosystem: Environmental > Aquatic > Freshwater > Lake | place: Tanzania: Lake...
TCATTTCTCTTGATCGTGCAGACAGAGGTCGTCATGCTCTTCTCCACCATCAACTTGCCCAACGGTTTGCCACTTGCCACGGTCCTTCGCATCACGTCTGTGTCCGTCACACTCCCAACGAAGGCGGTCCCTCGCCTCCCTTGGCCAATAATGAACCAACACATGGCTGACGCATGTCTTTAGCCACAGGGGCGACTAACGATTTCGGTCCGACGGATTTGGGATACTTGCTCACGATCGGCGCAACAGCGGCCCCGGCGTCCTCCATAAATTTAAACTGAACGTGCTTGAAAGAACGCTCTGACAGACCCGCGATGCTCAGACTCTGTAGCTTCAACACTCGAGGACGATTTTTCCGAAGAAGTTTCGGCTCAACATCTGCTCTTGCGCTGCCTGAGCATCCGATAATGGATAGGTTCGATCAATCACGGCGATCAGCCGTTTTTGACCCATCAGGTCAACGATTTTGACCAATTCGGCACGTGTGCCCATATAGGACCCTTTGACGGTGAGTTGGTGAGAAAAAATATGACGAAGATCTAATTGAACCGCCGCACCGGTCGTCGCGCCACAGGTTATCAGCCGGCCGCCTCTGGTCAGCGAACGGAGGCAGGCGTCCCAGACCTCCGGGCCGACGTGCTCAATCACCACATCAACCCCTCTCCCTTCGGTTAGCAACTTCACACGGTCCGCGACTTTTTCTTTGGCATGATTGATTACGGCATCGGCACCGAGAATCACCGCTTTGGGAATCTTCTCATCACTTCCGACTGTTGTGATGACCCGCGCCCCTACCAATTTGGCCAACTGAACAGCCATGCTTCCGACGCCGCTGCCAGCTCCCATGATCAGTACGGTTTCTCCATGCTGAACCCTCGCCAGGGCAAACAGCATGTGTGATGCCGTCACCGATACAAGGGGAAATGCTGCAGCCTGTTCAAAGGACAGGTTCTCCGGCATTGGCAGAATGTTTCTAAAAGGAACCTTGAGATATTCCGCATAGCCTCCATGCATCTTTCCGCCAATGAGTGAATAGGATTGGCACAAATTGTCACGGCCGGTCAGGCAAAATTCACAACGCCAACAACTCACGCCAGGTGAAACCAATACACGGTCTCCGACAATCACCCCTTCCACTTGAACTCCGACTTCCTCCACGACTCCTGCGATATCAGAACCTGAAATGTGTGGGAGCGAAATGGGATACGAGGGATTTCCCTGCCGAATCCAGATGTCCAAATGGTTGAGTGCACAGGCCTTCACCCGAATCAGTACCTCGCCCGGACCGATCACCGGCTTAGGCACCTCGCCATAGACCAGTTTCTCCGGCCCACCATGCTCGCTAAAAATAACGGCTTTCATGTCTGCACACTCTCCTTGCGCAAATTTTGAAACCGCAGGATGATCAAACGCACTAGGAGACCGTTTGGTTGACACTCAATTGTGCGCATTGAACGTGCATCGCCCGTAACCTACCAATACGCTGGATCTTGTGTACGCGTTCAGCGAGCAGGAGGACAACCACACCGGCTTCCCTTAAACTCATAGACGGGACTCGTGAAGTCAAAACTTCAACACCCCTTCCGCGACGATCACGCACTGCCCCACGACCTTTATCGACTGAATAATCTCGTCGTCCAACTCGATTTGTACCAGGATGTTGGAGGGCCGATAAATCTCGTAGCCTTGCTCGATAATGATGTCCGTCTTGGGCGAGATTTCGACTACCCCATTTTCGACGAGATAGGCGCCCAGCGCGCCGCCGGCACTGCCCGTAGCAGGATCCTCAGAAATGCCAATCACGGGCGCAAACATGCGCGCATGCACGTTGGCATACGGCTCGACCGTGACTGTCGTGAAGACCATGATGCCGTTGGTCCCGAAGCGGCTGCAAAGATCCACAATCGCTTTATCGTTTGGGATGATGGATCGAATCTCGGTGAGTGTGCGGACTGGAACAATCAAGACAGGCAGTCCGGTCGAGACGCCTTGGACGGGCCACTTCGCCTCGGTCATTATCTGGTTCGAAATCCCCAAGGCCCCGGCAACCATGTAGAGAGTTTCCGTGTCTTCGACCTTCTCCAAAAATTGTGGCTGTGGTTGGGTCATGATGATCCGAATCACCTGCCCATCGCAGGCGTGTAATTCGGCAGGGAAAATCCCGATATTGCACTCGTAGACGATATGAGTAATTGCCTCAGCGAGCACAAGGGTGCCAATCTGCGCCAGAACATGCATGGCCCCGATGACCGGATGCCCGGCAAAGGGAATTTCTTGGGTGGGCGTAAAGATCCGCAGTCGCACGACGGCGGCTGGGTCTCTTGGAGGAAACACAAACACCGTCTCCGAGAGGTTCATCTCGCGGGCGATTTTCTGAAGCTGCTCGTCGAGTAGACCGCTCGCGTCAGGGAAAACAGCGACCGGATTGCCGCCAAACGGTTGGGAGGTAAACACGTCGGCCTGGTAGAATTTCAGTGAATGCTGTTCAGGCACGGGTGCCTCCGGGAGATGTATTTCGTGTTTCGTGAAGCGTGACGCGCAAGCAGGATTGCCTCGAGCCGCTTGCGAAATGCGAAATTCGCCTCACGAGCGACGTGTTACCTCTTCCCATGGCTGACGACACGCGCCATGCCCTCTTTGCCGTCGTCCCCTCCGCCGCTTGCCGCGACTGGCCAGGTGACGAGACCAGAGACGGCATCCACAGAGTCAGTCTGGGTCCGTTGCGCATAGATTTGCGGTAGTCGGTTCGTCCCAAATTTAGAGATATAGAGGAAGACATGCTCCCGTGCGTTCACCCGAACGGCCCAAGGATGGAAATCGTGCTTATAGAACTCTTCACATAGTTGCATCGCGTCCAAACAGGAAATCCCGCCCGGCTCGTTCAGCGTGTAATAGTAGTCGAGGGGGAGATCGTACTCCTCTTGCTTGTGGATTGAGATGCCAAATTGCTCAGGATGACGAACCATCGGGGTGTGCCGATAAGCCACGAAGTAGAACAGCTCAGTCGAATGGATCACGGGCTGGTTTTCGAGCAGGAATTGGCGCGTCTCCATCGCTTCGTCAATCGTCTCGCCGGGAAATCCATAGAAGGCCATCACGTGGTTCCAAATCCCCGCTTGCGCGGCCATTTGGAGATTCTGCTGGATGACGTCTTTGGTGGCATGTTTGTCCATGAGATTCAGCACCCGCTCGTTGGCAGATTCCATGCCGTAGTACAGCGTGCAACAGCCGGATTCAGCGGCGAGATCCCAGAGAGCCTGATCTTGTAACGTTTCTTCAAATCGGATCAACGTTGTCCACTTAATGCCGACCTGTTGGTCGACCAGGAGTTTGGCCACTTTCCTAAACAGAGCTGGGGGATAAGACTCGTCGCTGAATAAAAAGTGATGGCAATTGTAGCGATCCCGCAGTGTTTTGACTTGTTCCACGACAAAGTGCGCCGTTTGCCCGCGGAATTGGTCAAAGTAGCCCTGCCCATGATCGCAAAACGTGCAGCGCCCCCAATAGCAACCGCGCGTCGCCAGATAGGGAATAATCCGTTCCGGCACAAAATAGGAATCGAGCGGAAAGCCGTCGAAATCCGGCAATGGTAACGCCGTGGTTTTTTCGGTATAGACTTCCTGGCTCTGATGGAGACCGGTCGCGTCACGATAGATCAAGTTTGGGACGGACTCCAGTGTTCGTTGGTTATTCAACGCTTCGATATACCAGAGTAACGCATGCTCGCCCTCGTAGAGAATGGCGGCATCGAACACATGTGTAAAGAATTCCTCATGCTTGGTTAGGTCTTCGTGCAGCCGCGTGATGACATTGCCGCCGACCACGATCTGAATCTGCGGGAACGTGTCTTTGATCATTTTGCAGAAGGTCAGACCAGCCAGCAGTTGCATCTGCGTGCCGATCGAGATGCCCACGACATCCGGCTGCTCCTTTTGGACGGAGGACAACACCAGTCGGTTGCAGATCTCGCGGTACACGTTCACCTGTTCATCCTCGAGGAAGGCCAACACTTCCTTCGAGACACCGGGCCGATAGCCCAAGTTGCTTTCCATCGGATAGAACACGAGTGAGGCAGGATAATAGGCAGCCGAAATGTATTGCATGGCTTCGCGGAAGGTATTGAGCGCCAATTCTAGTTTGTCGGCATTGTAGAACTGCTCGCCACGCACAATCGCCTTGGCATCTTCAGCCCGCTCTGCCAGATCGAAGATGTCTGCGGCATAGGCCTGTTCGAGGACAGCCTTCTGATTGACCTCACGTTCCGTCAAGGTTCGGGCCTTGGCCTTGTTTTGCAGCAGCTTGAGCTGCATCCCCAACCGGCCCTTAACCCAGATGAGAAATTCCATGCTGAAGAAGTGGTCGTACATCTCGATGTTGATGTCGCGCTGAATGACCGTATGCCCTCCTTCGCGCAACACGGCAGTCAGCGAGGGCAGCGCCAAATACGGTGCCGTCGGCACCCATTCGGGTGGAAACAAGAGCATGACCTTCGATTTCTTTCGGTCTGCTTTGGCCAGTGGGGCTAATCCATCTATTTGAACTAGGCTACTCATACTTGTCATACAGGAAGTGTTGTTCGTGAAGCGTATCTCGCAAGATATGGATGACGAAGAATGAGCCACTGCGCTGTTTGCGCTTCCGCTTCACCCTTCACAAAAATGCGCCCATCACATTTTCTCCACCAGCGTCGTCACTCCGGCTGTTTTGACTGTCCGATACTGCATATCCGGCAATTTGACGAGACCGAATTTGCAGATATACAGAAAGTTATACTCGCGGATGTAAAGCCGCAGATCCCAGCCTGCATAGTGATTCCGCTCGAATTCCTGAAATACCCGCTCGGCTTCTTCGATGCTCATGCCGTTCTTGACCGTGTAGTAATAGTCGAGCGCCAAGTCCCATTCTGGATTTTTGTAGGCGGTTACGCCCCACTTGTCCGGATGCTTCGCGACAGGGTTGTGCCGCCCAAGATCGAATGTGCCGAACCCCAACGAATGCACATGCTCCTTGTTCTGTTCCAAGAACTGCACCGACTGCCAGGCCTCTTCCTTTGTTTCGCCGGGAAAGCCAAAGAAGCCCATACAGTGGTTCCAGATCCCTGCCTCCGCTGTTAGCTTAAGATGCTTGGTCATCACCTCGGTCGTCGTCGCCTTATCCATCAGCTGGAGCACCCGCTCGACGCCTGATTCGTAGCCGAAGTGGAGATAGCGGCAGCCCGACGCTTTCGCATCTTGCCAGACAGTGTCTTCCAGCAGACTCTTCTCAAAGCGCATATGCGTCGTCCAAAATATCCCCATATTGGATTCGACTAACCCCTTGGCTAGTTTCCGAAACAGCGCGGGAGGGTAGGACTCATCGGTGAAATGGAAATGTGTCACGCCATATTTGTCACGTAGATAAACAATCTCGCTCAAAATATCCTGGATCTTTTTAGACCGATAGCCGGCCGTGTAGCCTTCACCATGGTCGCAGAACTCGCAGCGGCCCCAGTAGCAGCCGCGCGTCGCCAGATACGGCAGGATTTTGGTCGGCACAAAATACTTATCCAGTGGCAGGCCGTCGAAATCCGGCGGTGGCAGCCTATGCAGATCTTCGGCATAGCTCGTCGTAGAGTCGTGAATGCCGGTGGCGTCTTTATATATCGTATTGGGGACATCGGCCAGACTGCGTTTCGCTCCCACGGCCGAGACTAACTGCACAAACGCCGTCTCCCCTTCATAGACCACCGCGCTATCGAAGTATTGAAAGAGCGGCGATTGCGGCAGCATATCGCGAAGGCGTGTCACCGTATTGCCACCGATCGTCACATGGATCTGTGGAAAGTGCTGCTTGATGAGGGCACAGAATGTCATGGTCGCGAACATCTGCTGCTGAAGGACGATCGAGATTCCGATTACGTCCGGCTGTTCAGCTTCGATTACCGGCTTGACCAACTGGTCGAAGACGTCGCGGTAGATATTGACTTGGACGTCGTTTACCGCGTCGATAATGTCGGATGAGACGAAAACCTTGTAGGAAAGATTTGTTTCTGCCGGCGGCATACAAATTCGCGCCGGCGCATAGGCCATCGAAATGACCATCGTAACTTCTTGTAAAACTTGAAGTGCAAACTCTAACTGGCTGATGTCATAAAATAATTTTCCACGGATAATAGCCTTGGCCTGCTCTGATTTTTCGATCAACTCCTCGATCTTCCGATGCGTTATATCGCAGAGCGCAAGCTGCAAATCCCTCTCGGCTTCAGTCAACTCCCGTTTGGTAGAGAGCTTGCGTAGCCGGTCCAATTGGCACGGGACTCGACGCAGAACTTTCTTGAGGAAGTCCTCACTGAAATACCAGTCCCACATCTCGAGATTGATATCTTTTTGGATCACCGTATGGCCGGCCTGTCGGAGGACGGCAGTCAAAGAAGGGAGGCTCAGATAGGGTTCACTGGGAAACCAATCCGGTGGGAAGATCAGCAGGACCTTCATCTTCCGACCGCTGGAGACGTCGAATTGCTGGCGATTCAGCAGCATGAGCTCTTTTGAAGCTCTCGTACCCTTCGAGTACTCTATTTTCATCGAGAATCAGCCCCTCTCTCGTCTACCGTCGAAAGAACCGGAAATAGTTAAAAAGCCAAGGAGTTACAGAAGAATTTCTATTGTAGGTGGCAAGAGAATGAGATGCAAGAGTAGGAGGACGTTTCCTGAACTCACTGGGTGGTACACATTCTAAAATGCAGGAGATGTTCCTCGGCTCGTATGCCAGAGTACTACTTTGGGGTACTTTCCCTGAGATTCTTTCTAGATCGATACACAGTCTTGCAAGGGAAGATATCTTTAAGGCTAATCACCCGGAAAAATGCTGTCAATATTGGTGAGGCTGAAACGAAAAGGGCTACCTAAGGTCTTGCATCCCCACATTTGATGACTGGGTATTGGATCGTGAGTCCTGAGCGCTTAATCCGCTTTGTGCCAATCGAGGACTGTATCGTCGGCACAAAACTATCCTGTTTCTATGAAAGAGGCTTCTCGGATGGAGCGGTCGTGCCGGCGTCCAGCAGAATGGCAACGAGCATGTCGCTCATGACGTTCACACCGGAGCGTGCTCTGGCGATGATCCAGTCCACGGTCATGATCAAAGGAATGGCGGCGAGGATGACGTGATCTGGCAGTTCAGCGGCTGCAAGAACGAGCGGGAGCACGATCATGCCCGCTTCTGGAATGCCGGCCACACCAGCGCCGGCAATGATGGACGCCACGACAATCACGATCTGTTTGGACATTGGCAAGTCGTAGCCGAGTGCGTGAGCCAGAAACAGTGCTGCCATGGCTTCGTAGAGCGTGATGCCATCGTTGTTGAGATTCGTTCCGACGCAAGCGGCAAGGCGCGCCGACTGAGACGAGACGCGCATCCGTTCAAGGCAGCGTAACGTGATCGGCACGGTTGCCAGACTGCTGTTGCAGGATATGCCGGTCAAGATGGCATCGGCCCCTTTACCGACGTAGACCTTGGGGGACTTCTTTCCGACGACCCACGCCACCATGGGATAGTAGAGTAACGCATGGATTGCCAAGCCCAGAAGCATGGCAATGAGAAAGATCCAGAGTGCGGAGAACACCCCCATTCCCGATTTTCCGACGACGTGGGCCACAACGCCAAACACGGCAAATGGCACCGTCAGAATTACCCACCAGAGTACGGTGACCATCCCCCCATAGATACGCTCAATGGCGGAGGCCATGCAATCAAGAGGTCCGCCGGCCTGGCCCATCTTGCTTCGAGCCCTTCGCAGCGTCAGCCCAAGTGTAAGGGCCAATAGCACGACACCGATGATGTTGTTACTGCGAAAAGGGTCTGCAATCGTCCGCGGGATATAGGCCAGGAGATCTTCAAGCGGATGCTCCGAGGGAGTGATGGCCGGTTTGCTACTCGTGCTTGGTACCACATGAAGTAAGTCCTCCACATGGCCATGCCATGATTTTCCAGGCTCCCAGAGATTCATGATCGTAAGGCCAATAATCATCGCTACGGAAACGTTGATCAGGCAAATCGTGATGAGTTTTGCGCCCTGGCGCAGCGGTAAACTGGCCCGGATCAGCGAATCCATAATTGCGAAGAAGATGAGAGGAACGGCTAGCGTCTTCAGAATCCAGACCACCCAGAGCCCGAGTTGGCCCAGTTGCTCATTTCGTAGGCCGTTCAGATAGGATTCTTGCCCGAAGATCAGGCCAAGCGTCGTCCCACAGATCACGGCGAGGAGCACTTGTGCGTATAATGGGAATCGTTGCCAACCAAGTGCCTCCTGCATGAAAACATCTCCAGTTGGCGCAGCTTAGCGGGTTTTATGAGAAGAAACCACGCTTCTTTTCGGCAATATTCAGTGTTGATCCACGGCCTTCATCATAAATGACAGAGAGCCGCTGGTCTCTGAGCGGTAGTCCTCCTCACTCTCGAAGGAATACGATGGTTGGCCCAGTTCTTTCCTGTCTCGTGGTGTGGAGAAGTCTTACACGATCTTTCCTCAAAAGGTAGGATACTGCGCTGATGTCAGTCTCACTAGAATCTCATCGCAAGAAAGGCGCGATGACAAGTCCATCTTATCGCCGGACCTATCTGCAATACCGCATGCGTTATCCTGTTATCTTTGGATGGGAGTTATGCGTAGGAGAGGGTCGTCTGACTAATCTTTCATTTAAGAGATGCTCGACCCTGTGCCATCGCACATCTTCTGTGGGGATCGGCGTGAAGGTCAGTCTCCCACTACCGGATCTGGCTAAGACCTTATCCAGTGAAGGCGAGACAATTACATGGGGAGAGGAGCAATTGCTCGCCACGGAGCGTCACCCCCTCCCGCCTCACACGAGACAACGCCTTAATCAGACGTTACGGCTGCCACTCATCCACCGCCTACAGGTATATTCCAGTCAATCGGACTACTCAATCATACAAGATGTTGTACCTAGACATCTCTCCACTTAGCCATTTCTGTCGAAGAAGGACTATAATCCGCTCTACAGAGTCAAGGACACCATCAACCAAAGGAGGCAATCCAATGGGCCTTCGTTGGTATAACTGGATCGGGCTGGTTATGTTGATGATTGCTGGACTGATTTTTGAGCTGGTTTTTCTAGCCGCGGATACGTCGTTCAGCGTCTTATGGCTGATCACCGCAGCGTGGGCCATAACCGGTGTGATCTTAGTCCTCTGGGAAGGTAAAGAAGAGGCTGAAGCCTGATTGGCTGTTCCCTCACGTTTTCACGATGATTGGTTGGTCTGATATCAAGGTCATCTGTCTGCTCATCGAGCGCTTGACGGCCGGATACAATTCTTTCTCGTTTACCGGTTTGGTTTCAGCTCGATGATGGTCCCACGCTCTCCGCTAGCCCACGCGTGGGAGGCATCGGAAAATGAGAAACCGAAGAGCGAAACGTCGGTGATCGAGCGTAACTCCTGCCAGGTAAATCCTGCATCGTTGGTACGATATACTATGCCCCGTTCCCCGACGATCCATCCGGTTTGTGGACTAGTGAAGCGGACGCGCAAGAGGTCAATCGGTTTGGTGCAGGTCTGCAGGCATGGTATCGTGCGATCCGTCCAATGGAGACCGCCGTCAGTGGTCTGAAAGAGTGCTCCCGCGTTGCCGACGGCCCATCCAATCATGGAGTCGGACCATTCGAAACCGAACAGCGTCACCCCGCCGAGGAAACCGTGCGCGGTCCACGTCGTGCCTCCGTCGAGCGTGACGAGTGTAGTCCCGACCGCGCCCACCGCGACACCATGTTGTTCAGAGCTGAACGCTACGGCATAGAGCGTCGCGTTCGTATGGCTGGACTGTTCATGCCAGGAGGTTCCGCCGTCGTGCGTGTGCAGAATCATGCCGTTACCGCCCACGATCCACCCATGTGCGGGCGTTGGAAACGAAATCCCATAAAGCGGCACTTCGGTACCCACACTGACCGGTCTCCAGGAATCTCCTCCGTCTGTACTGATCCGCAGCGTTCCGTTCGATCCAATCACCCAACCCCGCTTTCCGTCGATAAAAAGAACATTGGTCAAGAGGACAGATGTCCCGCTGACGACTTTCTTCCAACCCTTGCCGCCATTGACGGTCTTGAGGATGGTTCCGCCAGACCCGACGGCCCAACCACGCTGTGGGGTACGGAACTGAAGTCCCAAGAGCGTTGCTTCAGTCTTTGGTTGTTGCGGTTCAGCGGAAAGAACTGGGTTCCCCGCCCATAAGTCCACACCGGAAACAGCCACGGCGAGGCCTATGAGCAAGGCTAGACGCATCCACCGTTTCATTGGTTGGTATTGGCGTCTGGTCGATTGGAATTGAAATATCCGGAGTCGGGCAAGCCTTTGGCCTCGATTGTGAATGGTCCGGCTTCGATCGTGTGCCACTGTTTCGGCAAACAACAGGTCCCGTCGGGAAGCACGTCCCACGAACCACGGCGAACGACCAGTGGCCCCGTCGCCAGGTTATCGAAAAACTCTCCACGCTTTCCGATGCCATAGAGGTTGCGATGAGGAACTCTAACGATGATCTCTGAATCGGTCCAGGATTGCACTATTGCCGCCGCGCCATTGAATAACACTTCTGTTCGCGAAACGTTGGTCACGACGGTCGCAGCATCATCCGATTCGTTGATTTCAAGATCCGTCCTACGCTTATAGGATTTTTGGCTCAACCCCAGATCCGTATGTTCAGCGGTTTTGAGAAATACACCGAAGCCAGCGCCCTTGATTGTCACAAGGTCGTCCAACCCGGCCGATGTTGGCGAATACGACTCGATGACCGGTGTGACGACGGTAAACTCGCCGGCTTCGGTGGCGATGGCGCTCTGTTCAGCGCAACACAGCCCGTCCGCGTTTGGACGATTCGCACCACGATAAATTATCACTTTCCCACTCTTTGCACTATAGGGCACCCAGACATCGATCCGATTGTCGTTCCACCGGTAGATGATGGCCGGCACGCCACCGATGTCCACGCGGTTGTTGCCCGTATTGAAATCCATAAAGTTATACGGGGTCGCACCGCTTTCGGAATAGGCTCCGAAGTGTTCGCCGTTGATACGGAGTAATGTGCCAATGGGGGCTTGCAGGGGGCTGATCGTTGCCACCTTTGGAACATGGACGGTGAATTGGGCTACTGTCCGGCGGCGCATTCCGTTTTGAAGCACCAGGGAGCCTGACTCTGCGCCAAGCGGCACATGTACGACAATGACGTCGTCTTTCCACTGGGCGATTGTCATCGGGCGGTCTCCGATAAAGACGGCGTCGTTTGGATTTCTGACGACACCAAATTCCTTCCCGAATAGCACCACTTTTGTCCCTACCGGCCCGCTGATCGGATCGACCCGGACTGCCGGAATTAACGCCAGTGGAACAGCATTGCTCTTTCTATATTCGACTGGCGCGCAGCAGGAGCCGTCCGGTAACGGATCGGATGACGCCAGTCGCACAATGACGTCACCCGCCTGTGCGTTGGCTGGGACTTCCACCTCAATCTGATTGTCCCTCCAGCGTTTGGGTCTGGTGACGATTCCTCCGATCACAACATCATTGACCCCAAACATCGTATTGGGGTCACGCGCACCCGCCGTCGTTCCAAAATGTTTACCCGTAATGCGCAGTATCGCACCCCGCTCAATTTCCGCTGGGATGAGGGCATCGATTTGAGGTGCCACGATCGTAATAGCGCCGGCCCGTATCTTTTTTTTACCCGCGACGATTTCCACCGGCCCCGTGGTGGCCTTGAAAGGCACCTTGATTTCAATCAGGCCAGGATCCCATCGTTGGATCAACGCGGCAACCCCATTCACGGTCACTCTATTGGCATGGACCGATTGGAAAACCCCGAATCCGGTTCCGCTCAGCGACAGCGTAGCACCGGGTGACAGCGATGACGCGGATACTTCGATTGCGTGAGGCCTTGCTTGAGCCTGGGGTGCGAGACTGACAAGAAAGATAACGTAGGACATCACTACCCCAACTATCTTCATAACATCCTTTCCGAAATGCATAGGGACGACGGCGTACATTCGTTTGTCGCGCTACCGTCCGATTCAAGTGTCTTCGCTGGACTATAACGATCGATTTTTTTGAAAGTCAAGGCAGGAGAAGCATCGGGTCGTGATAGCTCGTGAGGTGAGGAAAAGAGAAACTGAAGAGGAGCTATGACTCCACTTGCACGATCAACTCGATTTCCACCGGTGCTCGGCGGGGGAGCTCAGCGGCGCCGACAGCAACTCGCGCGTGCCGACCGGCTTCACCAAAAATCTCCACGAAGAGATCAGACGCACCGTTTAAGACCTGCGGTTGTTCGGTGAAGCCGGGAGCCGAAGCAATATGACCAATCATTTTCACAATCCGTTTCACACAATCCAACGAGCCCAGCTCGAATTTGACGATTGCCAGCGCATTCAGCGCCGCTGTCTTTGCCGCGTCAACTCCTTGTTCTACAGACAAATCGCCGCCGAGTTTTCCAGTTACGGTGAGCTGCCCATCACGAGAGGGTAGGACGCCTGAGAGGAACAGTAGATCGCCAACACGCACCACCGGCACATAATTCGCGACAGGCATGGGAACCGTCGGAAGCGTGAGGCCGAGTTGTTTCATGCGAGTTTCGTACGACATTGTTCATTCGAGCCAAAGCGTGTCTTCAAAGCTCTTTCCGACCGGCAAGCGCTCGGCGCGCAGTTCTTCGGCCACGGTTTGCCTCAGATTGGCGGCACTGCCTCGATCACCTAAATCAACTCCGTGCGGCAGAGTCGGCTCGGTCACGAGAAGCGGGACAAATTCTCGTGGCGGCAATTTGTCCAGTTTGGAGAGATCCCACCTATAGTTGCCCAGCAAGATGACGAGAACTCCAGTACGCAATTTATCGATGCGCAGCAGCAATTGCCGATCGAACTCTCACGGACCAACGCCGAATCAATCAATCACGAACACAAACACACGATTGATCATGAGTGTGTTATCACCCGCCCTGTGAAGCCGTCCATTCGGCGAGGATCTTCAGGCTTGCGCTTGTGCCGATTCGATCAGCGCCTGCCTCCAGCATTGCGAGCGCCGTCTTCCAATCTCTGATTCCTCCCGACGCTTTGACTTTCGCGCGCCCCGTAACTGCAGCTTTCAGCAGCCGCACGTCATCCGCCGTTGCACCGGCAGCGCTGAACCCCGTCGACGTCTTCACATAGTCAGCGCCTGCTTCCACAACAAGCTGGCAGGCCGTTAACTTTTCCTGCTGCGTCAAGTAGCAGGTTTCAAGAATTACTTTATGTTCTGCGGATGGCGTTGCACATACGACCTCCGCAATATCCTGCCGTACCAGGTCATGGTCACCAGACTTCAATCGGCTGACGTTGATGACCATATCGAGCACCTGAGCGCCCCTGGCAACGGCCTCGACCGATTCGGTGACTTTGGTTTTCGTTGTATGGCCGCCCAACGGAAACCCGATCGGAATTCCCACTCGAATCACCGAGCTGGCGACCACCGCCACAGCTTCGTCCACATAACATGGGGGAATAAAAATCACCGTGAAGCCGTGTTGTAGGGCGTCGTGGCATAATTGGAGAACGTCTGCTCTCGTGGCATCAGGTTTGAGCACAGTGTGATCCATGAGATCCGGTAGATTCCATTCCGACATAGTGCAGGCACTCCTTCTCACCCGGCAAGTTGGTTCGTCGCAGGAACGAATAATGTCCGAGAGCGATTCTCGCGTCGAAAGGGCCGTTTCTGATACTTCTCCACCGCCTTATTGTGTTCGGTCAACGTCGTGGAGAACTGATGTGTTCCGTCATTCCTTGAGACGAAATATAAGTCCTGCGTCGCTGTCGGATACAGTGCGGCGCGAATCGATTGCGCACCAGGGCTCGCAATTGGACCTGGCGGCAAACCTGCCCATCGATAGGTATTGTAGGGGGTCGTATGTGAGAGATCTTTCTTGCGCAGATTGCCGTCGAAGTTTGGTAGCCCATAGATGACGGTTGGATCACTTTGCAGAGGAATTTGTTTCTTCAGCCGGTTGTGAAATACGGACGCAATATGGGGGCGCTCCTCACCCAAGCTGGTTTCTTTCTCAATCACCGACGCCAATGTCAGCACCTGATGCATCGTCAGATTCAACTCCTTAGCCCGCGCCCGCCATTCAGCCGTCACGACGTGGCTGAGTTGATCAACCATCGTTTTAAGGACGGCCTTTGCGGCAGTGGGCCGTGGGAATCGGTAGGTGTCTGGAAAGAGGTAACCCTCCAAACTATCAGCTGAAATTCCCAGGGTCTTCATGAAGGATTTGTCGTGGGCCAGCCTGGCAAGCTCTGTCTTGTCGGTGATTCGCTGATCGGCAAATGCGTCGGCGATTTGGTTGATCGTGTATCCTTCCGGAATCGTCACATCATGCAGGACGACACGGCCGGTCACCAGCTTGGAGAGGATATCAGCTGGAAGCATGGCCGCATGCAGTTCATATTCGCCGGGAGTGATCTTGCGCTCGGCGTCCTGCGATTTCCCCAGCCACAAAAAGGCGGAGCGGCTCTTGATGATCTGTTCTTCCTCAAGCAGGGCGGCAATCCGCTGAAACGCAGCTCCTTCCGGGATCACCACGATTTTGGAGGGAGGCTGCTCGGCTTCAACGGACAGCGGCGTTTCAGCCCATCGAATCGTCTGATACCAGGCCAGACCGCCGGCCACGGCGACGACGAGTATGATAAGTACGATACGTAGTTTCATGCGGAGGCTCGTCGATGGCACTGAGTTCTGCGTGGGTGTTTGTCTCGTCATCAGCTTGGTTGTTCGAATCCCGTGACGAGTCTGGCGTCTTTGCTGCTAAGTAACTCTGGAGCAGTATGGCGGCGGCAATCCGATCCACCACGCCCTTGCGTTTTTTCCGACTGACGTCGGCAGCAATCAGCAGATCTTCCGCTGCTTTCGTCGTCATCCGTTCATCCCACAGAATGAGCGGTACCGGCAAACATGCTTCCAGTTTCGCTGCGAATTCCCGCATCGCTTCAACCGCCAGCCCTTGACGGCCATCGAGTTGAAGGGGTAACCCCAGGACGACTTGAGCAACCTCGTTCGATCGAATCAGAGCCGCAATATAGGCGATATCCTGCTCGAGCGTTCGACGCTCAAATGTTTCAAGCGGCTGTGCTATCCAGCCTAATTCATCGCTGATCGCGACACCGATCCGCCTGGTGCCGTAATCAAGTGCAAGAATTCGATTAGCCATAATTTTACCGCTGGAGGGTACCTTCGACTAGGCTAAAAACTTTTTCCAGCACAGTGTCGAGTTTGTCCGCGTCCTTGCCGCCGGCCTGGGCCATCTCGGGTCGGCCGCCACCGGTCCCTCCCACCTCGGCCGCCATGCTCTTGATAAGATCGCCGGCCTTCAGGCGACCCGTCAGATCTTTCGTGACCACGACCAATAATGACACCTTGGCGTCTCCGGTCACCGCCCCCAGTGCAACGACGCCACTCTTTAGCTTATCTCGAACCTGATCCGCCAGGGCCCGCATCTCATTCGCATCCAACCCATCAGTCCGTTGCACGTGGACCGGCACTCCCGCAATCATCCGGGCAGTCGAAGCGACCGACGCACCACTCGCCATTTTCAACTTCAGCCCTTCCAGATCCCGCTCCTTATCTTTGAGCTGGGTCATCAGTTTTCTGGTTTTGGCAACCAATTCTGATTGTCCGCCCTTCAGTAGGTGCGACAGCTCACGAACATCGGTTTCCAGTTTCTTCATGAGCGCGTAGGCACCGCTGCCGGTTTGAGCTTCGATCCGGCGCACACCAGCGGCCACCCCTCCTTCGGACACAATGCGAAACAGTCCGATCTCACCAGTTTGGCGGCAATGGGTGCCGCCGCAGAGCTCCTTGCTGAACGACTCGACCGTCACCACTCTGACCTGTTCCCCATACTTATCGCCAAAGAACGCCAGGGCACCCTTCGCCACTGCATCCTGAATCGTCATGACCTCGGTACGCACCGTCTCATTCTTGCGGATCTCCTCGTTCACGGTCGATTCGATATCGTCGATGTCACGGGTCGAAAGCGGACGAAAATGAGCGAAATCAAACCGCAAACGATTCGGCCCAACCAACGATCCATACTGTTTCACGTGAGGGCCCAGCAAGTCGCGGAGCGCCGCATGGACCAAGTGCGTCGCCGTATGATTTCTGGCTGTATCCTGGCGCAGAGAAGCATGCACTGTCACATGCACCTGTTCACCTTCGCGAATACGCCCTTGACGGACGATTCCCTTGTGCAGGATTAGCATCGGTGCCGACCTGGTTGTTTCTTTGATATCGACCACACCCTCAGGCCCCACCAATGTTCCCTGATCTCCTACCTGCCCCCCACCTTCCGCATAAAACGAGGTGCTGTCCAGCGCCACTTCGACCGTGTCCCCTTCCATCGCTTCTTTGACCAATTGTTCGTCTCTTAAAATCGCGCGCAACACGCTGTCGTTTTCTAGTCGTTCATACCCGACGAATGCCGAGGTACCGATTCGCTTGACCAACTCCGCCACTGCCGGCCTGGCAGTCTCTTGTTCGAATCCACCGGTCTTCCTGGCGCGATTCCGCTGTTCTTCAATTGCCACATTAAATCCAGGCTCATCAACCGTCATAGCCTGTTCCCGACAGGACTCGGTGATCAAATCGATCGGAAAGCCGTACGTATCATAGAGTTTGAAGACGTCACTTCCCCCCAAGATTGTTTGGCCAGCTGCTCTGGTTTTCTGGATCAGTTCGTTCAAAATTGGCAACCCCTGGTCGAGCGTTGCGATGAATCGTTCTTCTTCTCCCCTTGTCGCCTCGGCGACTGTGCCTGCCGTTATATGCAATTCCGGATAGGCACTGCCCATCTGTTCTACAACTGTGGCACTGAGCTCGTGCAGAAATGGCTCGACGATACCAAGCAGGCGACCATGGCGCGCAGCACGGCGGAGAATGCGACGAAGCACATACCCGCGCCCTTCATTCGACGGCAACACACCATCAGTCATTAAAAATGTGATCGCGCGCAAATGGTCGGCAATCACGCGCAGAGACCGGTCCGCCAGGT
>Ga0194121_10005706_pt1 | contig 17058 bp, 15 predicted proteins | sample TA2MahCa50mmetaG_FD_148609 | JGI IMG/M metagenome (GOLD analysis project Ga0194121, IMG submission 148609) | Freshwater microbial communities from Lake Tanganyika, Tanzania - TA2015020 Mahale Deep Cast 50m | ecosystem: Environmental > Aquatic > Freshwater > Lake | place: Tanzania: Lake...
TTCTTACGAAGTCGAGAGTTCTGCGGGGGAAGAGATTTTTGCCCCTTGGTGAGAACCGAAAAAAGACTGGCTCGTCGTACATCGCAACGGGCTCGGGGCATGACAAGCGCGATTGCCGCCGAGCGCGGATTCGGCTACGCTGGAGTGTCGCCTCCCACCTGAGTTGCCTGCCATGATAGCCGCGGAACCGGTTGCACACGATGAAGCCTCTGAGCTGGCGCGCTTGACGCGGCACAATCTCGTGTCGGAGAGTTTTTTCTCGGCATTCAATGGCATCTACCTCGGCCTGGCGATTTTCGCGGCGCCGGTGGTCGCGGTGACGGCCGTGGAAGTCACGCCCCTGGAACTGACGGTGCTGGTCAGCGCCTTTCCTGTGGGAGCGTTCCTGGGACCGCTGTGGGCTTATCTGGGCCGCCGCTGGGGCATGCAGACGCTGGTCACGCAGATGGCCATCTGGGCCAATATCCCGCTCCTCTTGATCTTCTGGATCGGCAAGAACGAGGCGGCCCTGTTCACGGCACTGATCACCGTGAGCCAGCTTCTCAACTCCGCCATGCGCATGGGTCAATCGACGCTGTACCGGGTCATGTATGCCCGCGAGATGCGCGGCCGGGTGCTGGGGCGGCTGACCTTCTGGTCATACGTCACGCTGGTCCCGACGATTCTGGCGACCGGTTGGCTGCTCGAAGCCAGCCGCGAGATCTACCAGGTGCTGTACCCACTGGCCGGGCTGTGCGGACTTGTGGGCAGCTGGTTTTACTCGACGTTGCAGGTGCCGCGCAGCGCGGAGCCCGTGGTCGGCTCGCTTAGCTTTCGTGCCGGCGTTCAGGGCGTCGAGCGCATCCTCGCCCAGGATCGCATGTACTTTCTCTTTCAGGTGTCATTCTTTCTCTCCGGCTCGGCGTTTTTCATGTCCACGCACGTTGTCCTGCTGCTCACGCAGCGAACGAGGGCGTTCGCATTCGGACCCTTCGAGCTGGCGCTGTGGATGACGGTCGTGCCACAGATCCTGCTGGCATTGAGTTCGCCGGCGTGGGGACGGATCCTGGACCGGCTGGGAATCGTCTACTGTCGGCTGCTCATCAACGTGATGATGACCGTGTACCTGGCCAGCTACTTTTTCGCCATTGATTATGGTGTGCTGCCTTTGATCTTTCTGGGCAGCATCTTTCAAGGGCTGGCCAACGGCGGCGGGCAATTGACGTGGGCGCTGGCGTCCAGCCATTTTGCCCCGCGCGCCGAGGACGTACCTCTGTATAATGAAATTCACTTCGTGCTCAACGGTATCCGCGGCCTGGTCATGCCGTGGGTCGGGTCGATCATGTTTGTCTTGAGCCAGGGACCGCTCTCGGTGCTGGCAGCCACGTTGATGTCGCTCGCCAGCATTCCGGTCATTGTGCAGGCCCTGAGGCTGGAGAGAACCGCGGCGCGGGACGACGTGATGCCGCGAGCGCAGGGCACGACAGCAAAACCGGAATAGTCCGCTGGATAGCTGACGTGGCATCGCGAGTTCCGCTACGAGACATGACTCGCACGCCACGAGTTCCGCGGGTCAAGAACCCCAGAGGCTGCCATGCGCATCCGCACGTTCCAGCCGGGAGACGAGGCGCTGCAGGCGAGCATCTACAATCGTGCCGCTGCCGCCTTGCCGCGCTTCAAGCCGGCAACGACACAGGAAGTGCAGCGCCGCAGCCGCGCTCGCGACTTCGACCCAGCCGCCCATTTCTTTGTCGAGCAGATGGGCGAAACCGTCGGCTATGCACACTTCCTGCCCAATGGGCGGGTCAGTCGGGCATGGACGCTCCCCGGCCACGAGGCTCTCGCCGGCCCGCTGTTCGCGCACCTGTTGAGCGCCATGAAGGAGCGTGGCTTTCGCAAGGTCTTTGCCGCCTACCGGGGCGACTGGCTCGAGGTACACGACTTCCTGCTGGGCCACGGCTTTGGCAAAGCTCGCGATATCGTCAACTATGCCATCGACCTGGTGGACATGCCGACGCCGCCGGCCCGGCCCAGCAGCGGTATCACGCCCCTGCGGCCGGACGACTTGCCCGCGCTGTTCACGCTGGTTCCGGGTCTGGTGCAACTGGCGAGCGTTGCCGACTGGGAGAAGCATCTCTTCCACAACCCGCAGATTCCGGCCGATGCTGCGTTCGTGCTGCGCAGCCACGACGGCAACACGCCGCTCGCCGTCGGCATCCTGGTCACCGATCCGAACTACGCCAGCCCCGGCAACGTGGACGCCAACATGCCCTGCTATCGCCTGGGCGCCTTCGGCAACGAACTGATGTCGGTGAAGCGCATCAACGGCCTGTTCAGCTTCCTGGCCGCCAATGATGCGAAGCTCTCGCCGCTGGGACTCGATCTCATGGGCCACGCCGCCTATCGGCTGCGCGAAACCGACGACGTCGAGTCGCTGGCAGCCCAGGCCCCCTCCGATGCCGACGGCCTGACGTGGTTCTACCAGCGCAACTTTCGCCGCCAGGGAAGCTTTCCGGTGTTTGAACGTCAGCTTTAGCAAGGCAGTTTTCAGTGTTCTCGTGAATCAGTTTTCAGTAGTAGAAAACTGTTGAACTGAACACGGAACGTTTCGAGGAGCATCGTCATGCCGTTCGCGTCGGCCCTGTCCACGAAAGGCAATACCGGGGAAGCCATCCGCGAGGCCTGTGGCCTGGCGAAGACAAGGTCGTCGGCGCCGCCCGACCTGGCCATGCTCTTTTACTCGGCTCACCATGCCGGCGAGGCGGACGCGCTTGCGCGTGTCGTCTACGAGACGCTGTCACCGCGCGCGTTGCTGGGCTGCCCGGGCGAGGCCATCGTCGGTGACGATCGCGAGATCGAACGCGGTCCGGCCATCAGTCTCTGGCTGGCCAGATGGAATGAACCGGTGCAGATTGAGCCGTTTCAACTGACGATGGAGGAGACGTCTGAGGGATATAGCCTGCTTGGCTGGCCGGACGGTCTGGCCGCGGCCGATCCGAGCCGGGACGTGGTGTTGCTCCTGGGCGATCCGTTCACGTTTCCCGCGGACACGTTTCTCGCACAGGTCAACGAGCAGCACGCCGGCCTGCGCGTGGTGGGAGGCATGGCCAGCGGCGGACGCGAGCCCGGCAGCAACCAGATGCTGCTGGGCGAGACGGTCGTCGAGCAAGGCGCCGTCGGCGTGGTGCTGCAAGGGCCGATCAAGCTGCGCACGGTGGTTTCGCAGGGATGCCGACCCATCGGCCAGCCGCTGGTCATCACCAAGGCACGCGACAACCTCATCACGGAGCTGGGCGGCAAGCCGCCGATGGCTCATCTCCAGGAAATCTGGGAAAAGGCGCCGCAGGAGGAGCGCGAGCTGATCCAGCAAGGCCTGCACGTCGGCCGGGTCATCAACGAATACCAGGCGGGTTTCCAGCGCGGCGACTTCCTGGTCCGCAACGTCATGGGCATGGACCGCGACAGCGGCGCCGTGGCCATCACCGACCGCGTGCGCGTCGGTCAGACGGTGCAGTTTCACGTGCGCGACGCCGGCACGGCCAGCGAAGACCTCAACAGTCTGCTGCAACACGATCAATCGTCTGGCCAGGCCCCTGCCGGAGCGCTGCTGTTCACCTGCAACGGCCGGGGCTCGCGGCTATTCGGCGACCCGCACCATGATGCCAAAACTGTTCGCAGCCACGCCGGCAGCATTCCCGTCGCCGGCTTCTTCGCCATGGGCGAGATCGGCCCCATCGGCCAGCGTAACTTCATCCACGGCTTCACGGCAAGCATCGCGCTGTTCGGGGAATAGCTCGCGATTTGAACCTGCGTGCCAAGAAGCCGCGGCCCGTCGCCGCTCTGTCATTGACTGCGCAGCTTCCTGTAGAGAAGATTCGGCAGGGCATGCGCCATATCATGCCGGCAACGCGATCTCATCACGGGAGTGCCAATCATGAAGCTCATTGTTCGAGCCCTGTCGTTTCTGGCGCCGGCCATCGGTCTCGCAGCATTCGCCCTGCCAGCGCCGGCGCAGGCCCAGGCCAAGCCGCCCGCCACCTACCCGAAGCTGCCGAGCGAGATCCCGGTCAAGTTCAAGCCGAAGAATGATAGCTTCGACTATATCAGGCGCACGGTGATGATCCCCATGCGCGACGGCGTCAAGCTGCATACCGTTATCTTGATCCCGAAAGGGGTGAAAAAGGCGCCGATTCTTTTGACGCGGACGCCGTATAGCGCTGACAAGCTTACCAGCCATGCGGAGAGCGCTCATCTCGGGCCGGTCCTCGCCGGCTACGACAACGCGCTTGACGTGATCCTTGAAGGGGGTTACATCCGCGTCGTCCAGGACATCCGCGGCAAGCACGGTTCCGAGGGGGACTACATCGTCAATCGTCCCTTGCGTGGGCCACAGAACCCGACGCCCGTCGATCATGCGACCGATACCTGGGACACCATCGAATGGCTCGTGACGAAAGTCGTTCGGAGCAACGGTAAGGTCGGCATCCTGGGCATCTCCTACGACGGCTTTCTGCCGTTGATGGCGCTCGTCAACCCGCACCCGGCACTAAAGGTGTCGGTGCCGATGAATCCGATGGTCGATGGCTGGATCGGCGACGACTGGTTCCACTACGGGGCCTTTCGGCAGATCAACGTCAGCTGGATTTACAACCAGGTCGCCACGCGCAAGGGCGACGCCAAGTGGTGGCGGAGCCACAACGACGAGTACGACATGTTCATGCAAGCAGGCTCGGCCGGCGAGCTGGGACGCCGTCACGGCCTCGATCAGCTCGGCTTCTGGAACAAGCTCGTCGAGCATCCAGCCTACGACGCCTTCTGGCAGGACCAGGCTCTCGACAAGCTGCTGGCCAAGCAGCTGCTGAAGACTCCGGTGATGCTGGTCCACAGCTTGTGGGACCAGGAGGACATCTACGGCGCCCCGGCCGTCTACAAGGCCATCGAGCCGCAGGACACGGCCAACGACAAGGTCTTCCTGGTCATCGGCCCGTGGAACCATGGCCAGATGATCGGCAACGGCAGCTCGCTGGGAGCGATCAAGTTTGGCAGCGACACCGCGCTTTACTTCCGCAAGAAGATCCTCGCTCCGTTTCTCGCCCAATATCTTATCGACGGCGCACCCAAGGCCAGGATCGCTCCGGTCATCGCGTTCGAGACGGGCAGCAACGAGTGGCGACGCTACGCGGCCTGGCCGCCGCCAGGGGCTAACGGCCAAGCCGTCAAGGCGACCCCGCTCTATCTTCGTGCCGGCCTGAAGCTGAGCCGCGAGCGGCCCGCGCAAGGCGATGCCAGCTTCGAGGAGTACATCTCCGATCCCGCCAAGCCGGTGCCGTTCGTGCGGCGGCCCATCAAGGCCATGGGATACGATGCCGGCAATCCCTGGCCGAACTGGCTGGCTGACGATCAGCGCGAAGCCTCGGGACGGCCGGACGTCGTGACGTTTGTGTCCGACACGCTGACCGCGCCGCTGAAGATCTCGGGCGAACCCATCGCCAACCTGGTTGCCTCCACGAGCGGGACCGATTCCGACTGGGTCGTGAAGCTGATCGACGTCTATCCCGATGAAGTGGGGGGCGATGCGGTGATGGGCGGCTACCAGCTCATGATCGCCGCCGACATCTTCCGGGGACGCTATCGCGAGAGCTTCGCCAAGGCCAGGCCGATTGCCGCCAACAAGCCTCTGGGTTACCGCTTCGCTCTGCCGATGGCGAATCACGTCTTTCTGCCGGGACACCGGATCATGGTGCAGATCCAGTCGAGCTGGTTTCCGCTGTGCGATCGCAATCCGCAGACCTTCGTGCCGAACATCTTCTGGGCCAAGCCAGGCGATTACCGCAAGGCGACGCAGCGGATCTACCACTCACCGGAGAACAGCAGCTTCATCGAGTTGCCGATCGCCGCTCCCGGCGAGGCGAAGCACGGCCTATGCGAAGGTCGACCATCCGTCGAGCCCTTGAATGTCACTGCGATTTTTTCCTGTCCAGCTCCGACTCTCGAATCAGTTTCTCCAGAGCCGTGTCGATGGCTTTTGCGCCTGGGGCGCCGACCCACTTGTGCCGGATCACTCCCCTGGGATCGAGAACGTAGTAACCTGGCGTACTGGGGTTCCATCTGGCACTGATCGCATCCTGATGCACGAACGACCGCCAGTTCATCTTTGCCTTGGCCATTCGTTCCTTGAGGTTCCTGGACTCGGAATCGTTGACGTTGACGCCGATCAAGGCAAATGGTCGGCCTTTCAACTTCGTCACGAGCGACCGCTCGTGGGGCCAGCTGGCCCGTCAGATCCGTCAGACGTGTTGCCAGAAATAGAGGAGCACGACCTTGCCACGATAGTCGCTCAGCTTGAAGCGGACGCCGTCCTGATCCGGGCCTTCGATGTCGGCTGCCACCTTGCCGACGGCGAGGTGGCGCATCGCGAACAGCTCAGTCCTGGCGTTGTCGCCGACCGTGCCACCGAAGGGGAGCTTGACATCGCCGTGTTTCGCGGCAGCCTGTTCAAGGAGTGCCTCGACCTCCGCAACGGCCTTGGCGCGGTCTTGCCCAAGCAACATCGCCAGGTAGTCCCGGCCAGTCGGTTTTCGACCGTTTCCCATATGTCATCGTCTCGACGGATCTCTGGCGCTGATCGTCCGCGAGCTGATCGACCGGGGGGAAGTCCAACGGTTCGCGGTCCTCTGTCCGCCGCAGATTGCCGAAGGTTAGCACAGCATCCCGGCAGAGGCGGTTGCGTAAAAGAGAAAGGAACATACCGATGGGCTTGACAATCCATTACAGCTTGGCGACGACCATTACCAAGGTGGAAGACATCCGCACGCTGGTAAAGTCCCTGCAGCAATCGGCCCGGGATCTCCCCTTCAAGGAAGTGGACGATGTGGTTGAATTCCAGGGCGAAGAAGCCGATTTCAGCAACTTTTCCACGGATGACCCAAAACGCTGGCTCAAAGTTCAGGCCGGGCAATATGTCAGTGATCCTGGCAACAAGGAAAGGTCTTACTCGGTCAATCCCCTGCACATCGTTGCCTTTTCCACTTGGCCCGGCGAGGGCTGTGAGGAGGCCAACTTCGGCCTGTGCCGTTACCCGGCAACCATCGACTCACGCGGCCGTCGTATCAAGACTGGCCTCACCGGCTGGCGCTGGCGGTCGTTCTGCAAGACCCAGTATGCCAGCGACCCACAATGCGGGGGAGTGGCCAACTTTCTGCGCTGCCATCTGTGCGTTATCCGGTTCCTGGACCTTGTCCGCAGTTCCGGCCTTGTCAAGGTCGAGGTCAGCGACGAGGGCAATTACTGGGAGCATCGCGATCTGAAAAAGCTGGGCAGTGAGGTGGGCGAGTGGAACGAGATGATCGCTGCCGTTTCGGGGATCCTGAAGGACGACGCCACGGCGCACGGCATCTCTCTCGAAAGTGCGATCGCCGCGTTTCCGAATTTTGAGCATCTGGAAGCAAAGGGCCGCGAACGCTTGCAATCCCTTCGTGAGCGGCATAGCCAGGGTTAACAATTCGCTTCTTGTTGTTTCCATCATCCGGCCGGGAGATCTCCGCTGAGGTCTTCCGGCTTTTTCTTTTCTTGAAAGGAAAAAACGTGACTCAATCCCAGCTCGAACGCGAAGTCTGCCGGGTCACCGGCGAGTCCCGTGATGTCGTTGCCAGGATGGGCTTCGGATTCGTGTCCATGCCCACGCCTCGCCGGCAGGGCCGACGGCGACGGCGGAAGAACCGCCATGGCCGGCGGTTTGCCAGCGTGCAGTCCGGCTGAATAATCAATCCAGAAAGGACAGTCGATGATCAGCATTACTCGATCTCTGGCCCGGCAAGTCCGGGCCGTCTTTCGCCGGCTGGTGCGGCGGTGCCTCGGGCCGCGGCCGCTGGTGTCTTTTCAAGGAACCAGCCAGGGTCTGCGGGTGCGCCTGCATGGCTCCGCCATCGCTGCCGAATATCACCTCCCTGGCTCACATGGCGACGAGGTCATCGTTCTGCCGCTGGAAGCGCTGGCCGCGTGCGAGGGATCACGTGAGCAGCCTGTCACGCTGGAGCAGGCCTCGGCCGGCATCCAGGTTCACTGGCGGGATCACGGGATGCCGCAGATCGCCGTTCACCCCCTGGAAGATTCGCCGAGCCTGGCGGATTTTCCCAGGCCGCCGGAGTCCATGTTGCCCGTTGAACCAGGTTTCCTGACCGCCCTGGCGGAAGCATCTCTATCGGCGGACCAGCAGGCCCTCAGGTACGCGACCGATCACATTCAGCTCCAGGGAAGTGCAGGATGCATCGTTGCCACGGATGGCAAGCAGCTCCTCATGCAAAAAGGCCTTGCCTTCCCATGGACCGACGACGTCCTGGTGCCGGCCTCGCCCGTCTATGGCTGCCGAGAACTGGCGCAGGCCGGTCCAGTCCAGCTCGGCAGGACAGACAGCCATGTCGTCCTCCAGGCCGGTCCCTGGACGCTTTCCCTGCCTATCGACAAGGAGAGCCGGTTCCCGCAGGTAGAGCGGGTCGTTCCCTCGAAGAAAGAGGCAACGGCTCACTGTCAACTGGGCCCGGAGGACCGGGATTTTCTTGTCAGGTCGCTGCGCCGGCTTCCAGGCGGCGACGACGAGCATGCGCCCGTGACCGTCGATCTCAACGGCGAAGTCTTGCTCCGCGCCCACGCCGAGGGCCAGGACCAAGCAGTCGAGCTGCTCCTGGCCCGGTCCAGGGCCACGGGCAAACCTTTCCGGCTGGCCATGAATCGAAAATGCCTGGAGCGGGCCATGCGGCTTGGGCTGCCGGAGCTGCATGTCCAGGATGCGGGCAGGCCAGTCCTGTTCGCGGACGAAAAACGCGACTTTGTCGTGATGCCGCTTGATCCGCAAGGTTCCGTGCCGGCCAGCGAGAAGGCCATTCGCATCTCTTCGACTCAGGAAGCCGCCGGCCCGGTGGCAATCAAACGTCAACGGAGGAAAAACACCGTGAACGATACCAACGCGATTGAAACTCAAACCACGAACGTCCCCAGCGAAACCATCGTCCCTGAAAATAGGCCCACGCGAACGCGAAAGCCCAAGACGGCGGGCGTCGCCGTCCTGATCCAGGAGGCCGAGGCTATCCGGAACGCACTCCGAGACCTGACCGGCAGGTCGCACAAGCTGCTCGTGGCCTTGAAGCGACAGCGGAAGCAGTCCAAGATCGTGCAATCTTCCTTGAAAGCCCTGAAGGAGTTGCAGCACATCGATGGCTGAAGCCAAACCACCTCCTCGGCCACGATCTCACTTCCTGGCAGCAAGCAACTGGAGATTCTCCGGCAAATTCCCTGGGAAATCCACTGGGGCGGCCTGGGAAATCCCCATGGTGGCCTGGAAGGCAAGCTCAGCAAGTGCCGCCTGGGAAAGTTGATCTTCTACGTTCGCGAGAACATCGCAGCACATGGCGGCCATTTCCTGGTCAGCGCTGGCGAGCGCATGGGGTGGCAACACGGCCGGCTGTCGCGGCGGCATATCCAGGTCCTGGAATTGCTTGCCCCACATGAAAAATGGTCCCGCCTGGCCCCCCTTGTCCACGAGGTCGATGCCCTCAAACGGCCAGTTCGCAAGAATTGCCGCTTCACGTGGGAGTGGGCCGAGCGGACCATCAAAGCAAACAACACTTCACAAAAGGAGAATCCATGCCGTTGAAACTTAATCTTGGCCTGAGCAAGAAAATTGGCGAGAGCAACTACGGTTCGCGTGGCGCCAGCGTGAACGTCGAGATCGAGGTTGAAAGCGCCCTGGCCGGCGATGCCACACGGCTCCGGGAGCGCATCCGGCAGGTCTTTGGCCTGGTGCGTGATTCCCTGGCCGAGGAACTCGGCAATGGCGATGTCCCGGCTGCTGCCGCCACGGCGGACAACCAGGGCAACGGTTCGCCTGTGGAAAATGGACCGCGAAAAAACGGCAGCAGTCCCCGGGCAGCGACCCAGTCCCAGTGCAAGGCCCTGTTCGCGATCACCAAGAGCCAGGGGCTTAACCTCAACCAACTCCTGCGTGAACGCTTTCGCATAGGCAAGCCGGAGCAACTTTCCATCCGCGAGGTGAGCCAACTCATCGACGAGCTGAAATCGTCGGCAAGCCGGGAAGGAGCCTGACGATGATCAGCCTGCCCATGGTCAAGCGCTTGCCTGCCGAGAAAATGCCGCGTCGGCACATTTCTTACAGCTCGCTGTCCACGTTTCGGGCGTGTCCTTTACGCTACCATTTCCATTACAATCTCGGCCTGCCGGAAACGACCATCGCCTCCAGCCTGTTGCTCGGGTCAGCGATGCACAGCAGCCTGCAATTCCATTACGAGGAGCTGCTCGCCGGTAAGCCGGCACCTGGCCTGGATCTGTTGCTGGACGTCTTCTGGAATGCCTGGAAACTCCAGGACGGCAAGAAGATCCTCTTCGGCAAGGGTGAGGACCTGAACAGCATCGGAAGTCTTGCCGACCGCATGTTGCGCGCATTTCAACGCAGCCAGCTTGCTCAGCCTCAGGGGAAGATCCTTGCGATCGAGGAAGAGTTTCGCGACACACTGATCCCAGGCTTGCCGGAGATGCTTGCCCGCATCGACCTCGTGATCGAGACCGAGGATGCCATTGACGTCATCGACTTCAAGACCGCGAGGAGTGGATGGAGCGAGGATCACGTCGCTGATTCTGCGGATCAACTGTTGCTATACGGCGAACTGGCAAAAGACCTGGCCGATGGCAAGCCGTTGCGGCTCGCCTTTGCCGTGCTGACCAAGACCAGAATCCCGGACCTGACGATCCATCCCGTGACGACGGCGCCGGAGCAAGTTTCCAGGACCCGGGCAGTCGTTCGCCGACTCTGGCAGGCGATTGAATCACAGAATTTCTACCCGAACCCCACCCCACTACAGTGTCCGTCGTGCCCCTTCAGGGAGCCGTGCCGGGCATGGAGAGGGTAGGAACAGCGGAACAGCAAAATAGCCCATCGGAACTGAGGAGAAGGCAAATGGGAGCGAGGAAAAAGATCAACAGGGCCTATTTCAACGGCTGCACGCTCGTGGCCGGGGTCATCGGTGCCCTGTCGGGCTCGTGGGTTGTCTTCGGAGTTGCCCTGGCGGCGGCCGTGACCCTGGGCATGTACTCCGGAGACATTCGCCTGAGCCCCAGAAATCGTCGTTGATAACGGCATCTTGCGAACCCGGCCTGGATTCTCTTTCGGGATCAGACCCTTTTTTAAGGAGGTAACGTCATGAGTCTCTTGTTTGTGTACGTCACGCTCGTGGGTGGAATGACCGCCAGCATCCAGGTCACACGCGGCGTCGTCCGGGGAGTCGGCAAGCTCATCGAGGGCGAACCCAGAGCCGCCCTGGGCGAGGTAGTTGGCGGCCTGGTAGCGCCCCTGCACTCGGCCTTCGCTCAAATGTACCGACTGGGTGATGATGTCTGTCAGGCCGCCAACGCACTTTCCCTCGACGAGAGCGAGCCAGCCCCTTCGGTCCAGTCAATTCATAGAGATCGGCAGCCGTTTCCACAACGAGACGGCGTGCCGGGCCTGAATCCCGCGTGAAGATCAGCAAGTTCGTTGCCGGTGAAGTCAGCCGCCCAGCGCAGATTGCCAGGGGCGGTCCAGCTTGGAGACCGTTCCCTGGCGTCCCATTTACAATCAAGAAAAGAAACAGGACATGGAAATGCTCAAGATCGAGAAGTTTCTGCACGTGGTGCTCACCCGGCCCTTGGCCTGGCTGATTTACTTCTGCTGGCTGGGCATGGTGGCGATCGCCTCGGCGACCCTCTGGGCCCGAAACCGACTCAGGCGTGCCACGAAGGCGCTGGCCGGGTGCGATGCGGGATCCGACCTGCCACGGCAGGCCGGTTTTTTTACCTATCGGTCACGCTCTTTAGGTCGCGGGACAAGCGAACAGGCTCGGCATAAGCTATGCTCGCCGTTAGAATAAACGAACTTGCTGGACGGTATGCCGGCGTTTCCGAAAGCCCTCCCCTTACCGATGGGGTAGGAAAGAGGTATTTCCGCCCAGCAAGGGAGGATATGGACATGAACCGACCGTCAAATGTCGGAAACTTGATCCTGATAGTCACCGGCATTTTGTGCGCCTTGATCCTTGGGGTAGGCATCTTGATGCTGACAAGAGCAAGGCCCCAACAACAACCACAGCAGGCACAGCTCGCCGAATCCAAACAAGATCCGCAGCAATCCGTGAAGCTGCAACCGATACAAGCAAAGAAAGAAGAAAAGCGAACCCAAGGCAAAAACGAACCTGTCGCGATACAACACCCAAAGTTAGAAAAATTTTCTGACACCGTTTCGCCATTTGTCGGTCTGCATGACGATTGCGAGTTAGTGCTTGTCTTCAACTTGAAACAGCTTCTGGATTCCGAATTGGCCAAGTCCCAACACAACTTCATCGAGCGCATCAAGGCCACATTGACCAGCAAACTGGCAAACCAAGGCCAACTGGTGGCGTATTTGAAGAAATTCAATGTTGACCCGCTCCGCGACCTGCACAAGTTCACTTTCGGTCACCCGGGTAGCAAGGACCCCCAAGATGGAATGCTGGTTGTCGAAGGAAAATTCGACCCGGTGAAATTCAACTCCACGTTCAAGGAACTGTCCAATAGTCCCGGGAAAGAACTTCGCATCCTGCTTTCTGGCAAGACCGCGATTTACCAATTTGACGGCAAGCCGCGCCCAGCCTACGTGGCGTTGCATGATGGCAAGGCCCTGGTTTTGGGCTTCGACCAGGACCGCGTCACCACGGTGGTGGCGCAACTGGGGGGTACCTGCAAGCCGAAGCTAAGACCTGAGATTACCAAACAGTTGGCCACCATGAAAGACAAGCAAACCTTGTGCTTTGTGGCCACTGCCGGCGCCATGGCCAACGTCCTGGCGGCGTCTTCCGTGCCTGCCAGCAACACGCCCAACTTCAAGAGTCTCAACATCAAAGAGATGATGGCCTGGCAGAAAGATACGAAATCATATTCGTTGGCCCTTACTCTCCGCAAGGATCTCGACCTCCAATTCGCGACTGGCATGGCGGACAGGGACACTGCCAGCAAAATGGCCGATGCCGGCAACCTGATGCTCCCTTTCTTGCGTGAGATGGTGCCCCAGGAGGCAAAGACGGTCATCGATACCATGCGATTCAAGGCCGATGGCAGCAGCGTCCTGCTCCGTGCTGAGGTCCCCTTTGCGACCCTGAAAAAACTGCTCGATAACGCCAGTTCAGTTATCGGCCAATGATCTTCCACCACGACTCTTTGGCGCTTCCCACACGCGAACCGTCCCATCATCGGAGGCACTGGCCAGCAGGGTTCCGTCGCGGTTCAAGGCCAGGGCCGAAATGGAACCCGTGTGTCCCCGTAACACGAGCAGCGCCACTCCCTTTTCGGGCTCCCATAGACGTAGGGTATGATCACCCGAGGCGCTCACGAGTCGGCTGCCGTCGGGATTGAAGGCGATCGCCAAGACTTCCGCGGCGTGACCTTTGAGAACGTGCAGCTCCTCTCCTTTGGCCACGTCCCAAAGACGGATAGTCTTGTCCCAGGAAGCACTGGCCAACACTCTGCCATTCGGGCTGAATGCGCACGCCTGAACCACTTGGTCATGACCCTTGAGGGCGACGGACTTTCCGGGTCTGCTGAGATCCCAAAGCCGCACCACACCATCCGCCGGTGATGCAGTGGCCAGGCGCTTGCCGTCGGGGCTGAAGCTGGCAGCGCTCGCAACAAGAACATGCTGGCCGAGAACGGTCTCCTCGTCTGGCCTCTCAACGTTTAGAAGTCTCACGGTGCCTTCTGGTAGAGCGATCGGCTTGCCCTGGTCCGGCAAAGCAGATCCGGCGATGACCAGGCGCCTGCTGTCGGGGCTGAAGGCCACGGACATGGCCGCGGCCTGCAGAATCTTTGACTCTTTTGGCTTGTCTACCTTCCAGAGCCGAACCGTGCCGTCATGTGACGATGCGCTGGCCAACAACTTTCCGTCGGGGCTCAGGGCCATGTCGGTCAGCTCCCGAGTATGCCCAGTGAAGATATTCGGCGGTTGCTTGTTCTCCACGTCCGACAAACGCAAGGTACTGTCATATGAAGCGCTGGCGAGTCGCTTGCCGTCCGGAGTGAAAGCAACTTTGATGATTTTTCTGGCATGGCCCTTGAGAACCAGAGACTCGTGTCCTTTTTCCAGATCCCAAAGCCTGATCGTGCCGTCGCTGCCGGCGCTGGCCAGACGGGCGTCGCCGGGACTGAATGCCACACTGCTTACCGCGCCCGTGTGCCCCTTGAGGACGAGGGACTCCCTGGCCGCATCCACGTTCCACAGCCGCACGGTGTGGTCACGTGAAGCGCTGGCCAGGCGCTCGCCATCCGGGCTGAACGCAACGGCCGTGACTCCGCGGGCGTGCCCCTGGAGGATCAGCGCTTCCTTTTCCTTGGTCACGTTCCAGACTCGGATCGTGCCGTCGGCGGACGCGCTGGCTAGTTGCTTGCCGTCGCGACTGAATGCGACTGCCACTGCCGGCGCCAGATGCCCCGTGAGCACGACCGGGCCTTCTTCTTTTTTGTCCAGGCTCCAAACGCGCACCTTGTTGTCGTCCGAGGCACTGGCCAGGCGGTTCTGTTGCCGACTGAAAACCAAGTCGCTGACGCGCTCGGCGTGACAGTCGAAGATGCGGAGCTTGTGCCCCTTGGCCGTGTCCCACAGCAGCACGGTTTTGTCGTCCGAGGCGCTGGCCAGCGCTTGTCCGTCAGCGCTGAAGCCAACACGATTGACCCAGCCTGTGTGCCCGTTGAGGACGTGCAGTTGCTGGCCCTTGTCGATGTCCCACAACCGTACGGTGGTATCGCGCGATCCGCTGGCCAGCCGACTGCCGTCGGGGCTGAATGCCATGGTCAATACCAGGCCGCTGTGTCCGTTGAGCACATGCCGTTCCCGTCCGGCCGCTGCGTCCCATACCCGCACTGTTTTGTCATGTGAGGCGCTCGCCAGGAGCCTGCCGTCGGGACTGAATGCCACCGCCACCACGCTGTCTTTGTGCCCATTGAGAACGTGATTTTCCCGACCGTTGCCAATGTCCCATAAACGCACCGTGCCGTCATGCGAAGCGCTGGCCAGCACTTTGCCAGCGGGGCTGAACGCCAGGGCCACGACAGGCTCCTTGTGCCCCTCAAAGACCTTGCGCTGCTGCCCGTTATTGACGTCCCAGAGGCGCACCGTACCGTCCTTGGAAGCACTGGCCAGGAGGTCGCCGCCAGGGCTGAAGACGACGGCCACCACGTCCCGAGAATGCCCCCTGAAAACAGTCTGGCCTTTCTCGAAAAGAGCACGCAGGTAGCGGTATTCCCAGTCCCGAAATTCGCGTGGGGTATTTTCCAGATGGAACCAGGCTTCCGGTCCGCGTTGGGCAGCCCACTCTTGTTGGGCCAGTGAGATCTCGGCTGCGTAGTGCTGGAGCTGGGACATGGCCAACGCTTCCTTGGCTTCCTCCCCGGCCTTCTCAGCTTTCAGGCGTTCTTGCTGGGCTTCAATTGCCCGGTGATTGGCTTCGGCGGCCTTGCTTTTCTCACGCTCGGCAGCCGTCTGCAATTGAGTGGTGAACTCCCCGAGCTGATGGAGGTACCATTCGCCGGCCACGGCGGCGGCAGCGAGGGCCAAGGCCGTTACCGCGATTAGCGCGGCGGCGGCCGGGCGCCGCCGCGCCCACTTGCGCGCTTGTTCCCACCAGGAGACTGGACGCGCTCGAATCGGCTCGTCGCGTAGAAAACGGCCTAGGTCGTCGGCCAAGCTGGCGGCGCTTTCATAGCGCTTTTTTGGCTCTTTACGGAGGCATTTCAGGCAGATCGTCTCTAGATCGCGCGGTACTTTCGGTTGCAACCGGGCCGGTGGCACCACGTCCTGTTCGATGACCTGCACTACCGTGTCCCACGGCGTCTCCGCCTTGAACGGAGGCCGGCCCGTCAGCATTTCATAGAGGATCGCTCCCAGGGCATAAACGTCCGCGGCCGGACCGATGGCGGCGGTTTTTCCCGCCGCTTGCTCCGGGGCCATGTAGCTGGGCGTGCCCAGGATGGCCCCGCTCTGGGTTTGACCAGCGGGCGAATCGAGCTGCTTGGCCAGCCCGAAATCGGCGATCTTCGGCACGCCATCCGCATTCAAAAGCACGTTGCCCGGCTTGAGATCGCGATGAATGATGCCTGCTTGATGGGCCACCTGCATGGCCTGGGACAGGGGGCGGACCAGCTCGGCAGCGGCGCGGGGATTTTGCGGATTGCCGGCGAGCTTGCGGCTCAGGCTGCCGCCTTCCACGAATTCCAGCGAGAAGAAGGGCAGCCCGTCATGCTCGCCAATTTCAAATACCTGCACGATGTTTGGATGTTGCAAGCGGGCCACCGCCTGGGCCTCGGCGCGAAAGCGAGCCAGCAGTTGCGGTCCGGCGTGCGCCCCCGTCACGATCATCTTCAACGCCACCAGCCGATTGAGGGCCAGGTGCTTTGCCTTGTAGACCACTCCCATGCCCCCGTGACCCAGCACGCCGAGAATCGCGTAACCCGGAATTCCCGGTAAGGCCAACTCTGTTTGGGGTTGGCCTGCGTAATCCTGCGTCTCGGGCAAGAAGTTGGCCTGTGCCACCGGCTTCGAACCGGCCGACGACCCGCTGCCCACCTCGCCCCATTCACGAACCAGGCCTGGCGTCGGATTCTCATTTCTCAGGACCTGGTTGCAACGCGAGCAGGATTCCAAATGCTCGGTGATTTGCTCGGCGCGGCCCGGGGGAAGCGCCGACGGCAACGACAAATATTGCCTGAGTTCTTCATCGGACGGATGAAGCTCGTCTTGGGAGGGGCCAATCATGGCTATTCCCTCAATCAAAAGTGTTTCTGCATGGAATCCGTTTAGCTTCGCTTGGCGTCGGCGTGTCGACGACGAGTCGAATGTCGAGATCTCCAATTGGAGGGCGAGGTAACCGTTCACAGGTCAGTCTAGCGTTTTCTACTCGGAATGGGGTATCCTTGCAGCTGGCATGGATGCTTCTCCGGTTGTTTCTGAAGCTGATCTCGCCGCGACACCCGCAGCGGTGCTGGCGCTGATTCGGCACTTGACCGCTCGCG
>Ga0194121_10005707_pt1 | contig 17058 bp, 13 predicted proteins | sample TA2MahCa50mmetaG_FD_148609 | JGI IMG/M metagenome (GOLD analysis project Ga0194121, IMG submission 148609) | Freshwater microbial communities from Lake Tanganyika, Tanzania - TA2015020 Mahale Deep Cast 50m | ecosystem: Environmental > Aquatic > Freshwater > Lake | place: Tanzania: Lake...
GGCGATTACGTTGATCAAGGGCATCGAGACCGATCTCGATGTCGAAGGCACGCCGGATGGCGTGATCACTGTCGGGTTCAACGATACCGCGCGCAACGACATGGCGACCTCGGCGGTCAACCAATCGATCGAGATCGTGCGGCGGCGCATCGATGAAAGCGGCACCAAGGAGCCGACGATCCAGCGCCAGGGCGACGATCGTGTCTTGGTTCAGCTTCCGGGCATCGACAATCCCGAACAGGTCAAGGCGCTCCTGGGTCGGACCGCCAAGCTCACGTTCCACCTGCTCGACCCGAACGTGTCTCCCGCCGAGGCGCGGCAAAGCGGTGTTCCACCCACCAGCATGTTGCTGCCCTCGGACGACCTGACCGAGGACGGCAAGCCGATCGAGTATGTGGTTCGCAAGCGCGTTATCCTGAGCGGCGACATGCTGGTCAACGCCCAACCCTCGTTCCAGGACAACGAGCCGGTCGTCTCCTTCAAGTTCGACGCGATCGGGTCGCGCCGCTTCGGCGAGATTACAACGCAGAACGTGGGCAAGCCGTTCGCCATCGTGCTCGATGGCAAGGTGATCAGTGCGCCGGTGATCCGCCAGCCGATCCTGGGCGGCAACGGCATTATTTCGGGCAGTTTCACGACGCAGACTGCGTCTGACCTTTCGCTGCTGTTGCGTGCCGGCGCGTTACCCGCCCCGATGACGGTGATCGAGGAGCGCACGGTCGGCCCGGACCTTGGCGCGGATTCGATCGAGGCCGGCGCGATCGCCGCGGTCGTCGGTTTCGCCGCGGTCGTTGTGTTCATGGTTCTCTATTACGGCTTCTTCGGTCTCGTCGCCGACATCGCGCTTATCCTCAACCTGATCCTGATCATCGCCGTCATCTCACTGTTCCAGGCGACGCTGACCTTGCCAGGCATCGCCGGCATCGTGCTGACGCTTGGAATGGCGGTTGACGCCAACGTGCTGATCTATGAACGCATCCGTGAAGAGGTGCGGCTCGGCAAGTCACCCTTTGCCGCCATGGAGGCCGGCTTCAAGCGAGCCTTCAACACGATCATTGACTCGAACCTGACCACCCTGATTGCGGCCGTCGTGCTCTATGCGGTCGGCTCGGGCCCGGTGCAGGGTTTCGCCGTCGCGATCGGCATCGGCATTATCACTACATTGTTCACAGCTGTTTTCGTGTCGCGCCTGATGCTGGTGTGGTGGCTGCGCACGGCGCGGCCGAAGAAGCTTCCGATCTGACGGCCCGCCCCATGTTGAAATGGCGCCTCATTCCCGACAACACCAAGGTCCCCTTCATGGGGATGCACCGGCCGTTGATGCTGGCCTCTGTCCTGATCAGCATCGGGTTCATCGTGCTCCTCATCTTCAAGGGGCTGAATTTCGGCGTGGACTTCACCGGCGGTGTTCTGATTGAGGTGCGTACAGAGCAAACCGCTGATCTTGAGGCCATGCGCGGCAAGCTCAGCGGTGCCGGGGTGGGCTCGGTCGCCCTGCAGGAGTTCGGCGTGCCGAATGATGTGCTGATCCGCCTTCAGCAGCAGGAAGGCGGGGACGTCGCGCAGAACGCCGCCATCGACAAGGTCAAAGGCGCGCTGAAGGAACTCTACGGCGAAGGCGTGGACTATCGGCGCGTCGAGGTGGTCGGCCCCAAAGTCGGCGCCGAGCTGATCCAGGATGGCATCATCGCTGTGCTCGTCTCGATGGTGCTGATGCTCATTTATGTCTGGTTCCGCTTCGAGCTGCCGTTCGGTATCGGCTCGATGATCGCGCTGGTGCACGACGTCATCTTTACGCTCGGAATCTATTCGCTCTCGGGCTTCGAGTTCAGCCTGTCCACGGTCGCGGCGATCCTGCTGATCATCGGCTACTCGATGAACGATACCGTCGTCGTCTATGACCGGGTGCGCGAGAACCTGCGCAAGTACAAGGCGATGCCGCTGCGTAGCTTGATCGACATCTCGGTCAACGACACGCTGACCCGAACCATCATGACGGCGATGACCACGCTGCTGGCGCTCGCTGCGCTGCTGATCTTCGGCGGCGAGGTGATCCGGCCGTTTGCATTTGCCATGTTCATCGGCGTGATCATCGGCACCTATTCATCGATCTTCGTGGCCTCGGCCTCCCTCCTTTACATCCGCCCGGTGCGCAAGCCCGATGAGGGCAAGGGCACCACAGCCCATGCCTATGAGCAGATCGAGCGGCGGCACCGTGAAGAGCAGGACGCGGCAGCAGCCCCGCGTCGGGTTCGCCGGCCAGCCCAGGCCGACTTGCCCGAGCCGGCGCCCGAGGTTTTAGCCGAGCTTCCGCCCGACGATGAGCCGCCGCCCGAGGCCCCAAGCGCCCCGACCGGGCGCAAACGCTCCAGCTCGCTCAAGGACCGCCGCCGCCGGCGCGGCCGCTGAGGCATCACGGGTCGCCGGCGCGCCATGAAGATCAACCCGGTCCCGTCCTCGGATCGGCAATACGTCCAGCGCTACGCGGTTGGCACCTTCCGGGTGAGCGGGGTCGATTTCTCAGGCTCGATCATCGTGTTTCCCGAGCGCACGCGGAATTGGCCCGTTCAACGCTTCGAGGACATGGACCTTGAGGCACTGGCGTCTGTGTTCGAGGCCGCGCCGAACCCTGAGCTGCTCCTCATCGGCTGTGGCAAACGCGGCGCCATGATCGCGGAACCCATCCGGCAAGCGCTCCGGGCCCGAAAGATCACGTTCGAGACGATGGATACCGGCGCCGCCTGTCGCACGTATAACGTGCTGATGAGCGATGGCCGCCGGGTTGCCGCCGCCCTGATCGCGCTTCAACCGTGAAAAAAGCGGGGCCGCAAGGGCCCCGCTCAACCGACAAGTCCAATCCTTCGATCAGTAGATATTCTGCGCCGAGACCATGGCGTAGAGCATCGGGATCGATAGCATCGTGTTGAAGCGCGAGGTCAGCATGGCGATGCGCGCCGATTTCTTCTTCTGATCGGGCGTCGCCTCGACGATGCCGAGTGCCTTCTTCTGGTTCGGCCAGATGATGAACCAGACGTTGAAGGCCATGATCAGGCCGAGATACATGCCGATGCCGATCGCGGTGTGCTTCGCAACACCGTCCGTGATGCCGAGCGCGAACGCATCGCCGATATAGCCGTGCCAGCCGGCGACGATCACACCCGTGATCACCGTTGCGAGTGCGGCCCAGCGGAACCAGAACAGCACGCGCGGCGCAATCACCTTGCTGATTGCCGGCTTCTGTTCATCGGGGATCTTCGGCATCGAGACGATCTGCACGAAATTCAGATACCAGAGCAGGCCGATCCACATCACGCCGGCGAGGACGTGGAACCAGCGGAGCATGAACATGCCCCAGACTTCGTCGAAGAGATTCATGGCGATGTCTCCTTGTTCCCCGGTTCCCTAGTTATCGGTGCCGGTCGCTGCGCCGGCTGCATCGCCGGCAGCACCGTCGGCGTCCTTGGCTGCATCAGTTGCAGCGCCAGCAGCGGCATCGGTTGCCGTGGCGCCTGCATCCTTTGCAGCGTCGGCGGCATCCGTGGCGGATTTCTCAATCGCCGCGGGCGTCACCGAACCGCTCTCCCAATAGAAAATCGCAATGATCAAGACCATGATGGCAGTGAGGACGACCCCCATGCCGATGGTCTTGTGGAGCGACTCCAACGGGTTTTTCATCTCGGCTCCTCCATTTCCCTTGGCCGCAAAAGCGACGCGACTCGACGCGGCCATGAAGCATAGTCCAAGGCTTGGTGATTTCAATGCGCGCGCATGATCAGGTGCCGCGCGGCCATCTGCCCAGAGCGTACCGCGCCCTCGATCGTCGCGGGCAGGCCGGTGTCGGTCCAATCACCGGCGAGCCATAGATTCTTGAATTTGGTCGTCGTCGATGGTCGCTGGGCCAGTGCGCTCGGCACCTGCGCGAACGTCGCGCGCTTTTCCTTCACGACTCGATAGGGCGGCAACGGTTGATTGCGCAGATCCAGTGCTTCGGAGACTTCGCTCCAGATCAGTGCCGCGATCTCCTCGGCCGGACGTTCCGCCAGCGCATCAGCGGCGCTCACCGTAACGGACGCGACTTCGCCCTTGGCGAAGATCCATTGGGCGGTCGAATTCACGAGGCCAAGAATGAGGCTGCCCTCGGGCAGCGTCACCGGCCGCGCAAGCTTGAAATGCAGGTTGACGATCGCGCGGCTTTCGAGCGGCGCGGCCAGGCCGGGCAGAAGATCGATCGCGACGGACGGCGGCACGGCGAGCACCACCGCATCGTCGACGCCGAGCGGCACAGGACTGCTTCCGAAGTCGAGTGCGACGACACGATCGCGCGCAAGTTCGAGCGCCCGCACGCGTTCGTTGAAGCGTATCTCGCCGCCCCTGCCGGCGACGAAGGCGACACCGGGTTCGACCACGTCGGGCCCGAGGCCCTCGCGCGGAAAATAAGGGCGACAGGCGGCTTCGCCGGCGCCGAAGGTCAGCCTCATCACCGGCCAGAGCAGCCGCGCCGCGCCCTCGTGATAGGACGCATTCAGCACCGCAACGGTCAGCGGTTCGAGCAGCCGGCTTACAATGGCGCCGGTCGTTGTCCCCATGGCCTCTGCGACCGTGTCGCCCGGCTTGGCGCGTGCGAGCTTGAGCGCGGCGAGATAGTCGCGCCAGCTCGTTCCCGGAATGCGCCGCCGGGCCGAGAAGATCCACCAGGGCAGGCGGCCGCGATTGGGCCGCACGGTCCAGCGCTCGCCGGTGGCGAGATCGACGAAGGGAAAGAACGCGGTCTCCGGGCAAATCAGCCGCGAGCGCGCGCCGACGGTGTCGAGATAGCGAAACAGGGACGGGTTGGCGCCAAGGATCAGGTGGTTGCCGTTGTCGATCAGCCGCCCGAGCAGCTCGTCGTGATAGGAGCGGCAGCGACCACCAGCACGGGCTGCGGCCTCGTGCAGCGTCACGGCACGCCCGGCCTGCACCAGCTCGACCGCACAGGCGAGACCAGCCATGCCCGCGCCGATGATATGGACGCGGCCGCTCATCCGGCAGCCTTGGAGCAATCGCACATGGGAGCGCCGGTATAGCCGAGAGCGCGGCGCGCTGGCAAACCGGGCGCCGCCATGCCATGTCTCGACCATGGCGACCGATCCCTCCGAAGCGCAGGTTCTGATTCAGCATGCACGCCATGTCAACTATGACCGCTATCTCTGCGCGCTGTTCGCGCCGGTCGACACGCGGCTCGACCTATTCGCGCTGATCGCCTTCAACTACGAGCTGGCCCGCGTGCGGGAAACCGTGAGCGAACCGATGCTCGGGCGCATTCGGCTGCAATGGTGGCGCGAGCAGATCGAAGGCCTCTATACGGGGGCGCCGCGCCGCCATGAGCTGACCGAGCCCCTAAAACAAGCGATCGAGCGCCGCCGCCTCGGTCGAGCGTATTTCGACGCGCTGATCGAAGCGCGCGAGCGCGACCTCGACGATGCGCCATTCGATGATCTCGCCGCGCTTGAGGCCTATGCGGCCGGGACGGCGGGTCCTTTGGGGGCCCTGATGACCGAGGTCCTGGGTGCTCGCGATGCGGCGACGGTCGAAGCCGCACGCGCCGCGCACACGGCCTTTGCGCTCGTCGGCCTGATGCGCGCCGTGCCGTTCCATGCCAGCCAGAATCGCTCGTTTGTGCCGCTCGATCGTCTGCTCGCGCACGGAGGCACGGCAGCGGATGCGTTAGCTAACCGATTCTCGCCGGCGCTCGGTGCGGCGATCGGAGAGGTACTAGATCGTGCCTCAAAACAGCTTGGGTCAGTTCGCGCGATGGCACGCAACATATCGAGGCCGCAACGCGCGGCGCTCCTGCCGGCCCGACTTGCCGCGCTCTATCGCTCGCGCCTGCACACGGCCGGCTGCAATCCGTTTGAGCCTGACGCAGCCATCAGCCCGCTGCGCCGGCAAATCTCGCTGTGGGTTGCGATGACGACGGGGCGACTCTAAGCCGCCTCGGCACCGCTGCGTCCGAGCCAGCGATCGAGGTCGGCGAGTGCTCGCTCGGCAAAAGCCGGCTTGCGCTCGCGTTTGTGCTGCTTGCCGGGCAGCGGTGGGAACAGGCCGAAATTCACGTTCATCGGCTGAAACGTGCCCTTGGCCTCGAGATGTCCGCCGGTGATGTGCGTGAGCAACGCGCCGAGCGCGGTCGTGGGCGGCGGTGGCTCGATCGCCTCATCCCGAAACTCCGCCGCAGCAAAGCGGCCCGCCAGGAGCCCGATCGCCGCGCTCTCGACATAGCCTTCGACACCCGTGATCTGCCCGGCGAAGCGGAGATTGGGCGCCGCCTTCAAGCGCAGTGCGCTGTCGAGCAGCTTAGGGCTGTTGATGAAGGTGTTGCGATGGATGCCGCCGAGGCGCGCGAACTCGGCGCGCGCGAGCGCCGGGATCATGCGGAGGATACGAATCTGCTCACCGTGCTTCAGCTTGGTCTGGAAGCCGACCATGTTGTAGAGCGTGCCGAGCGCATTGTCCTGGCGCAGCTGGACGACCGCATAGGGCCGGCGCAGGCTCCTCGGATCGGTCAGGCCCACGGGCTTCATGGGACCGAAGCGCAGCGTGTCGAGCCCGCGCTCCGCCATCACCTCGATCGGCAGGCAGCCCTCGAAATAGGGTGTCGATTTCTCCCACTCCTTGAACTCGGTCTTCTCGCCCGCGCGCAGGGCCTCGATGAAGGCGAGGTACTCGGGCTTTTCCAGCGCGCAGTTGATATAGGCCGCCTTGTCGCCACCCGGCCCCGCCTTGTCATAACGCGACTGGCGCCAGGCGAGCGTCATGTCCACGCTCTCAACATGCACGATCGGCGCAATCGCATCGAAGAAGGCGAGCGCGTCCTCGCCGGTGAGCGATTTGATTGAGTCCGCAAGCGCGGGCGAGGTGAGGGGGCCGGTCGCGATGATCGCGTGCCCCTCCTCAGGCGCGGGCAGGGTCGCCTGCTCGGTACGCACGATCGTGATCAAAGGCTCGGCCTTCAGCGCCGCCTCGACCGCGGCCGAGAAGCCGTGCCGATCAACCGCAAGCGCATCGCCCGCCGGCACTTTGTGAGCATCGGCGGCCTTCAAAATCAGCGAGCCGCAGCGCCGCATCTCCTCGTGCAGCAGGCCGACTGCATTCGCTTGCGCATTATCGGAACGGAACGAGTTCGAGCACACGAGCTCGGCGAGGCCGTCGGTGCTGTGTGCCTCGGTCTGGCGCACGGGGCGCATCTCGCGCAGTTCGACCGCGATGCCTGCGCGCGCCAGCTGCCACGCGGCCTCCGAGCCCGCGAGCCCGCCGCCGATGACGATGATGCGCTTGCTCATGCCACCTTGCGCTTCGCCTTGCGCGTGTTGTTGGCCTTGGCGAAACGTCGCGCATCGAGCACGGGGCGGAGATACTGCCCGGTGTAACTCGCCGCGATCGCCGCGATCTCCTCCGGCGTGCCGGCGCCGACGATGCGCCCGCCGCCGTCGCCGCCCTCAGGCCCGAGATCGATGATCCAATCCGCGGTCTTGATGACCTCGAGATTGTGCTCGATCACGACGACCGTGTTGCCGGTCTCGACCAGCGCATGCAGCACCTCGAGCAGCTTCTTCACATCGGCATAGTGGAGGCCCGTGGTCGGCTCATCGAGAATGTAGAGCGTGCGCCCGGTCGCGCGGCGCGAGAGCTCCTTGGCCAGCTTCACGCGCTGCGCCTCGCCGCCCGAGAGCGTGGTCGCTTGCTGACCGACATGAATGTAGCCGAGGCCGACGCGCTGCAGGGTCTCCAGTTTGTCTCGAATGGCCGGCACCGCGCGGAAGAACGCGGCGCCGTCATCCACCGTCATCTCCAGTACATCGGCGATCGAGCGGTCGCGATAGAGCACCTCGAGCGTCTCGCGGTTATAGCGCTTGCCCTTGCACTCCTCGCATTGGACGTAGATGTCCGGCAAAAAGTGCATCTCAATCTTGATCAGCCCATCGCCCTGGCAGGCCTCGCAGCGCCCGCCCTTGACGTTGAAGGAGAAACGGCCGGGCTTATAGCCGCGCGCCTTGGCTTCCGGCAGTCCGGCGTACCAATCGCGGATCGGGCCGAACGCGCCGGTATAGGTCGCCGGGTTGGAACGCGGCGTGCGCCCGATCGGCGACTGATCAATGTCGATCACCTTGTCCAGGAACTCGAGGCCATCGATGCGCTCGTGCGCGCCGGCCTGGGCGCGCGAGCCGTGCATGCGCTTGGCCAGCGCCTGATAAAGCGTATCGATGATGAGCGTCGATTTGCCCGAGCCCGAGACGCCAGTGACGCAAGTGAAGGTGCCAAGCGGGATACGCGCGTTGATCGATTTCAGGTTGTTCTCGCGCGCGCCGACGATGGTGATCGCCCGGCCCTTCGGCCCCGCCGGCCGGCGCTTCTCCGGTACCGCGATCTGTTCAACGCCGGTGAGATATTTGCCGGTGAGGCTGTCGGGCGAGGCCATGATCTCATCCGGCGTGCCGCAGGCGACCACGCGCCCGCCATGCTTGCCGGCGCCCGGGCCCATGTCGATCACATGGTCGGCGGTGCGGATCGCCTCCTCATCGTGCTCGACCACCAGGACCGTGTTGCCGAGGTCGCGGAGGTTCTTCAGCGTGGTCAACAACCGCGCATTGTCGCGCTGGTGCAGCCCGATCGAGGGCTCATCCAGCACGTAGAGCACGCCAGTCAGGCCCGAGCCGATCTGCGACGCCAGGCGGATGCGCTGGCTCTCGCCGCCCGAGAGCGTGCCTGAGGCGCGCGACAAGGTGAGGTATTCGAGGCCGACGTCGACCAGAAACGTCAGGCGGCTGTTGATTTCCTTCAGAATACGCCGCGCGATCTCGCGGTGCTTGACGCTCAGCTTGGCCTCGAGCGCGCCGAACCAGCGATTGGCCTCGCGGATCGAAAAGTCGCTCACCTGGCTCACGTGGCGCCCGTCGATCTTGACGGCCAATGCCTCGGGCTTCAGGCGATAGCCCTTGCACGCCTCGCACGGGCGGCTGCCCTGGAACCGGCTCAGCTCCTCCTTCAGCCACGCGCTGTCGGATTCACGATAGCGGCGCTCGAGATTGGGGATCACGCCCTCGAACGGCTTCTGCGTCGAATATTCCTTGAGCCCGTCGTCATAGGTGAACTTGATCGCGTCGTCGCCCGAGCCGTTCAGGATCACCTCGCGCACCTTGGCCGACAACTCGCGCCACGGCACACCGATGCTGGCCTTGAAATGGCGCGCGATCGAATCGAGCGTCTGGTTGTAATAGGGCGACGAGGAGCCGGCCCAAGGCGCGACCGCGCCGTCGCGCAGGCTCACCTCATCGTCGGGCACCACGAGCGCTGGATCGAAATAGAGCTTGGCGCCGAGACCGTCGCAGGACGGGCAGGCGCCGAACGGGTTGTTGAAGGAAAAGAGCCGGGGCTCGATCTCGGCGATGGTGAAGCCGGACACCGGACAGGCGAATTTCGAGGAGAAGATCGTGCGCTCGCCACCGTCGGCGTTCTCGGCGATGGCGATGCCATCCGCGAGCCCGAGCGCGGTCTCCAGGCTGTCGGCCAGCCGATTGCCGAGATCGGGCTTCACCACCACGCGGTCGACCACCACCTCGATGTCGTGCTTGCGCTTCTTGTCGAGCGCCGGTGCGCCGTCGATGTCATAGAGCGTGCCGTCGATCTTGACCCGGGTGAAGCCGCGCTTCTGCAGCTCGAGCAGGTCCTTCCTGTACTCACCTTTTCGTCCGCGCACGACCGGCGCCAGCACATAGAGCCGCGTGCCATCGGCCATCGCCTTGATGCGATCGACCATCTGCGACACGGTTTGCGCCTCGATCGGCAGGCCGGTCGCGGGCGAGTAGGGGATGCCGATTCGAGCGTAGAGCAGGCGCAGGTAATCGTAGATCTCGGTCACCGTGCCGACGGTCGAGCGCGGGTTGCGCGACGTGGTCTTCTGCTCGATCGAGATCGCGGGCGAAAGGCCGTCGATTGATTCGACGTCGGGCTTCTGCATCAGCTCGAGGAACTGCCGCGCATAGGCCGAGAGGCTCTCGACATAGCGGCGCTGGCCCTCGGCGTAGATCGTGTCGAAGGCGAGCGAGGATTTGCCCGAGCCCGACAGCCCGGTAATCACGGTCAGGCTGTCGCGCGGGATGTCGACGTCGATGCCCTTGAGGTTGTGCTCGCGGGCGCCGCGGACCTTGATGTCTTTCTGCATGACCGGTGTGGCGCTGGTTGGAGGCTGACTATAAGCATACGGACGAGCGATTTCGAGCGGGGCATCGCACAGCCCTCATGGTTCGACAGGCTCACCATGAGGTCATGCTTGGGCCTCGTCCTGAGCTTGTCGAAGGACGAGCCTGGGCCCACTGGTCCGCTCGCCCCATTGTAGCCCGGCGGCCTTCGTCCTAGAGTGCCTGGAATCAAACGGGACCAGGGAGAGCGGCGGCCATGGCGGGCAGTGTCAACAAGGTGATCCTGGTGGGCAATCTGGGGCGCGACCCTGAGGTCCGCCGCATGCAGGACGGCAGCCCCGTGGTCAACCTCTCGGTCGCCACCTCCGAATCGTGGCGCGACAAGGCGAGCGGCGAGCGCAAGGAGCAGACCGAGTGGCACCGTGTCGTGATCTTCAACGACCGGGTGGCCGAGGTCGCGGAGAAGTATCTCCGCAAGGGTTCAAAGGTCTATGTCGAGGGCCAGCTGCGCACTCGCAAATGGACCGACCAGCAGGGTCAGGAGCGCTATTCGACCGAGGTCGTGATCAGCCGCTTCAAGGGCGAGCTCACCATGCTCGATGGCGCACGCGGCGCTGGTGGTGGTGCCCCCGGCGAATTCGGCGGCCCGCCCGATGAGGCGCCGGCACGCCAGCCGGCCGCTGCCGGCGGCGCCCGTCGGGGCGGTGGTGGGGGCGGTGACCTCGACGATGATATTCCGTTCTGAACGGCCCCGGAATCGGCCGTCGCTTCGGCCCCCGCCAGCATTGTGACATCCCCCCGTCTGGGGTAGAATTCCGGGCAATTTGCGAATCGCCCGACGAGACTAATCTTCTTTTTCTTTCAATCAACTAAAGTGCGTCATTGAGCACCGTTCCGCCGCTTCAGCCGCCCGCTGAACCGCCCATGGCCGGGCGCGACGTCGCGCCTGTCGCCATCGAAGAGGAGATGCGTCGCTCCTACCTCGATTACGCGATGAGCGTAATCGTGGCGCGCGCGTTGCCGGACGTGCGCGACGGGCTGAAGCCCGTCCACCGCCGCATTCTCTTCGCGATGAACGAGGCGGGATACGAGCACAACAAGCCCTATCGCAAATCGGCGCGCGTGGTCGGCGATGTCATGGGCAAATACCACCCGCATGGCGACGCCGCGATCTACGACGCCATGGTGCGCATGGTGCAAGACTTCGCCATGCGCCTGCCGCTGCTCGACGGCCAGGGCAATTACGGCTCGATGGACGGCGATCAGCCGGCGGCGATGCGCTACACCGAGGTGCGCATGGCGCGCTCGGCGCACGCGCTCCTCACCGACATCGACAAGGACACGGTCGATTTCCAGCCGAACTATGACGACACGCTGCGCGAGCCCAGCGTCTTACCGGCCGAGTTTCCGAACCTTCTGGTCAACGGGGCGGACGGCATTGCCGTCGGCATGGCGACCAAGATCCCGCCGCACAATCTGGGCGAGGTGATTGATGCGTGCCTAGCCTGCCTGGCGCGGCCGGACATCTCGGTCGATGAGCTGATCGAGATCGTGCGTGGGCCGGATTTTCCGACCGGTGGGCTGATCCTCGGCCAGAGCGGCATCCGCGCGGCCTATCACACGGGGCGCGGCTCGATCGTGATGCGCGCCAAGACCGAGATCGAGGAGATCAGGAAGGACCGCGAGGCGATCATCGTCACCGAGATCCCGTTCCAGGTGAACAAGGCGAAGATGATCGAGCGCATCGCCGAATTGGTGCGCGAGAAGCGGATCGAGGGCATCTCTGAGCTTCGCGATGAATCGGACCGCGACGGCGTGCGCGTGGTGATCGAGCTGAAGCGCGACGCCCAGGCCGATGTGGTGCTGAACCAGCTCTACCGCTATTCGCAGCTGCAGACGAGCTTCGGCGTCAACATGCTGGCGCTGAATGGCGGACGGCCCGAGCTGATGTCCCTGAAGGACGTGATCGCGGCCTTCATCGCCTTCCGCGAGGTCGTGATCACAAGGCGCACCCGCTTCGAGCTGGCCAAGGCGCGCGAGCGAGCGCACATCTTGGCCGGGCTTGCGGTCGCGGTCGCCAATATCGATGCGGTGATCGCGCTGATCCGGCGCTCGAAGGACCCGGCCGAGGCGCGGGAAGCGCTGACCTCGACAGATTGGCCGGTCAAGGACGTGAAGCCCCTGATCGATCTGATCGGCGACCCACGCCAAGCGGTCTCGCCCGCCGGCACCTGCCGCCTGACCGATGAGCAGGCGCGCGCCATCCTGGATCTCCGGCTCCAGCGCCTCACCGCGCTCGAGCGCGACAAGATCGCCGAGGAGCTGCAGGGCATCGTCGATCAGATCAAGGAGTTCATACGCATCCTGCAGGACCCCGTGCGCCTGCGCGAGGTGCTTGCGGAGGAATTGAAAAAGGCGCGCGAGGAATTCGCGACGCCGCGCCGAACCGAGATCGTGGAGATCGAATTCGAGGCCGATGTCGAGGACCTGATCCAGCGCGAGGACATGGTCGTGACGGTCAGTCACGCCGGCTATGTCAAACGTGTGCCGCTCTCGGCCTATCGCGCCCAGCGGCGTGGCGGCAAGGGTCGCGCCGCGATGAGCACGCGCGAGGAGGATTTCGTTTCGCAGGTCTTCGTGCTCAACACCCATACGCCGGTGCTGTTCTTCTCGACCGCCGGCAAAGTCTACAAGCTGAAGGTCTATCGCCTTCCGGCCGCGGCGCCACAGGCACGCGGCAAGGCGCTGGTTAACCTGCTGCCGCTCTCGCAGGGCGAGACCATCTCGACACTCCTCCCCATGCCCGAGGACGAGACCACCTGGGGCGGCCTGCAGATGATGTTCGCGACCAGCGCGGGCACGGTCAGGCGCAACAGCGCGGCCGATTTCGCGAACGTGCCCTCGAATGGCAAGATCGCGATGAAGCTCGATGAGGGCGATCGCATCGTCGGCGTGCAGCTCTGCAGCACCAATGACGATGTGCTGCTCGCGGGTGCCGGTGGCCTCTGCGTGCGCTTCCCGGTCGATGACGTGCGCGAGTTCAAGGGCCGGAGCTCGCAGGGCGTGCGCGGCATGGAGCTGGCGGAGGGCGATCGCGTCATCTCGATGTCGATCCTGAAACACAGCGAGCTCGAGACCGAGCAACGCGATGCCTATCTCAAATGGTCCGGCGCCACGCGCCGCGGCGAGCCCGCGGAGGAGCCGACGGATCTCAAGCTATTTCAGCGGCTCGGCACCGAAGAGCAGTTCGTCCTCACCGTCACGTCGGACGGCTTCGGCAAGCGGACTTCGGCCTATGAGTACCGGATCACGCGGCGCGGCGGCAAAGGCGTGATCAACATCGACATCAGCCGTGGCGCCCAGGTGGTGGCTGCCTTCCCGATTGCGTCGACCGATCACATCATGCTGGTGACCGACAACGGCCAGCTCATTCGCTGCCCGGTCGATGACATCCGCATCGCCGGCCGCAACACGCTCGGCGTCCGCGTCTTCCGCCTGCCAGATGACACGCGCGTGGTCTCGGTCGCGCGCCTGGCCGAGGACGCGGAGAACGGCGTCAGCGAAGGCAATGGCGCCGCGATCGAAGACGAGGGAGACACGGCGTGAGCAAAGCGCAACGCACCGGCATCTACCCTGGCACGTTCGACCCCGTCACCTTCGGCCACATCGATATCATCAAGCGCGCCCTGACGCTGGTCGACAAGCTCGTGGTCGGCGTCGCGGTGAACGCGGGGAAGGGGCCGCTCTTTGGGCTCGATGAGCGGGTCGAGCTGGTCAATCACTGCGTCGCGCCGCTCGCGATTAATGGCAAGAAGATCGAGGTGCGAAGCTTTGATTCACTGCTCATGCACTTCGCCATGTCGGTCGGCGCGCAGGTCATCATCCGCGGCCTCCGCGCGGTCTCGGATTTCGAGTACGAGTTCCAGATGGCGGGCATGAACACCCGGCTCAACCCCGATGTCGAGACCGTGTTCCTCATGGCCTCCGAGCATCATCAGTTCATCGCGTCGCGCTTCGTGAAGGAGATCGCGATGCTGGGCGGTGATGTTTCAAGCTTTGTTCCGGCCGAGGTGGTGACCCGGCTCGCCCGCCATGTCGGCCCCGCGCGCGGACCGGCGTCCAAGAAGAAGCCTTAGGCGCCGTTGCGAGTCGAGCTTTTCGATTTCGAGCTGCCGCGCGAGCTGATCGCCGCCCGGCCGGCGGATCCGCGAGATTCGGCGCGCCTCCTGCATATCGGTGCTGCGTTCTCGGACCGCCATGTCTTCGACCTGCCCGCGCTGCTGCGGCCGGGTGATCTTCTGGTGCTGAACGACACACGTGTGATCCCGTCGCGCCTGTTCGGCCGCCGCGGCCTTGCCAATGTCGAAGTCACGCTGATTGAGCGGCAGGGGCCGGGCCGCTACGACGCCCTGGCGCGGCCAGCGAAGCGACTGAAGCCTGGCGACGTCATCCGCTTTGCCGATGATTTCGCCGCGACCGTGGAGGCGAGGGAGGCTGGGCGGGTGACGCTGCGGTTTGGTGGCGACGAAGCGGCGTTCAGTGCGGCCCTGGCTCGCCACGGCACCATGCCGCTGCCACCCTATATTGCGCGCGCGGAGGGCGCCGATGCCCGCGACAACAACGACTATCAGACGATCTACGCCCGCCATGAGGGCTCGGTCGCTGCGCCGACCGCTGGGCTGCATTTCACCGAGGCCCTGTTCGAAGCGCTCGAAAAGCGCGGCATCGGGCGAGCCTTCGTCACGCTCCATGTCGGGCTCGGCACGTTTCTGCCGGTGACGGCGGAGGATACCGCCGCTCATGTCATGCACGCCGAACTGGCGGTGCTTAGTCGGCCCACAGCGCAGCGCATCAATGAGGCGGTCGCGTCAGGCGGGCGCATCGCCGCGGTCGGCTCCACAAGCGTACGGACGCTCGAGCATGCCGCGCGGGATGATGGCGTGGTCGCCCCGTTTTCCGGACCGATCGATCTCTTTATCGTGCCGGGCTATCGTTTCAAGCGGGTCGATCTGATGATGACGAACTTCCATCTGCCGCGCTCGACGCTGTTCATGCTGGTGGCGGCCTTTGGCGGCCACGAGCGCATGAAGCGCGCCTATGCGCATGCAATCGAGGCGCGCTATCGCTTCTATTCCTACGGCGATGCCTGCCTGATCGAGCCCGAGCACCCATGATCCGCTTCGAGCTCAAGGCCCGCGATGGCAAGGCCCGGCGCGGGCGCCTCACGACCGGGCATGGCACGGTCGAAACGCCGGCCTTCATGACCGTCGGCACGGCCGGCACGGTGAAGGGCATTCTTCCCGAGCAGCTCATCGCTGCGGGCGCCGAGGTGGTGCTCGGCAACACCTACCATCTGATGCTTCGCCCCGGCGCCGAACGCATCGCCCGGCTCGGCGGCCTGCATCACTTCATGAATTGGCCGCGCACCATCCTCACCGATTCCGGCGGCTTCCAGGCCATGTCGCTCGCCAAGCTGCGCGCGATCGATGAGGACGGCATCACCTTTCAGTCGCATCTCGACGGCTCGCGCTGGCGCCTGACGCCCGAGGACGCGATGCGCATCCAGGGCCAGCTCGGCTCCGACCTGCAAATGGTGCTCGATGAATGCACGGCCTATCCGGTGAGCGAGGCCGATGCCGCGTCCTCCATGCGCCGCTCGATGCGCTGGGCCGCCCGCAGCAAGGCGGCGTTCCAAGGCCGCGAGGGGCAGGGCGTGCTCGGCATCGTTCAGGGCAGCGTCTATCCGGCGCTACGCCAGGAATCCGCGGCGGCCCTGCGCGAGATCGGTTTCGATGGTTACGCGATCGGTGGGCTCGCGGTCGGCGAGGGGCAGGCACGCATGCTGGCGGTGCTTGACGCGCTCGACGGCCACCTGCCCGAAGACCGGCCACGCTATCTGATGGGTGTCGGCACGCCGGACGACATCGTGGAAGCGGTCCTGCGCGGCATCGATATGTTCGACTGTGTGCTGCCGACCCGCTCCGGCCGAACCGGACGGGCCTACACCAGCACGGGCACGCTGAACATCCGCAATGCGCGCCACCAAGACGATCCGGCCCCGATCGATAACACCTGCTGCTGCCCCGTGTGCCGCGACTATTCGCGGGCCTATCTCCATCATCTCTTCCGCTGCGGTGAGATGCTCGGACCGATCCTGCTCACCCTGCACAATCTGCACCTCTATCAGACGCTGATGGCCCGGCTCAGGCAGGCGATCGAGCAGGCCTGCCTTGCCGCCGAGGCCGCGTCGATCCTCGCCGCCTATCGGAGCGCGCCGGAGGCCGAAGCAGAGCCGGAAGAAGGTCTGGCCGGACGGGCTGACAGCTGACGTCGGCGAACCAGCCACCCCCATTGGGCTTTGCGATGGCACCCCATGGCGTGTTACACCGCGCACCCGACGGATTGTCCTGGGCGGGCCCGTAGCTCAGCGGTAGAGCATCTGACTTTTAATCAGGTGGTCGATGGTTCGATTCCATCCGGGCTCACCAAATATTTCAAATATTTAGGCCCGTTGATCATCTGGTGCTCTCCTCGCTGGCAACCACGTGGCAACCGCGCGTAGCGGAAAATCCTCGATTTGGGCCAAACGCTGCGTCGCCCCTAATCAGGTGCAAGGACTGGTCGCTTGGTCCTAATCGTGAGTGCGCGGGTTCAATCAAAGATTGGCCAGCGAGGGCGGCGGTGTATCCAATTGGCGCGCGGTGGGTCCCATCCAATCCGGTGCCATACATTAACCTGTCGTGACCCTTCCCCCGGGGGCCTCGCGCCACCGAATTCCGACCAACGGTACCGCCCGAAAAATTCCGGAAAATTCCTGGAGGCATCTGCGCCCCAAAACGGACGCCGGCCGCGTCCCTCTCAATGCTTCTTGGCTCCCGGCGGC
>Ga0194121_10005717_pt1 | contig 17037 bp, 15 predicted proteins | sample TA2MahCa50mmetaG_FD_148609 | JGI IMG/M metagenome (GOLD analysis project Ga0194121, IMG submission 148609) | Freshwater microbial communities from Lake Tanganyika, Tanzania - TA2015020 Mahale Deep Cast 50m | ecosystem: Environmental > Aquatic > Freshwater > Lake | place: Tanzania: Lake...
TACAAGAGGATCAGCTGATCGCCCTCACGCAGCGTCTCACCGTGGAGCGTGACCTCGCGGGTGACGGTGCGGCTCATGTTCTTGATCGGCGTCACCCAGCGCAGCAGCTCCTCCACGCCGACCTCGAGCTTCGTCGGGTCGTCGCGCAGGATCGCCATCTGATCGGCGTGCGCGAGCAGGGCGAGCATTCCGTCGGTCATTACGTGGCGGCTGGTCTCGTCGCCCCCGATGAGGATGAGCAGGCTCTCCTGGATGATGTCCTCGTCGCCGAGGCGCTCGCCGTCGATCTCCGCGTAGCAGAGGATGCTGACGAGATCGTCCTGGGGCGGCTTCGCGCGTCGGTCGGCGATCACCCCGAGCTGGAACTCGCGGAACGCCATCCCGGCCATCGCCGCCGTCATCGCTGCGTCGGGGTCGTTGATGGTGGTGCCGCGGATGAGGTCGTCGGACCAATGGAGCAAGTCGTCGTAAGACTCGGGCGGGAAGCCGAGCATGTCGGCGATCAGCAGCAGCGGCAGCGGTGCGGCGATGTCCCACACGAAGTCGCACTCGCCCCGTGGCGCGACGCGGTCGATGATCTCGGTGCAGATGCGGCGGACGGTGTCCTCGTGGTCGCGCACCCGCCGAGGGGTGAACCCCTTGCTCACGAGCTTGCGGCGCATCGTGTGCTCGCGCCCGTCCATCGAGATGATCATCGGCAGGTGGTCGCCGTGGGGGCGGGGCGCCCGGTAGCTCGAGAAGGTCTTCGGGTCCTTCTCGATCGCGAGCACGTCGTCGTAGCGGGTGAACGCCCACACCTCGTTGACCGGGTCCCAGTAGGCGGGCGCGTGCTCGCGCATCCAGGTCCAGTCGTCGTACGGCTGGGTCGCGTACCAGCGGCCGTCGAGCAGGTCGATCGAGCGGTGGGTGTCCGTCGTCATGCCCTCAATATCGCACGGCGCGAACCCCCTTCGCGCCGCGCCCGCCCGTCAGCTACCGCGGGTTGTCGAGGAACTCGACGAGGAGGCCGCGGTAGCGGGTCGCACCGACGTTGATCGCGGTCTCGGTCACCCCGCCGTTGAGCGGGATGACCGCGCCCGGCACGACCTCGTACTCCATCCGGGGGAACTCGCCGCCCTCGATCGGGTTGTGAACCAGCCGGTCGCCCTCGAGGTCGATCACGAGGTAGTCGTGGTCGTGCCGGTGCACGGGCGACTCTCCACCGGGCTCCACGACGTTCTCCCACACCCGCACGTGCGCGTTCTCGAAGACGATCCGCTCACCGATCGGCGCCAGCCCGTCGTCGCTCACGGCGCGGCCTTGCGGTCCTCGGCGCTGCCGCCGAAGAAGAACTCCTGCGCGTTGCCGTAGAGGTACGCGTCGAGCACGTCGGGCTCGAGATCGAGCTCGGTCGCCTCGGTGATGCAGCGGGTCTGCGAGAGCACCGGCGAGTCGGAAGCGAAGATGATCCGGTTCTTCCCGCGCGTGCGCAGGTAGTGCAGCACCGACTCCGGCAGCCGCTTGGGCGCCCACGCGGAGGTCATCAACCGCAGGTTGCGGTACTTGATCATCAGCCGGATGGCGAGGTCCCACCACGGGTCGGCGCCGTGCACCATGCACAGCTTCAGCTCGGGGAAGCGGATGCACACGCGGTCGAGGTGGATCGGGTTCTGGGCCTCGGCCGGCAGCGGCGGACCGGGGATGCCGGTGTTGAGGCACACCGGCAGCTCGAGCTCGCACGCCTTCGTGTAGAGGGGGAAGTACACCGCGTGGTCGGGCGGGTACATGCCGTCACCCCAGAAGCTCGGGCCCGAGATCGTGTACGAGACGGGGAAGTCAGCGGCCATCGACTGCAGGGTGCGGATCGACGGCATCGGGCGCATGAAGTCGAACCCACCGAGCCCCAGGCTGAACCGGTCGGGCCGCTCCTCCACGAACTTCCGGGTGCGGGCGGAGACGTCGGGCATGCGGGCGATGAGCACGGCCCGCTCCACGCCGAGCGTGTCCATCTCCTCGAGCACCTCGTCGAGCTCGCGGTTCGCGAGGAAGGAGGCGCCGCCCTTGAAGGTGTCCTCCTTCACCCGGATCATCCACTCGGGTGGCTTCATCTCGCCCATGTCGACGTTGGTGAGCATGTCGTGGGCGCGCGGGACAGTGGTCACGGCTGCACTCCTGCATTGCGGAGGACGTCGCGGAACGGGACGCCCTCGTCGGCGCTCGGCTCCTTCGGGAGGTCGAGCCCGCCTGGCGGCATCAGCGCGCCGAAGGCTCGGAACGTCGCGCTCACGACGGACGGAGGAAGTCGTGTGCGTTGTCGCGCATGATCCGGCGCTGTTCGGGCCCGTCGAACGCGTGCAGCTCCTTTACGAAGTCGACCGGCTCGGCCAGTCCCTCGCCGTGCGGCCAGTCGGAGCCGAACAGCACGCGATCGACGCCGATCGTGTCGGCGAGCTTCCGCACGTCCTCCTCGAAGTACGGCGCCACCCACACGTTGCGGCGGATCTGGTCGGCCGGATCCTCGGCGAACGACTTCGGCAGCTGGTTGGCGAGCTTCTTGAGCCGCTTCGTCAGCGCGTGCACCCAGTCGGAGCCGTTCTCCACGCTCGCGACCCGAAGGTCGGGGAAGCGCGTGAATACGCCGTGGCAGACCAGGGACCCGATCGTGTCGTGGATCGCCCGGTCCGACACCAGCAGCCGCTCCAGCGGGTCGGGCGGCGTGAACGGCTCGAAGAAGTCGCGGCCTCCCCACATCGCGGCGACGTGGTTGTAGCCGCTGTCCCCCAGGTGGAAGGCCACCGGCAGGTCGGCCTCCACGAGCGCCGCCCACACGACGTCGAACGCGGGATCACCGAACGAGCGGCCCCGGCCGTCGGGTCCACCCGGCACGGGCGCGGGCCGCAGGTGCACCACGCGAGCGCCGCGCCCCACGAGCCACTCGACCTCCGCGACTGCGGCCGCGGGGTCGGCGAGTGACAGCATCGGTACCCCGATGATCCGGCCGTCGTGGTCGAAGCCCCAGTCGTCGTCGAGCCACCGGTTGAACGCGTGCAGCTGCACCATCGTCGCCTCGACGTCGTGGCGGAGCCCCTGCTCCACGCCGCAAGCGAGCGTGGGGAACATCCAGACGGCGTCGAGGCCCTGTTCGTCCATGACCGCGAGCCGTGCGTCGCGGTCGCGGTACTCCGACTTCAGCGGCTCCACCTGGGTGAGGTCCCGGGGGTTCACCCCGTCGGGCACCTGGCCCCGGAACATCGGGTCGAGGCAGCCCGCCACGATGATCGGGTCGAAGGTGGGGTTCGGGATGAAGTACGAGACCTTGTCGGCGTGGAGGACGAGCGTGCGCTTCCCGTCCTGCACCACCCGCACACCCCGACGGGCGAACTCCTTCGGCAGGTGACGGGTGCACGCGTCGACCGGCTCGTAGTAGTGGTTGTCGGCGTCGATCGGCGGGAAGTCGAGGTCCACCGAGCATCTCCTCCGGGGCAACGGTCGTCGAATCGTATGGATCGCTCGACCCGCCCGCCACCGGACCCGGGCTCCCTGCACCCCGGCGGCGTGCGGCCGATGCCGCCGCCGTGGTCTGATCGCGTCCGCCCGCCGCCCCCCGACCCGTCCGCACCGCCGAGAGGAGCCGTCCGTGTCGCTACAGGACCTCGCCCACGAGCACGTCCACGTCACCGAACGCGGCCACGTCGTCACCGTCACCCTCGACAACCCGGCGAGCCGCAACGGCTGCACCGGCGACATGTGGGTGCACCTCGGGGAGATCTTCCGGCACATCGGCTACTCGGGGGCGCGGGTCGCGATCCTCACCGGCGCCAACGGCGATTTCTGCGCCGGCGCCGACCTGAGCAGCGCGGCCGGCGGCACCGGCGACGGTGAAGGCGCGCCGACCACCAACCAGCTCGCCGGCATGCGGGTGCTGGGTGACGCCATGCTCCAGATCCACAACTGCGTGGTGCCGGTCATCGCCAAGGTCGACGGGGTGTGCGTGGGTGCGGGGCTCGGCCTCGCGCTGTGCGCCGACATGGTGTGGGCGTCGGACCGGGCGCGCTTCTCGGCCATCTTCGCCAAGCGCGGCCTCAGCCTCGACTTCGGCACCTCGTGGCTGCTGCGCCAGCGGGTGGGCGTGCACCTGGCCAAGCAGATCGCGCTCACCGCGGAGATGATCCCGGCGACGCGCGCCTACGAGCACTACCGGTTGATCAACGAGGTGGTGCCCGCCGACGAGCTCGACGCCCGCGTCGACGAGGTGGCCGCGACCATCGCCGGCGGCCCGCCCATCGCGCTGTCGATGACGAAGCGCCAGATCGACAACGGCGGCTCGTCGTCGTTGCTCCAGGCGCTCGAGGTGGAGACGCTCGCGCAGAACGTCAACATCGGCACGTCCGACATGCAGGAGGCCTTCATGGCCTTCTTCGAGAAGCGCCCGCCGAACTTCGAGGGCCGCTGACCCATCGGCGAGACTGGGACCATGGAACTCCACCCGGCGACCCTGTGGGAGGCGATCGCCGACACAGTTCCCGAGCAGACCGCGCTCGTCCAGGGCGCGGTGCGGTGCTCGTGGCGCGACTTCGACGACCGAGCGGCCCGGCTGGCCCGGGTGCTGCACGACGGCGGCGTGCGCGCCGGCGACCGGGTCGGGCTGATGCTCCACAACTGCCCGGAGTTCATGGAGGGGTACTTCGCCGCGCTGAAGCTGCGGGCGGTGCCGTGCAACGTGAACTACCGGTACACCGGGCCCGAGGTCGCGTACCTGCTCGACGACGCCGATGCCGCGGCACTCGTGTACCACGGGAGCCTCGACCCGGTCGTCGCTGCGGCGCTCGGGCTCGCGGCCCGCCGGCCCCTCCTGGTCGCGGTCGACGACGGCGCCCCGGTACCCGCCGACCGGGTGCGCTACGAGGACGCGCTCGCCGCCGCGGCCCCCGCGCCCCGGGCGGCGCGCAGCCCCGACGACGTGACGATGATCTACACGGGCGGCACCACCGGGATGCCCAAGGGCGTGGTGACCAAGGTCGGGCCGCCGCTGGAGTACCTGCTGCAGACCGTCCCGCCGCTCCTCGGGGAGCCGCCGATCACGGTCGACGGCGCGCCGGCGCTGGCCCGCCGCCGCGCCGACGCCGGCACGCCCATGATCGCCTTGCCCGCACCGCCGATGATCCACAACACGGGCCTGGCGGTCGGAGCCGTGCCCGCGCTCTCGGTCGGCGGGACGGTCGTGTTCACCCGGGGGCGATCGTTCGACGCGCTCCGGCTCTGGGACACCGTCGTCGCCGAACGGGTCACCGACATCACCATCGTGGGCGACGCGTTCGCCCGGCCGATGCTGGCCGCGCTCCGCGCCGACCCGTCACGCGACCTCTCCCACGTGCGGTCGATCGCGTCGTCGGGCGCGATGTTCTCGGCCGAGGCGAAGGCCGGCCTGTTCGAGTTCATGCCCCAGCTCCTGATCCTCGACATCATCGGTGCGAGCGAAGCGACGATGGGCATGTCGATCGCGACCGCGGCGACGCCGGTCGACACCGCGCGCTTCCTTGCCGCGCCCGGCGTCATCGTGGTGTCGGAGGGCGGGCGGCGCATCGCGCCCGGCTCGGGGGAGGTGGGCCTGGTCGCGGTGCCCGGCGGCGCCGAGGGCTACCACAACGACTCGGCCAAGACCGCGGCGACGTTCCGGGTGATCGACGGGGTGCGGTACACGATCCCCGGCGACCACGCGACCCTCGAGACCGACGGAACCCTGGTGTTCATGGGCCGCGGCTCGTCGTGCATCAACACGGCCGGCGAGAAGGTCTTCCCCGAGGAGGTCGAGGAGGTCCTGAAGACCCATCCGGCCGTGGAGGACGCGCTGGTCTTCGGCGTGCCCGACGAGCGCTTCGGCGAGCGGGTCGCCGCGGTGGTCTCGGCCTCCGGCTCTGGACCGCTCGACGTGGCAGCGGTCCTCGCCGAGGCCCGGGAGTCGCTCGCCGGGTACAAGATCCCCCGCGAGGTGGTCGTCGTGCGTCAGGTGCCCCGCACAACGGTCGGCAAACCCGACTACGCCGCCGCCCGCGAGCAGTTCACGGCGTCGGGATCGAGGTAGCGCGCCGGGTCGACGGGGTGGTCGACCCGGATCCTCCGGCGGGCTACCGGGCGAACGCGACCGCAGCCCGGCGCGCACCGACGGGGGGACGATGCGGCGCACCACGCTCAGCCCGGGTGCGCCCTGCACGCGGCGCACCGTCGCCGACGTCACCTTCTGATCGACGCCCACGTTGCGTGCGGTCAGGTTGGGGACGAAGGTGGGATCCACGCCGATGAACTCGTAGACGGACTGCACGACGCTCAACGGGTCGGCTACGAGGTCCTCGTAGAGGTGCACCTGGATCTGCTCGTCCGGAAAGAGGTCGCGGTACCGCGTGAGCTGCTCCCCGTAGAAGCTCGCGGCCAGGATCGGGAAGCGGTCGCTCTTGTCGCCCCTCACCCAATCGTCGATCGCCTGCATGAACGTCCGCTGCTCCTTCCCTTCGCGGAGCCTCATGCGGTACGCAGAGAACGCTCGGTCCGCAGGATCGCGGAGGACAGCGACGAGACGACAGTCGGGGATATGGGTGCGGATGTTCCCCGGCGCGCGCGGCTGGACAAGGTACGCGGTGGAGGCCTCGCCAACCGCCCGCTCATCGGCCACCCCGTCGAAGAGCCGCGTGTAGTCCGCCCACGTGAACGTGAGGTGCGTCTTGCGGTCGTTCGCCGGCGTGTCCGCCGCGCGCACGAGGAACCTCGGTTCTTTTTGGGGGCTCATGTAGACGTCGGGGTGCTCTGCGAGCTGGTAGTAGAGCGTCGTCGTGCCCGCCTTCATGGCTCCGATGACGAGGAAGTTCGGCAGCATCCTTCGTGCCTCAGACGTCGGCCGCGCCCTGCATGATGTGCTCGAACCACCACTGCGGCGCGTTGTCGATGATGTTGGCCAGGTTGGAGTAGTCGTGCCAACGGCAGATCTTGCCGTCGCGCAGCTGGGTGACCGACACGAAGGAGTGGTCGATCACCTCGCCGGTGTGGAAGATCCAGCGCTCGGTGTGCTCGGTCATCACGAGGTCGCCCTCGGCCACCACGTTGGTCCCGGGCAGGTGCTCGTAGCCCTCGAGCGGCTCGATGCCGAGACGCAGGCGCCGCATCACGCCGTCGGGGCCGGTGCCACCCGCGCCGGGCGACCCGACGTCGGTGTAGTGGACGTCGTCGGTGAGCAACGACGTCATCATGTCCCAGTCGCGCCGGGCCAACGCGTCGAAGTACCGCTCGACGACCGCCTTGTTCTCCTCGACACCCATCACGTGCTCCTCGGCTCGGCGGCGCCGGTCGCGGCCGGCGGCGCGGGTCCCCATGCGGCGGTCTCGCCCTCGGGGAGCGTCAGGATCTCCGAGCCCGACTCCGTGACGAGGATCGTGTGCTCGAACTGCGCGGTGCGTAGCCCGTCGGCGGTGACCGCGGTCCACCCGTCGGACCAGATGCGCTCGCGCCCGACGCCCATGGCGATCATCGGCTCGATCGTGAACGTCATGCCCGGCAACATCTCCATGCGGGCCCGGCGGTCGTGGTAGTGCGGCACGGTCGGCTCGCAGTGGAACTGGTGGCCGATGCCGTGACCGGCGAAGGTGCGTACGACCGAGTAGCCGTGCTCGTGGGCGTGGGCCTCGATGGCCTCGCCGATGACCGACACCTCGCGCCCCGGCGCCACCGCGGCGATGCCACGCGCCAGGCACTCGCGAGTGACCTCGACCAGACGGCGGGAGCCGGCGTCGACATCGCCCACCAGGAACGTGGCGTTGGTGTCGCCGTGCACGCCGTCGACGTAGACGGTGACGTCGAGGTTCACGAGATCGCCGTCGGCGAGGGGGCGGTCGTCGGGGATGCCGTGGCAGATGACCTCGTTGACCGACGTGCAGATCGACTTCGGGAAGCCGCGGTAGTTCAGCGGGCTCGGGTACACGCCGAGGCGCACGCACTCCTCGTGGGCGATCGCGTCGAGCTCGTCGGTGGTCACGCCGGGTGCGACCGCCTCGCCCACCAGGGTGAGGAGGTCAGCGGCGATGGCGCAGGCCCGGCGCATGCGGGCGATGCCGTCGGCGTCGTGCAGGGCGACGGCCCGCACGGGAGCGGGCTGGCCGGTCAGCGCGTAGTCGGGCCGCTCGATCGACTCGGGCACGGTCCGCATCGGGCTCAGCGTGCCGGCGACGACGGGCGCCTCCCGGCCCCGATGGCAGCGCTTGTACTTCTGCCCGCTGAAGCACCAGCAGGGATCGTTGGGACCGAGCGCCACCGGGTGGTCCTCCGTGAGGCGGGGGAGTGAGGCGGGAGCGGGCTGCGGCCCCGGGCCGGGGGCCCGCACCGCGGTGGTGGGCGAGGGGGGACTTGAACCCCCACGAGGTTGCCCTCACTGGCACCTGAAGCCAGCGCGTCTGCCATTCCGCCACTCGCCCGAGTGGACCCGGGATCGTACCAGCGGGCCGACGGGGTCGCCCCGGCGGAACCACCGCGACGCGGTGCGGCGGAGCCGCCGGAAGGTCAGGTTCCGCAGAAGGTGACGTAGCGTCCGAAGTCGTCGGGGGCCGGCGCCGCGTAGGCGTCGAGCCCGGGCCGCTCGGTGAACGGGTCGGACACCACGGCCACCAGCTCCTCCACCGGGCCGAGGTCGCCGGCGGTCGCCGCGGTGAGGGCGGCCTCCACCCGGTGGTTGCGCGGCACGTAGACCGGGTTCACCCGATCCATCGCGTCGGCCACGGCCGCAGGATCACGGTGGTCGCGCGCGCGGGCCGCATCCCACCGCTCGACCCAGGCGTCGAAGCCGGCCGGGTCGGTGAAGTACGCCCGGGCCGGGCCGGGGTCGCCCCGCACCGCGGTCGACAGGGCGCGGAAGCATCCGGTCCAGTCGGCCCGGTCGGCCTGCATGAGCGTCAGCAGGTCGGCGACCAGCGCGTCGCCGCCGTCGGCCGGCGGGTCGCCGAGACCGAGCTTCGCCCCCATGACCGCGCTCCAGTGATCCTCGTAGCGGGCGGAGAAGGTCTGGAGCACCTCGGTGGCCTTCTCGATCGCGACGTCGTCGTCGCCGTCGACGAGGCCGAGGATCGTCTCGGCGAACCGCGCCAGGTTCCACATCGCGATCCGGGGCTGGTTGCCGTAGGCGTAGCGCCCACCGTGGTCGATCGACGAGAACACCGTGGCCGGGTCGAACCCGTCCATGAACGCGCACGGACCGAAGTCGATGCTCTCCCCCGAGATCGTCATGTTGTCGGTGTTCATCACGCCGTGGACGAAGCCCACGCCCATCCACCGGGCGATCAGCGCCGCCTGCGCGTCGACCACGTGAGCGAGCAGCGCGAGGTACGGGTTCGCGGCGTCGGCGGCATCGGGGTAGTGGCGCTCGATCGCGTAGTCGGCCAGCCGGTCGACGAGACCCCGGTCGCCCTCCTGCATCGCGGCGAACTGGAAGGTGCCCACCCGCAGGTGGCTCGACGCCACCCGCACCAGCACCGCCCCGGGCAGCAGCGTGTCGCGGGCCACCTGCTCGCCGGTCGCGACCACCGCCAGCGCCCGGGTGGTCGGGATGCCCAAGGCGTGCAGCGCCTCCCCGATGACCCACTCACGCAGCATCGGCCCGACCGCCGCCTTGCCGTCACCTCCCCGCGAGAACGGGGTGGCGCCCGACCCCTTGAGGTGCAGGTCGCGGCGACGGCCGTGGACGTCGAACACCTCGCCGAGCAGCAGGGCCCGCCCGTCGCCCAGCCGGGGCGACAGCCCCCCGAACTGATGGCCGGCGTACGCCTGCGCGACCGGCTCCGTGCCCTCGGTGTCGGCGCCGGTCAGCAGGGCCAGTCCCGCGGGGGTGCGCAGCGCGGCGGGGTCGACCCCCAGCTCGCGCGCCAGATCCTCGTTGAGGACGAGGAGCCGGGCGTCGGGCGCGGGTGCCGCCTGCCACGGGATGTAGAGGCCCTCCAGGTCGCGGACGAACGAGCTGTCCCATTCGAAGCGGGGCTGCGCCACGACGCTCACCCCTCCGAGGGTAACGGCCGCCCGGGCGACCCCGGACCGGGACCGTTCCCGCCCGACGGTCGGGAGCCCGAGACGGTCGCCCTGTCGGGCGCGGAAGCCCCCCGTACACTTGCGCCCGTGGGCATGCAGCGATTCGAGCAGCGCCTCGAGCGCATGGTCGAGGGAAGCTTCGGGAAGGCCTTCAAGAGCGGCCTGCAGCCGGTGGAGATCGGCCGCAAGGTCACCCGTGAGCTCGACGCGCACCGCCAGATGGGGGTGCACGGCGTGCCGGTGATCCCCAACAACATCGGCGTCTACCTCTCCCACGACGACTTCGACCGCTTCGAGTCGTTCGCCGACGCGCTCGCCCGCGAGCTCGCCGAGCTGGCGCGCGAGCACGCCCGCGAGGAGGGCTACCAGTTCGTCGGCTCGGTCACCGTCCACCTCGTCCCCGACGACGATCTGAAGGTCGGCCAGTGCGACGTCGTCACCGAGATCGCGGCCGGGGTGCGCGTGGGTTCGCTGCTGCTCTCCGACGGCAGGCGCATCGCCCTCACCGAGCAGGTCCTCGGCATCGGCCGTCTCCCCGACAACGGCGTCGTGGTCGCCGACCCGAAGGCCTCGCGCAAGCACGCGGAGATCCGCCCGGCCGGCAACGGGTTCCTGCTCGTCGACCTCCAGTCGACCAACGGCACCCGGATCAACGGCACCAACGTCGGTGAGCACATGCTGGTCGACGGCGACGTGATCGCGATCGGCGCCACCGAGTTCCGCTTCGAGGCGTCGTAGGGGCACGACGGTGCCCGAATCGGTTCTCACGCTCCTGAAGTTCGTCTTCCTGGCGCTGGTCTACCTGTTCCTGTTCTTCATCGTGCGCGTGGTCCTGCGCGAGCTGCGGGCACCCGCGCTCGCGCCGGCGGGCGCCACGCCCGCCCGGCCCGCGAAGCGCCGGTCGGCACCGCCCAAGGCGTTCGCCACGCTGCGGTTGGTGGCCCCCGAGTCGCGCGTCGGCGAGCTGGTGCCCGTCGACGGCGAGATCACGGTCGGGCGCGGCGGCGGATGCGCGCTGGTGCTGGCCGACGACCACTATGCGTCGACCGTGCACGCGCGGGTGTTCCGCCGCGGCAACGACCTCTACGTCGACGACCTCGAGTCGCGTAACGGCACGTTCGTCAACGGAAAGCAGATCAGCACGACCACGAAGCTGAAGCGCAACGACCGCGTGCAGTTCGGTCAGACCGTCTGCGACGTGGTCAAGTGAGCGACGCCCCCACCACGGTGCGGCTGCTCGTCGCCACGCGCACCGACGTCGGCCGCGTGCGTGCGGGCAACGAGGACGCGTTCCTCGCCATCGACGACGGCACCCTGGTGGCGGTGGCCGACGGGATGGGCGGTCACCAGGCCGGCGAGGTCGCGAGCGCGATGGCCATCGAGTCGTTGCACGACGGGCTGGCCCAGGGCGTGCCGATTGCCGACGCGATCGAGGCCGCCAACACCGCGGTGGTCACCCGCGCCGCGCGCGAGCTCGACCTCCGAGGCATGGGAACCACCCTCACGGCGGGCGTGCTCGACGGGTCCAGGCTGGTGATCGGCCACGTGGGCGACTCCCGGTGCTACCTGCTGCGGGACGGCGCGCTCACCCAGGTGACCACCGATCACAGCGTCGTCGCCGAGCTGATCGCGGCGGGCGAGCTGACCGAGGCCGAGGCCCTGGTCGACCCCCGCCGGGCGATGATCACCCGGGCCCTGGGCATCGACGCGACCGTGCAGGTCGACGTGCTCGATCTCGACCTCGAGCCCGGTGACCGGCTGCTCCTGTGCTCCGACGGGCTCACGACCATGGTGCGCGACCCCGCGATCGCCGAGATCCTCACGTCGGAGCCCGACCGCGAGCGTGCGGCCGCCGAGCTGGTCGAGGCGGCGAACCTCGCGGGGGGCGCCGACAACATCACCGTGCTCGTGGCCGACGTGGTCACCGACGCCGACCCCGTCCCCGAGGCCGACAATCCCGAGGCCGACAATCCCGACGCCGACGATCCCGACGCCGACGATCCCGACGCCGAGCTCGAGGAGCTGCCGGCGGCGGCGGAGGACGAGGCGTCCACGCCGCGCCGGCGTTGGTGGCAGCGCCGGAAGCACGCGTGAGGAGCCCGACGGCGCAGCGGCGGCGCCTGCTCGAGCTGCTCGGGCTGTTCGCCATGGGGATCACCACCTTCGGCTACGTGCTCGTGCAGCTCGCCGACCGGCCCGACCTCCCACCGGAGATGTGGGGGATCCTCGTCGGGGTGATCGGCCTGTTCGTCGTCGCGCACCTGGCCGTGCGCCGCTTCGCACCCGAGGCCGACCCCACGCTGCTGCCCCTCGCCGCGTTCCTCACCGGCTTCGGGTTCATGATCATCTCCCGCCTCGACGAGGACCTCGCGCGCGTGCAGGCGGTGTGGGCCGCGGTGGGCGTGGCCGCGTTCGTCGTCACCCTCGGGGTCGTGCGGCGGGTACGAACGCTCGAGCGCTACCGGTACACGTTCCTGCTGCTCGGCGTGCTGGCACTGATCCTCCCGCTGTTCCCCGGGGTGGGCGCCGAGATCAACGGCGCCCGGCTGTGGGTGCAGCTCGGGCCGCTCAACTTCCAGCCCGGCGAGGCCGCGAAGGTCCTGCTCGTCATCTTCTTCGCGGCGTACCTCGTCGACAAGCGGGAGCTGCTGAGCAGCGGCACCCGCCGGATCGGACGGCTCGCGCTCCCCGACCCCAAGTACCTGGGGCCGCTGCTCCTCGCGTGGGGCGCGTCGCTGCTGATCATGGTCCGCCAGAAGGACCTCGGCTCGTCGCTCCTCTTCTTCGCCGTGTTCGCGGCGATGCTCTACATCGCGACCGAGCGCGCGTCGTACCTGCTCGTCGGCCTCGCGCTGTTCGTCGGTGGCGCCACCATCGCCTATCAGATGTTCACGCACGTGCAGGAGCGGGTGTCGACCCTGGTCGATCCGTGGTCGGTCGCGCAGGACGAGGGCTTCCAGATCGTGCAGTCGTGGTTCGCGTTCGGGAGCGGCGGCTTCGCCGGTCAGGGCCTCGGGCTCGGGAGCCCGACCGCGATCCCCAACGTGGCGACCGACTTCATCTTCTCCGCGATCGGTGAGGAGCTCGGCCTCCTGGGCGGCGTGGCGATCATCACGGCGGTGATCCTGTTCTGCGGCAGCGGGTACCGCATCGCCGTGCAGTCCGACCGCGCGTTCTCCAAGCTGTTCGCCGCCGGCCTCACCACGATCATCGGGCTCCAGACCTTCGTCATCATCGGCGGGGTCACCCGCGTGATCCCGCTCACCGGCGTCACGCTGCCGTTCGTGTCGTACGGCGGGTCGTCGCTCGTGGCCAACTTCGTGATCCTCGCCCTGCTGCTGCGGATCTCCCACGACAACGCCACCCAGCGGCCCGCGACCCCGGATCGCCAGGCACCGCTGCTCGAGCCGGCCGGCCCGCAGCCCGAGTCCGCGCCGCCGGCGCGCCGCCGGTGAACCGCGGCATCCGGCGGGTCGGGATCGCCGTCACCGGCCTGCTGCTGGTGCTCGTCGGCCAGCTCACCTACCTGCAGATCATCCGGGCCGACAGCCTCGACGACGACCCGCGCAACAACCGCACCGTGTTGCGCGACATCAACCGCCCCCGCGGCGACATCCTGAGCGCCGACGGCGAGGTGCTCGCCACGTCGGTCGAGTCGACCGACAACACCGACTTCGAGTTCCAGCGGCTGTACCCGCTCGGTGGCCTCACCGCGCAGGTCGTCGGCTACCAGTCGTTCGTCGTCGGCAACACCGGCATCGAGCGCACCTACAACGACGACCTCGCGGGTCGCAGCCCCGAGCTGAAGTCGCTCGGCGACTTCCTGCGCGGCGAGGAGACCACCGGCACGGTCGTGCTCAACCTCCGGACCGCGGTGCAACGGGTCGCTGCCGAGGAGCTCGGCGACCAGCGCGGCAGCGTGGTCGTGCTCGACGTGCGCACCGGCGGGGTCGTCGCGATGTACTCCAACCCCACCTATGACCCCCAGCCCCTGGCCGGCCACGACACCCAGGCCGTCAGCGACTACTTCGCCCTGCTGTCGGCCGACCCGGCCAAGCCCGACCTCCCGCGTGCCTACCGCGAGATCTACCCGCCGGGCTCCACGTTCAAGGTCGTCACCAGCGCAGTCGCGTTCGACACCGGCACCGCTGCCCCCGACACCGTCTACCCCACGTTGAGCGCGCTCGACCTGCCGCTCACGTCGAACGAGCTCCGCAACTTCGGCGGCGCCACCTGCGGCGGCACGGTGTTCGAGAGCTTCGTGGTGTCGTGCAACACCACGTTCGCCCAGATGGGCCTCGACCTCGGCAACCTGTTCCCGCCCGGGCTCGAGGAGTTCGGCGTCGAGGGGGAGGCGCCACCGCTCGACGTCTACCCCGGCGCCGTGCGCAACACCGGGCTGGAGGGGGCCGACTTCGAGACCGACGCCCCGCAGTTCGCGTTCGCCGGCATCGGCCAGGGAACCGTCGCCACCAGCCCCCTCACAATGGCGATGGTCGCGCAGTCGGTGGCCAACGGCGGGGTGATGCTCGAGCCCCGGGCGGTGAAGGAGATCCGCGACCAGAAGGGCACGGCGGTCCAGGACTTCACGGCCACCCGCTGGAAGACGGCGATGACCCCGGCCACCAGCCTCAGCCTCACCGCCATGATGCGGGCGGTGGTGGAGCGCGGCACCGGCACCCGGGCCCAGCTCGCCGGGGTCGCCGTGGCCGGCAAGACCGGCACCGCGCAGAACTCGACTGGGGACCCCCACGCCTGGTTCATCGGCTTCGCCCCGGCCGACGCGCCTCGGTACGCCGTGGCCGTCCTCGTCGAGAACGGCGGATCCACCGGGAGCGAGGCCACCGGAGGTGCGGTCGCCGCTCCGATCGCCGCCCGGGTGCTCGAAGCCGCCCTCGCCCCCTGACGCGGCCCGACGGCCGACCGCGCGGGGTCGCGACCGGCCGGCGACGATCCGCGTGCCACGGAATCGCCGGATCCCGCCGGTAGCGTGGGCCGTCGAATGGCGCAGGTGGGCGATGTGTTCGCCAATCGGTACGAGATCGAACGCGAGTTGGCTCGCGGCGGGATGGCCGACGTCTATCTGGCCACCGACCGCCAGCTGCGCCGCAAGGTCGCGGTCAAGGTGCTGTTCCCCGAGTTCGCCCGCGACCCGAGCTTCGTCGAGCGGTTCCGCCGCGAGGCCCAGAACGCCGCGAGCCTGAACCACCCCAACATCTGCGCCGTGTACGACTGGGGCCAGGAGCGGGGCACCTACTACATCGTGATGGAGTACGTGGAGGGTCGGTCCCTGCGTGACATCATCCGGGCCGAGGGGCAGGTCCCCGCGGTCGCGGCCGCCCGCATCGCTGCCGAGCTGGCCGACGCGCTCGCCTTCGCCCACCGGCGCGGCGTCATCCACCGCGACGTGAAGCCCGGCAACGTGCTCATCACCGGCACCGGCCAGGTGAAGCTCACCGACTTCGGCATCGCCGCCAACCAGTTCGACGCCAGCCAGGGCCTCACCCAGACCGGCGCGGTCATGGGCACCGCCACCTACTTCTCCCCCGAGCAGGCCCAGGGGCACCCGGTCGACGGCCGGTCCGACGTCTACGCGCTCGGCGTCGTGCTCTACGAGATGCTGACCGGGGTGCCGCCGTTCTCGGGCGAGAGCCCGGTGGCCGTGGCGATTAAGCACGTGCGCGAGGTGCCCCCGCCGATGACCGTGCGGGTGCCCGACGTGCCGACCCAGCTCCAGGCGATCGTCAACGCGGCGCTCACCAAGGAGATCGAGGTCCGCTACCAGTCGGCCGAGGAGATGCGGGTCGACCTCGTCGACTTCGGCCGCGGCCGGCCGCTCACCTTCGCGTACGAGTCGGGCCACACCGGAGAGGTGCCGATCGAGGCCGCGCCGCCCACCGTCGCCGCCGCGGTGGCCCAGCAGGTGATCCCCGCGCCGCCGACCCGACGAAGCACCGCCAGCATCGTGCTCGCGGTCCTGGGCATCACGGCAGTCGTCGGGGTCCTCGTCCTGATCTCGGTGATCGTCGTCGGGGTCCTGATCGACGCCGACGGCGGCGACAAGGGCGACGTCCCCTCGGTCGAGGTGCCGAGCGTGATCGGCCAGCCGTTCGACCAGGCGTCGGCCACGCTCACCGCCGCCGGGTTCACGGTCTCCCGGCTCGACGACGAGCTGAGCACGCAGACCCCCGGCACCGTCCTCGCCCAGGACCCGACCGGTGGGCGCCTCGCCGACCAGGGCTCGGCCATCACCCTGACCGTCGCGGGCGCCGAGGTCACCATTCCCGACGTCACCGGGCAGACCTACGAGCAGGCCGCGGCGGCGATCCAACGGCTGCAGCTGATCGCCGCGCGCAACAACGTCGAGTCCACCGACAAGGCGCCGGGCACCGTGCTCGGGAGCAACCCGGCCGCCAAGACGAAGGTGCCGAAGGGTTCGACCGTGACCCTCGACGTCGCCGCCCAACCCGGCGTCGACGTCCCCGACGTCACGGGCAAGAGCGAGGCCGACGCGATCGCGACCATGCGGTTCGTGTCCCTGGTGCCGACCGTCGTGCAGTTCCCGGACGACACGATCCCCGTGGGCAACGTCATCGCCACCAACCCGGCGGCGGGCACCCGGGTCGAAAAGGGCTCCCCCGTGACGGTCATCGTGTCGAGCGGGCCCGCCGAGGTCGACGTCCCCAACGTGACGGGCCAGACCACCCAGGCGGCAACCGCGGCCCTGTTCGGCGCCGGGTTCAATGTGATCGTGCAGCAGTCGACCGGCAACCCCCCGGGCATCGTCTACGCCCAGAACCCGACGGGCGGGAAGCTGCCCAGGGGCGGGACGGTCACCATCTTCGCCGGCGTCTGACCCCGCGCGCCGTGGCCCGCCGGCTCTCGCTGCGCACCTGGTACGCCCGGCACGGTCGCCACGACCTGGTGTGGCGCCACACCCGCGACCGCTGGGACGTGCTCACCTCCGAGGTGATGCTCCACCAGACGCAGGTGGCGCGCGCC
>Ga0194121_10005722_pt1 | contig 17030 bp, 9 predicted proteins | sample TA2MahCa50mmetaG_FD_148609 | JGI IMG/M metagenome (GOLD analysis project Ga0194121, IMG submission 148609) | Freshwater microbial communities from Lake Tanganyika, Tanzania - TA2015020 Mahale Deep Cast 50m | ecosystem: Environmental > Aquatic > Freshwater > Lake | place: Tanzania: Lake...
CGGCGAGATCGAGGCCAGGCTGACCGCGCATCCCTCGGTGTCGGCGGGCGCCGTCATCGTCGAGACCGATGCCGGCGGCGAGCGCCGCCTGGTCGGCTACGCGGCACCGCATCCGGGTGCCGTGCTCGATGTCGCAGACCTGCGGCAGTGGCTACGCCAGAAGCTGCCCGAGCACATGGTGCCGGCACGCTGGGTCATCCTCGATGCGCTGCCGCTCAATGCCAATGGCAAGATAGATCGCGCCGCGCTCCCGGCCTCGTTGGCAGTTGCTGCGGCCGACCACGAGCCGCCGCAGGGACGGGTCGAAACTGCGCTGGCGCAGATCTGGGCCGAAGTGCTCGAGATCGCCGCCGTCGGCCGCCGCGACAACTTCTTCGATCTCGGCGGTCATTCGCTGCTGGCCACGCGCGTCGTCGCCCGCATCCGCGAGCGCCTCTCCGTCGACGTCGCGCTGAAGACGCTGTTCGAGCGCCAGACCGTGGCCGCGCTGGCCGAGGCGATCGCCGCGGCACCGGGCGTGGCATCCGAGCACCTGCGCCGGCGCAGCGGATCGCCCGTGCTATCCTTCGGCCAGCAGCGGCTGTGGTTCCTCGACCGCCTCGAAGGCGCCGGCGCGGCCTATCTGGTTCCGGCGCGTCTGCGGCTGCTGGGCGCGCTCGATGTCGAGGCGCTGTGCCACGCGTTCACGGCGCTGATCGACCGCCACGAAGTGCTGCGCACGACCATCGCAACGGAGGCGGGGGCGCCGGTTCTGCGTCGGCACGACGCGGCAGCGATCGACCTGCCGATCGACGATCTAAGTGATATCGCACCGACCGAGCGGCAGGCCGGGCTCGACCGGCTCAGCCGCGACATGGCGACGCGTCGCTTCGACCTGGCGCGGGAATGGCCGATCCGGCTGCGCCTGGTCAGGCTGGACGAGCGCGACCACGTGCTACTGGTCACGCTGCACCACATCGCCTGCGACGGCTGGTCGATGGCGATCCTGGTGCGCGAGCTCGGTGCTCTCTATTCCGGCCGCACCGCCGAGCTGTCGCCGCTGCCGATCCAGTACGCCGACTATGCCGCCTGGCAGCGCGAGCAGAAGAGCGACGACCAATCCGCGTCCTACTGGCGCGCGCGGCTGGCCGAGGCGCCGCCGCTGCTGTCGCTGCCGACCGACCGGTCGAGGCCGGCGATGCAGAGCCATCGCGGCCGGGTGACCTCATTCCGCATCGACGCCGAGACGACCGCGGGACTGCGGCGGCTTGCCCGGGAGTATGAGGTCACGCTCTACGCGGCGCTGCTCGGCGGCTTTGCCATGCTGCTGTCGCGGTTGAGCCGGCAGACCGATCTGGTCATCGGCACGCCGGTCGCCAATCGCCGCCGCACGGAGACCGAGGGACTGATCGGCTTCTTCGTCGACATGCTGCCGATCCGCATCGACCTCGGCGGCGATCCCGATCCTGCACGCCTGCTGAAGCGCGCGCAGGAGAGCTTCCTCGACGCCGAACGGCATCAGATGCCGTTCGAGCAGATCGTTGAGGCGGTGCAGCCGGTGCGAGCCTTGAGCCATGCGCCGATCTTCCAGGTCATTCTGGTACTGCAGAACGCGCCGGCCGCCGCGATCCAGCTCGCCGATCTGACGATCGAGCCGATGCCGGCGCTGGCCGACAGCGCCCGACTCGATCTCACGCTGGCGCTTTTCGAGGACGCGAGCGGCCTCGTCGGCGACCTCGAGTACGACACCGATCTGTTCGACGCGGGCACCGCCGAGCGCTTTGTCGGCCTGTTCCGTCGCCTGGTCGAGGCGATGGCCACGAATCCCGACTGCCCGATGACGCGACTGCCCTGGCTCGACGCGGGGGAACAGCAGCGGATAATTCGCGACCTGAATGCGACCAGCCAGCCCTGGGACAAGGAAGTCACGCTCGACCGTATGCTGGCCGAGCAGGCGACGCGGACTCCGGATGCCGTCGCCCTCTGCTTCGAGGCCGAGACGCTGACCTATGCCGAGCTTGACCGCCGCGCCTCGGCCTGGGCGGCGCGGCTTGCCGAGCTCGGCGTCGGGCCGGAGGTGCCGGTGGCGATCGGCCTCGAGCGCTCGGTCGAGCTCGTCGTGGCGCTGCTGGCGGTCATCAAGGCCGGCGGCGCCTATGTGCCGCTGGATCCCTCATACCCGGCCGAGCGCCTTTCGTTCATGCTCGCGGACAGCGACGCCCGTCTGCTGATCGCGTCGGCGCGGAAACCGCTGCCGGTCGAAGCCGCCTGCCGCGTCCTGACCGTCGAGCACGACCTGGACGCCGATGACCGGCGCGCGTCGACGCCGCAGCATCTGTATCCCGACAACGCCGCCTATGTGATCTACACCTCGGGATCGACGGGCCGGCCCAAGGGGGCGATCAATAGCCATCGCGGCATCGTCAACCGGCTGCGCTGGATGCAGGACGCCTATGGCCTCGGCGCCGCCGACCGCGTGCTGCAGAAGACGCCGTTCAGCTTCGATGTCTCGGTCTGGGAATTCTTCTGGCCGCTGATCACTGGCGCGACCCTGGTGCTGGCGCGACCGGAAGGGCACAAGGATCCGGCCTATCTCAGCCGGCTGATCCAGGACGCCGGCATCACCGTGCTGCATTTCGTGCCGTCGATGCTGCTGTCCTTCCTGGACGAGCCGTCAGCCGGCTGCTGCACCTCGCTGCGCGCGGTCATGTGCAGCGGCGAGGCGCTGCCGGCGGAGGCGCAGCGTCGCTTCCATGCTCTGCTGCCGGCCGGGCTGCACAATCTCTATGGCCCGACTGAGGCCGCGGTCGACGTCACGGCCTGGACCTGCCGCCGCGACGACGATCGCGCCTTCGTGCCGATCGGCTGGCCGATCGCCAACACGCAGATCCATATCCTGGATCGCTGGATGGTTCCGGCGCCGGTCGGCGTCGCCGGCGAGCTTCATATCGGCGGCGTGCAGCTGGCGCGCGGCTATCTGGCGCGGCCGGGGCTGACGGCCGAGCGCTTCATCGCCGATCCATTCGGGCTGCCGGGTGCCCGGCTCTATCGCACCGGCGACCTGGCGCGCCGGCTCGCCGATGGCAGCGTCGAGTTCCTCGGCCGGCTCGACCACCAGGTTAAGCTGCGCGGCTTCCGCATCGAGCTCGGCGATGTCGAGGCGGCACTGGCCTCGCATGAGGGCGTCGCCGAATGCGCCGTGATCGTCCGCGAGTTGGCGCCCGGCGACCAGCGCCTGGTCGCCTATGTCGTCGCCGCGGAGGTAGGGCGGCCGGATGCCGACGAGCTGCGGGCCCATGTCGCGCGGTCGCGGCCCGATTACATGGTGCCGCAGCTGATCCAGTTCCTCGACGCCCTGCCGCTGAACACCAGCGGCAAGCTCGATCGCCGCGCCCTGCCGGCGCCAGCGCCGAGCCGCGCCGGGCTCGTGCCGGCGCGCACGCCCATGGAGGCGATCGTCGCCGAGATCTGGCGCGAGGTGCTGGGCATCGCCGCCATTGGCGCCGGCGACGACTTCTTCGCACTGGGCGGCCACTCGCTGCTGGCCGTGGTCATGCTGTCGCGGCTCGGCGCCGTGCTCGGCGTCGAGCTGCCGGCGCGCACTGCCTTCGAGCATCCGACCGTGGCGGGATTGGCCGCGCATGTCGCTGGCCGCCGGGGCGAGGAGGCGCCCGCCGAGTCGATCCCGGTGCTGCCGCGCGATGGCCGGCCGATCGAGCCGTCCTTCGGGCAGCAGCGGCTGTGGTTCCTCGACCGGCTCAACGGCGCCTCCGCGGTTTACACGATCCCGATCGCGCTGCGCCTGCGCGGCCGCCTGCAGGTCAAGGCCCTGCAGCTCGCCCTTGACGGCGTCATGCGGCGGCATGAATCGCTGCGGACCTCGTTCTCGCTGATCGACGGCCGGCCGCAGCAGATGATCCACCCGCCGCGCCCGGTCGACCTCGCCCTGATCGATGTCGAGGACGAGCCGCAGGCGCTCGACGAGCGGATCGCTGAGTTCGCGACCGAGCCCTTCGACCTGTCGACCGGGCCGATGCTGCGCGCCGGGCTGTTCCATGTCGTTGGCGACGAGCATGTGCTGGTCGTGCTCATGCATCACATCGCCGCCGATGGCTGGTCGGTCGGCCTGCTGCTGCGCGAGCTGTCGATCCTCTATCGCCGGGCCGTCGGCGACGGCAGCGCCGAGTTGCCGCCGCTTGCGGTGCAATATGCCGATTTCGCCGCCTGGCAGCGCCGGCGGCTCAGCGGCGACAGGCTCGACCGCGCGCTGACCTATTGGCGGCGCACCCTGGCCGGCGCTCCGGCGCTTCTCGAGCTGCCGTGGGATCATCAGCGGCCGGCGGTGCAGCGGCATCGCGGTGACAGCGTGCCGATCGCAATCGATGCGGGCCTGACGCGGCGACTGGACGCGCTCGCGCGCGGCCATGGCGTCACGCTCTACATGGTGCTGCTGGCTGGATTCGCCGCCCTGCTGTCGCGCCTGAGCGGCCAGACCGATATCGTCATCGGCACGCCGGTCGCGAACCGCAGCTCGCCCGAAACCGAGGCGATGATCGGCTTCTTCGTCAACACGCTGGCGCTGCGCACCGATATCGGCGGCGATCTGTCCGTGGCCGAGCTGCTGCGGCGCGTGAAGAGCGGCGTGCTGGACGGCTTCGACCATGCCGAGGTGCCGTTCGATCAGGTCGTCGAGGCCGTGCAGCCGCCACGCTCGCTGAGCCACGCGCCGCTGTTTCAGGTCATGCTGGCGCTGCAGAACGCTGGCATCGCGGGGCGCGGGGCCGGGCTCGCCGATCTGTCCGTCGAGACCGTGCCGGTGCAGGGCCGCACGGCGCTGTTCGACCTGACCCTGCTGCTCGGCGTCGAGGCCGATGGCGACGTCGGCGGCAGCCTCGAATTTGACCGCGACCTCTTCGAGCGCCGCACCGCCGAGCGGCTGGTCGCGCGCTATCTGGCCGTGCTCGCAGCCATGACGGCGGCGCCGGCGAGCCGCGTCTCCGACCTGCCGCTGACACTTGCCGAGGAGGTCGAGCGCATCGCGCAGTGGAATGCGACTGCCGAGGACCTCGGACCGTCGGCGACGCTGCACGGACTGTTCGCAGCGCAGGCGGCACGGACACCCGATGCGGTCGCACTGATGCTTGAGGGCGAGAGCCTGTCTTATGCCGAGCTCGATCGCCGTGCCAACCGGCTGGCCCACCGCCTGTGCGATCTCGGTGCCGGCCCGGAGGGGATTGTCGCGCTCTGTCTTGAGCGTTCCTTCGAGATGGTCGTCGCCATTATCGGCACGCTGAAGTCGGGCGCCGCCTATATGCCGCTCGATCCGTCCTATCCCGACGACCGCCTCGCCTTCATGCTCGCCGACAGCGGCGCCGCGGTGCTGGTGACGACGCGCGCGCTGGCGGAACGGCTCGGTGCGAGCATCGAGACTGTCGTCGTGGACGACGCGGGCGATGCGGCGCCTCCCGAGGATCGCGCCACGGCGGCAACACTCGCCTATGTAATCTATACCTCGGGCTCGACCGGCCGGCCAAAGGGCGTCATGAATGAGCATGGGCCGGTCGTGAACCGGCTGCGCTGGATGATGAAGGAACATCCGCTGCAGCCGCAGGATCGCGTGCTGCAGAAGACCTCCTATGGCTTCGACGTCTCGGTCTACGAGTTCTTCTGGCCGCTGCTGTCGGGACGCACCCTGGTGCTGGCCAGGCCCGGCGGCCACAAGGACACCGCCTATCTGGCGCGGCTGCTGCGCGAGGCGCGGATCACGGTCGCGCATTTCGTGCCGTCCATGCTGCAGGCCTTCCTAGCCGAGCCGCAAGCGGCGGCCTGGGACTGCGCGCGGCTGGTCGTCTGCAGCGGCGAGGCGCTGCTGGCGGAAACGCAGTCGCGGTTCTTCGAGCTGTTCTCGGCCGATCTGATGAATCTCTACGGGCCGACCGAGGCGGCCATCGAAGTGTCGGCCTGGCGGTGCCGGCGCGACGACCGGCGCAGCTTCGTGCCGATCGGCCATCCCATCGCCAATGCGCAGCTGCATGTGCTCGATGGGCGACTGCGGCCGCAGCCGATCGGCGTGCCGGGCGAGCTGTTCATCGGCGGCCTGCCGCCGGCGCGGGGCTATCACGGCCGAAGCGGCCTGTCGGCCGAGCGCTTCGTCGCCGATCCGACGTCCGGCCGGCCCGGCGCCCGCGCCTACCGCACCGGCGACCGCGCGCGCTGGCTCGATGACGGCAGCATCGAGTTCCTCGGCCGTCTCGATCACCAGGTCAAGATCCGCGGCTTCCGCATCGAGCTCGGCGAGATCGAGGCGACGCTGGCGGCCAGTGACGGAATCGCCGACTGCGTCGTGATCGCCCGCGACGAGCCGGCGCTGGGCAAGCGGCTGGTCGCCTACTGCGTGGCGTCTTCCGCGGCCGTGCCGGAGACGGCGGCGCTGCGCCAGGCGCTGCTCGATCGGCTGCCGGACTACATGGTGCCTTCGTCCTTCGTCTTCCTCGAGCAGCTGCCGGTGAATGCCAACGGCAAGCTCGACCGCGCGGCGCTGCCCGATCCGCAGGCGCTCGCCGCGGCGCCGCGGCGTGCGCCGGCCGACGCGGTCGAGCAGGGGCTCGCCGATCTGTGGGGCGAACTGCTTGGCCTCGCTGAAGTCGATGTCGAGGCCAGTTTCTTCGATCTCGGCGGCCATTCGCTGCTGGCCGTGGAGATGGTCAACAAGGTCAATGCCCGCTTCGGCGCCGGCGTCGAGCTCAGCGATCTCTTCACCCATGCCTCGATCGCCGGCCTCGCGCGCATCATTCGCCGCGAGGATGCGGAGGATGCCGCGATCGACCGCCGCGTCCTGGTGACGCTGCAGGCAGCGGGCGATCGCGCGCCGGTCTTCCTCGTGCATCCCGTCGGCGGCGACGTCTTCGGCTACCGGCATCTGGCCCTGGCGTGGCCGCAGGACCGGCCGCTGCACGCCTTCCGCGCCCCGGGCCTCGGCAATGCCGGGCGGCTGTTCGGCAGCCTCCGCGACATGGCCTCGGCCTATGCCGATCTGCTCGAGGCGGCCTGTCCGGCCGGTCCGCTCGTTCTCGGCGGCTGGTCGTTCGGCGCCCAGGTGGCGCTGAACATGGCGGACATTCTGGTCGGCCGCGGCCGCCGGATCGAGTCACTGCTGGTGCTCGACGGCGCGGCGATGCCCCATGGGCCCGTCGATCTCTCCGGGCAGGACGACGTCGCGGTGCTCTACGACCTGCTGTTCCCGGCACTGGCCGGCAGCGCTGAGCCCGGCCTGTCGCGCCAGCAGGCGCTCGGCCGGCTGATCGAGACGGCGAAGCGCGAAAGGCTGCTGCCCCAGGATTTCGCGCTTGGCGATGCCGAGCGGCTGGTCGACGTGATTAAGAACAATATCGTGCTGGGCCAGGGCTTCCGCGCGATCCCCTGCCCGGCACCGGTGACGCTGATCCGGGCGCGCGAGGCCATCGACGGTCGCTTCGATGTGAAGCTCGGCTGGGACGAGGTGGCGGTGGCGGGCGTGCGGCTGCAGGTCGTGCCGGGCACGCATGACTCGATGGTGCAGCCGCCGCACGCCGCGGCCCTGGCTCGCACCCTGGTGAGACTGCTGGAAGGGACAACGGTCGATGAGCAATGATGAGAACGACGACGCCAACGCTCTGCACCTCGTGCTGATCAACGACGAGGAGCAGTACTCGCTGTGGCCGGCGGAGGTCGCGGTGCCGAACGGCTGGCGCCAGGTGCTGGGTCCGGAGAGGAAGGACGCCTGCCTCAAATATGTCGAGGAGCACTGGACCGACATGCGGCCGCTGAGCCTGCGCAAGCAGATGGGAGCGGCAAAACGATCGGGGTAGGCTCAAGGCGCCAAGCACGGGGGGAGAAATCGTGGCTCATCTGAAAGCGCTGATCGGCGTCGGCCTTGCACTGGCGATTGGAGTGCTGTCGACCGAGGTGTCGGCGCAGGGCGGCCGCTTCGATCGCCGCTTCGTGTTCGGCGACAGCCTCAGCGACACCGGCAACGTCTCGACCCTGACCGGCGGCGCCATTCCCGGCTCCAATTACTTCCAGGGCCGCTATTCGAACGGGCTGAACTGGGTCGACCGCTTCTCGACCCGCCAGGCGCTCGACGTCGACTTCCTGCTCGGCAACACCGTTGCCGCCAGCACCGACACGTTCAATTTCGCCTATGGCGGCGCCACGACGGGCTCGGAGACCCTCAGCCTCACCACCGGCACGCCGCCCGGCATGCTGGCGCAGGTCAGCTCCTATCTCAGCTATCTCTCGGCCGGGCGCATTGCCAGGCCCACGGCCGACTCCGTCTTAGTGCTGTGGGGCAGCACCAACGACTACGGCGCCTGGATCACCAACCAGACCGTCTCGGCCAGCGCCATCGTTGCCCAGACCGTCGGCAACATCGAAACCGCCGTCCGCAACCTCAACGCGGTCGGCGCGCGCACCTTCCTGATCGTCAACCAGCCCGACCAGCGCCTGATCCCCAGCTCGTCGTCGCTGACCGCCGCGCAATTCGCGCAGATCGGACAGGTCGATGCGGCGCACAACGCCCTCCTGGTTCAGACCGCGCAGCGGCTGCAGAGCCAGCTCGGCGTGCGCATCATCCATGTCGACGTGGCGGCGCTCTATGCCGACCTGATCGCCAATCCGCGTGCCTATGGCTTCGTCAACACCGGCAACTGTATCACCTCGTTGGGCGTGGCGACCGGGCTGTGCCCGAACGACGCGGCCGCGGCGCAGACCGTGTTCTGGGATTCGAACCATCCGACCACGGCGACGCATCTCCTGATCAGCCGTTTCATCAGCGGCTCGACCGTCACGACGCTGAGCGGCGCCTCTTCCATCGCCGCGCAGCCGCAGGTCGCCATGCTGACGACCGATCTGCTCCGCCGCAGCGCGCTCGATCCGGCCGGCATGCCTGGCGGCACCGTGCTCGAGACGAGCAGCGGCCGGTTGTTCTTGGTAGGCGGCTATACCGATGGCAGCCGCGACCCGCGCACCGACCAGTCCGGCTTCGACTACCACGTCTCCACCGGAGTATTCGGCGCCGCCCACAGCCTCAGCGACACGCTGCGGATCGGCGGCTATCTCGCCTATGGCAACGGTTCGGCGTCGCTCGACGCCGCCGCCGGCTCGGTCGACGTCAACTCCTATGGCCTCGGCGCCTTCATCGGCTACCGCAACGGGCCGCTGCGGCTGATCGGCGATGTCGGCGCCTTCTACAACGACTTCGACATCCGCCGTGCCAGCGGCTTCGATCCGTTCCCGACCGCGCGCGGCGACACCAAGGGCCTGACCTGGGTGCTCGGCGCCGAGGCCGGCTATGTCCAGCGGATGTCCGGCCTCGATATCGGACCCTTCGGCAGCCTCCGCTATGCCTCGATGCATGTGGACGGCTATGCCGAAACCGGCACGCGCGTCCTCGACCTGCAGGTCGGCAACCAGAAGGCGGACTCGCTGGTGGCCGCCATCGGCGGTGAGGTTTCGATGCTGCTCGAACCGGACCTGCGCCCGACGCTCAAGCTCGCCTATGAATACGAATTGCTCGACGACGACCGTTCGGTGCGCGCCAGCTTCGCCAATGGCTTCTTGCTGACGGGCAATCCTGGCGTCGGCCGGCGCGGCGCGCTCGCCGTGTCACTTGGCGTCACCGCCGATCTCGCCAGCGGCATCAAGGGATCGCTCGCCTATCAGGGACGCTTCGGCGGCGGCGACGCGCATGGCGTGCTCGCCCGGGTCGCCGTGCCGTTCTGAACTGCTCAGAACAGGACCGTCGCCGACAGCGAGAAGGCGTTTTCGTCGTAATTGAAACTCGACAGCGTCGCACGCTGGTGTGAGCGCAGATATTCGGCGCGCAGGTTCGCGAACGGATTGAGCCTGTAGTTCAGGCCGACCGTGCCGGTGATGTTGTTGCCGGACAGCGTCTGCTTCTCCAGCCGATAGTTGGTGAAGGCCGGCGTGAAGTCGAGCGACCATTCCTTCGTCAGCAGATGCAGGAGGGTCACCGACACGTAGTTCATGTAGAAGCCGGTCGAGCCCGGGATGTTGGTCTCGTTGAACACGCGCGTCGCCCGCGCGCTGATGTTCCAGTCCTCGGCCGCCTGCCAGTTCAGGGTCGCCAGGCCCAGCCAGCCGACCTGCTTGTCGAGGCTGATGTCGTTGAAGTCTTGGTAGAACGGCCCGCCGCGCACTTCTAGGCTCATGGTCGGCATCGGCTTCATCGTGACGCCGCCGCCGATCTGGAAACCCTTGGAGTTGCGCAGCTGCGTCATCACGTCGAACTTGTCGTCATAGGAGATGATGTGCCGCGTGAAATAGACGAAGGGCTTGGTTTCCCACGTCGCATACTTCACGCCGGTGATGATCGAATAGTTGTACTCGTCGCGGTCGAGATTCGAGTTCGCCACCGTGACGCCTGACAGGGCCGCGGCCGCCGAATTCTCGACGCCTATACGGGAGATGACCAGGCTGGTGAACTTGGTATCGTCGCCATAGTTGAGCTGGCCCGTGGTCACTAGCGTCTCGCTGATGCCTTGGATCGCCAGCGGCGTCGCGTTGGGCAGGAAGCGGGCGATCTGGTTCTCGGTGTAGGTCAGGATACCCGAGACGTTCCAGTTGCTGTTGAAGTCGTAGCGTCCGTTGAGGTTGGCGTTGTCGAGGCTGGTGTCGTTGGCGCTGAGCCGCTGATAGCGCGTCATCACGCGCGTGTAGGAGGCGTTCAGCGCATGCTCGGACCAGGTCGAGTTCGCGGTGAGGCCGCCGATGAACTTGACGCGCCAGTCCTTCTGGTTGGTCGTGTCCTGCAGCACGTTGTCGGTGTGCCCGTAGGACATGGTCAGCACCGGCTGGATCGCGAGGCCTTCAAGGAGGAAGCCGGGCTTCTCCACGGTCTGGGCCGCCGCCGGAACCGTGCCGGCGAGCAGCACCAGCGCGGCCGCGGTGGCCGTGTCGACACGCAACGATCGTGTGCTCATCTCGTGGAACCTGCGTCGGTCGCGACGAATGGAGTGGCCTCGCGCACAGATGCGAATTCGCGGTCGAAATGGGCGCGCATGGCCTTGGGGTCGAGGTCGAGGAAGGTGCCGCCGACCTCGAAATGCTGGATGAACGTGCGGCCCAGCGCATAGGTCGAGGCCGACAGCAGCGCCGGCAGGGCGAAGCCGCCGATCGTCGAGGCGACCCAGGGGAGGGGCTGCAGCAGCGATACCAGGCCGTTGGTGGCGACCGTCGGCAGGGCGGTCGCGAGCAGCGTGCCGCAGATCGCCCGCGCCGCCTCGACGCGCAGCGGCACCTCGTAGAGCCTCGCCAGCCGCTGCACCATGCGCAGCTGCGCGGCGGCGGATGCGGCGATGTTGAAGACCGGATAGGGCACGAATCCGCTCAGCGCGACGAGCCCGACATATTCGGCGACGAGTTCCTGGGCGGCGCGGTCGCGGCGATACAGCTCAATGATCGCGCCGGTCATGCGACGGCCCTGGAGGAGAAGAGGGGGAGAACGGGCCCGGTCGCCTCGGCCCCGCGTGGCGACCGGGCGGGCGACTTAGGCCGAGGTTTTGCGCGCGCCGCGGCGGTGCGTGTTGTACTGCTCCTGGTAATAGGCGCGCACCTTCTCCGGATCGAGATCGAGCAGCGTGCCACCGGATTCGAAGTGCTGGATGAAGACCTTGCCGAGCGCATAGGTGGCGGCTACGGCAATCGCAGGGAGCGCCAGCATGCCGGCGATCTGGCCGACGACCGGCAGCGACTTCACCAGGCTGCCGGCGGGACCGGCCAGGAGATAGGAGCCGCCGCCGCTGACCAGGGCGCCGATGACGCTCTTTCCGGCATTGGCGCTGAAGGGGATGTCGTAGAGGTCGGCGAGCTCCTTGACCATCTTGAGCTGAACGCCGGTGATGGCGGCGACGTCGAGCATCGGCATCGGGATCAGGCCGGCGCCAGCCGACCACGCCAGGTTATTATGGACGATCCTGAGGGCTTCGGCCTCAGTGGTCGTCGCGACGGTCTCGTTGGTCATGGCTATGCTCTCCTTCGAAGGTCGTTGGGGCTTCGATGCCGCTCTGATGCCGGTCGAATGAATCGGTGGTCGAGACTAGCCTCCGCGGGTGCCCAGCGCAAGCCGCGCCAGGCGGTTCGATTATGTCAAATTGTTGATGAACCAAACGAAGTTGACAGAGGGGGAGGCGGCCCGCAAAGTCGAAAGGTGATCCGTATAGATCTCGTGAACATGCCGTTCGCGGCCCTGCACATGCCCTCGATTGCGCTGACGCAACTGAAGGCGGTGATAGACGCCGCATTCCCCGGCCGCGCCGAGGTCGGCATCCATTACCTCAGCCATGATTTCGGCCGGCTGCTCGGCTACGAAACCTACGATTTCATCGCCGGCAGCGGCCCTGGCCATGTCACCGGCTTCGGCGAATGGTTCTTCCGCCAGGCCGCCTTCCCCGACCTGCCCGACAACGAGGAAGCGTATTTCGGCCGCTACGCGCCGCATTTCGAGGGCGACCGGCTGGCCGATCTGCGCCAGCGCCTGGCGGCCATCCGCTGCGAGCTGCCGACGACGCTCGACCGCCTGATCGAGGAGAACGGGCTCGACCAGGCCGACCTCGTCGGCTTCACCTCGATGTTCTTCCAGAACATGCCGTCCTTCGCGCTGGCCCGCCGGCTCAAGCAGCGCAACCCGAGGGTCCTGATCGTGCATGGCGGCGCCAATTGCGAAGGCACCATGGGCATCGAGCTGGTCAACCATGTCCCGGTGCTCGACTTCGTGTTCTCCGGCCACGGCCTGGTTTCGTTCCCGGCGTTCCTCGAAAACGTCCTCGCCGGCGACCTGGATGCCTGCCATCGCATCGACGGCGTGCTCAGCCGCCGTAACAGCCGCTCGATCGCCGACTCCCTGCCGGCCGACCGGGCCATCGACTGGGGCAGACACAAGCCGGCGCTGCAACTCGACGGCATCGCCGAGATGGGCAAGGAACTAGATCTCGCGGCATCGGTTCCGCTCGACTATGACGGATTCCTCGCCTCGTTCGACGCCAAGCTGCCGGGGCTGAAGGCCAAGCCGGAGCTGCTGTTCGAGACCTCGCGCGGCTGCTGGTGGGGCGAGCGCGCCCATTGCACGTTCTGCGGCCTCAACGGCGGCACCATGGCCTACCGGGCGATGCCGGCCGACGATGCGCTCGACCTGATCGGCGGCCTGATCGAGCGCTATGCCCGGCGCGTCGACCGTTTCTCCAGCGTCGACAACATCGTGCCAAAGGAATACATCGACGGCGTCTTCAGGCGGCTGCAGCCGCCGAAGAACGTGACCTTGTTCTACGAGGTCAAGGCGGACATGAGCGAGGACGACATCGCCGCTCTGGCCGGCGGCGGCGTCCGCGAGATCCAGCCTGGCATCGAGTCCCTCGCCACCTCGACGCTGAAGCTGATGAAGAAGGGTACGACGGCCTTTAACAACATCCGCTTCCTGACCCATTGCCAGACCTATGGCATCAAGCCGATCTGGAACCTGCTGGTCGGCTTTCCCGGCGAGACGGCCGAGGTCTACGAGAAATATCTCCAGGACCTGCCCCATCTGTTCCATCTGCCGCCGCCATCGGGCGTCTTCCCCGTGCGCTTCGACCGCTTCAGCCCTTATTTCACGGCAAGCGCCGAATACCGCCTCGACCTGGCGCCGCTCGATTATTACGAGCACTGCTATCCGTTTGCGCCGCGCGTGCTCATGAACATGGCCTATTACTTCCAGGACCGGACGCCGAGCGCCGCCTACATGAAGGACGTCGCCGCCTGGCTCAGCCGCATGCGGGCGGTCGTCGACCGATGGCATCAGCGCTGGGGCGCCAAGGACGGATTGTTCGCGCCGCGCCTGGAACTGGTCTCGACGAGGGACGGTCCGATCGTCGAGGACACGCGCCAGGGCTATCTGCTGGAGATCCCGCTCGACGAGGCGGAACTGGCGCTGCTCGTGGCCGCGCAGGGCGTCATCGACCAGCGCGCGGCGGCGGAGCGTTTCGGCGATGCCGTCGAGAGCGTGCGGCAGAAGGGCTTGGTCTTCGTCGAACGCGGCCGCGTGCTCAGCGTCGTCTCCGGCCTCGACGGCAGCCGCGCCCACCAGGCCGCGGCCTGACGTGAGCTGGGCAGGGCGGGTTGTCGAGCAACCGCTGCTGCCGGGCAGCCGGCTGCCGCGGCTGGTGACGCCGAATGACGGCCGCGATCTGCTGGCCCTGGCGCAGGACGAGCGCGAAATCATCCGGACGCGGCTGCGCGACTGCGGCGCGCTGCTGTTCCGCGGCTTCGAGGTACCGGATGCAAAGTCCTTCGGTGCCGTCATCGAGGCGATCGGCAGCCAGCGCCTGGCCTATGTCTACCGCTCGACGCCGCGCGATGCGGTCGAGGATCGCGTCTATACCGCGACGGTCTATCCGCCGCCGCTGGAGATCCCGCTGCATTGCGAGAACGCCTATCAGCGCGACTGGCCGATGGTGCTGGGCTTCTATTGCGCCGAGCCGCCGGGCGAAGGCGGCGAGACGCCGCTGGCCGATGTGCGCGGCGTGACCGGGCGCATCGGGCCGGCCCTGCTGCAGCGCTTCGGCGAACGCGGCGTCCGCTATGTCCGCAACTATGGTCATGGCGTCGACCTGCCCTGGCCAACCGTGTTCCAGACGCAGGAGCGGTCCGAGGTCGAGGCCTTCTGTCACGATCATGACATCGCCTTCGAGTGGCGCGGCGGCGACAAGCTCTGGACAGCGCAGGTATGCCAGGGAACCGCGAGGCATCCGGTCCTCGGCGAGACCGTCTGGTTCAATCAGGCGCATCTGTTTCATGTCTCCAGCCTGGGCGCGCAAATGGCCGACACCATGGTCAAGATGTTCGGCATGGACGGCCTGCCGCGGCACGCGACCTATGGCGACGGCGAGGCGCTGGAGCCTGAAGTCCTGGAGACGACGCGCGCCGCCTTCAGCCAGGAATCGCTGCGCTTCCCCTGGGCGAAGCACGACGTCCTGGTGCTCGACAACATGCAGGTCGCCCATGGTCGGCGTCCGTACAAGGGGCCGCGGCGCGTGCTCGCGGCCCTGGCCGAGCCGTTCTCTTCCGTCGCCGGCGGCTGAGCCGGAGGTTTCGGCACATGACCGTGCTGACGCGCTCGCCCTGGCTGCCAATTGCGTCGATCGCGAGCGGCGATATCGCGCTGATCTGCTTTCACTATGCCGGCGGCGCCGCCTCGCTATACCGTCCCTGGCGCGCGCATCTGCCGGAAGCGATCGAGCTGCATGCGGTGCAGCTCCCTGGCCGCGAAGGCCGCATGACCGAGGCGCCTTACGCCGACATCGAGGCGCTGATGCCGCCGCTGCTGCAGGTCCTGGCGCCGCTGCTGGCGCGGCCCTATGCGCTGCTCGGCTACAGCATGGGCGCGCTGATCGCCTGGCGCCTGGCGCTGTCGATCCGCGAGCGGCGGCTTCCGGCGCCGCGTCACCTGTTCGTCCTGGCGCGCAGCGATCCCGGGCAGCCGCCGCCCTCGCCCGATCCGCGCGGCATGAACGATGCCGAATTCGTCGAGCATCTGCGCGATCTCGGCGGGACGCCCGACGAAGTCCTGGCCGAGCCCGAGCTGCTGGCGCTGATGCTGCCGCGCCTGCGCGCCGACTTCGCGCTGAACTACAGCCTGCCGACACGGAACTGGCCGACCCTGGACTGTCCGCTGACCGTGATCGGCGCGCTCGCCGACAAGGAGGTCGACGAGGCGGCGCTCGAGCGCTGGCGGCCGCTGACCTCGGGTCCGTTCCGCCGCCGCATGGTGCCGGGCAGCCATTTCTTCATCCATGAGCAGACGCGGCCGCTGGCCGAGATGGTGACGCAGGACCTGCTGCGCCCAGCATGATCGAGGATGGACCGCAGGCGGTGGTCTGGGCGGCGGCGGTCGCCGGCGCCGCCGCGGAAGATGACTGGTCGCTGCTCGATGCCGAGGAAACGGCGCGGGCCGGGCGTTTCCATTTCGCCGCCGATCGCGACCGCTATGTGCGCCGCCGCGCCTTTCTGCGCCGGCTGCTCGGCACCGAGTGCGGCCTCGACCCTCGTCATATCGGCTTCATGCGCAGCCCCCAAGGCAAGCTGGCGCTGGCGCCGGGCCTGGACGCCGCCTTGCACTTCAACCAGAGCGCCCGCGCCGGGCTCACCGTCGTCGCCGTCTCGCGCCACGGGCCGCTGGGAGTTGACATCGAACCCTACCGGAGGCTCGACGACCTCGAGGCGCTTGCCGCAACCGTGCTGACCGAACGCGAGCAGGGCGAGCTCGCCGCGATCGACGCGGCCGAGCGTCCTGCCGCATTCCTGCGCGCGTGGACAGCCAAGGAGGCGTTGCTCAAAGCCACGGGCGACGGGCTGATGGTCGATCCCAAGGCGATCGAGCTCGCGATTGGGCGCGATCCGCCGCATCTGCGACGCTGTCATGTCGACGCAGCCGCCGCGTGGTCGCTGCTGAACCTGGATGGGTTGCCCGACTATGCCGGCGCTGTCGCCGCGCAGGACCCGGGCCTGCAGATCGCGCTGCGCCGCGTCGATGCCCGAAGCCTCGGCTCCTAGAACAGGGCCGCGCGCAGCGCCTGGTAGGAGCGGCGGTCCGACGTGGCCATGAACTTCCGGCCGTCGCGGCAATGCGCGGCAAACTGGATCACGGGCTGCGCGGCGGCGCCATAGAGCGCGCCGATCACGGCGCCGATCGGACCGAACACGACGCCGCCCGCGAGCGTCCAGCCGAAGAAGCGCAGCGCCCGGCGCTCGCGCGTCTCACTCTGCAGCTCGATGTCGGCGACCGTCTCAACGAGCCGCAGCGGCTGCCCGTTCGGACACATCAGCGTCGGGCTGCCGTCGCGGACATCGGGCTGGATCACCGCGGCGCCCTTGCCGAAATCGCCGGCGATCAGCGTGATCCTGGTAGGCACGGCCCAGCGCGCATACGCGCGCACCTGTTCCTGCCAGCGACCGGAGTGCGCCCGGCGAGGCGGCTCCTCGGCCGCCAATTTACGGCCCGGGCTCGCTGTTGCCGCCGCCGA
>Ga0194121_10005731_pt1 | contig 17014 bp, 12 predicted proteins | sample TA2MahCa50mmetaG_FD_148609 | JGI IMG/M metagenome (GOLD analysis project Ga0194121, IMG submission 148609) | Freshwater microbial communities from Lake Tanganyika, Tanzania - TA2015020 Mahale Deep Cast 50m | ecosystem: Environmental > Aquatic > Freshwater > Lake | place: Tanzania: Lake...
CGCCGACTCCACCCGCCGCCCGCGCGGCGAACGCGACGGCGATGGCGAGGCAGGGCGCCGCGAACGCGGCGAACGCGTTCGAGTTGCCGAAGGTCGCCACGGCGACGCCGGTCGTGCCGAGGCCGTCGCAGGGCGCGAGCCCCGCCGCCTGCAGCAGCGCCAGCAGCGCGAGGCTCCCCCCGAGCAGCATGACGCCGCGCAACACCGTTCCGGCCCGCTCCCAGGCCACCTCACGCGCCAGCAGCCCGATCGCGGCGAACAGCAGCAGTTCGAGCAGCGCCTGCAGCGCGACGCAGGCGGCCGGCAGCGCGGCCGCCTGTTCCTGGCCGAATTCGCGGCCGAGGACGGTGAGCGGCAGCGCGAGTGCGACGGCGATCCCGACGAGGCGCAGCGGACCGCACAGCGGTCGCGTCAGCGCCGCACCGAGCTCCCGCGTGAACAGGAGCGGCAGCGTCGCCAGCAGCAGCGCCGACCGCTTGAGCGCCAGCAGGTCGAAGGCGAGCGGCTGCATCGCCAATGCGACCAGCCACAGCGCCGCGACCAGCAGGCATGCGGTCACGGGGCGCCGTCCCCCTGCTCCGCCGTGCCGCCATCCTCCAGCAACGCGTCGAGGAAGCGTTCGGGGTCGAACGGCTCAAAGTCGTCCGGCTTCTCGCCGACGCCGGCGAAGCGGACCGGGATGCCGAGCCGCTCGCGGATCGAGACCACCGCGCCGCCCTTCGCCGTGCCGTCGAGCTTGGCGAGGATGACGCCGGTGAGCGGCACCACCTGGGTGAAGACCTCGGCCTGGCGGATGGCGTTCTGGCCGGTGGTGGCGTCGAGCACCAGCAGCGTCTCGTGCGGCGCGCCCGGGATCTTCTTGTCGAGCACCCGGCGCACCTTGCCGAGCTCCTGCATCAGGTCGTCGCGCGTGTGCAGCCGGCCGGCAGTGTCGACGATCAGCACGTCGATGCCCTGGAGCAGCGCCGCCTCGGCGCCGTCGAACGCGACCGCCGCCGGATCGGCGCCCGCCTCCTTGCGCACGATCGGCACGTCGAGACGCTCTGCCCAGGTCGCCAACTGCTCGACCGCCGCGGCCCGGAACGTGTCGCACGCCACCACCATCACCGTGCGGCCGGAGCGCTGGCAGTGCTTCGCCAGCTTGGCCACCGACGTGGTCTTGCCCGAGCCGTTGACGCCGACCACCAGCACCACGGTCGGGCCGCTCGCTGCGCGCCGCAGGTCCGGCACGGTGGCGCCGAGCCGCGCCCGCAGCAACGCGCGCAACCGTGCGCGCACGTCGTCGCTGCTCTTCAGCTTCCGTTCGCGGTACTCGGCCCGCAGCTGCTCGATGGTGGCGCGGCCGGCCGGCCCGAGGTCGCCGGCGAACAGCACCGCCTCGAGCTCGGCGAGGAACGCGTCGTCGAGCTCGCGCTTCAGCCCGAACAGGCGCGACAGGCCGCCGGCCAGCTTCTCGCGGGTGTTGCGCAGGCTCTCGCGCAGCCGGGCGAAGATCATCGGGCGTCCTCGGTCTCGGGCGGCAGCACCTCTTCCTCGTCGCGCGCGTCGGGAGCGTCCTTCGGCTCGGCGGGCAGCGTGCGGCGCGCCTTCAGCTTGTCGAGGATTGCGTTGATGAACGAGCCGCTCTGCGCGGTCGAGTAGCGCTTGCCGAGCTCGATCGCCTCGTTCAGCGCGACCTTCACCGGCACGTCGGCCGAGTGGAGCAGCTCGAAGGCGCCGAGCCGCAGGATGGCGCGGTCGACCGGCGGCATCCTCGACAGCGACCAGTTGGCGGCGGTGGCGCCGATGGCGGCGTCGAGGGCGGACTGCTCGCGCCGCACGCCGTCGACGAGGTGCGTGGCGAACGACCGCGCGATGCGCGAGGCACCGGAGTCGACCAGGAAGTTGTCGAGTTCGCCGCGGGCATCGCCGCCGCGGACCTCGAGCGTGTAGAGGAACTGCAGCGCGAGCTCGCGGGCGCGGGTGCGGCGGCGCATCGGTCAGCTCCGTCCGTGGGCGCGGGTCGCGCGCGCGAGCAGCGCCAGTTCGAGCGCGGTGCGCGCGGCGTCGGTTCCCTTGTTGCCCGCGGCGCCTCCGGCGCGCGCCAGCGCCTGCGCTTCGTCGTCGCAGGTGAGCACGCCGAACGCGACCGGCACCTGGCGGTCGAGCGCGACGCGCGCGATCGCGTCGCCGGCGATGCGGCAGACGTGCTCGTAGTGATCGGTGTCGCCGCGGATCACCGCGCCGACGCAGGCGACGGCGTCGACGCCGAGGTCGCGGATGGCGAGGTCGGCCGCGAACGCCAGCTCGATGGCGCCCGCCACCTCGAGCTCGAAGATCTGCGCCGCCGGGATCCCGGCCGCGCGGAACGCCGCCACCGCGCCGCTGGCGAGCCGTGCCGTGACCTCCTCGTTGAAGCGCGAGCGCACGACGGCGACGCGGAGGTCGGCATGGGTTGGCGGGGCGGGCGGGATGCGTACCATTCGCGGCGTTTCCAAGGAGCGACGGGCCGGGGGGCCTGCGAGCCGGGAGATTCTTCAGACCGTGACCGGGCTTGCCAAGGGTGCGTGGTGGGCGACATGCGGCGCGGCGCTCGCCGGCTGCATGCTGGCGGCGGCGCAGCCGGCGCGTGCGCCGGACGACGGCGGGGCGGCCGGCGCTGCCGGCGCGGCGCTGCCTGCGGTCGCGCCGCGCAATGTCCTGCTGATCGTGATCGACACGCTGCGCCAGGACCATCTGGGCTGTTACGGCTACGGTCGGCCGACGTCGCCGCACCTCGACGCCTTCGCCGCCGCGGGCGCGCGGTTCCAGCATTGCCTCGCCGCCAGCAGCTGGACCGAGCCCAGCACCGCGTCGCTCCTCTCCGGGCTGCACGCCGCGCGGCATGGCGCCCACGAGTACTCGGTGCTTCCCGACGAGCTCGAGCTGATCTCGGAACGCCTCGCGGCCGCCGGCTGGCGCACGCTCGCCGTGTCGGGCAATCCGAACGCCTCGCCGCAGTTCCGCTTCGACCAGGGGTTCGACCAGTTCTGGTTCGACGACAGCGACAAGGCGCGCGAATATCCCGACGTGAGCGAGCTGGTGGCCCACGCCGAGGCGCTCCTGGCGCAGGACGACGGCCGACCGACCTTCTGCTGGCTGCACGTGATGAACGTGCACGGCCCCTACGTCGCCCCGGAGGCGTTCCGCGACCGCTTCCGCCGCCCGGGTTCACGCGACTTCCCGTTCCAGAGCGAGGTCTGGAAGGAGGTCATGCGCAAGGGGGAGGTCGCGCGGCGGGCCGACGTGACGCCGGCCGACGTGCAGGACCTCGAGGATCGCTACGACGCCGCGATCGCCTGGACCGACGATGTGCTCGGCCGCTTCCTCGCCCGCCGCCGCGCCACCACCGCCGGCCAGAACGAGCTGGTGGTGATCACCGCCGACCATGGCGAGGAGCTGTTCGACCATGGCGGCTTCGGCCACGGCTTCACGCTGCACCGCGAGGTGGTCGACGTGCCGCTGCTGCTCTGCGGACCGGGCATCGCGCCGGCGCGGGTGGCGGCGCCGGTCGGCCTGGTCGACGTCGCTGCCACGCTGCTCGAACTGGCGGGCCAGCTGCCGAGCGTGGGTGGCGCCGGCGGCCGTTTCGGCGACGGCCAGTCGCTGGTGCCGCTGCTGACCGGCGGCGAGTTCGAGCGCGACCTGCCGCTGGTGGCGCAGCTCGAGCGCGAGCGGCAGGGGCAGGCATTCCTGCTGCAGAGCTGGCCGTCCCGCCTGATCGAGACGCGCGTCGACTACGCCGGCCGGCGCGACGTGGCCGAGTTGTTCGACCGCGTCGCCGACCCGGCCGAGCGGCGCGACCTCCTGCTGGCGGAGCCCGAACGCTCCACGCGGCTGCGCGCACTGCTCGCGGCGCGGCGTGCGGCGCTCGAGGCGCAGGGGATGGCGGCGCAGCGCGCGGCGCTCGACCCGGAGCAGCAGCGGCAGATGGAAGCGCTCGGCTACGGCGGGCCGTGAGCCGCCCGCCGCTTGACTCGCGCCGCCGCCCCGGCAGCATGGCGCCCCGCTTCGCCGCCCGCGGGCGGGTGAAGCGATGCGTCCGTAGCTCAGCTGGATAGAGCGTTGGCCTCCGAAGCCGAAGGTCAGAGGTTCGAATCCTCTCGGACGCACCATTCCTCCCGTCCCGTCCACCGCCCCGAGGCCGCCGCCTCGAATCGCCTGACTCGATTCGGCTGACTCGATTCACCCGCCCCGCTCGCGCCGGTGTGCGTGGACGGGAGAGTGCTTGGACGGGAGATCGTGCCGGTCGGAAGCGACGCGACGGTTCGCCCACTGCGACCCAGGTGAGGAGTCAGAGCCATGGCGCATCGGTGCGTTCGCGTCAGGGTGATGGCAGGTGCGCTGACCCTCGTCGGCGCGCTCCTGACGGCGGCGGCACCCTGCGCGTCGGCCCAGGCCGGGAGCGCCGCCGACGAACCGCTCGGCCCGGTGATGGGGGACCGTGATGCCGCGTTGCGCGCCCGGATGCGGGCGCACGTGAATCGCGCCGCGCAGAAACGCACCCCGGCGCCGCCCGATGGCCCCGACGTGCCGCTCGACGACGGTCGCGGCAACCTCCAGTGCGAGTCGTCGATCGCCATCGATCCGAACGACGAGGACCACGTCGTCGGCGTCGCCATCGACTTCGCTGCCGGGTTCGCCCAGACGGTCTGGTACACCACCTTCGACGGCGGCGCGACCTGGACGTCCGGCATCTTCCCCAACGAGCCGGGCTTCGCGCTGAACGGCGATCCCACGGTGGTGATCACGCCGAGCGGCGTTCCGGTCATCTCGATCCTGCAGTACTGGGGGGCGGGCGGCAGCGGCGTCTATTCCTACCGCTCGCAGGACGGCGGTCTCTCCTGGCTGGCGCCGGTGCTGGTCGACCTCCACTCGGCGAACGACAAGGTGCAGTCGGCTTGCGACCTGTCGGGCGGGCCGTGGCACGGCCAGGTGGCGCTGGCGTGGGATCGCTTCTTCACCAGCCAGGGCGACACGGTGTTCACCGCGGTCTCCGACGACGAGGGCGCCAGCTGGCGTGACGTGCAGCGGATCGACGATGTGAACGGCAAGCAGGCGATCTCGCCGGACGTCGCCTACGGCCCCGGCAGCGAACTCTGGGTGATGTGGGCCGACCGCGGCGACCTCGAGATTCGCGTCGACGTCTCGCGCGACGGCGGCACCACGTTCGCCGCCGACATCACCGCCGGGAGCTACCTGCAGGTCCCGTTCGTCCTGCCCAACAACTTCTTCCGCATCTTCGACATCTTCAGCATCGCGGTGGACAGTTCGGGCGGGCCCTACGACGGTCGCATCTACATCGCCTACCACCGCTGGGGCGGCACGCCGAAGAACGCCGACGTCTGGGTGATCCGCTCGGCGGACGACGGCGCCACCTGGAACAAGAGCAACGTCAACGTCGGCGACACCACCGGCGCGCACCAGCTCTTCCCGTGGATCGACGTCGACCCGCACGGAAACGTGAACCTCACCTTCTACGACTGCCGGCTCGACCCCGCGAACTACCTGCTCTGGAACTGGGTGGCGCGCAGCTCGAACGGCGGCGGCAAGTGGAGCGAGCACGTCGTCTCCGACGCCGGCTTCGACTTCGGCGCCACCGGCGCGGGGTACCTCGGCGACTACATCGGGCTCGCGTCGTCCGCGCATCACGTCCGGCCGTTCTTCCCGGCGGATGACGGCTCGTTCCTCGGCATGGTCACCGACGACGTCCACCTCGATTGCCACAGCGACATCGACCAGGTGTCGGCGGCGACCGGCGGAGTGGTGAACTTCACGGTGAACATCGGGCCGAACCACGGCGGCGAGAGCTACTGGCTGCTCGGCAGCATGTCGACGACGACGGGTTTCGACGTCGGACCGGTCCACCTGCCGCTCGACTACGACTCGCTGTTCGAGCTCACTTTCTCGCAGGCGAACGGCGCGTTCTTCCAGAACACCCTCGGCGTGCTCGATGCGACCGGCAGCGCGCTGGCGACGATCGACACCGGCGGCCCGCTCGATCCGGCGCTGGCCGGGGTCGACACGCATTGGGCCGCCTACGTCTGGGGCAACCGGCCGGTCTACGGCAGCAACGCCACCCGGGTGTCGATCATTCCGTGACGCCGGCGGCGACGATCTCGCGCGGCGCGCCACGCGCGCGCGGAACTGCGCGCCGGGCGGCACCGCCCTGCGCCGTCGTGGCGATGGCCGACGGCACCTTGATCGAACTGCCGGGCGTCGCGCCGGCGCGCCGCTGCGGGCGCGAGATGCTGCCGATCGATCCGGCCGAGCTGGTGCCGCTGCCGAGAGGCGCCTCGCTCTACGCGCTGCCCGGCCGCACGGCGATCGGCTTCACCGCCGCCGGTCGCTCGCCGCTGCCGGGCCATGGTGCCGCCGCCGCGTTCCTGCCGCCCGGCTGGTCGGTGTTCGGGCTCGCGGCGTTCGAGCGCGAGGCGGGCGCGCCGCTCCTGCCGCTGTTCAGCTATGCGGCGCTGTGCTGGTGGAAGGGGAGCTTCCACGTCCCCGCCGCGCGGGTCGAGCGCGACGTCAAGCACGACCCCGACCCGCGCGCCGATGCGCGGCTCCGCCAGCGCGTGGCGCACCTGCGCAAGCGCTGGCCGGCGAACCGGCTGATCGAGCATCTCGGTCGCAACTGCGCGCTCGAGTGGGGCTGCGCCAACGCGAAGAACCTGTTCCACCAGCGCTGGGAGTGCCCGGTGCCGCTGGCGCCGGCGTGCAACGCCGCCTGCGTCGGCTGCATCTCGGCGCAGCCCGATGCGCCGATCCCGTCGCCGCAGGATCGACTCGCCTTCGTGCCGGAAGTCGACGAGGTGCTCCAGTTCGTCTTGCCGCACCTCGAGACGGCGCCGCGGGCGATGGTCTCCTTCGGCCAGGGATGCGAAGGCGAGCCGCTGTTGCAGGCGGAGCGGATCGAGGCGATCTGTCACGCGATCCGCGCGCGGACGCGGCGCGGCACGCTGCACCTCAACACGAACGGCAGCCGGCCCGAGGCGGTGGCGCGCCTTTTCGCCGCCGGGCTCGACTCGATTCGGGTCAGCCTGAACAGCGCGCAACCGCATGCCTACGCGGCGTACTACCGGCCGCTGACCTACGGCTTCGAGGCGGTCGCGCGCTCGATCGAGGCGGCGAAACGGGCGAACGGCCTGGCGTCGATCAACTACCTCGCGTTCCCGGGATTCACCGACAGCGTGGCGGAGGTCGCGGCGCTCGAGGCGCTGATCGAGCGCACCGGGCTCGACCTCATCCAGTGGCGCAACCTGAACATCGACCCCGATGCCTATTGCGACGTGATCGGGCTCGCGCCCGGCACGCCGGCGCTCGGGATGCGCCGCTTGCTCGGCCACCTGCGCGCGCGCTATCCCGGAGTGCGCCACGGCTACGTGAATCCGCCGCGCGAGACCTTTGCGCGCTGGCGGAAGGCGGCGGAGGGGCGCGACGATGAGTCTCCTGGTCGAGCTGGCGTGGGCGATGGCGATGGCGGGCCACGCGGCGGCGGTCGCCGATCCGTCCGCGGTCGTGCCGCCGCAGGTGTGGGTCGACGCGCGCAGCGGGGATGACGCCGGCGGGGATGGCAGCGCCGACAAGCCGTTCCGGACGCTGGCGAAGGCATTCGCCATCCGGGCGCGGATGGAGGAGCCCTGGATCGAGGTGCGGCTCAAGGTCGGCACCCATGCGGCGGGCGGCGCCGAACCGTTCCCGATCCGCGTGCCGGCCGGCGTCCGCATCGTCGGCAACGGCGCCGCCAGCACCGAGTGGGTCGGGCGCGCGGAGGAGCCGGTGGTGGTGCTGCCGGCGTCGGGGCGAGTCGCGATCGAGAGCGTCACGCTGCGCGGCGGCGCGACCGGGATCGTCGCCGCCGGCGCGCCGGGGCGGCTCGAGCTCGATCTGGTCGACGTCGCGGTGGAGGAGGTCGAAGTCGGCATCGACCTGACTCGCGCCGAGGGCGAATTCGCGCTGCGGATCGACGGCCTGCGCACGCGGGCGCGGCAGACCGGTCTCCACGCCGACGCCGGCGCCGCGCTGGCGCTCGACGTGGCGCGCGCCTGGTTCAACGGCGGCGTCGAGGGTCTGGTGCTCGACGCCGGCCGCGCCGCGGGCTCCGGCCCGGCGCGCTCCGTCGCGCTGCGCGACTGCCGTTTCGACGGCGCCGAGGGCGCCGGCTTCGTGCGGCGCGGCGCGGTGGGGCGGGAGGCGGAGGGAGCGCCGTTCACCTTCGACCGCTGCGAGTTCCGCGGCTCGCGCATCGGACTGCTGTTCGAATTGCCGGCCGGCGACGTGCCGGTGGTGGCGCGCGACTGCCGCTTCCTCGAGAACCTCAACTTCGGGCTGTGCGTCGTCGGCAGCGGCACGCCGTGCGAAGGGGAGAGCCGGTTCGAACGCTGCGAGTTCCGCTGGAACGGGATCGGCGCGCAGTTGCTGGCGGCGGGGCGCCCCCTGCGGCTGCAGGACTGCCGGATCGAGGACTCGATCGGCATCGGCGTCACCGTCGGCAACTTCACCGGACCGAAGTCGAGCGTCACGCTGGAGCGCTGCGTCGTCGCCTGCAACGGCGCCGCCGGGATCCTCGCGGTCAGCGAGCAGCCGGACGGCCTGGTCGTGCGGCTCGACCGCTGCACCGTGGTCGACAATCGCGGCCACGGCATCGAGCGCAGGAACCGCAAGTTCGGCGGCAGCGACGTCAAGGTGGCGCGTTCGATCGTGGTCGGCCACGCGCAGGACATGGTGAAGCTCGAGCCGGCCGACGTCGCCGCCTGCCACGTGGGTGGCGAGCCCGGATTCGTCGACCGCGCGCGCCGCGACTGGCGGCTGCTGCCGGACGCGCCGGCGCGCGACGCCGCCGGTCCGCTCGGCGCCATCGCGCCCGGCGGCTCGTGATGAGCGAAGCGACGGGCGCCGGGCCCACCGACTCGGCGCTGGCGCTCGATCCGGCACGGCTGGTCGAGCTGCTGGTCGGCGACGGCACCATCGCCGCGAGCGAGGCAACCGACTGCCGGCGCCTCGTCGCGGCGCTGCGCGCCCACTTCCACCACGAGCTGCTCGCGGTGAAGGAACGGGTGCGGCACGCATGGGAGCAGCTCGAGGGGCAGGACGGTCACGCCGTCGCCGCCTCCGACGACCAGCGAGTGCTGGCGCGCGACCTGCAGGGCACGCTCCGCCGCCTGCTGCAGCGCGCCAACTTCACGCCGCTTCCGGTCGAGGAGCTGGCCGAGGCGATGCGGCGCAACGCGGCGTTCGGGCTGCGCATCGAGCTCGACCTCGCCGACTTCGAAGAGCTGTCGGCGTGGCGGCGCGCCGAGGTCTCGGTGCCGCACGTCGAGAAGCGCTGGTTCGGGCTCTCCAGCCGGCGCACGACGCTGCTGCGCCTCGATCGCTTCTGCCTGTATGCCCGCTTCAAGGGAGCGGCGCGTTTCGCCGATTCGCGCCGGCTCGACGGCAAGATCGGCGCGCGCCCGGGCGGGATCACGCTGCGCCTCTATCGCGACGTGCCGAAGCACGACGTCGAGGCGCTTTTTCCCGGCGTGCGCGTGCGCATGCGGCCGTTCGATCAGGCGCTGCTCGGCGTGCCGGCGGCAGCCGGCGCGCTGCAGATGCTGAACCTCAAGCTGGTCGCGTCCGTCTACGCGGTCGGGCTCGCGATCCTCGTCTTCCTCGGCGTGCGCAAGGACGAGCCTGAGGTGACGGCGCGCGCGCTCACCGAGTGCGCCGGGCTCGCGGTGCTGGTGACGTTCCTGTTCCGCCAGTGGGCGCGCTTCCTCGGCCGCAAGAACCTGCTGCATCGGCAACTGGCCGAGCATCTGCAGACCTGCACCATGGATTCCGGCGTGGGCGTGCTGCTGCACCTGCTGGACGAAGCCGAGTTGCAGGAGACGACCGAGACGTTGCTCGGGTACGCGTTGTTGCGGCGGGCGCAACCCGCCGGAGCGATCGACGCCAACGCGCTCGACCGGCAAGTCGAGCGGTGGCTGGCGGACCGGCTCGGTCGCCGGGTCGACTTCGAGGAGGAGGACGCGGTGGCGAAGCTGCTGCGGCTCGGGCTGGCGACACGGGCCGGCGGCGGCACGCTGACGGCGGTCGCACCGGCCGCGGCGATCGCCGCTCTCGAGGCGCGTTGGCGGCAGCTGTTCCATGGACGCTGACGCGCGCGCGGGTCGAGCGAGCGGCGGTGCGCCGAAGCGGGCCGTCGACGCCGGCGGATGGGCCGGTCGACCGGGCGCTCGTTCCCCGGAGGGTCGGGGCTACCATCGCCGGCGGTCAAGTCAACCCCGATGCGGACCCGAAACCCCCCCCTCACCATGAAGACGCCCGTCGCGATCCTCCGCACCACGCCGGCCACGGTGTTGTCGGACTACCACGAGCTGCTGAACCTCGCCGGTTATCAGCAGCACCTCGACAAGACCGCTGACACCGCGCTCAAGGTCAACATCAGCTGGCACTTCTTCTATCCCGGCAGCTCGACCACGCCGTGGCAGCTCGAAGGGGTGATCCGGTCGATGAAGCAGGACGGCTTCGACCCGAAGCTGCTCCACGCCTGCCACAACCGGACGGTCGTGATCGATGCTCACCTCGGCGAGCGCGAGAACAAGCAGCTGAACGTCGTCGAGGCGCATGGGCTGCGCAACGTCCACCTCTACGAAGGCGAGGAGTGGATCCCGGTCAGGGACGCGGTGGGCGACCTCACCAGGAAGTTCCTGACGCTCAACGAGGTCTACCCGCAGGGCTTCTCGATCCCGAAGCGCTTCATCGGCGAGAACATCGTCCACCTGCCGACCGTGAAGACGCACATCTTCACGACCACGACCGGCGCGATGAAGAACGCCTTCGGCGGGCTCCTGAACGAGCGGCGCCACTGGACCCATCCGACCATCCACGAGACGCTGGTCGACCTGCTGATGATCCAGAAGAAGATCCATCGCGGCGTGTTCGCCGTGATGGACGGCACCTTCGCCGGCGACGGGCCGGGCCCGCGCTGCATGGTGCCGCACGTGAAGAACGTGCTGCTCGCCTCGGCCGATCAGGTCGCGATCGACGCGGTCGCCGCGAAGCTGATGGGCATGGACCCGATGTCGATCAAGTTCATCCGCCTCGCGCATGAACAGGGCCTCGGCTGCGGCGACCCGAGCAAGATCGAGATCGTCGGCGACCTCGAGGCGGCGAAGCAGAACTGGCAGTTCACCGGCCCGTTCAAGAAGATGACCTTCGCTTCGCGCATGCAGCACAAGATCTACTGGGGGCCGCTCAAGAAGCCGATCGAGTGGTCGCTCAAGACGGTGCTGGCGCCATGGGCCTACCTGGCGAGCGTCGCCTACCACGACACCTTCTGGTACCCCCGTTTTGCCAAGACGAAGATGAAGGACGTGCTGCAGAGCGATTGGGGGCGGCTCTTCTCGAACTGGGAAAGCGTCAAGCCCGACGCGAAGGGCTACCCCGACGTCGGGTCGGCCGCGCCCGAGCTGAAGCGCAGCAGCGCGTCGGTCTTCTTCCGCAGCTGGAAGCTGCTCGGCACCTGCCTGATGGAGGCGCCCGAGATGCTGACGCTGCGCAAGCGGAAGATGGCGAAGCCGGCCGGCGCATCCGCGGCAACGAGCGGCCACGCGAGCCACCCCGGCCATCCGTGCGGCGGCGCGGACCACGACCATCACCACCCGCCGCGGCACTGAGCGGGCCGGCAGGGTGGCGCAGTCGGTGCAGTCCCGGCGGCGCCGCTCGCTCGGCCAGCGCCTCGGGCTGGCCGGCGCCGCCCTCGTCGTCGAGCTGTTGCTGATCGAGGCGGCGCTCGGGCTGATCGGCCTGATGCCGCCCGAGCCGCGGGCGCAGGCCGGCGAGCACGCCGATCGCGAGCGGAAGAACTTCGTCGCCGATCCCGAGCTCGGGTGGCGCATGCGATCCGGCGCGAACTTCGTCTGGCGCACCGAGGGGCGGGAGTTCCCGTTCCGCGCCGATGCCCGCGGCTTCCGCATCGACGAGCGGCCCGACGCGCCGGTCGCGCCGGCGAGTGCGCCGCGGATCGCGCTGGTGGGCGATTCGTTCACCTTCGGCACCGGCGTCACCTTCGCCGACACGTTCGGCGCGAAGCTCGCGGCCGCGCTCGGCGCGGTGGCGGAGAACCGCGCCCAGCCCGGATTCGGCGTCGATCAGATGTGGCGCACCGCCGAACTCGAGGTCTTGCCGGATGCGCCGCCCGATCTGATCGTGGTCGGGCTGATCCTCGACGATTTCGAGCGCACGCGGCAGGCGTACCGCCACGCCGAGGGGTTCAACAAGCCGCGGTTCCGACTGGAGGACGGTCGCCTCGTGCGTTCCGGCCCCGCCGACAACCTGAGCGGGATCGGGCGCTTCCTCGACGAGCGGTCACGGCTGTTCACGCTCGGCGAGGCGGTGGCGCGCCGGCTGGGGGAACAGCATGGGATCGGCGACTGGTGGCGGCTCAACGCCGCCTGCCTCACCGCGCTGTTCGACGCGGCCGCCGCCGCGCGCGTGCCGGTGCTGGTCGTCCACATCGCGACCGTCGCCGGGTGGCGGCCGTTCCCGGCGTTGCGCGCGCTGGTCGAGGAGGCCGCGCCGGCGGTGGCGCTGGTCGATCTCGCCACCGAGTGGGGGACACCGCCGGAGGGCGCGTACTACCCGCTCGACGGCCACCTGAACGCGACCGGTCACGCGGTTCTCGCGGCGTTGCTGGCGGAGAAGGTGCGCCAGCACTTTCCCGCGTGGCCGGCGCGGCCGCGCTGACGGCGGAAGCGCGTCCGTTCCCGCTGCGGTCGCGCGCGGCGACGATGCCGCTCAGCGCGACGCCGCAGCCGGCGCCTCCTTGCGTCCGCCCGGATATGCGAGCAGCAGGACCAGCAGGCAGGCGAGCGCGATCCACATCGGCACCGAGAAGAGGTCGGTGTAGTAGGCGCGCTTGGCGGCCTCGGGGAGCACGGCGTCCGGGGCGGCCTCGGGGCCGAGCGCCTTCGCCGTGGCCCAGCCGGCGACGCTGCCGGCGAACTTGCTGCCGACGATGATCCCGATGCCGACCACCACCAGGTTGAACAGGTTCTGCGCGCTCGCGCGCACCTCGACCGGCGTCTCCTCGTCCACCACCATGAACGCGACGAAGATGAAGCAGCCGAAGCAGAGCCCGTGCAGCGCCACGCCGAGGAGGATCGGCCCCGCCGAGTCGGTGTAGGCGAACAGCGCCATGCGCGCCGCGTAGGCCGCGAGCCCGATCGCCAGCAGCGACTTGCGTGACATCCCCTTCGCCAGCACCGTGACCAGCGCCAGCACCAGGATCTCGGACATCTGGCCGAGCGTCATCAACCCGCCGCCGCCGACGCCGAGGATCGCGTTGATCTCGGCGGCGAACTCGCCGGTGGCGCCCGACTGGAAGCGCGACAGGAAGCTCGAGGTGTGGACGAAGTAGAACTGGTGGACGCAGCTGATCGGCACCGCCAGCAGGAACAGCGTCAGCAGCGGCTGCCGCTTCACGCAGGCGAGCGCCTGGGCCACGGCGCTCCGCTGCACGGCGTCCCGCCGCGGCGGCGTGTGCGGCAGGGTGAAGCAGTAGAGGCCAAGCAGGCCGCCGAGCAGGGCGGAGAGGCGGAACGCGTCGGCGCGGCCGGCGTTCCACGCCGCCTCGAGCCCGGCGCCGGAGAGCCCGGCCGGCGAATGGCGCGTGCCGAGCCAGTGACCGACGGCGATGCCGGCGAAGATCCAGCCGATGGTGCCCCACAGCCGCACCCGTCCGAAGTCGCGGTCACGATCCGCGAGATGGTGGAACGAGAGCGAGTTGGTCAGCGCCAGCGTCGGCGAGTAGACCAGGCCATAGACGGTCGAGAGGGCGAGGAAGCTGCGGTAGTCGGTGGTCTCCGCCAGCGCGAAGACCAGCGCCGCCCCGATCAGGTGCGACACGCCGAGGAACTTCTCGGTGGCGAAGAAGCGGTCGGCGAACTGGCCCGCGATGAACGGGCCGATGATCGCGCCGGCGGCTCCGGCCGCGAAGATCGACGAGACCTGATCGAGCGAGAAGCGGAGTTTCCCCATCAGGTAGGGAAAGAGGATCGGCAGCCAGGCGCCCCAGATCGCGTACTGCAGGAACATCATCACCGACAGGCGAATCTTCATCGCGCGACTCCCTCCGTCCGCGGTCATCCAGTTCCCGGAAGGCAGTGCATGGTAGCGAGGCGCGCCGAGCGCGCGTGGGGGCGCGCCGCGGGCGGCCGGCCGATCCGGGAGCGTCAGGAGTCGCTCGGCGCCAGCAGGTTGGCGAGCAGGCGATAGGCGCCGCCATGCGCCGCGCGCAGCTGGCGATGGAGCGCGAGGCTGACGAAGCTGAAGCTGCCGCCGGCGTCGCTGCGCCACTCGATCCAGCCGCCGACCAGCGGCTCCTCGCCGCGATCGCTGCAGGCGAGCAGTTCGAGGTAGCCGTCGGCGTAGGTCGGTGGCGGTGGTTTCGGCGCCGGCGCCGGCGCCGAGCCTGCCCCCGTTGCCGCGTCCAGGGGGGCGGGCGAGGGGGGCGGGACCGCGGCGGCGGCGCCATCCGGCGGCGGCGCCTTGCGCGGGAAGTTCAGCCCCCGCTCCTGCACCCAGTCGGCGAAGTCGCGCGGCAGGATCACATTGGGACGCAGGAAGCGCGGATCGCCCGGTCGCAGCAGGGTGACGGCGGCGTCCTCCTCGCAGACCCGCGCATCGGAGACTTCGAGCGGCAGCGGCGCCGGAGTCAGCCCCTGCTTCGCCCACTCGTTCCATTCGCCGGGCTTGTGGTACAGCACGACCACGTGGCCGCCGCGCTGGACGAACTCGCGCAGCCGCGCCGCCTGCTCGCGCAACGCCGGCTGGGCGCCGAGGGTCCGCACATCGAGCAGCACGTGGGTGAAGCGGGCCAGCGGCTCGCGCGCCAGTGCCTCGGGCGTGATGCGGACGCAGGGGACGCCGAGGTCGTCGAGCGCCTCGCCGGCGCTGCCGTCGACGCCGACGACGAAGGCGACGCGCACGCGATCGGGCGGCGTCACGTCGAGCACCGCGAGCTCGCCGGCGAACGTCGCGATCGGTGCGCCGTCGGCGAACTCGAGGCGGAAGGAGAGCGGCACGCGGACGGTGGCGCGGTCCGCGGCGGCGGGCGGGAGCGAGTCCGGCAGCAGCACGAACGGCAGCTCGAAGCGAGGGGAGATCCGGTCGCCGCGATTGGCGGCGGAGTCCAGGGTGACCGCCAGCGCACCGAGGCGCGCACCGAGCGACTCGAAGGCGAATCCGTCCGGCGCCACCAGCAAGAGCTCTCCCTGCGGCACGCGCCCGGTGGGGAAGGCGAGCCGGAGCGCGCCGGTCGCCTGCGCCGCACCCGGCGCGCGCACCAGCGGCAGCGGCACGCGCGACAGCTCGCCGACCACGGCCGGCGCCACCGCCTTCGCGATCGGCAGCGTGAACGACGCCAGGGCGACGCCCGCGCGCACGAGCTCGACCTGCAGCGCCAATGGGTGGCGCTGCGCCGCGGCGAAGGGGGCAGTGGCGTGGTCAGGGGTGATCCAGGTCGGCGCCGCCTCGGCCGAGATGGCGATGGTGGCGGCGCCGGCGAGGGCGTCGCGCCACGTCTCCGCGAGCTCCGGTCGCGCGGCGATCGTCGCGGCGTCGACCTGCGCGGTCAGCGTCCCCGGGCCGGTCAGGGCGAAGCGCGGCTCGAGTCGGCGCAGCGCCGCGGCGCACTCGGCGCCACGCCAGAGGGGATCGCGGCCGTGCAGCAGCAGGAGCGCGCGCAGCGACTCGCCGGGCTGCAGGGCGGCACGCGGCGCGTCCGGCGCATCATCGGGAAAGGCGATCTCGGCGCCGCAGAGCGCCTGCAGCCAGCCGCCGACCCGCTCCGCGCTCGGTGCGTTCGCGCCGCGGAAGCCGGGGCTGTCGAGCAGCGCCAGCAGGTCGGCGACGGAGAAGGTCGCCTCGTCCGGTCGCTCAGGCAGCCGGGTCGTGCGCTCCGGCAGCTCGCGCAGGGAGCGCAACTCGCGGCTGCTGAAGGTCAGCACGTAGCGGCCGAGATGCCTGGCCGCGGGATCGAACGGCCGCCACGGCCCCTGGCTCGCGTGCTTCAGCAGCGCGGCGTGGGCGACGGCGGCGAAGGTCGCGCCGGCCGGATCGCCCGCGAGCGGCTGGTCGTAGTCGAGCTCGAGCGTCCGCTTGTTGGCGGGCTCGTCGCGGCCGATGCGGACGAACAGCGCGTCGGCGCTCCAGGTCGCGAGTCCCTCCGCCAGCTGTTCCGGGTAGCGCGCGGCGTCGGCGGCCGCGACCACCGCTTCGTGCAGCGCGATCGAGGTCGCCTGGTGGTGGCCGTGGCCGCCGGTCTGCGGGTGGTTGGTGAAGATGCGGTGCGGGCGCAGGCGGCGGATGACGAACGTGAGCCGGCGCACCACCTCGTCGTGGCCGCCCCAGCGCGCGAAGGTCTCGTCGGCGCGCTTGCTGTAGCCGAAGTCCGGGAAGCCGAGGAACCACGGCGTCGAGCCGACCACCGCGCTCGCCGCCAGCGTCTCCGCCTCGCGCAGCGTGCCGAGTTCCCGGAAGAGCTGGCCGCCGATCGAGTTCTGGCCGCCTTCGCCGCGGGTGGAGAAGATCGTGAAGGTCTCGGCGCCCTGCTCGGCGAGGAGACGCAGCAGCGCGCCATCCTCGTCGTCCGGGTGGGCCGCCACGTCGAGGATGCGCAACCGGTTCTCGAGTTCGCGGCGCAGCGAAGGCGGCAACACGCCCTCGCGCGCCGCCTCGCGGGCGAGCGTGCGCTCGCTGCTGGCGCCGGCGGCGTCCTGGGCGACGGCCGGCGGCGGGAACAGAGGAGCGATCAGCAGCAGCAGCGGTGCGGCGAGGCGGGGGACGCAGTTCATCGCGCCCGTTCTATCGAGCGGCGGCGGGCGGGCGAGCGCCGCGTCCGCTCCGTTCCGCCAGCGCGTCGCGCCACACGGCGAGCGTGCGCTGCGCGGCCGCCGACCAAGTGAAGCGGCGGGCGTGTGCGGCGCGCCGCTCGCGCGTCGCGGCATCGGGC
>Ga0194121_10005738_pt1 | contig 17007 bp, 16 predicted proteins | sample TA2MahCa50mmetaG_FD_148609 | JGI IMG/M metagenome (GOLD analysis project Ga0194121, IMG submission 148609) | Freshwater microbial communities from Lake Tanganyika, Tanzania - TA2015020 Mahale Deep Cast 50m | ecosystem: Environmental > Aquatic > Freshwater > Lake | place: Tanzania: Lake...
TTGCAGCAGGATCTGGACGCCTGGATGGCCGAATACAACACCGTCAGGACCTACTCCGGCAAATACTGCTATGGCAAAACCCCGATGCAGACTTTCCTGGAGTCAAAGCACTTGAGCCACGAGAAAAGGCTCGATATCTTGCACCAGCCGTCACCGTGTATCGCGGTGGTCGGATAACCCTCACCTGTCAGATCAGGTCCTAGCAATTACAGTTTATGAAATCGCGGTGGCGAAGCCATGAATCGGGTGTAAAGCCCCGGCCTTTGGCCGGGGATAGTCCAATTCAAGCGATTTCTTTACTCCAGCGTTTAGCGCAAGGTACTGCGGATGGCCCGCAGTCCCCGGCGGAAATCCTCCCGCATGCCCTCCTGGTAGGCAGCCAGCGCTTGAGGCGTCAATTCCACTTCACGAGCCTCCCGCTGCCCAGCTAAACGCCCTAATCCCTTCACATTTTTCTGCGTCCCCTCAGCCAATCCCAAGAATCCCTCCAATTCCACCTCTACAAACCCCCCGGCCTCCTCGCTGTAGCGCGCCTCTTCTAACAACACGGGCTTCTTGCACAGGTAGAAGTGTTCGATGACCCGCTGGCAGACGCCGGTGGGGTTTTCCAGTTTGCCCTCGCCCAGATAGACCAGATCCTCCTCTGCCAATTCGATCCCCACCTCCTCGGCGAACTCCCGTTGTGCTCCCTGCAAGTGGGATTCGGCGGCCAGCACATGGCCCCCGGCCGGGGCGTCAATACTGCCCAAGTACGGGTCGCCGGGTCGGCTGCGGACCTGCAAGAGCACCTGGATGCGGCCCGCCTCATCCACCCGGGCGGCCCAGACAAAGACCAGCCAGTGCCAGTCCCCGTCGCGGTGGACCTGGGCGCGGGATTTCACCCCTAGCAGATTCCCAGCCGCGTCGAAGAAGGCGAGTGCCTCGCGCTCCCTCATCCCTGGTAGAAGTCGAACATGGTCCAGGCCTGCATGACAAAGGCGCCCACGGTGAGCAGGGCGCAGATCCCGGCTACAAGGTACGCGCCCAGGCCCTCGTGGCTGCCCATGCGGCTGAAGACGAAGGCAGTGGCGTAGCCGCCGACAAAACCGCCCAAGTGGGCCCAGTTATCCACCCCGGGAAAGATGAAGCCGAAGACAAAGAGGATCACCGCCCACTGCAAAAACTGGAGGGTGAAGAGGCTGCTGCCCTGCCGCCGCCCGTAGACGATGGCCGCGGCCAAGAGGCCGAAGATGGAGCCCGAGGCGCCCAAGGTGAAGGGGGTGCCGCTGAAGGAGGAGAAGAGGAAGCCGGTGACGCCGGCGACTGTGAAGATGACGAAGAGCCGGTACGGGCCGAAGAGATCCTCGACCAGAGGGCCGAGTTGGCGCACCCACATCATGTTGAAGAAGATGTGCAAGAGATTCCCGTGCAGGTAGATGGCGGTGATCAGGGTCCACCAGTAGCCGTAGTCGAAGACCAGCAGGCTGCCGGTCATCCCGAACCAGACACTGGCCTGGCGGCCGGGGGCCAGGAAGTTCATCATGCCCTGGGTGCGGAAGATGGCCGAGGGCTCGACGATCAAGGCCAGCACGTAGAGGACGGCGCAGACGATGACGATCAGCTTGGAGAAGTCGATCTCGACGCCAAGTCGCCGCAGGGTGGAGGTAAAGCCCCACATTCCGGGGCGGAGCTGGCCGCAGAAGGGGCAGCGGGGCTCGGTGCTGTCGATCAGCTTGCGGCAACTTGGGCAGAGGATGGCCGGCATCTCAGAGCCCCAGCGAGGCGTTGATCCCGGCCTGGTACGAGTTGAGCCGGTCCTCCAGCACCTCGTCCACCCTCACCGCCCGGCCCGCCACCTGGGATTCGAGCAGGGCGTAGGAGAGGGCCACGGCCCGGGCGCCCATCTCAGCGCCGACCTCGGGGGCCTGGTTGTGGAGGATGGCCTCCCCGAACTCCGCGTACTCCACCGCGATGAGCTTGCGGTCGATCTCGGCGAAGGGAAGCTGGTACTCGTACAGGCGCTCGCCGCCGAAGAGGGACGCAGTGGTGGGGTCGAGGCAAAAGTCGGGCACCAGCTCGAGCAGGCGCTGGTCGTCGATGGCTTCCCTGCCGGCCTGGGTGAGCTGCAGGCGTTGGCCCGAGCGGTCGCCAGGCAGGTTCATGGAGCCTTGGCTGCCGTACAGGGTGCGCTGCCACAGGCCCTGGCCAAAGGCGGCGTGGTCCTCGATGTACTGGGCCACCGCGCCGCTGGCAAAGAGGATGGTGGCGTAGGCCGCGTCCTCGGCGGTGGCCTCGAACTGGGCGGGCATCTCTTTCTGCCAGCGCTCGTACACCCCGGCCGGCGAGCGCTTCTGGGCCGGGTCCTGGCCGGCCACGGGGTTGTGGCGGACGGGCTCGTGCAGGCGGGTCTGGGCGTAAGCAGTAAGGGCCGGTCCCAGGAAGTACTCCATGATGTCGGCGAAGTGGACCCCCACGTCGAGCAGGATGCCGCTGGAGTTCTTCTGGTGCCGCCACACCGAGATCAGCATCTGCTTCTCCCCGCCCAGGGTGTTGTGGATGAGCAGGCGGGGCTGGCCCAGGGCGCCGGCGTCGATGAGGGCGCGTGCCAGGCGGTTGATGGGGTCGCGGCGGTAGTTCTCGGCTACGGACATGACGCGGCCGGCCCGGCGGGACGCGGCGATCATGGCCTGGCAGGCCCGCAGGGTGAGGCCCATGGGTTTTTCGCACATCACGTGCCAGCCCCGCTTAAGGGCCTCGATGGCGGCGGTGTGGTGGAAGGCGGGGAGGGTGCAGACGTCCGCGGCAGCCACCTCGGCGGGCAGGCCCCCCAGGTCCTTGGCCACGGCCGGGCGTTTTCCTAAGAGGTCGACGGCCTGGCTGGCCAGGGAATTGGCGTTGTCGAGGTTGGGGTCGCAGGCGCCGACCAGGGCAAAGGGCGAGCGGCCGGTGCGGTGGAGTTCGGCCAGGCCGTAAAGGTGGCGGTGGCCCATGCCGCCGCAGCCGACCATGGCCAGGGGAAGGGATTCAGGCATGAGACGGGACTCCTATAGATCCGAGGGGGTCAGTTTCCTGCGCGAATGCTTCTCGATGCCCTCCGGGTTCCAGCGCACGCCCAGGCCCGGGGCCTCGGGGATGCTCAGCAGGCCCTCGGTGTCGAGGGCGAAGGGCTCCACCACCAGGTCCTCGATATAGGCGGCCGGGGTGATGTATTCCACCCAGCGGGCCGTGGGCACCGCGGCCACCAGGTGCAGGTCCGCGGCCAGGCCCACCGCGGTGTTCCAGCCGTGGGGCACGAAGAGGATGGAGTGGTCGTAGGCTAGCATGGCGATGCGGAACTCTTCGGTAATCCCCCCCACCTTGGTGACGTCGGGCTGGATGAAATCGACGGCCCGGCTTTCGATCCAGGGCATGAAGGCCTGCCGGCGGGTAAGCACCTCGCAGCCGGTGATGGGTAGGGGCGCGTTTTCGGTGAGCTTAATATAGCCCTGCAAATCGTCGGGGCGCAGCGCCTCCTCGAACCAGGTCACCTCGTAGTCGCGCAGCATCCTGGCCGTTTCGAGGGCCCACTTGTATCCGTGGGGCCAGTAGCAGTCGGAGCCGCCGGCATCCACCATCAGTTCCACGTCCGGGCCCACGGTCTGGCGGGCGCTATGGACAATGGCCTCGTCCAGTTCGGCGGAGACCCGGCCAAAGGGCCCCCAGCCCATCTTGATGGCCCGGAAGCCGCGCGAGACCGCGTCTTCGAGGCGGGGGGGCAGGTGCTCCGGCTCGGTCATCAACAGGGAACCGTAGGGCTTGATCTTCTCGCGGTACCGGCCTCCCAAAAGCCGGCTGATAGGCTGGCGGGTGACCTTGCCGAAGATGTCCCACAGGGCAATGTCGATGCCGGAGATGGCGTGAGTCACCGCGCCGCCGCGGCCCTGCCAGAAGGTGGACTGGTGCAGCTTTTCGGCAACCCGGGCGGGCTCGATGGCGCTCTCGCCGATGAGCATGGGCCGCAATATGCCCAGAGCCCCCTCGATGAGTTTGGCCGAGGTGTAGACGCTGCCCAGGCCGACCACGCCCTGGTCGGTGATGACTTCTACGAGGGTATGGAGGTTGTCCTCCTCCGCGAAACCCTGATCCCACCCGCCGTCCGGGGTGGCGCCGGTGAGGGGCAACAGACGGATATCCTTGATTTTCATGGGAGGCTCCTGAGGCGGGAAAGGACAGGAGAATCTGCGGCGAAGGAGGGGGGCTGTCAAACGGGCCACGTATTTGCCCCGCCCCTGTCCCCGGGCTTATACTGTAGCCCAAAAAAGGAGGTAGGATGCGTCCCATCATCCTGGGCGCGGGCCGGGGCAGCCGACTCAAGGCCCTCACCGACGAACAGCCCAAATGTTACGCCCCGGTGGCGGGCCGCCGCATCCTCGACTGGGTGCTGGAGGCGCTGAACCAGGCCGGCCTGGGGCCACCGGTCTTCGTCGGCGGGTACCGCATCGAGCAGGTGCAGGCCGACTATCCCCAGCTCGAATTCTGCCACAACCCCCTCTGGCAATCTACCAATATCCTCGAATCCCTGCTCTGTGCCGAGGCGTTTATGGATGGAGGATTTGTCTGCTCCTACGCCGATATCCTTTACCAGCCTGGGGTGGTGCTCCGCGCCCTGGACCATCCGGGCGACTGTGTGCTGTGCGTGGATACCCGCTGGCGCGACCGCTACGCCGATCGCAGTCAGCACCCCGAACACGACGCGGAAAAGGTGAAGGCCGAGGGCGACCGGGTGCTGCAGATCGACCGCGAGCTGCCGGCCGAAGCGGCGACGGGTGAGTACATCGGGGTGGCCAGGTTCAGTGCAGCGGCGGCGGCGCAACTGCGTGAGCACTACCACCGCTTGAAAGCGGATTGGGCGGGCAGGGTGTGGAAAGACAACAAACCTTTCGAGCAGGCGTACCTGATCCACCTCTACAACGAGATGTTGGCCTGCGGACTGCCCTTTCATAGCGTGACCACCCAGGGCGAGTACATGGAGGTCGACACCGAGGAGGACTACGACCTGGCCAATGCGCGGTGGGGCAGCTGAGTCATGTCTACGCTAGAGCACTACGGCACTTTGTTTCCCACGGCAGTGGTGGGTTCACTGCCGCGTCCTGCCTTTGTGCGGGAGATGGTGACTGGGGAGCGGGTTACGAGCGAGGAGCGCCGCACCCGGGTCATGGACGACGCGGTGGCGTACGCGGTGCGCCTGCAGGAGGAGGCGGGTCTGGACATCCTCAGCGACGGGGAGTGGCGGCGGGCCTCGTACATCGGGGTGATCGCCGAGTTGGCCCACGGCTTCGAGGTGGGCCGGCACGAGGATGGCCGGCCCTGGACCGTGGTGGTGGACCTGCTCTCGGCCAAAGAGCCGGGGTGCCTGGCGGCCGAGGCCCGCTTCCTCAAGCGGAACACGCACAGGAAGATCAAGGTGGCCCTGCCTTCGCCGGCCCTGCTGGGCGAGCGGCTGTGGGACGCGGAAAGATCGAAGAAAGCCTATCCCAGACGGCGCGACTTTGCCCGGGCCTGCGTCCCTTTCCTGCGCCGCGAACTGGAGCTGCTCAGCCAGGCCGGCGCCGAGGTGGTGCAGATCGACGATCCCCACCTGTGCCTGCTGGTAGACCCCCAGGTGCGCGCCCAGTATCCTGACCCGGAGGAGGAGGCGCGGTTCTCGGTCGCGCTGATCAACGAGCTGGTCGCGGGGGTGCAGGGGGTGCGGCTGGCGGTACATCTGTGCCGGCGAGCCGGGGCCAGGGTGCGCGGAGAGGCTTGCCACACCGGGGGGTACGAGCCCCTCATCCCCCACCTCAACCAGCTCGATGTCCATCATCTCACCATGGAGTTCACAAGCCCGGGGGCGGGGGAGGCCCGGGTTTTTGCCCATCTGCGCGAGGACTTTGAGATCGGCCTGGGCTGCGTGAGTGTGCATCCGGGAAAGGTGGACACCCCCGAAGCGATCGCGGTGCGGGTGGAGCAGGCACTGGAGTTTCTGCCCGCGGAGCGGGTGGTCCTCAACCCGGACTGCGGCTTTGCCCCCGGCTCGGCGGCGAGGGTGGATATCGAAGAGGTCTATGCCAAACTCAGCAACCAGTCCGAGGCGGCCCGCCGGCTGCGGGAGCGCCATGCCTAAAGCCGCCCGGCTTTGGCTTCTCCTGCTGTTGGTGTTGCCCCTGGGAGCTGAGGAGTTGCGTTTCGACACCGCCTCGCAGTGGCGGCGCTGGACCCTGCCGGGCGGCATCGTGGAGTTGAGCCGGGAAGGGGTGGTGCGGCCGGTGGCCGCCCGCAAGGGGAACAACGCCGCTCTCGACGCGACGGTTTTTGGTGGGGGCATTCGGGGGGCGGGCTCCAACCAGAGGGATGCGGCGCTGGTGCTGGACAGCGACCCGGAGACGGGGTGGCGCCCTGATCCGGGCGACGCCCCCGAGAACTGGTGGCTGGAAATCGATCTGGGCCGGGTGGTCTCGGCCCATCAGGTGCGCCTGGTTTTTGCCGCCGACGCGGCGCCCTTCCCGCTCTTCGACCTGCTGCTCTCCACCGGGGAGCAGGCCCGCGACAACACCCGGAGCCCCATTCCCGGCACCCTTATCTACCGCCTGCGCCAGCGTTTCGGGGAGAACGACCGCCACCAGGTGGTCCTGGACTTGAGCGAGCCGGAGAAGTCGCTGGTGCAGGTGCTGCGCCTGCAGTTGCTGGGGGGACTGCCTGCGGGCCGGTTGGCAGAGGTGGAGGTGGAGACCTTCGGCGACAACCTGGCCCTCGACCTGGCCGAGAAGGGCGGCGGGGTGGACATCGTCGTGGAGGTTAAGGGGGGGGAGCGGGACGTGATCCCCCTGGGCAATGCCGTGGAACTGGCCGACGGCCTGCTGAACACTTCCTGGCTGTACGGTCGGGCCTCGCGGGGGGTGAACGACATCAACGCCCGCATCACCCTGGATCTGGGCGCGGTATACCAGGTGGACCTGGTGCGCCTGGTCAGCGCCGCGGTGCTCTTCCAGCAGTACGGGAGCCGCTCCTTCGACTACAAGTTCTACGAGGTGCTCACCGCGGACGGGTCCATGGCGCCCGACGGCACCTTGGTGTGGCGGAAGCATTTTTCCGGGACTTCCATTCCCCTCAACCTCCAGCAGGGCCTGGCGGACCATGCCTTTGCCCTGACCCCGGCCCGGTACGTGCGCGTGGCCTGGAAGTACTGGGACGCGGCCTGCGCCGTGGCCCTGGGCGGGGGACAGGGCGCCACCACCCAGGGGTGCTACGCCGGGGGTATCACCGAGGAGATCCAGGTTTTCGGCCAGGGATACCCGCTGGAGGTGGCGCTGATCTCGCCCCTCATCGACCTGGGCGGCAGCAAGAAGGTGGATGCTCTCAACTGGCAGGCCGACACCCCGCCGGTTACCGAGGTGGAGATCCGCAGCCGCAGCGGCGACAACCTCAGGGAGCAGATCATCTACCGCGACAAAAACGGCAAGGAAATCACCCAGAAAAAGTGGGAGAAACTGATCTCCAGCTTTCGCGGGCCGGTGGATACTGTTGCGGTGATCGGCGAGGGCTGGAGCCCCTGGAGCAGGATCTACCCCCATTCGGGTTCCCCCTTCCTCTCCCCCTCGCCTCGCCGCTATCTGGAGTTGGAGGTGCGCCTGAAGAGCGAGGAACTCCAGTCGGCCGCCCAACTGGACTGGCTGTCCCTGGAGTACTCTGAACCCCTGGCCGAGAAGGTAGTGGGCGAACTTTGGCCGGTTAGGGTGCAACCGGGGGCCTGGACGGAGTTCTCCTATTACCTCCGGGCCCAGGGCAATATCAGCGGCTTCGACCAGGTGGCCCTGCAGGCTTCGGTGCCTCTGCGCTTCGGCTCGGTGCGGGTGGGCGGGGCTGAGGTGGCGGTGGTGGCCGATTCGGGGGTGGGGGGATTCGAGGTGCAGCTTTCCCGCCCCGTGCGCCGGGGCGAACTGGTCGAGCTGCGTTTTGCCGGGGCGGTGTACCTCGACGGCACCCGGGTCGAGGCCTTTGTCAAGGACAGCCGGCAACAGGGCCGGCAGCAGGTGGAGGCCGGCGACGCCGAGGAGCAGGTGGATAGTCAGACGGATGTGGTGCGCCTGCCGGTGGGGGAGGAGCTCCTGGCCAATCTGGTGCTGACCTCGACGGTGTTGACCCCCAACGGTGACGGGGTCAACGATCAGTTGCGCCTCAGCTTCGATCTGATTAACATATTGGACAACAGGCTTTTACGATTGCGCCTCTTCGATCTTTCAGGGCGCCTGGTGCGGCAGGCCGAAGCCCGGAGCATGGCGGGAGCACAGCAGTTGCAGTGGGATGGCGCTGATAGCCAGGGCATCCGGGTCCCGCCCGGGATCTACCTGCTGCGCCTCGAAGCCGAGGGGGACGCCCGGAGTGAAGGTATCGGCCGTGTGGTGTACGTGGCCTATTAAACCGAGTCTGATTCGCATCCCCGCCGATCACCGGATCGTTTGCAGGTGTGAGCCGGCGCACAGCCAGCTTCAAAGAAAACGGTCTAATCATATTTTTTTGTAGGCTTGTTCCGCGCTGTACTTCCACCTGTCCCACCGCAAGGATTCCGATGTTTATCCCTCCTTCCGCGCCTCGACCCCGCCTGCAAGGGCGGCGGTTGTAGGGTTTGTTGGTGCTCAGCCTTCTCTGCTCTCCCCTCACTCCCAGGCGGCGCTCAAGGCGTGGAATACTGCGGTGGACGGCACCTGGGACGACCCGGCCAAATGGTCGCCGGCCGGGGTGCCTGCCGCCACCGACAGCATGCGGATCGCCGCGGCGGGCACCTATACAGTCACCCTGCAGGCCAGTGTGGCCGTGGCCCAGCTCAGTGTGGGCGGCAACGGCTGCAACCCCACTCTCTGGGTGCAGGGCACCACGGCCCGGGGCAACGCGGCCTTGCGGGTGAACGGCGGGGTCACCAACGCCGGGGTGATCCGACTGGAGAGCACGGGAGCGGGACCACCACCGCCAATCTTACCCTGCCTACCGGCACCCTGGTCAACCAGGGAACCATCCAGATCAATGCCGGCACCGGCGGCCAGCGCAAGCTCAACGCCAACCTGGACAATCGGGGCAAGCTCCAAATCAACGCCGCGGCGCTGCTGAACAACGTGGGCGGGGTGTATACCAACCCGGGCCAGATCAGGGTGCTGGCTGGCTAGTCGCTGACCATTTCCGGCAGCAACCAGGTTTTCAACCAGAATGGCGGGACCCTGGTAGTGGACGGGTCCATGCCCCTGACCAGCAAGACCTACAACTTCAACGGCGGCAGCATCCCCAACCTGCCTCCCTTGCTGCTGACCTCCACCGTTAACATCGGCGCGGAGGCCACGGGCGCGGCCAGTTTCAGGATACGCATCCGCAGCACCCTGAGCGGCAATATCGCCCCTGGCCAGACCGTCTGGGCCAACGGCACCACCCGGACCGACGCGGTGCTGACCTGGACCAGCGGCCTGGCCAATGCCGGCGCCATCCGCCAGGAGAGCAGCGAGGCGGTGGCCGCCTCCAATCTGGTCCTGCCCAGCGGCACCCTGGTCAACACCGGACTGATCGACTTGAATTACTCTTTTCGGATTCAAGCTGTTTTTTAGGTTAGCTGGTAGAATTTGTTGCCATCGAAATCCTGATGGTATTTGAGTATGGCCCATAGGCGTCGCAGCAGCTTCCGCATCACCGCAACAAGGGCCTGCATCATCTTCTTTCCTGCCCGTAGCATCTTTTGGTAAAAGGCGCTGACGTTGGCTTGGTGCTGTAGGGCGACCAGGGCGGGCATGTAGAGGGCGGCCCGCAGATAGGCGTTACGGGCCTTGCCGATGAAGCGGGGCTTATGCACCGAAGTGCCTGAATCCCTGGGACGAGGGTCCAAGCCAGCCTGGGCGACCCACTGTTCCGGCTGGAGATCGTCGGGCAGGACCAGCAACTCGGCCATCAGCTGCATAGCGCTGGTGGTGGCAATGCCTTTGACCGAGATGAGACGGGTGAAGGTGGCCTGCAATTGGGGGTGCTGCTGGACCAGGTCGAGGGCCTGGGCTTCCAGGCGATTGATCCGCCCTTGCAGGTAGCGCAGGTGGTGCTGGAGGTCCTGGGAGATACCGGTAGGAGGGGTGTGACGGTAGTCGGGGGCATGGAGGCGGTTGGTTTCCTGGGTGAGGGTGACCTTGAGTTGGTCGATCCGTCGGGTAAGGGCCTGTAGCGGCATCACCTCCTCGGCGGGAGGCTGCCAGGGCTGGAAGGGCATGCGCTGGAGGAAGGCGAGGATGACCTGGGCATCGGTGGCATCGGTCTTGGCCCGTTGCAGCAGGGGGCCGGCAAAGGCTTTGATGGCGCGGGGGTTGACCACCATCACCTGGGTTTTGGGATGGTGGTGCCAGGCCAGGGCCAGGTCGAGGCTGTAGACGCCGGTGGCCTCCAGACAGACCTGGGCGGGGGCCCCTTTCCTGGTGGCCCAGGCGATCAGCTTTCGATGCCCTGCCGGGTCGTTGTCGAAGATGGCCTGTCGTTGCTGGCCGCCGGCCTCTTGGCAGATCGTGCTGAGATTGGCGGCGCTGACATCGATGCCGAGGCGGTTGATTTGCTGCATGAATTACCTCCAGGGTAGACTGTGGCTGCTGGTCTCCCGCCGCTGTTTCTAACCTGCAGGGCTTGTAGATACAGACTCGCGGTCTGGGATACTCCTCGGTATGGGTCCAGAGCGGCGGGGGGCCGATCTCACGCACAAGGTCGATGCCTTTAGGCGAATGCGGCCTCCCCAGCGGTATGATCTCAAGCTAACCACTATTGCTCCTGGTTGGAGGGTAAAAACGAAGATACAAGGCGGGGCACTGGCGGCGGCCGCAGCCTGATTGCCAACCTCGACGACCGGGGCACCTTTGCCGTGGGCGCCACGGCCCAGTTGACCCAGACCAGCGCCGGGGTCTTCACCAACACCGGGGCCATCACTCTGTCCGCCCCCGACACTCTCGAAGTAGCGGTGGGCACCCTCACCAACCAGAACGAGGGCACCTTCACCGGCGGCGGGATGCTGATGCTGGACCAGGTTACCCTGGCTGGGGCAGGGTCCATCGGGGCGTTGGTCGAAGCCTACGAGAGCGCCGTCAACCAGGCGGGCATCTTCCGCATCGAGGGCTCGTACTACCAGGACGCCCTCAGCCAGGTCAACATCGACCTGGGCGGCCCCGAGCCGGGCAGCAGTTACGACCGGCTCGAAGTGGGCGGCGAAGCCTACATAAACGACGGGAAACCTATTCTCCGCCTGGTCAATGGGTACGAGCCGGGCAACTGTATGGCGTTCGCCGTGCTCACCTTCGGCTTCCTAAACCATCGTTTCGATATATCGACGACGATGACGTGGATCTGGACGGGGATCCGCAGATGCACCCCGTCTAAACCGATGACGCGCTGGACCTACGGGTCAGCGACGGAGGCAACCGGGTCAACGTGGTGCCCGCCCAGCTCGCCTGGCCGAGGGCGGACCCAGCCAGTCGTACCGCGTCTGCCTGGGCCGCGAGCCCGAAGACCAGGTCCAGGTCGCCCCAACTGAGCTAATCTTCGCCGAGTTTGCCTGGAACGCAGTGCAAAGTGTGGCGGTGACCGCGGTGGACGACGCGGTGGGCGAAGGTACCGATAACGGCATCATCAGCCACAGCGCCGACAGTCGGGACAACGACTTCGACGATGAGCAGATCAGCCGGGTCATCGCCCAGATCGCCGACAACGACGGGGGAGGCCCCAGCCTTTCGGTCACCGACGTGTCGGTGGCCGAGGGCAACAGCGGCACCCGCAACCTCACCTTCACCGTGACCTCCCCGTCCAACTCCCAGACCGTCACCGCGTCCTGGGCTACGGCCAACGGCACGGCGACGGCGGGAAGGGATTACAGGGCAGCCAGCGGCAATCTGTCCTTTGCCGCCGGCGAGGCCAGCAGGACGGTGGCGGTGAACATCAGCGGGGACGTGCTCAGCGAGGCCAACGAGACCGTCATCCTCAACCTGAGCATTCCTACCAATGCCACCCTCGACGATGCCCAGGCGGTGGCCACCATCACCAATGGCGACCCAAAGCCCGCGCTTTCGGTCAATGACGTGTCCATCAGCGAAGGCAACAGCGGCACCAAGACCCTGAACGTTACCATGACGCTGTCGGCGGCCAGCAACCTGACGGTCACCCTGAACTATGCCACGGCCAACGGCACGGCCTCCTTTAGCAGCTACTACAATGCCGCCAGTGTTACCCTGACCTAAACTGCCGGGCAGACCAGCAAAACCGTCGGGGTGACGATACGCGGTGACAGGACCAGCGAGCCCAATGAGACCTTCACCCTCGACCTGAGCAACGCCGCCAACGCCACCATCGCCGACGCCCAGCGCATCGGCACTATCACCAACGACGACGGCTCTGCCAAGGTGGTGGCCGACAACCTGATCGGGGACGGCAAGATCGGCGTCGCGAACTATCCCAATCCTTTCACCCCCACGACGCAGATCGTCTACACCATGACCGGTGCGGCACCGGTGCGGTTGTAGATCTACAACATGCAGGGGCAGCGCATCCGGGTGCTGGTGGAGGAACTCCAGGTGGAAGGCAGGTACGAGGTGCAGTGGGACGGCCGCGACGGGCAGGATGTCGATGGTCAAATAGCTCAGAAGATCCAAGGCACGGCCAGCCAGCACCAGCCGGCCGCCAACAGGGCGGCGACCAGGTCGAGCAGGGCGCCGGTGCGAGCCATCTGCGGAATGGTGACGTAGCCGCTGCCAAAGACGATGGCGTTGGGCGGGGTGCCCACCGGCAGGGCGAAGTCGCACGAGGCGGCGATGGCCGAGGTGAAAAGAGCGGTGTTGAGGTAAGCCGGGGCGACGGCGTCGCGGGCGATGTTGAAGACCACGGCGATGGTGGCCACGTTTGAGGCCACCGCCGACAACCCCACCGTGGCCGCACTGATCAGCAGCACCTGGGCAAAGGGGTTGAGGCCGCGTACTCCCTCCAATTGCCCCCCCATCCAGTCGGAAAGGCCGCTATGCTGGATGCCCCCAGCCATGGCGAAACTCCCACCCAGCAGCAGCAGCGTCTGCCAGGGTACCCGGAGCAGGCCGGCCTTTCCCAGTGCCTGTCCCCCCTCCACCCGCCACAGGAGCAGCACCAGGGCCGCCGCCATGGCGATCAGGGCCTCGACGTGGGAGGTGGCCAGCTCAGGGAAAGAATGCTTGAGCAGATCGGTCAGCGACTTGCCCATAACCCACAGCAGAGCGGTGCTGACGAAGACCCCCAGCACCACCTTCTCCCCCGGCCGCATCCTCCCCAGCTGGGCCAGTTCCGCCTCAAGGGCGTCGCGTCCCAGATCTTCGCACGGGGCGTCGACCCGGCCGATGCTCCATAACGCCCACCAGACCAGGGGCAGGAAGCAGAGCATGAAGGGAAAACCGATCAGCATGAACTTAAGGAAGGAGATCTCGATGCCGATCCGCTCCATCAGGCCGCAGAACTGGGCGTTGGTGGCTGTGCCGATCTTGGTGCCGATGCCGCCCACGTTGGCGGCGTAGGCAATACCCAGCATCACCGCCATGCCGTAGCGGTGCAGGCGCCGGCCGCCCAGGCGGCTCTCCAACTGGGCGATCACCGCCAGCCCGATGGAGACCATCATGGTGGCGGTGGCCGAATTGGAGATCCACAGGGAGATGAAGGCAGTGGAGGCCAGCAACCCGGCCAGGAGCCGGCGCGGGTCGGTGCCGATCAGGCGCATGATGTTGAGAGCGATGCGCCGGTGCAGGCCGTGCTGTTGCATGGCCGCAGCCACCCCCATGCCCCCGGCGAAGAGGAAGATGTAGGGGTCGAAGTAGGAAGAGAGGGTGCGGCCGAAGTTGGCGCCCATCTCCGGGCCAAAGACCCCGGCGAGGGGAAAGAGCAGCAGGGGCAGGCAGGCCGTATAGTGGATGGGCAGGGCCTCGGTGAGCCACCAGAGGGCCATCAGCACCGTGATGGCGGCCGCGGCGGCCGGCTGGCCCCCCCATTTGCCGTGGTGCTGTAGTGGGGTGTCGGCCCACAGCAGCAGTGCAAAGGCGACTAGGCCGGCAAACAGGCCGGCGATCTGCCAGGAGGTGAAGCGCATCGATCAGCGGATTTCTTCCAGACCGCACCTCGGGTCGAATTGGCTGAGGAGCCGCCAAGTGGAATGTACCTCGATGCGGACCTGGCGGTCCAGGCGCAAAGGGAGGCCCAGCCGCAAACGGCCCCCTGGCACGCCCCATTCGGCCAGGCGCTGGAACTCCCCGGAAGCCAGCTTGGCGGGCAGACCGCCGGAGAAATCTCCGGGGTCCAGTTCGATGGCTGGAGGGCGTAGCTGGCGCACCAGGGCGCCGAGGATGGCCGCGTACATGGCCTGCATGGCCGCAGGGCTGCCGGCATCGTCTAGATCGACGAGGGCGTTGGTGCTGGCCAGCCGGTTTTCGCGCGCCCCGGCCACCAGCACGAGGCGCTGGCGGCCTGCGGTCTTGCGGAAGACCGGCAGTTCGTAGACCTCGGCCTTGCCGGCGGCCCGCAGGGGGGCAACTCCCAGTTGTCCCATCTAGGAACGGGCCTGATCCAGGGGCATGTTGGGAAGGAAGCGGGACAGGCCGAGGGTGGCTGGAGCAGGCTCCTGGGCTGGCGGAGCAGCATCAGGAGTGGCGAGGGGCTGGGGATCGAGCTCCAGCTGCCGGACGTATCGGGCGCCTACGCGCGGTCCGGCGGTGTTGTCTGTGGCACTGTCCTGGAGGCGCTGCTCGAGGGTCAGGCTGAGGGACGGATCTCCGGCGCCGTGCCGGTAGCCGCAGTTGATCCCCAGGGACTGGCGGGAGAGGTCGGTATCCGCTTCCTGCTGCTGCTGGCCGAAGAGGTCCAACGCCGGGTCGCCGCCATGGGCGCCGCGGCGCAGCGCCAGGTCGAGGCCGGCGCCCAGTTCCCGATTGCCGCCCGCCCGGTTCTGTTGGCGGTAGGTCAGGGAATGGCGCGCCCTGGTTTCCATCCTCCACAGTTTCAGGGCGCCGTTGGCCGGCAGGATCAGGGCATTAAGGCTGGCCTGCGCACCAGCTAGGCGGCCGTTGTTGTAGTGGACCTGGTAGGATAGCTTACCCTGCCACTGCGGATCGAGAGAAGCGTTGAGCCCAAGTGCCTGGGAGTACAGGGTGCGGTCCACGCTGCCGGGTTTGTCCGCGGTAAAGCGTCCGAAGCCGTCCCAGCGAAAGGTCCAGCCGGCCAGTCTTTGCAGCGGCAAAGGGCCGTTGGCGTTGAGTCCGAGGGTCTGATTGTTCACCCTGAAAGCGGAGAGGCCGTCGGTGGTGCGCTGGAAGCGCGCGTCGGCGCGGACGCGGCTGGCGAAGCGCCAGCCCAAGCGGGCCAACAGGTTCTGCTGGTAGGCGCTGATCGCGGCCCCGGCATCAGCGAACCCCCTTGGGTAGCGCTGAAAGGTCAGGTCATGGGTGAGGGGGGATTTGCCGCGCCCGGCCAGGGACAAGAAATAACCTGGGTCAGCGGCACCTTCCCCGGAGGCGTAGGCCGACTTGGCTTCCAGGTCGACCTGCTGGCCGGCCGGTGCCTGGGCCTGGATGTAGCCCGCCAGACTGTAGGTCTGCAGGGTCCATGAGGTGCCGGGGTCGGCGCCCTGGTAGCTGTGCACCCAGTTGGCGCGCAGAGCGCCTCCGGCCCGGCCGAAGAGGGCGGCGGAGAGGCCGCTCAACATCAAGTCGTTGTACTCGAAGCCGCGGAACGGGGTCTGCTCGGCGCCGTTGAAGACGAGGACGGAGAGGTTGCCATAGGGAGAGGCAGGCCGGAACTCCGCGCTTACCCCGTTGAGCGAGCGCTGGACCGTGCGCGGGGTGAATAAGACGAAGCAGTCCCCCAAGGTGGCGCACAGCGGCGCAAAGGCATCTCCTTTCTCCCACTGGATAGCGAGGCGCTTTGGGATGAAGCCGGTCGGGCCGCCGGCCAGGTCCGAGCGGTTGAAGCGGCCGGCTAGCTGGCCTTCGAGGCGGGAAAAACCGCTCTGCGGGCGGCGGAAGGCGAGGTCGAACTGTTCCTGGTGCTGGCCGCCCGCATAGGGGAAGGGGGAGTTGGCGCGCAACCCGCAGTGGGCGAGGTGGTCGTACTGCGCCCAGAGCTCTCCTGAGAGGTGAAGCCCGGCCCAGCGCCGCAGCGGCTGGTCAGTGGCCGCGGCGGCACTCAGGGTCAGTGCGCGTGCGGCCATGAGTGAGCGCCAGGTCATTCGGCCACCTCGATCACTTCGCGGACCAGGTCGTTGGACCCGGGCACATTGTCGACGCCCAGGTGGGGATCGTTGAACTGCAGGCGGGTGTTCACCGTGGCAGTGACGATGGACACCCGCCTGCCTTTCCCCGCCCTGGGCGGTCAGGTACTGGCCATGGGTGTCGATATTGTGCACAGACTCCACGTTCAGGTGGGCGTCCTTGGGGATTTAGGCAACGGCGGCATCGGCCAGTTTCTGGGCTTCGCTGAAGCGGTCGTCCAGCAGTCCGGAAAGGTCGTCCTTTTCACATCCTTCAGCCAGCGCCGCGACGGCCTTGCCACTACCTCGCCGCCGGCAGGTTCGATGCGCTCGGCGCCCTCTGGCAGCTCGGCAGGCCGGGCGATGGGGTCAAAAGGTGCGCATCTGCTAGGCCTCGGCAAGGCCCAGGAAGAGCGTCAAGACAGCAGGTGATCAGCGTCAACGATAATTCCCGCACGCATTGCATCATGGAGTTTGCTACTATGCGGGGGTCGTTGCCTCATGTATTTTGCTACCTCTTTGTCCCTCGGGGAGTGAAAAATGGGGAAACGAATCAGCATGACCACCAGGCGAGAGGTCGTGGCCGAAGTCGGAAGGCGGTATCGGGCCGCCGCGCATAGCCGCGAGAAACCGTTGATCCTGGACGAGTTTGTTGCGTTGACCACTTACCATTGGAAACATGCCTTGAGGCTGTTGAATCATGAGGAGGCGCCCTCCAGCCCGTCGCGGCATTTCGGGCCCCGGATCTACGACGCTGCCGT
>Ga0194121_10005739_pt1 | contig 17006 bp, 11 predicted proteins | sample TA2MahCa50mmetaG_FD_148609 | JGI IMG/M metagenome (GOLD analysis project Ga0194121, IMG submission 148609) | Freshwater microbial communities from Lake Tanganyika, Tanzania - TA2015020 Mahale Deep Cast 50m | ecosystem: Environmental > Aquatic > Freshwater > Lake | place: Tanzania: Lake...
CTGCGCAAGGCCGCCGGGAAGGACGCGCCGGAACACTTCGCGCGCCTGCAGGCGCTGCGCTGCTCGGACGCCGATCGCGAGTCCCTCATCGCGGATTACGCGCGCGCCCTGGGCCGCGGCTGGAGCCGTCGCTTCGATCCCAGGCAGGTGCTCGACTACGTCGACGGCAAGCCGCGCGCGGCCGCACTGATGCGCGCGTTCGCCGACCTGACCGAGCTCAGCGGCAGCGTCGAGCGCGGCTTCGCGGATATGAAGCTGGTGGACGCCGGTGCCGCGAAAGCGCCGCTCGACGAGGCCATAAAGCACGTCACGACGCTGCGCAAGCGCGATCCTGGCCGGGGTGATTCCTACGCGACGCCGGTCGACCTGACGACAGCCGTTTCGGTTTCGCTGGCCGGCGTTGATGCCGCGCAGCGCGACGAGCGCCTGAAAACCCTGGACGCGCTCTGGAGCGGGCGCGGGCTCGACATCGCGGCGCGGCACGTGGAGCGGCTCGGCAAGATCAGCGGGCCCGACGCGCCGGCCATGCGCGCGGCTTACCTGAAGCTGTTTGAGGTGCGCGGTCGGAACTGCGACGAAGTGTTTCTGGGAATTCTCGACAAGGTGGAAGCGCAGCCTGACCCGCTCAAGGCGCTGGAGGATTTCGCCAGCATCCTGCAGGCCACCAGCAACCCGGCGCAGGCTGACGCGGACTCCGACCTTGCCCTGGAGCGCGCGCCGCGCGCCCACGTTACCGAATTGATCGCGCGCATCCGCAAGGCGGACCCGGCCCGCGGAAACTCGAGCGGATTTGCTCCGCTGGAGCCGCTCGTCGACGACCTGCTGGCCGCGCCACTCGGCGAGAGGGGCCCGCGGCTCGACCTGCTGATCGCCCTGCAGAGCGGGAAGCGAAATGCCGCGGCGGTAAGCCCCTTTGACAGGTGCCTGCGCGGCCTGACCTGTGCTCCCCAAGAGCGCGCCGAGATCCGCGCCGCAACCGCGAAATTCTTGAAGGAGCACTCGGCGCGCACGGACGGAAAATTCCTCGAAGCGCTGCAGCGGGTAAGCGACATGGCTGATTGGCGCCGCTTCGAGCGCGTGCTGTCCGCGGTGGCCGGCCGCGTGGAGCAGGGCGCCAACGATTTCGCGATGGTGGGTGACGCCGCCGCAAAGCACAGAGTCGGGATCGATGAGGTCATCGACCACGTTTCCGCGCTGCGCAAGACCGACCCGGCCCAGGGCGACGCCTGCGAGCAATTCGTGGACGTCGCGCCGGCCGTCAATTACGTGCTGGCCCAGCCGGATCGCCGGGATGCCCTGGCGCGGCTCCAGGCGATGCAGAGCACCAGACGCGGGCTGGTTGCTGCGCTGGCCATGCAGAATGCGCTCGCGGACACGCGCATGCAGGCCGTGGAAGCCGACGTGCTGGTATTGATGAACAAGCACCGGCGCGACCAGCTCATCATCGAGGCGCTGCAAGAGTGTGCGAAGCAGCCGGACCCGGAAGCTCACTTCCAGCATTTTCTCACGCTGGTGGGGAGCACGACGAAGGTCGACCAGGCGCTCGGCGATATCCGCATGTGCCACGAAGTCTCGACTTCGAAGGGCCGCCCGGTCGCCGAGGTGGTGGCGCTGGTGGACAGGCTGCGCAAGGCGGATCCGGCCGTCGGCAGCGACCGCGGTTTCGCGGCGCTGCAGCCGGTTGTCGAGGACTTGCTCGGCGCACCGGCCGGCGCCACGGACGAGCTGATCGGGCTGCAGCAGTCCCGTCGCAACGCGGCACAGGTGCTGGAGGCCACCCAGCGTCTCCGCGGCAAGCCCGCGGAGGTGCGCGCGGCATGGACGGAAGTCCTCAAGAAGTATCCCTCGCGAAACGACGCCACTCTGACGCCGGTGTTGCAGGCTGCGCTTGCGGCGGCCGATCCGCTGGCGGCGATCAAGGGACTGGAGACGCTCACCGCGGCCAGCAGAAGCCTGACGCAGGCCGCGGAAGACCTCAAGACCCTCCTGGCTTGCCCCCTGGCGCTTGAAGAAGGCGTGGCCGCAACGGTGGCCCTCCGCAAGACTGAGCCGGCCTACCGGGACAATAGCGAGAAATTCCAGCCGCTGGCTCCGGTGCTGGCCTGGGTGGAGCAGGGGAGCACCCGCGTGGAACGCGCCTTGCGCGGCGAGCGCCTGGCCGCGCTGGTGGCCGCGCGCCGCACTCCGGACGAGGCGGTGGTGCACGAGACGCGTCTGGCGACCGTCAAGGACGACGCGCTGGCCGACGCCTACCGCAAAGGTGTCGTGGGCTGGAGAAGGGGGGAGAGTGACAAAATCCATCTGAAGGCGCTGGATCTTTGCGATGGCGCGACCGACGGGCGGGACGCGCTCCCGGCGTATGGGTTCTGGGGCGACAGCAACCCGACGCGCGGCCTCGCTGATCTGAGCGCGGTGCTGAGCAGGGCCGCGGGACCAGCCGGGTCAAGGGTTGCCGATACCGCGGCGCTCCTCAAATCCATTCGTGCGTTCGAGCGCAACGCGGAAGACGTCTCCGCCGCGCTGGACGTGTTGCTGGCCGGCAAGACCGCGGACGAGCGCGCGCTCCGCCTGTCGTTGATGCAGCGCTTCGCGGAGACCGAGGGAAGTGCGGTGAAGGCCGGCACCCACGTGGCATATCTGCTGGCCCATCCGGGAGACGACTTCGCGGAGTCGACCCGCCGCATGGGAGTCGTCATCGCCCAGGTTTCCAAAGGCGTGGACGCCGAGCACGCGCTCTACGAGCGGCTGCAGACCGCGGCGAAGAGCGAGCCGCGGCGCTGGTGGCAGCGGTTGCTGCACCTGCGCCACTGCCACGAGCGGACCTTCCTCGACGTCTGCGAGCTCACCCACGACGCCGGCACCGTGGAAAAGATCATGGGGACGCTGGAGAAAAATCGTCGCGGGGACGAGGAAATCTCGAAGGCGCTCAGCCGCTTCCAAGAATTGCTGGCGGTGGACAAAGAAGCGACCTCCGTTGAGGCCGCGCGCGATGCCTGCGATCGGGCCGGCACGCCGCTCAAGTTCGGCTCGTGGAGCCTGAAGGAACGCTGGGATCGGCTGCATGCGCTGGGCAAGGAGCTGCGCTGGCTGGACGCCGTTGGAGTCGTCTGGAAGTGCATGACCGACGCCTCTAGCGAGCAGGAGTTCAACGCGCGGCGGGCCGCCTGGGATACCCTGGTGCGCGAGGTGCGCTACAACGATGGGCCCTCCGGGTTTATGAAGTGATCGCGGAGACGCTGCAGCCGGGCGATCGCATCGACGACAGCATGGCGGAGATGAGCACGCTGCTCAAGCGCCAGAATGCGGACGTGGCGGCGGAGAACTTTCTCATCTTGCGCACCATGAAGAGCTTTTCAGCGGACCAGCGGAACGCCGTGGAAGCCGTGCTCGTCCACGCGTGTTCCGCCGAAGAGCTGCGCGGCCTGTACGAGGCGATCCGCCAGCCGGTGGCCGGCGAGGCGATGACCCAGCGCGCGCAATTGTTTTCCACGTTGTTTGAGGGGACCGACAAGGTCTCCACGGTGCGGCAGGATTACGCGAAGCTGGCCGAGATGCTGTCCGGCGAGGATTTCACGACCCTGGCGCTGCCCTGCGCCGGCCTGACCACGCTGCTTCGCAAGCAGGGCCGTCGCAACGCCCTGCAGGCGGTCGGCGATATGCTCGACTGGGGACGCGCGCTGCAAAAGGAGACGGCCGCGGCGCATCCGCGGACGCCGACCCAGACCCGGCCGCTGACCGAGATCCTCATGTCGGTGGCTCACTACATGTTCCTGGGCGCCGATCCTGACCGCGCGAAGGACAGCGCCCGCCTGGAGGAGGAGCGCCGCCGCAAGGAAGCGGCCGGCGTATCCGGCGCCCGCATCGAGCGCAACGAGGAAGAAGTCATCGTGGGCAGGCTGAAGATCCCGGTCCGCAAGTAGATTACTTCACCTGCTTTTGCAGCGCGGACTCCATCTCGGGATCCATGGGATGACCGGTCCAGGCGATTTTCCCGTTTTTCCCCACGATCACCGCAAAGGGAATTCCGGTCACGTCGTAGGCTTCGCTGGATTTGCTCGCCATGCCGATGGGGTATTTCATGCCCATCTCCCTGGCGAAAGGCTGCACGGTCGCGGGGTCTTCGTCGGTCAAGGAGACGAACGCGACGCCCTTCTTGCCGTACCTGGCGAACATCTCGTTGAGATGCGGAATGGACGCCCGGCACGGCCGGCACCAGGTGGCCCAGAATTCCACGACGACAACTTTTCCCTTGAGCGCCTTCAGCGACATCGGTTTGCTGTTCAGCCATTCGGATGCGGCGATTTCCGGCGCCGACTTTCCCACCAGGTTCTGGTCCGCCACGGCGGGCGGCCCCAGCGTCAACAGCATGGCCGCCAGTCCCAGTATCGCGAGCAAGCTTCGCATTTCTACGTGTCCCGTTCCGCGCGGGTCAATCCCGCGACACCTGTTTTCAACGCCCCGCGGCGGAAAAAAGTTCCGTCGCGCATGATTTAATCCTCCTGGTCACATTGCCACAATCTTCCAGCCCGGCCACGCGGCGCCGCACATCAAGAGGATGAGCGACAGCGCGAGCGTCAACCGGCGGTGCGCCAACGACGAGATGAACCCGCGCAGGGCGTTTCCGCCGTCGAGCTGGCCTCCGGGCCCTGCACAGGGTCGGAATCTCGCTCAAGGACGGCGTCACGTCGCAATTCTCGTCGAGCCCGAAGGGGAGGACCTTCCGCGCCGCGCGCCAAACTCTCCGGCGGCTCCGGCAATACCCGGCAATACCCGCCACAGAGGGCGCGACCCACTCGCAGAGCCCTCTTTCCGAGGAGGATCAGCCATGAAGTCCTGGCGCGTTCGGGCGGCCCTGGCCGCAATCGCTGTCGTATTCTCCTTCTGCGCGGCTTTCGCCCCGATGATGGCGCGCGCCGCCGAAAATCCCCAGCCCATTGCCAGCGTGGTCGCCATCGACGGATCGCTTTCCGTCCTGCGGGCGCCTGGCGACAAGTGGTTCGCAGGGTTCGTGCAGATGCCCGACTACGTCCACGACCACCTCAAGACCGACGACAAGTCGCTGGCCGCCCTGGAGTTCAAGGTGGGCGGCAAGATCGGCATCAACAAGGGCACCGAGATCGAGCTGGTCGGGCCGCGCGAGGCCGCTGACGTCACGAAGCGCGGCACCTTTGAGAAGCTGGTCCTCAAGAGCGGGACCGTCTGGGCAAAGTTCGCCAGGCAGCACGAGCAGTTCAAGATCCAGACCGAGAGCACGGTCATCGGCATCCGCGGCACTGAATTCCTGGTGGAGACGGGCGCGAACAAAGAGACCACCATCTCCGTGCTGGAGGGAGAGGTCGAGTACACCGGCGCGCAGGGTGCGGCCGGCGGTCCGGGGACCGGCGCCGTGGCCGGGCCGGGCGCGAAGATCACCATCGAGTACCAGAAGGTCCCGGTGGTGAAGCAGTACGACCCCAACGCGCTCCGCAAGGAGTCCGAGGAGCGCTACCCCGCGCTCAACCACTGGTTCGTGCGCGGGGTGCTCAGCCACGCGGCGTCCTACGTGCCGTATGGCGGGCTGGCGGTGGACATCATCACCGACCCCAACCACGCGGCCCAGGCCATCGCCAGCGCGGCGGCGAGCCACGTGCCGGGCGGCGGGCTCATTGTCGGCGTGCTGGGCAGCGCGGCCAGCAGCAAGCCGAAGGAGCCGGACTTCCCTAACGGGCTTGTCCCGGATCAGGGGGAGGCCAATCCCAACAACCTCACGTTCAACTGGAAGCCGTTCAAGGACGCCAGCGAGTACCTGTTGCTCCTGAGCAAGGACGAGAAGATGGACAGCCTCGACTGGAGCGCCCGCGTCAAGACCAACGACGCGGTGTATCCGAAGGACGGGATGCCGCTGGTCGCCGGGCAGAAGTACTACTGGCGCCTCATCGCGCTCAACAACGAGGGCAAGCCGAAAGGCAAGGCCAGCCAGACCTGGTTTGCGGTGCCCGCGGACTACAAGCCGGAAGGCCAGTAGCTCCATGACTGTTCCGACGAAGCGCTTCAAGGACCCGATGCGGTTCGTGCTGCCAGTCCTGGTGGCGCTGGTGATCGGATTTTCGCTCTTGCTGGCCCGGTCGTCGCTCATTGCGCGCTTCGAGCTGCCGGCCTTCGACTTCTTGCTGGCCGCCACCGAGCCGCAGACGAAGGTGGCCGACAATCTGCGCATTCTCGCGCTTGACGACACCACCATCAAGACCATGGAAGACGTCGCGGGGATGAAGTATCCCTATCCCCGCTCGACGTACGCGCACGTTCTGGAAAACCTCAAGAAACACGGCGCGAAGGCCGCCGTGTTCGACATCATGTTTTTTGAGGGGCGCGACGCGCTCGACGATCTGGAATTCGCCGGGGCGCTGCGGTCGTTTAAGAACACGGCTCTGGCATTTCAGGCCGGCGCGGAAAATGAGTTCCAAAAAGAGCCCGCCATGTTTCCCATCGATGCGTTCCGGCGGGCCAGCGCCGCGGTGGGTTTCGTGGACGTCCGCAAGGACATGGACCACGGGATTCGGCGCGTGAACCTGGCCCGCAAGGTGGACGGGGAGTGGCATCCCTCGCTGGATCTGGCCGCCTTCGCGCTTGCCCACGGTGTCGCCGTCAAGGACATCGCCTACGGAGAAAACCAGATCAAGGTCGGCGACAAGGTCATTCGGACCGGGGACGACTACGAGTACCTGATTCCCTACTACAGCGGAGGGCACGCCTCGTCGACCATCGTCGGCATGCTGCTGGATCCGATGCCGCTGGTGCGCGCGGTGCCCGGCGTGCAGTCGAAGGACCCATCGCTGCGGCCGCTGCGGCCGGAGGAAGTCAAAGACGGTGTGTTTCTCATCGCGCCCACGGCCAGCGGCCTGAAGGACATGCACTCCACGCCGGCCGGCGAGATGTCCGGCGGCATGATTCACGTGAACGTGCTCAACGGGCTGCTCACCGGCGCGTCCATCGAGGAGATGTCGCCGGGCTTTTATTACCTGACGATTATTTTGCTGCCGCTGCTGGTGGCGGTGCCCTTGTCGCGCATGCGCGCGCTGCCCGGGCTGGTGCTGGCGTTTACCGTGCTGGTCGCGTGGTGGGCGGTGGTGGCTTACGCATTTTCGCGAGGTATCTGGATACGCGGGGTGGCGCCGGCTGTGTCGCTGGTATTGACGACCCTGACGGTACTGGGCTTCCAGTTCCTGCGCACCCATTTTCTGCTCGGAAAATTCGTGGCTCCTGAGGTGGCCGACGCCATTCTCAGGCGCGGCGGCGACCTGAGCGGAATGAGCGAGGAGAAGGAAGTCAGCATTGTTTTCTCCGACATCCGAGGCTACACCACGTTGAGCGAGACCATGGAGCCGGCCGAGATGCAGGCGCTGCTCAACGAGTATCACACGCACACCGTGGCGGGCGCGCGCTCGATTACCTGGGGGACGCGCAGATGGTGCTGTTCGGCGATCCGCTGCACAAGCACGACCACGCGGCGGCGGCGGTGCGGGCGGCGTGCGACGTGCAGGACACCATCGAGGCGCTCAACGCGAGGCGCGAGAAGGAGGGCCGCGCGCCCTTCGACGTGGGCATCGGCGTCTGCACGGGGGTGGTGGCCATGGGCATCGTCGGCGCGGACAAAGGCCACGCCCAGTACACCGCCATCGGCGACGCGGTGAACACGGCGGCCCGCGTCCAGGCGCTCAGTCGGGAATTGGACTCCAAGATCCTGGCCACCGAGTCCACGGTGAAGTCCGCGGGCGATGCCATCGAGGCCGAGCCCATCAAGGCGGTGAGCCTGAAGGGGAAGGCCACCTCCACGATGGTGTTCCGCGTGCTGGGCTACAAGAAGACCGGCCCGAAGTCCGCGGTGACCCGGCTGGTGATGCTGGGTCTCGCGGCGGCCCTGCTGACCTCGGCCGGCTGCGGCAAGAAGGACGTTGCCAGCGCCGACGCGTCGCCCTCACCGACGTCGCGCTCGAAGTATCCCCCGCTGCCGACGGCGCCCGCGCACCCCGCGGCCACGGTGGCGGTGAAGCCCCCACAGGCCGAGGCGCCGCCGCCAAGGAAGCCGCCGAAGGTGCATCCGGTGGTCAGTACGGACGTGTTTATCAAGCATCCGTCGCCGAAGCCGAAACCCGCGGCGGTAAAGCCGAAGCCGAAACCCGCGGCGGTGAAGCCGAAGCCGAAACCCGCGGCGGTGAAGCCGAAGCCGAAACCCGCGGCGGTGAAGCCGAAGCCGGCCGCCAAGGCCAGCCCGAAGCCGCTCGCCGAGGTGGCGCCGGCGGTGAAGCCATCCCCGAACGCGGCCGCCGCGACCGGCGGAAAGCCGCTCCCGGCTCCAGCGGGCTCGCCGCCCCCAAGGCCGAAAACGTCCAGCGGCTTTGCCCGCATGGAGCTGCCCATCTATCCCCAGGCCCGCAAGAAGGCGGACAGCCGCATCCCCAGCCGGAGCGGCTCCGGCGGCCTGATCAAGCACGAGATCATCGTCCTGGTGACCGGCGACGACGTCGAGCGGGTGAAGCGCTATTACCAGGAAAAAATGAAAGCATCCATCGTCATGGACAGCGGCAGCAAAGCCAGCCGGGTGATCACCCTGACCGACGCGCCGGCCAACAGCACGAGCGCGCTCCCGCCCAGCACGGTGGTGATTCAGTCCGACGGAAACGGTTCGCAGATCACCCTGAGCGCGTATTATCCCATGAAATAAAAAAGGGCCTTTTCAGACCCTTTACCCATCCTGCTGGAGCACCTCGTCGATGCTCATGTTCCAGAACAGGTACTTTGCCCAGCCGACCCGGCTGGCGTCGCGCTTGACCAGGATCCACGGAATGAAAGCCGGTTTCTTCGGCTTGCGCAGAAGCGCCATGTTGGCCTCGTCCGGGGTGCGGCTGTTCTTGCGGGTATTGCACACCGAGCAGGCGCACACGCAATTCTCCCACGTGCTGCGGCCCCCGCGGCTGCGCGGGTAGACGTGGTCGATGGTGTCGCCGCTGCGGCCGCAATACTGGCAGGTGTGATCGTCGCGCAGCAGGATGTTCTTCTTGGTCATCGGCACCTCCTTATGAGGCCGCACGATGTAATAGAGCATTCGCACGATCGAGGGCATGCGCATGCGGAAGCGCGCGGAGCCGATCTCGCGATCGACGGTTTCCACCACCTCAGCCTTGCCCTTGTAGATCAGCTTGACCGCCCGCTCCAGCGTGGCCACGTTCAGGAACTCGTAGCTGGCATTCAGCACGAGCACGTAGGAAGCGCTCAAAAGACAACCATCCTTTTTTGCACGATTGGCGGCCCTTCACGCACAGGGCCGCGGTGTCATCCCTTCCGGCGTCGTTTCTGTCCGCGTCGTTTCTGTCCGAGTAGTTAGGATTAAAGTACCACAAGGGCCCGGGGCCCGTCAATTCGCCGACCGGCCGTTTTGAGCGACTTGCCGGGCGTACGTTCCCCTTGTCGGGTCCGGCAATTGGCCCGACTGGCACGAGGTCGGGACCCTCCCGAGGCGATCCTCAGCCCTCGGCGCCGCTCCGGAACTTTCACCCCACGGACAGGCCCGAACGCTCGCCGGTCTTGACATCCGCACCCATCCATGCCACCATGGGCGAACCTTGATCACCCATGTTGATGCCGGGCGGCCCGCAATCGTCCCAGGGGGGACGGTCCGCCCAGGCCTCGTCCGGCGGTTTGGATGTCTTCCGTAGCCCCGGGCGCGCTGGTGGAGTACTTCCAGGAAAAGAAGATCCTCTGCGGCCTGTGCCTGAAGGCGGACAAGAAGAGCCTCCACGTCCTCTCCGAGGAGAATCGCGAGGCCGCCGTCCCGCCCCAGCGCGTGGTGCTGGCCACCCCCAGCTTCATGAACCCCGCGGCCCTCCGCGAGGACGTGGTCGCGCGCCTGCGCAAGGAAAGCGCGCACCGGGAGGGGGTGAAGGCGGGGATCACCCTGGCCGACCTTTGGGAGTTGATGGCCGAGGAGCCCGGCCAGTACACCATCCACGAGCTGGCGGCTTTTTACTTCAGCGGAACTCCGGAATCCGACCAGATTTCCGGCCTGCTGCGCGCCCTTCGCGACGACCGCGTGTATTTCGAGCGCAAGAGCGACCTTTACGTGCCCCACGATCGGGAGCGGATGGAGCAGCTCGCCGAGAGCATCCGCGCCGAGGAGCGTAAGGAGCGCGAGCGCGAGGAGATGGTGCGCTGGCTGAAAAGCACCTGGCTGCGCGTCACCGCGCCCAATGGCGGGCCGGAGTGCCTGTCCCGCTACCTGGACTGGATCAAGGACGTGGCGGTTTTCGCCAACGAATCCAGCCGCTTCAAGGAAGTCCAGGCCTTGCTGGGGCGCGCCGGGATCGCGCAGAACGATGGCGCGTTCCAGGTGCTGGTGCGCTCCGGCGCCTGGTCAGCGGACGAAAATCTGCTGTTGCACAAAAATCGGGTTCCCCGCGAATTTCCCGCCGATGTCAACGCCGAGGCCGGGGCGATTGTCGCGCAATTTCGCTTGCACGGACTTCCCGAGGATGCGTCCCGCACCGATTTGACCCATCTGCACGCGGTCACCATCGACGACGAGCACACCGTGGAAACCGACGACGCGCTGAGCATCGAGCGCATCGATGAGGGATGGCGGGTCGGCGTGCACATCGCCGATCCGGCGGCGTTCATGCAGCCAGGCAGCGCGCTGGATCGCGAGGCGCTGCACCGGGCGACTTCCATTTATTTTCCTGACTTGAAAATCCCCATGCTGCCCCCGGTGCTGGGGACTGAGGTCTGCTCGCTCACCGCCGGCAGCGATCGATTCGCCATCTCATTGCTGGCCGACCTGGACGAGGCCGGCAATCTGCTGCGCTCGGAAATTGTGGAGTCGCGGATCCGGGTGCGTGAGCGCCTGACCTACGACGACGTGGACGCATTTCTCGAGGAGGGCCGCGAGGATCTTACGGCCATTTTCAAGCTCGGCGAGGCGCGCCGCCAGCGCCGCCGGCAGAGCGGCGCGGTGTTCGTGCCGTTCCCCAGCGTCGAGGTGTACGTGGAAATTGATGAGGAGGGCAGCCACATCGACGTGCGCCGCGAGGAGCACGACATTCGCAGCCACATCGTGGTGTCGGAGTTCATGATCCTGGCCAACGAAATCGTGGCCAGCTTCTGCCGCGACCGGGAAATTCCCGCGGTGTACCGCGGGCAGGCCGAGCCCACCGAGCCCATCGAGATTGGCGAGGTGTTCACGGCGCTGCACGGGTTTAAAATCCGCCGCCTGCTCCGCAAAGGCGTTACCAGCCTGGATCCCATCCGCCACTCCGGGCTGGGCCTGGACGCCTACCTGCAGTTCACCTCACCCATCCGCCGCTACGTGGATCTCGCCATGCACCGCCAGGTGAAGCACTACCTGCGCCACGGCGCGCCGCTCTATGCGCGCGAGGACATGGAGAAAATCTCGACGCACATCGCCGGCCCGGTCGAGCAGGCTGAGTTGATGGAGCGCCAGCGCAAGGCCTACTGGATTTTCAAGCATCTGGAGGAAAGCCTCTGGGCCGAGCGCGCGGCCACCGTCCTGCAGACGTTCTCGGACCGCTACCACGTGCAGCTTTACGACACCCTGGTGGAAACCGAGTGCCCGTCCGTCTCTGGAGCCGGCGTTTCACCGGGCGACCGCATCCAGGTAAAAATCGAGCTGGTCTGGCCCCGAGAGGGCGTCCTGCGGGTCAGCGCGGTGCCCCCGGCTCGGCAGTAGGTGACCCGCCCGGTTCCACCTTCGGCGTGCAGATCTTCACGATCTGGTGCCGCTCGATTTCAAACCCCAGCCCCTTGCACGCCGTGCCCAGCGTGCGCTCGTTGGCCCTGGTGACCTCTCCCACCAGGTAGCGAAGCCCGAGCGACGCGGTCACCTCGGCGGCCGCCTTGATCAATTTGTCCACCACGCGGCGGCCCCAGTAGTCGCGCCGCACCGCGAGGTCGTGGATCATCACCTGGGGCTCGCCGGTGGACGATTCCTCGTTCTTCAAATCGAGCATGATGTAGCCCACCAGCTGCCCCTTGTCGACGTCCTCGGCCACCAGCACCTTGAAGGTGGGATCGAGCCGCACCACCATCTCCAGCTCGGCGAGGCTTTTTCGGGTGCGGGCCCGCACGTAGTCCGGGCTCACCTCGCGGGTGTGGGGAATTCCGTAGGTCACCGACTCAACGGCAAGATCCCGCACAAATCGCGCGTCCTTGACCCTTGCGTCGCGAATTTCGATTTTCATTTGCGCTTGACCATCGATTCCAGGGACGCCGTGCCGAGCACGTCCTTCGTTATCAGCCGGCGGCGCTCCGCGTCTGCCATCAGGCGCTTGCCTCCGGCGTCGTAGACTTCCGCCAGCATGCGGTGCGCATCCAGCACCGACAGCCGCCGGTCGTCGAGCGATATTGCCTTGCGCAGGTGGCGTGCCGCCTCGTCGAGCAAGCCTTCGTGGCCCAACGCGTCCCCCAGGTGCTGCTGGTACAGCGCGTTGTGCGGCTCCATCTGGGCGGCCTTGCGCAAGTGGGTGAGCGCCTCGCCGGAGCGCCCCTCCCGATACAGCGCCCGCCCCAGCACGACGCGCAGATAGGCTTGCTCGGAGGCGCGGAAGGTCGGCTCGTCCACCAGTCCCTGCCAGAGGGCGATGGCGCTCGGATAATCGCCGGCCCGCATGTGCGAAAGCCCTTCGATGTAGCGCGCCAGGGGGGCGTCGAGCGAATCCTCGTCGCACGCCCTGCGCAGCCACTCGAGCGTCGCGGCGTGATTTTTCCGCCGAAAGTGCACGAAGGCCACGTCGAGCGCCCGCGGGCGATAATGGGCGTCCAGCGCCGCGGCCTCGCCGGCGTGGCGCGTCGCCTCGTCAAATCTCCCCTCGTCGAGCAGCGCCCGGGAGATCTTGAAGTGCAGCGAGGGGAGAAAATAACCGGCCCCCATTGCCGCGAAATACTCGGCAAGCGCCTCGCTCGACGCGCCGCGCGCTCGCAGCCGGTCCGCCGCGATGATGCGCCGCGCCGCGCGCAGCGAGTCCTCAGTCGCTTCGCCACGGGTCAGGGCGACCACCAGATCGCCGACGTAGCGGTGTTCCAGCGGAAGATACCCCCCGTTGACGGAATACGACACCGTGATCGATTCTGGGACGAGCGCTTTTCGCTGAAGGATTTCCAGGATTCGGTCCGGGGCCTCGAAAATCGTGTCGTCCGCATCCAGGAAATAATCCACGTCGATATCCAGGAGCACCGGCCCGCCCAGCGTGGGAAGCCGATCCACCGTGCACAGGGTAAAAGGCCTCCCCAGCAGGCGGCCCTCCACGCGGCCGTCCACCGTGCGCAGGCTGGCATAATCGTCGAGGGTGACGTCGTACCATTTTTGCAATTCGTCGCGGGTCCAGGCCAGCAAGTCGCGGCCCTGCGGCAGCCAGGGAGGGACCACCCAGTACAGGGTGCGCACGGTGTCGTCGAGGACCGCCGGATACAGGTAGTTCCCGGCGTGGAATCCACCCCAGGGGAGGCGGGGATTGGAGCGAAAGCGATGCAGGTCGTCCGCGGTCTTGCAGGCCAGGATGCCCTCGACCGTCTCGCGGGGAAATCCCTCGTCGGACAGGTCCAGGTGCGCGTCCAGGTGGACGCAGACAGCCTCCTGAAATGCCAGTCCCTTCCAGGCGGGATAGGCGTCGCAGTGATCCTCCATGACAAACACCGGCGCGCTCACCTTGAACAGGTTCGCGGAGGGGGGGGTGGGCCCCTCTGGAAACCTCATCGGACGTGAACGGCTTTGAGGCGGTCAGCGAGCCGCGATTGGCTGGCTCGAGTCGTCCGCCGGAGCTCCTGAATCCGCAGGGGCTCCCACCCCGCGCCTGGAAGACCCCCGCATGATCTACCTGGGCTTCCTGCTGCACCTCTACCAGCCGCCTCAACAGGTTTCCGAGGTGATGCGGACCATCTGCAACGAGTCGTACCGTCCCCTCATGCGGCTCATCAACATGCGGTCGGACGCCCGCTTCACCATGAACATCAACTGGAGCCTCACCGAGCGCTGGCTGAGGGACGGGTACAGCGACCTGGTGGACGCCGTGCGGGTCGCGCTGGAGAGCGACCGCATCGAGATCACCTCGAGCGCCGCCTACCATGCGATCGTGCCGCTGATTCCGCGCAGCGAGCGGGCCCGCCAGGTGCTCCTCAACGACGATCGCAGCCGCGGCGTGTACGGGAAGTCCTACCACCCGGTCGGCTTTTTTCCGCCGGAGATGGCGTTCGGGCCGGAGGTCGTGGATACTCTGAAGCCGCTCGGCTACAAGTGGACGATTACCGACGACGCCCCGTTTTCCGCGCTGCACGGAAGCGTGCCCGGCACCTGGATTCCCGCCGTCGAGGGATTTCCGGTGGTGCTGCGCAGCGGGATGTGGAGCAACCGCGTCAGCATGGAGCGCAATGAGCGCGGAGAAATGCGGGGCGGCGCGGAGATGGCGCACTGGCTGATCGACGGCATGTCCGACTGGTTCGGCGAGGAGGACGGTTATTGCGTCATCGCCATGGACGGCGAGACGTTTGGCCACCACCACAAGGGTTACATCGAGAAATTCCTGGTGCCTTTTCTGGACACGCTGTCCTCGAGGTCGGACGAGATCAGGCTGGTACACGTGAAGGAGATCGTGGAGAAGTTTCCGCACAAGGCAGCCGGCGTGCCGCCCGGCTCCTGGTCGACCAGCCGCGAGGAATTCTTGCGGGGCGATTTCTATCCCCTGTGGAAGGGGCACCGAAACGAGGCGCACGACCTGCTCTGGGAGTTGACCACGCTCGCTCACAGCGGCGTCGATCGCCTCCACCAGATGCTCGACCAGGGACTCAACTCGTGCACGTTCTGGTGGGTGGGCCGCAATCCCGGTGAATTCAACCCGATGACCCTGGGCGGAATCAAGATGCTCATGCAATTGATCCGCCTGGGAAATCCGGAGGCCGTCGAAAAAGCAGAAGCCATTCATTCGCAGTTGGTGGGAATTCTCGGGCCACCGCCACCCCTTCCATCCGGCGGGAATGGCCCGCCGGGCTCGCCGCCGCGGCCCCGGGAGAGCCCGGGTGCGAAAGTGCCGGCCCGCAAGAAGGGCGTCTGATGTTCTGCGAAGGGTGCGGCCATCGGGTGCTCCCCCTGGCGCAGCGTTGTCCGACTTGCGGGGCGGCCCATAAAGAGGACGGCCACCGGTACCTCGGAGCGTTTGGCCGATAGTCAAAGGAGTCCCTTGCAGCCGATTTATCTGGACCACAATTCCACCACGCCGCTGGCGCCGGAAGTGCTCGACGCCATGCTTCCCTACCTTCGTGACCATCATGGAAATCCGTCCACCGGCCACGCCTTCGGGAAAATCACCCGGCAGGCCATCGACCGCGCTCGCCAGCAAGTGGCCCAGGCACTGGGCTGCGAAGCGGAAGAGATCGTCTTCACCGGCGGGGCAAGCGAGGCGAACAATCTCGCGGTGAAGGGGCTCGCCTGGGCGCGGCGCGATCGTCGCCACCTGGTGATTTCCACGGTCGAGCACCCCTCGATCCGCAACGCCGCGCGATGGCTCGCCGAGGAGGGCTGGTCGCTCAGCATGGTGGGCGTCGACGCGCACGGGCGGGTTTCCGTGGAGGATATCGAGGAGGCGCTCCGCGAGGACACGCTGCTCACCTGCTTGATGGCGGCGCAAAATGAGGTGGGGAGCATCATGCCGGTGAACGCCGTGGCCGCGGCGGCGCACGCGCGCGGCGCGGCATTTCACGTGGATGCCTCCCAGGCGGTGGGAAAAATTCCGGTGCGGGTCAACGACATGGACGCCGACATGTGCGTCGTGGCCGCCCACAAATTCTACGGGCCGAAGGGCGTGGGCGCGCTGTTCGTGCGGACTGGCGTGCACCTCGACTCGGTGGTGCACGGCGTGGCGCACGAGCGCGGCCTGCGGGCCGGCACCGAGAACGTGCCGGGAATTGTCGGCCTGGGTGCCGCCATCGAGCTGGCCACGCGCAATCTGGAGCGAAACGCGGCGTATCTCAAGGCGCTTCACGACCAGTTATGGGAAGGTCTGCGCGCGCGCATTCCCGACGCGGTCTTGAATGGACATCCCGGCGAGCGCCTTCCGAATACGGTGAACATCTGCATACCCGGCGTGGACAGCCTGACACTGCTCGAGCAGATCCCGGCCCTGGCGGCTTCGACCGGCGCGGCCTGCCACTGGGGAGTGACCGAGCCGTCGCACGTGCTCACCGAAATGGGCCTGCCCCGGGAGGTGTCGCTGGGCGCCATCCGTTTCAGCGTGGGCCTGGGAAACACGCCCGAGCAGATCGATCAGGTGGTGGCGCTGGTAGCCGATCGCGTGGACGAACTGACGAACTGCGCAAGGTGCGCGCGTGACTGAGCCCGTCGGCAAAACGCTGCCGGCTCCTTTTTCATTGGATCCCTGGCTGCTTCCCTGGTTTGAGCGCGCGCGGCGCGACCTGCCCTGGCGCGGCACGCGCGATCCGTATCACATCTGGGTTTCCGAGGTCATGCTGCAGCAGACTCGGGTGGATACGGTAATTCCCTATTACCACCGATTTATCGCACGATTTCCGAGCATGGCCGAATTTGCGAAGGCGCCGCTCGACGACGTGCTGAAAATGTGGGAGGGGCTCGGATATTATGCCCGCGCGCGCAATTTCCACCGGGCGGTAAAAACCCTGGTGGCCGAGGGGCGCGGCGTGCCGGACGCCCTGGACGCCATGCTGGCGCTGCCCGGGGTTGGCCGCTACACCGCCGGCGCCGTGTTGAGCATCGCTTTTGACCGCCGCCTGCCGGTGCTGGACGGCAACGTGATCCGCGTCTTGACCCGGCTGACGGCCGAGCCCGCTGACGTGCGTCAGACGGCCACCGTGGAGCGCCTCTGGATGCTTGCTGAACGACTCGTCGGCGAGCACGCCTCGCTGCACAACCAGGCGCTCATGGAACTGGGCGCCACCGTGTGCAAGCCGCACGAGCCGGCGTGCGGCGCCTGTCCTCTGGAAACGTTGTGCGCGGC
>Ga0194121_10005741_pt1 | contig 17004 bp, 14 predicted proteins | sample TA2MahCa50mmetaG_FD_148609 | JGI IMG/M metagenome (GOLD analysis project Ga0194121, IMG submission 148609) | Freshwater microbial communities from Lake Tanganyika, Tanzania - TA2015020 Mahale Deep Cast 50m | ecosystem: Environmental > Aquatic > Freshwater > Lake | place: Tanzania: Lake...
ATGCAGGTGGCGGTCGATGGCTTCCTGATCGGGCACCGGCCCGCGCAGCAGTTGACCCAGGTCAAGGAGCGAGGTGATGAGCGCTGGGAGCACTCCGGGACCGTCAGTCACGGTGGGGCCGCAGCGCGCGTCGGCCACCAGATATCCCCCGAGGCGGGCGCGCGTCTTGATTTCCTCGACGAGGCGGCTCTTGCCGATACCCGCGCGACCGGCCACCAGCACGAGGCGTGAGGAGGCCTCCTCCGATGGGAGCGCCACGGATTCCAGCAATTTCGCGAGTTTTTCGCGATGGCGGTCGCGGCCCACGAAGACGCGGGCGGGATCAACGCGCACTTCCAGGCGCAGGGTAAAGGCCGGGACCGTGATGGCCTCGGCGCTGCCCTGGAAGCTCACCCGCGCGGAATCGATGGTGACGTCGCCGGGCGCCTGGGGCAGCAAGGCGATGTGGACGATGCGGTGGCGGTGCCCTTCGACGTCGATCGGGCCGAGGTGGACTTCATTGGCGCCGCTCTCGGCGAGCCGCAATCCGTCCGGCAGCTTGAAGTTGAGGGTCAGGCCGCGGGCCGGCATGTTGCCCGCGTTCTCGATGCGGATGTCCACCGGCAACGGCTCGCCGAGCGCGGCGTCGCGGGCGCTGCGGGCGGCCACCTGGATCTGCGGGGCGACCGGCTCTTCAACGCTGAACGTGGCCGACGCGTCGGGAGAAACGACCTGCTTTTCGCCGGCCGCGTCCACGAAAGTGATGCTCTCCACGCGCGCGGTGAAGCGGCCCACGCGCACCGGGCGAAGCACGACCACGCCGTGCACGGTGGCCTGCGGGAGGATGCGGTGGAAGGCCACGGCGCCGTCCGCGGACAGGGCGCGGGAGGCGGTCAGGCCTTTGGGAGGCTTGCGGCCCTCCAGCCGGTCCATGGGGGCGGTGCGGCGGCCGCGCGGCGTGACGTGGGGAGGCGACTCGCCTTTCTCGGGAGCCTGCACGAATCCCGACGGCAGGTCCCACTCGATGACGACGTCGCGGATCTCGTCGGCGCCGCGATTCTCCAGGCTGACGAACAAGAGGAGGTCGGCGCCCCCCACCCCCACGGCCCGCGGGTTGACTTTGACCCGCACGTGCAACGGCGATTCGGTCTTACGACGCGGCGATCCGCGTGGCTTCTTCGGCATGCGAGCCTATTCGGGAGGCCCCACGGCTTTCCTGGAGGGGCGCCCGGCGGTGCCCGCCGAAGGTGGGGCTGGAGGCTCGCGTCCTGGAGTGACGCGAGGGCGCGGTTGTGCACATCTGCGTGGCGGCCAGGACCGACTACGCTCCCAGCCTCGCGTCACGTGCATGTCCAGAGTGGGGGGTGGTCCTGACCTCCCGGCGCGGTTCATATGCGACGAAAACTGTGCATATCTGGGTCATATGCACGATTTCGTTGCATATGACCTCGGAAAGGCGTATATATTCCAGACTTTGACAACTCGTGGCTTGACGCTCCCAGCCTCCTCGCCACAGGAAACGGAGCATCGATACTGGAAGTTCTAGACGCACCCGCATGGTCAAAATTCGTGGAGGCTTGCCGCTTTTGAGTGTACCGGAGAAGCCAGACATCTCGGAGGTTTTCGCAGACAATGAACGGGTCGGCCGCGCACTGGCCCGCGGGGTTCGCGACGCGCTCGCAATGCACAAGGCGCTGGGAAATCCCGTTGTCGAATGCCGCGACGGTGAGATAATCTGGGTTCAGCCTGAGGACATTTCCATTTCAGAAGTCGACGAATGACTATCGATGAACTGAGGTTACTCGATGTCCTTCAGGATAGGATCATCAACCTCAAACTACACATCGCGAACGGGAACCCCGCGCTGAAAAAACCTCTTTTATTGCTCCTCATCCTGTCACGGCTTGAACATTCACACTCTCCGACAAATGAATTCCCGTATGCCGCACTTGAAGAGCCACTTGCAAGTCTGATTGAGCGGTTTGGCGGACGCCCGGTGACCCACGGCCCAAAGCCTGAGCAGCCCTATTATCATCTTGACCAAACCCTGTGGGCGGTGCACAACCTGCCTGCCGACCTTCAAGTGTCTCGAGCACGGACGCCCAGTGCGAAGCAATGCAGAACCACCTGGGCGTCGCTGCCAGAGGACTTCTTCCGCCTGCTCGCATCGTCCACGGAAGCTCGGCACCGATTGGCTGACGTAATTCTTGACAACTGGTGGCCAGACACGCTTCACGATGACATTCGAGCCAGATTGGGACTGGAGGCGTCACGTCGGGAACTTTTCGCCGCGAGAGCGACTCGCTCGCGGGACTTTGTCGAAGCCGTACTCACCAATTATGATCACCGCTGTGCGTTATGCGGCTTCAACGCACGCTTTAGAGGAAGTGGCTTTGGAGTGGACGCCGCGCACATTCGCTGGCATGCTCACCGGGGGCCAGACCGCCTCGAAAATGGCGTCGCGCTATGTAAACTGCACCACTGGGGACTTGACAGCGGGGTGCTGACGATTCGTATGGATCATACGATCCAGATCTCCCCTCAACTCTCCACTCACGACGTGCACAGCAGGCGGCTCTTTACAGAACTGCAGGGCAGTCGGCTCCTTTCACCGCGAAGCAGACCACCACACCACGACTTTCTCAACTGGCATCACGTATTTGTGTTTCGTGGCGACATCTTTAGCTCCAGCGCCGCCCCCTGAGGCGCCAGCGAGGTGAGCACCCGGGCCAGCGCCGGGGTGACCTCCTCGTCCACGTGGAGCGTGTCCACGATGGTGAGAAACCGCGCGACGTCCAGGGTTTCGCAGAGCCAGCCGTGCCACCAGCCCTGCGGGAGGCGGTTGGAGTAGGGGCCGTCCTGCAGGGCGGATGACAGCGCCCGACGATGCTTGGAAATCTCCGACAACACGTCGCCCTCGCGGAAAATCAGGCTGGGCATCTCAGTCGTCGTGAACACCGCCACGAACGCATTGCCCGCGCCCGACAGGCCCGAGGTGGCGCGCTGCACGCACTCCAGGAAAAGGCGGCCGTAGCACGACCCGAAAAAGTGCGCCAGCACGATTTTTTCTTCCAGCCGCACGATCTTTAAGTGCTGCTCGTGAATTCCCAGGTGCTCGGCAAAGGATTGAGCCAGCTCGTAGGAAATCGACGGCGAGCCCTGGCCCTTGAAGGTGGCGCCCGCGCTCACCCCCGCCGCGGCGGTGCGGAGACGTTTTCCGCTGGCGCGCGTCACCTGGCGCTTCTGGCCGCCGAGCACGATTTCGGTGGGCAGCGTGGCCGTCGGCCCCTTTTGCATCGGCAGGTATCCAACCACCCTTTCGGTGACCGCGTCAACCACTTCCAACTCTCCGCCGTCGCGCGCGATATTGCTGTGGATCATCCCGCGGACGTAAAGCGCCTCCAGCCGATCCGAAGGCTCGTAGCGGCCCTGCGACAGTGCGTTCAGCCAGGTGTCGCGGGCCAGGTGAGCAAGCATTTCTTCCAGCCGCAGGACGGTGAATTCACCCGAAATCCACGCCGGCAGCCGGTCGTGCATGGTCTTGGCGTCCACGAATCGGTTGCGGTTCTGATAGGCCAGCGACCACGCCTGCTGGACCAGCACCGACGGGCGGAAGCACTCGCGCCCCTGGTGCAATTCTCCCGCGCGGGCGCACTCCAAGAGGTGCTCGAACCGCGCGCGCTGGCCCGGAAAATCGTAAAAACATGCCACGCGCGTGACGTCCCACGTGCGCCGATTTCCGCGCCCCACCCGTTGCAGCAGGGAGGCCACGTCGGCCGGCGGGCCCACCAGCCCGACGAGGTCGATGTCCCCGATGTCGATCCCCAGCTCCAGCGTCATGGTGGCCACGCACAGCGCGGACGGCGCGGTGAGAAAGCGCTTTTCCACGCGCTCCCGCTCGTTGCGCGCGAGGCTCGCGTGGTGCACGAACACCTCGGTGCCGAAGGGCGGCTTCCCGGTGCAGGCCGCCGCCAGGTTTTCCGCCTCGGCGCGGCTGTTGGTGAACACCAGCACCTTCCGCACGCCGCGCCCGCCGTTCCCCGCCCGCGACGCTTTCACCAGGCGCGCGAAATACGCCATCATCGACTTCGCGTCGGTGCCCTCGACGAAGTCCGCCTCGATCTCGCGGCGCTCGGAAGTGGCAATTACCCGAGCCCCGCGGCCCAGGTAGCGGGTCGCGACCTCCTCGCCGGCCGCCGCCGTCGCCGTGGCCGCAATCCGCTGCAAGGGCAGCGGCACCGCCCGTCCTCGTGCCGCGGCGCCGGCCGCCACGCCCATGGCCAGGCGTTCCAGCCGCGCCACCAGGATGGCCGTCTGGTCGCCGCGCGCCGTGCCGTCGAGCACGTGCAATTCATCGAGCACGATCGCCCGCACCGTCTTGAGCACCTCGGGCCGACGCGCCAGCAAGGAATCCAGCGACTCCGGCGTGGTCACGCAAAATGCCGGGGGATTCTTGTCGTCCCACTCCGCGTGATCGCCGGTCTTGCGCGCCAGCACGATTTTCAAACCGGCCAGCGGCGCCTCCAGGCGGCGAAATAAATCGTTCGCCAGCGCCCGCGTCGGGGAGACGATGATGACCCCCGGCGCGGCCCATCCCTCGCGCAGCATGCGCTCGGCAAGCGGGCCGGCGTAAGCCTCGGTCTTCCCAGTCGCGGTGGCGGTCGCGAGCAGGACGTTTTCCCCGGCCAGAATGCTCGGCACCGCTTCCCGCTGAATGGCGGTCAATTGCGGAAACCGCCCGAAAAACGGATACCATGCGCGCGGAACCAGGCCGCGGACGCGCCCGACGTCCATCAAGAGAAGCGCGGAGAAACGGCTCCCAGCGCCTCTTCCCAGCGATCCAGCAGGGCCGGCGCCTTGTGGGGCACGTGGCGCATGTAGTCCGCCATCTCCACCAGCAATTTCAGCGCCTGCCGCAAGTTTCCGAGCCGCCCCCATGAAATCGCCCGGTAGAGCATGTCGCCGAGTCGGGTAAACGCCTCGCCGGGACCCTCAAATTCCGGATACGCCCGGTGATAGAGTCCCCAGACGCGCGCGGCCAGTTCCCGGTAGTTAGTCCCGTCAAATTCCGACAGCCCGGTGTGCGCCTCCGGCCCCACCAGCCCGCGCAGCACCTCCAGTCCCGACGAATCCGGCGTGATGGCGAAGGTCACGTACAGATGCTGCTGCTCGGCGTACATTGCGGGGATGGCGCGGTGCACCGGGTGGCCGCCGCGGGGAAGGTCGTCGACGTTCACCTTGCAGCGGCCCGGGCCCATCGCGGCGGTCGCGTAATACGAGAACAGCACGGCGGCGTAATACGCATGGCCACCGGACAGCAGGCTGTAGAATTCCGCCTCGTCGAGCAGCAGCACGAGCCCGTTGTACCCGGCCCGACGGGCCAGCGTGCTGATGCCGCCCAGCAGGTACGCGTAGATGTGCGACCAGGGACAATAATCCATGAGCGCGTAGAGTCTGTGGTATTTTTTGCCCTCGTGCTTGAGCCTCTGGTCGAGAATCACGTTGCTCACCGTGGGATGTCCCTCGACCCAGTCGAACAACGTCTCCACCAGCGAGCGCTGCGAGTCGAGCGCCCGCAGGTCCTTGTAGTAGGCCAGCGCGGGGCTCAAATATTTGTGATAGGTCTCGCCGTCAACCTTGAGCAATTCCTCGGTAAGATCCGGGTTGCCCAGGATTCGATCAAAGAGCGGCGCCAGTCCGCCTTCCTCGTTGCCCGGCCGATCCGGATAGCGCAACGCCCGCACCGCGCGCCGATACACGCGCTTGGGCATGGAGGGCGGCGTCTCGCGGGCGTCCAGGGTGACCCGCGCGGTGACGAAATTGCGGGCCAGCGCCACCTGCTCGACGTATTCCAGGTGGTGCGTCTTTCCCGTCCCGTAGTCCCCCATGATGATGCGGAAGGCGCCCTGGGACAGCGTTTCCTCCAGGTCCTGGCGCACCAGCGCAATCTCTTTTTCGCGCCCCACCGTGTACGTCTCGATCAAGTGACGGGGCACGACGCCCAGTCGCAGCGCCTCGATGGCGTGCAGCGCCTGGGCCTCGGTGACGCTGGGGCACGCGGGGATGGGCGCGATCGATTCCTCGGGAAGCAGTGAACTCGGGGGCGGGGTGGGACGTCGCTTCGGCAGCGGCTCCGGTTGACTCTGCGCTACCGCCTGTCCGCGCGCCAGGATCGACATCACCGCGCTGATGCCTTCGGGCTCGGTGGCCACCTCCAATTCGGAGGCCACCACCAGCCACGCCACCTGCGGCTTGTTGTCGAAGCAAACGCGCACCACGCGGCCGCCGCGCTGAATTTCCAGCACCGAGCCGGGACCGAGGAACGGATGCTTCACGCGGGAGCCGATGGTCCACATCAGGCGTCGATGAAGGTGCTGTCCGCGGAATCCAGGGCGACCACTCCGTCTTGCAGGAGCCGCTCCAACTCCTCCAGGAGCAACGCGCGCTGCTCCCCGCGATACTGGCGGAACAACAGGTCGATCCAGGTTTTCACGAAGAGCCGTCGATGGCCGATCTCGAAGGCAAAGTCCGTGCAGGTCTGGGCCAGGGCCTGCAAGTTGCGGGATTGAATGGAGCGGTCGCTCTTCCAGTCCTCGGCAGCCTCAAAGACTTCCAGCAGGCGTTCCCCGATACGCACCAGCAGCGAGGTCATGTCCAGGTCCAGGTGCTCGAGGTCGATCACCGGCGCCTGCGGGCTGCGCTCTGACAGCGGAATCGGACTCTTCAGGCGCTGATCGAGCGCCGGATAGTCCGGCACCACGTTGCGCAAGAACTCCGGCGGCACCGCGTACAAAAAGAGCACTCCGGGCAAAAGCGCCGAACCGCAGAGGTCGATCACCTGCCGCAAATTGTCGCCCAGCGCCTGGATCTTGGTGCGAGAAAACGACATGTTGCGGTCGACCTCGTCAAAGAGCAGAACGCTGCCGGGAAATCCGTACTCGACGAGGAGCTGGCACATGCTGCGCAGCATGGTGAACGCGTTGCCTTTTTCGATGGTCTCGAATATCCCCAGTTCGCGGACGTCGGTGCGGGTGACCGGGTCGCCGCGCAGCCAGGCCTCCAGCACCGCCTCCTTCTGGTCGTCGCCAAATGAGTACGCGCGCATGAATTCCGCGGCGGCGCGGCGGAAGGAGTGGCTGTCCACGGCAACGCGCATCGCGGTCTGTGAGATCCAGCGCTTGAAATCCTGATCGCCGAGCGTGTTTCTGCGGTCGTCGGCGACATCGCGCAGAATATCCGTGAGCCCCCGGGAGGGACGGCTCGCGTCGGTGGGCGGCGGGCTGGTGATGTTCATGGTGACCGCGCGATACACCTTGACCGAGTCGTCGTAGGGGCACTCCTGCGGCGACAGGCTCACAATGGCGGTGGGGAATCCCTCGTCCCAGGCCAGATCGCGCACGCAATACAGAAAGTGCGTCTTGCCGCCGCCGTAATATCCCTGCACCAGCTTGAAGCCGGAGCCGTGCGCGGCCTTCAGCAGGCGGCGCAGATATTCGTCCCGCAAAATGCGCAGGTAGGTTTCGTTGCCCACGTTCACGTACTGGATGCCGCGATCGGGCGGTTGGCCGCCTTCCCCCATGCGGTGCACGATGTGGGAGGCCAGGGCGGAGTTAAGAGGCGCGCGTTCCACTATGCGATCCTTTCCGGCGTACTAAACCAGAGGGTGAGATAATATTGTCCGTTGCCGCGCTCGTCCTCGATGTACAGAACGCGGGATTTCTGCTTCGTCGTGCCGGCCGTGGCCGAGCCCAGCGCGAGGCGCAGTCCCTGGTGGGACAGCTTTCCCGCACGGCGCAACCGGGCGAGATCGTAGGCAAACTGAACGCGGCTGTAGGGCACGAAATTCTCGCGCTGGGGATCGTCGTAGAAACGCTCGCTTTGCATCGAGAACGCGATTTCCGCCAGCAGGTCGGCCAGCTCCACGCGCGAGCCCATGGGCTGATTGGTGCGCGTCAGGCGAACTTTATAGGCGTCCAGCAGGACGTGGAAATACCGCTCGGCGTCAAAACCCTTCCCCTCGAGCGCCAGGATCCCCCGTCGACACGCCTCCAGAACAGCCTCCGGCGTGGCCGCCACCTTCTCCAGTTCCAGGCGGGCATAGCGCACTGACGCGCTGCGCCGCGACAGATCGAAAAGGGCTGTCAGCGGCCCCAGGCGGAACTCGGGGGGATCGGTGGTGAGCATCCCCACCTCCATCCCCACGTGTGCCGCGGCGTCGCGCATGTGCTTGGCGAGGTAGAACTTGAGGCGGCGGTCCTCCTCGTCGAGGTGCGCCTTCACCTGTCCGGTGAACGACTTCAGCCGCTCGGTCATCTCCGGAGAGGGCAGCGTGGACTTCTCCAGCTTCTGCAAGGCGGCGAGCGCCTTCGCGCTTTCCCCGGCCTGGAACGCGCGCGCGACGTCCTTCACCGCCTTGCCCACGGCGCGCGCCGAGTTCTCCAGCGCCTCCACGTCCTTGCCGAAGGTGGCGGCGAGGTCGGCAAGGGCGGGACGGGTCTCTTCGGGGGTCTCGACGGTCATGCGCGTGCTGCCTTCCAGAAAGGTGACGCGCATGGTTCGCGATCGGTCCTGCTCTTATCCTCGTTCGTAGGAATGGCTGGCGAGCCCGGTCAGGTCCGCCAGCGCGAGCTTGCGAGGACGGCTCACCAGGCCCGCCCGGGCAATCAGGGCATCCACCACCCGACGAAAGCCCGGCCAGTCACGCTCAAACACGACCGGGCGGCCTTCGTGGAAGAAGCGCGCTTGATGGCGGTCCACGTAGAGCTGGTACACCTCAGGCCAGGGGATGAGTCGCGTGTCGGCCGCGTCGATGACGCGCATGCCGTTGGTGGTGATCTCGACTTCGAGCACGCGATGCCGCAGCACGCCTTGTAGGCCCGCGAGAACGCCTCCCACGCGACCCAGGCGCCAATGACCGGATGCGGCAGGTAGACGCCGACTGTCCAGGAGCGCGCGAACTCCACGAAAAAGACAAGCCCCAGCAAGCCGAACCCGAGCGGGATCGGCCGGCAGTACTCGAGAAAGAACGGATGCCAGATGCGGACCAGGATCCCGTCCTCGCGAGGCTTGTCGTAGCTCTTGTCCATAAGAATTGTTCCCAGACTTGTCGGCAGAAAGGCATCGGTGGTTAACTGCCTGTTTTGCTCGGGCTCGTCGCCGGTGGGCTCAGCGGCCTTGGCGCGCTCAACGTCCTGGCGGAAGAGGGCCTCGACCAGCTTGGCGCGCAGCTTGAGAATCAGCAGCACTCCGGGTTGCATGAGAACCGTCCTGTCTTGATATAGCGTTTCGAGATAGGGTTGCGCAATTGTAGTATCGGCATCTGAAAAAAATCATGAAGAACCGTTACAGGCCCGTCATGCCGCGGGAAGGTTCCAGGAAGCGCATGAGACTCCTTCTCTACTTCTTGAAGCCCTTGGGCACGCTCTTTGAGGGCACCGAGGGCGCTTCGAACGGCGGCTTCTCTTCGATGGACGGAGCGTCCGACTCCACCGTGGGGCCCTCGGTGGCTGGCGGGGCAGGTGGGGCCTCGCTCGGCATCGGCTGGCCGGGCGTCGGCAGAGCGATCCCCGGTCCGCTCAGCGGCTCTAGAGGCGGCGCGGGCTCGGAAGGCATGGGCGGCGCGTCCGAGGGATTGGTGTGCACCGGGTTGAGCGATTCGTCCGAAATCGGCTCGGGCGCATCGGCGGGCGGCGGCGCGCTGTCCGGCGTGGGCATGATGATCTGTTCGGGAGTGGGCGCCGTGTCGAGGGGCCCGCCCTGGTCCGGCGTCGGACTGACGTTGAGCCGCACCCGTACCTGCGCGTAGCGCACCGGATCGATCTGGTACGCTTTCATGCACATCTCGGAATCGAAACAGACGACCTTGCCGGCCACCTCGACGGACCAGCGCGACTGGGCCGCGTCCACCGGCTTGCCGCACACCGGGTCCACCACCAGACTCGTGGAGCTCACGGCCGGCGCCTGCGCCACGGCCTGCGGCGCCGAAGGGGCGCCGACGAAGAGGCGGTACACCGCGATCGAGCCCAGCGAGGTGAACAGCAAGATTCCCACCAGAATGGCGCGCCCCATCCACGCCATCTTGAGCTGGCGGGCGGCCAGTTCGCCAGGCGCGGGGAGTGAGGGCCCTGCTTTTCTCGGATCGAATCGATGCACTTTGATGGTGTCCATGCCCATCCATCCTTTCAGGGTGAGGATAAGGCATGCTCCCCAAAAATCTCTGAAATGTACACCAGATCAAGAATCCGCCGCGGTAACCTGCACGCGGGTGCGGCCCGCGCCGTAGGTGAACGACAGTTTCTGGATGGAGATGGTGAAATCGACGCCCTGGAAGCGCACTTTCTTGGAGCCCTTGAAGAGCGGCATCACGCTCTGGCGGTGCTTGCCGCGGGCCACCGGGACGTATTTCGGCAGGTAGGGCAGCGGTTGGCGGGATGGCTGCAAGTGATAGATGACGACGGCGTATTCGAATTCGGCGCCAGGCTCGGACCCCTCAAAGCCGGGGTCGCCTTCGTGGCTCTCTCCCAGGCTCACGTCGAACTTCCCGTGGCCGCTCGACACCACGGTGGGACCGATAAAGTGGTCGTAATCGTCGCTCAGGACGAAAGTGGCCGGCACCCTGCGCTCGACGCGCGCGTGCGCCGCCGCGGCGAGCATCAACAACAGGCAAAAACACAATAGCCTCTTCACGAGGTACTCTTCTGCGCCGGAGGACAGGTCTCCGCTTCAAGGAGGGCCCGCGCTTCCAGGTGCAGAAGGCCCGGCCGACCTGCTGGGGCCGACGAAAGAGGGTGTAGGATGTCCGACGTCAAGGCTGTGTTCCCTATGCCTGATTCCGAAAAGACTGGAGTCGCCGCCGCGTTGGCGCGTATTCCGAGCGGCACGCCGCTGGTGGCTATCGTGGGAGCGACCGCCAGCGGAAAATCAGACCTGGGAATTTCGCTGGCCCGGGAATTCAACGGGGAGATTATCTCGGCCGACTCGCGGCAGGTTTTTCGCGGACTGGATCTCGGAACCGGCAAGGTGGAGGGCCCGCTCGACGTGGCCCGCGGGAGAGACGTGCCGGTGCATGACCGCACGTACCGCATGGCGCCGCTGATATCCGAGGGAATCGGGCACTGGGTCATCGACGTCGCGGACGCGCGCGAGATTTTTACCGCGGCGGAATTTCAGGTCCTGGCCTACGACGCCATGGCGGATATCGTGGCGCGAGGCCGGTTGCCGCTCCTGGTGGGTGGGACGGGACTGTATCTGCGCGCGGTGACCGACGGCCTGGTGATGCCTTCGGTGCCGCCCAACCCCGCGCTGCGCGCCGCGATCGAGCACCTCGACGCGGCCACCCTGCGGGCCCGCCTCCTGGCGCTGGATCCGGACGCGGGCGCGTTCGTCGATCTGCAAAATCCCCGCCGCATGGTGCGCGCCATCGAGGTGGCGTCAGTGGCCGGACCGCTGGCCACCTCGCGGGGAATTTCCCAGGTTCCCTTCCGCACGCTCACGCTGGGCGTTGAGGTTGAGCGCGCCGCCCTGCTGGAGCGCATCCGCGTTCGGCTCCTGGCGCGCCTGGACGCGGGAATGGTGGACGAGGTCCGCCGCCTGCACGCCGAAGGCCTTTCCCACGAGCGCATGGAAGACCTGGGCCTGGAATACCGCGCCATCAGCCGCTTCTTGCGGGGTGTATACGGCCACGAGGAAATGGTTGACGAGCTGGGGCGCGCCATCGCCCGCTTCGCCCGCCGCCAGGCGACGTGGTTTCGCAAGTACGGAAACGTCCGCTGGATCTCGACGCCCCAAGAGGCGCACGACGCGGTGGCGAATTTTCTCGAACAAAACAAGTTGTAGATCGTGCACTTTCTACAGCGCGATAAGTGCACGATTCGCCTCTTGTCGATCGTGATTGGAGCCCGATGACGGTTTCGGAAGACGCGCATCCCGGAGCCCCCGCCGCGGAAATTATTCCGGCGCTGGACGGCCTCCGCGGCATGGCGATTCTTCTCGTGCTGGTGGGCCACTCGCTGGTCACGCTCTGGCCGGTGGCGCCGATCAGCAACCCGGTCGGGAAGTGGCTGGTGCGCCTGATGTCCGGCGGGTGGGTCGGCGTGGACCTGTTTTTCGTGCTCTCCGGCTTCCTGATCACCCGCATCCTGCTGTCCATCCGCCACGACCGCTATAATCTCAAGGTCTTCTACATCCGCCGGGTGCTGCGCATCTTTCCGCTCTACCTGGGATTTCTCGCGCTGGTATTCTGGGTGCTTCCCATTTTTCCCGAGGGTCGCATCAACGTGGCCTTCCTCTCCCAGGCGAAGTGGTGGCTGTGGTTTCACGTCTCCAACATCGGCACGGTGCTCTATCCCGATCTGCAATTTTCGGCCGGCTGGCTGCGGCTGAGCCATTTCTGGTCTCTCTCGGTGGAGGAGCAATTCTACCTGGTGTGGCCGTTCCTGGTGTTTCTGCTCCAGCCGAGGACGCTGCTGGGATTGTGTCTGGCATTTCCGGCGGTTACCTTTTGCGCGCGCCTGTGGTACGCGGCGAGTCCGGTGCCCCAGGGATTCGTGCGCGCCCTGTGCCACTCGGACGGCCTGGTGGTGGGCGTTCTCATCGCGCTGCTGCTTGTGCAGTGGCGCGTTCCGCTGGACCGGCTGGCGCGGGTGGCCCGTCCCCTGGTGGTGTTCTGCGGACTCGCAATCGGGTTGATTTTCGTGGCAAAGCGCCATTTCGAGGCGTTCGATCCGCTGGTGGAGGGACCGGGCGTTGGCCTGGTCCAGTGGTTCTGGGCCGGGGTGCTGGTGCTCTCCCTGGTGGACGGCTGGTGGGCTCGCCTGCTGAACGGCGAGTGGCTCCGCTTGAACGGAAAATACAGCTACGCGATGTACGTGTTTCACCCGGTGGTGTACGGCCTGATCGCGTGGTGGACTGGAAGGCTGGTTCCCATGCCGGAAATGGTTTCCGGCCGCACCGTCGCCGCGCTGCTGATGATGGCCGCCGCTTACGGCGCCACCTATTTTCTGGCGCGGCTGAGCTGGAACTACTACGAGTCGCGTTTCCTGGCCTTGAAGGTGCCCTACGTGCGCGTCAGCGTTTGAAGATATCGCGGGCGGGGAGCATCAGCACGACGAAGATGGCCACGATCAGCATGGCCGGCAGCCAGGGATTGGAGGTGGCCGCTTTCACCGGCGGACGCGAAGGACGTTTCTTTGCGGCGGGCTCCCCAGCGAGCGGAGAGGCGGGCCCCGCCGAAGGCGCGCTGTGTGAGGCGCCTCCCGCCGCGGGTCCGACCGCGCTGCCTGCGGCATCAGTGCCGCTCGCCGAAGGGAGGGGCGATTCCCCCGAGGCCGTTGCCGCGGAGGCCGATGCCCCAGAGGCGCCCGGGGTAACCGCCGCACCCGGCGTGGCGCCGCCAGACGCTCCTCCTGGCGTTGCCGCGGCTCCTGGAGTTGTCGGCGTCGAACCCGCATCGGCGCCGCCCGGCGTGGCGACACCAGAGGCGCTGGTCCCCGCGGACACGGGCACGCCGCCCGCCGTGGAAGGCGTCGCATCCGGCCGGGGAATCGGCTGAATCTGCATCGGCCCCCGAGTCCGCGCGGGTGGTGGAGGCCCGCCCTGGGGCGCAACAATTTCCGTCTGGCCTTCCTCGATGCGAATGGGCGCCGGCGCCGGCCGCGCCATGGCCACCAGCAGCAGCATGACCATGGCCAGCACCCGAAGATTCATTCTTTGTACCCGCGGTTCATCAACGGCAGGTTGGCGTCCGACCACACCACCGAGATTCCCGGGAACGGCGGAAGGTGCAGCCCGAAGCGCTCTCCGCGGTTCATGTCGCTGAAGCGCTCGTCGTGAAACATCTCGGAGGTCCGCGCGGACACGACCATGGCGTCCTGACGCGCCACCACGCCCCCGCGCAATACGAACGTGGAGCCGTCTCCCTGGTCTCCCACCGCCGCGGCGTTGGTATAAAGAAACCCGTCCACCCGTCCGGCACGGTTCACGAAGTCCGAGAAGCTTCCCCCCGGCGCCTCCCCGAAAAATTCGCTGGTGAAGGCGATGCTGTTGCCATTGGCGTCCGCGAGGTTGAAGTCGCGCTGGTAGTCGTAGGCGCCGGTGTATTTCCCGTCGCCGTCGATGTCCTCGCCGGTGCCGGGCACGACCTTGTAGTTGGCGGGAATATTCGCCTGCCCATTCTGCACCTCGAAGGTCTGGGTGGACAACTCGCCGCTGTTGACGTTCACTACCTGAACCGTCCACTTGCCGTCGTCCTCGGTATTGTCCTTCGAGGTCCAGGTCGCATCGAAACCGGCGTCTTCGTGGTTGTCGTTCACCCGCTGGGGCGACCCTTCAGGCGCGTTGAGAGCCCACTTGTTCTTCGCCTCGTCGTAGGAGGCGTTGATCCACTTGCCCACCTTGCGATCCCACCAGGACGACTTGTTGGTGACGTCGCCAAAAACGACGTTCTTCCGCACCAGGTACCCCACCGCGTCGGCGCCGGCATTCTCCGTCTTCCAGGCTTCAATGCGGGCCTCATACTCCTCGGGGGATTCGCTGGTCTGGTAGGTGGGCCGCTCGGTGGGCCCGTTCACGTAATCCAGGTTGCCGGCCACGTACAGGTTGCGGCCCACCACCAGCGTCCCCTGGCCCTGGACCTTTCCCTTGATCACCACGTTGCCCTCGACGAGGACCGGGCCGCTGATCTCGATGGCATTCGTGGTCCCGTCCAGCACCAGGCTCTGCTGCGCGCCGGTTCCGCCAAAGGTGCCGTCCACGATGGTGCGGCCGTTGATTTTGATGCTGCCTTTAGGGATGAGATCACCGTTCGCGTCGCGCTTCTTCCCGTTGGCGAGATCGCGATAATAATCGAGGTTGGAGAGATTGGGCATCTCGCGGGGCGTCGCATCCGACTCCTGGTTGGAGGTGCTGGCGCCGTAGCCGGTAAAGGTGGCCGAGCCCCAGGTGCGGATCTGGCGCGCGGCGTACACTGCCGGTCGGAGCGGCTTGCGGCCCCGCGGGGCGCGCTCCGGATTGCCGTGCACGCCGAGATATCCGCTCAGCAGGTCGTAATTCCCGTTCGCGCCGGTGTTCCCGTACATCTGCATCTGGTCCGGCCCGAATCCGGAGAACCAGCCCCAGTTGTTCATGAAATACGCATACTTGAAGGGATCGTATTTAAGCAGTCCGCTGCGCTTGAGGCCGGCCAGCACGGTGGCGTCCAGTGTCCGCTGCAGGCTGCCCACGGTGGCCGTCACCTGGATCTTCACCTGTTTGTATTCCTCGAAATCCTTGCTGTCGGAGGGCTCCGGCCCGGCGGAGGCGGGCCATGGAGTCGCCGGCACCTGCGGCTGTCCAGGCTTTGGCGTGACCTCGTAGGTGATGGCATAGGTGCCGATCGCCTCCCCGTCGGAGGACCGCATCGTGCCCGTGACGGCGGATTTTCCGGTGGTGTCAACGGCGTCGATCTGGCCGTAGTTCCCATACACCATCAGCGAGCGGGTGCGCGTGTGCAGGTTCTGCATGGCCATCTGCATGGCCCCCTCGGCCACGTAGAAAGCCGCCGTGCCGCGCTTTTCCTGGCCCACAAAGAACAGGTTGTTGTTGCTGTGTACCAGGAACCCGATGCAGATGACAAACACCAGCATCAGCATCTGGAGCACGACCATGAGCGCGATGCCACGTCTGCTTTTCATGATCAATTCCTCACCGAGAACGAAGTCAGGTGCTTTACGTCGACGGCACGATCCAGACGCGCGGTGTTGGACTGCAGCACCGGCCCGCCTTTCTCCGCCGCCTGCTCCTCGCGGAACTCGGTGGCCCAGACGGTCACCAGGTCGCCCTTTTCCGCGATCCACGAGGTCCCCGTTTTGTCCAGCCGCGGCCACCGGCGCGGATCGCGATTGTCGAGGACGAGGTCGTCCAGGTTGCCGGTGGTGTCATAATATCGTACGAGGAACGAGAAGTCGCCTGTCAGATCCGTGGCGACCGTTTCCGGGCTCCCGGTGGTCTGCAGGTAGGCGCCGTCCTGATGTTTCCGCACCTCGCGAATCAGCTTGTAGAGCTTCACCGTGGCCTGTCCGCCGCTGAGGTCGGCGAGCGGCTTGTAGTTTGCGTCCAGCAGGGAGACGTCGCGGTAGTGCTCCAGATAATACTTGATCTGGAAGCCCTTCTTGTCGGCCGTGTCGTAGCATTCCGCGGTGGCCGGCGCGTAGGCTTTTGCCACCTCGTACTTGCTGTTGGCGGTCTGCGTCGCCTCCCCCAGCATGAGATTATAGCGGCCCTGCAGATCGCGGACCATGCGGTCAAATGGCAGGCGGATGCCGGTCTGCGCGTCCACTTTCTGCCCGGTCCGCCACATGGCGTCTCGGGCCATGATGAAGGGGACCGAACACAGGCTCAGGGTGAACACCAGCAGCGTGCTGCTGATGAGAATCTCGACCAGCGTGTGTCCCCTTCGATTACTCATAAAGCGCCGTGTACGTCACGAGTCTGGCGAGGCGCGTCTTTGGGGCGGTGCTGTCCCCAGGATCCTGATAATACACGTCGGCCTGGACCTCGTGCAAGTTGACGTTGGTGGCGGGCGTAGAAATGCTCAGCGTGTAGGTGTACCCCTCGCCGTTGGGGTCGGAGTTGCCATTTTTTTGTCGGGAAAAGGGAGTGGCGCGCACTTCCTCGATGAGCTCGCGCGCGTAATCATTGGCCAGCGTGTTGCGGCGGGCGATTTCCGCGCCGCGCATTCCCAGGGGCGCAAGCCCCACGGCGGTGAGAATGCCCACCAGCAGAAGGAGCAGCGCCAGCTGCACCTCCACCAGCGAGAGCCCCCGTGCGCGACGCTTCATATGTTGTTCAACACTCCGTACAGCGGCAGGAACACCGCCAGGATGATGAATCCGATGACGCCGCCGGTGACGAATACCATTAAGGGCTCGAGCGCGGCGGTGAACGATTTCAGCGCGTACTCCACGTCCATCTCGTAGATTTCGGCCAGCTTCTCCAGCAGGTCTTCGAGCTTGCCCGCCTCTTCGCCGGCCATCACCATGTTTGAAAAAT
>Ga0194121_10005745_pt1 | contig 16990 bp, 13 predicted proteins | sample TA2MahCa50mmetaG_FD_148609 | JGI IMG/M metagenome (GOLD analysis project Ga0194121, IMG submission 148609) | Freshwater microbial communities from Lake Tanganyika, Tanzania - TA2015020 Mahale Deep Cast 50m | ecosystem: Environmental > Aquatic > Freshwater > Lake | place: Tanzania: Lake...
ATGTCCTTCTTTCTTGCAAGAGAGGTAGACGCCTGTACGCATCGCGTACGAGTCTATCGTATATGGGGCTCTCGTGCCCCCAAGCAAGAATTGTGCCGGACACTATTGACTCGGACGCGGTGTGCATGAAAAAAATCTTCGGTACCGTGCCGCGTGCCGCCAGCCGTGCCAGTAACCCATCCGTGCGGCCAGTATCCGGGTCCGTTTGCACGGTGTCGTGGAAGGGGAAGAGATTTCTCACGCTGTATTTGTTGTAGTTCGATGGCTGACCAAAGCGCTGGTTGCACTCGCCACGCCACCCCCCGGCAACCAGGGGGATAAGGCCGTCAAAGACCGGGCGCTGGCGCTCGTCATGATTCAGACCCAGATACAGGACGTGGCGCAGACACCGGCCGCTCTGCGAGCGCCCGAAGCCGTAGGCGTACTGGAGCTGCCCGGCGCACGGGTTGCCCTCTTCAGCGGTGCCATAGCGCAAGAAGGCAACAATGTCGCGCAGGGCGAGCAGCCCCAATCCAAGGACCGGAGCGCCGGTGGTGGTGTAGATCACCTGGTAGACTTTGCCGGGCTGAAACCCTGTGGCCAGATACACTGAGGTCGCATCGGGCACGACCCGGTCGCCGTCGAGGCGCGCAAACGCCCACTGCGAGCGTGAAATCGTGTGGGCTGGCGCATCTTCATGGTCCTGCACCGTCAGCACTGCGTCCGGGTCGTGCAGGTCCGTAGCCGGGTGCGGCCGATGCTGGCGGTCGGCGAGGGGGTGCACCTGGAGGAGGGTTGCAGGCTGCAACCACACGGCGATCTTCCCAGTGATGGGCTGCCCCACCGGGTCGAGGGCCTCCGGCACGTGGATGCGGAGGCGCTCGGGCGTGGCCGGCACATCGTCCTGCCAGCCGCACCAGACGATTGTGTAGCCCTGGCGCATGAGAAAGCCATTCCCAGGGTCCATGCGGCTAACGGCGCTGTTGAGATTCGTCAGCACGGTGGGGTTGCCGCGATTGACGATGTCCAGGAGCAACCGCTGGTTGCCGCGTTGGGGCACAGCCGGCTGCAGCAGGCGGACGTCTGCCGCGCAACGCACTAAGCCGTGTACATCCCGTGGGGCGCGTTGCAGGTCAGTAATCCCAGCGTTATTGGGATGGTGTGGGTCGACCGCAAAGTGCACGGTGCCGTCCAGTTGCTGGTAAGGGCCAACGTCACCAAAAGGTTGTCCGTGTGCCCAGGGGCTGCAGGACGTGATCTCCAGGGCTGTGACCGCCATATGACACCTTCCTTTCTCTCACTACACCTATCACGGTGGGGATTCTACACGCATTTGCTCCAGTACCCCAAGGCCAAGCACCAGGGGACGGCATCGCCATGCTCGCCTTAGATGGAGCTCAGCCTGGCAACGACTCCTCGCCGTCTATGACTGATACTCACGCAGGAATGCCAGCACGGCCTGGGCTATCGCCTCAGGCTGCTCTGGAAGCAAGGCATGCCCCGCATTGGAGAGCTCGATGAGACGCACTCTGTCGCCAAACTCCTCGCGCAGAGCGCGGCCATTCGCTGGGGGAGCCAGCCCGTCATCGAGGCCCTGGATGACCAGGAGTGGTGCGTTGCCCGCCGCCCACCAATCCCCGTGAGGCGTAGCATGGCTTGCGGCAAGATGTGCTGCTGCGACTGCCGGCCACCACCCCTGCCGCCACACCAAGGGATCAGAGCTGGGCGCAAAAAAGCCTGACGTCCTGATGGCTGCCAGCCATGCTGCGTCGGCGAGGGGTGCAGTGAGGGTACGCTCCAACGCCGCAGACGCCTCGCGTGGCGGGGCGATACGCCCTCCAGCCGCGAGCAAGATCACGGTCTTCACCAGGTCTGGACGGTCGGTGGCAATGCATCGCGCTATACGGTTGCCCCCTCCGTGCCCTACGATATGGGCCGGTACGGCCTGAAGGGTCTCCAGGAGCCCGGCCACATCGGCAGCGAAATCGTGGAGGGTGATCCCTGTGAGGGGTCCCGTGCTCCCTCCGATACCCCGAGGATTGACCGCTATAGCACGGAAGCCAGAGGCCGCCAGGACGCTCATGAGGTCTGCAAAGTCCTGGGCACTGCGAGCCCAGGAGGGCAGGAGCACGACCGTCTCACCCATGCCACACATTGCTGTGCTGAGGGTTGCCACACCCACCTGAATTCTTTCGTTGCTTCGTGTCTGGCTCATGTGCACTCTCCTCTGGAGTATGACTATGTATGCAGCGCCGCTGCGGTAGGGACGACGGAGACCTGGCGCCCCCGTAGAGACCCGGGCGTGCCGTAGAGGAGGACTCTAGCGAGTTGCCGCCTGTGCTTGATGGTACTTTTCCACGGCCCTCTTTCCACGCTGGCTCTCCTCTCTCTGCAGCACCACCATGGAGGATTGATTTGTTCTCCTTTGATAGGGCTCAGTTTCTCAGCGACTCCTCAAGAAAGAGCTGGGCAGCGCGGTTCACCGCCGTATGTGTGACTGCAAGCTGCTCAGGGGAGGTGGCGTGCGCAGGCAGATCGTCGGCCGTGTGGAACAGCGGAAATCTATTCGTCAAGGAGAGGAGCGGTGTGCGCAGACGGACCCATGCCTCCCCTTCGCCCAACCACTGGGCTGGGTTTGACCTGACAGGGAAGCGCGCAGGGGCCAGGACCTTCTCAAGGCGTTGCGCGAGTCCTTCCCCAGCGGTTGTGAGCGCCTGACGGAATGCGGCGAACGTCGATCCGCTCTCTGGCCCCAGTGTCGTAGTCGCCACGCTCGCGCCAAGAAAGATGACTGCAGCGGGGTGCAGTGCGTGGGCGGCCAGGAAACGTTGCAGCCCGAGGTAATGGAGCTCGTGGCCCGTTGTCCCGACGACCATCACGGGCCAGCGTTCGGCCAGGTCTGTGGCGAGCTGCAAGGCGATGGCAATCCCGGTGCCGCGTTCTCCCGCACAGCGGAACCAGCCACTCAGTGGGGTCGTGACCACGACTGGGGGCGCTGTGTCGCCCGGCCCAAGGTGGCCGATCACCGTGGCTGAGGCGCTCGGCTCGAGCCGCGCATTGAGGTCGAGATGGAGGGCTGCCTGCCGCAGCAGCGGCAGTGCCGAACCGGGGACGAGCATGATTGGGAAACCGCTGCCCAGTACCGGAGCGCGGTTAAGCGCGACCAGATACCCACCAGCTCCCGTTGTGGCCAAGATCGCCGCATCGGCACCAGACATCCGCGCGCACGCGATCACCTCATCGAGTTGGGGAGCGTCGAGGTTGGCATCGAAGGCGAGTTCCGCGACCTGGAGCCGTGACGAGTGCACTGTCCCGACGGCTTCGTAATACAGCGGTAAGGCTTCGACGTCAGTGGCATTGGCGGTGAGACGGCACGACGCCACATAGCGTTCGAACTGGTAAGGAATATTGTCAACTCGTGCGCCCCGTTTGCTGAGCTCAGTCGTGAACCAGGCAAGCGTCGCCTGGTCGACAGAAGTACCAGTGCGATGATCGCCAAGCGCAGCATACGCTTGTACAAGCTGATAGAGGTGGGCTCCGAGACGACGCATGTGATCTCTCCCTCACGGGTTGGCCAAGGATACAACGCGATATGCCTACGCCTCTGCAGGCCATTGGCAGTGTGTAGGGACTCAGGGAAGACTTGACAGATGTGCGAGACGTTGCTCCGCCTGCTTGCTGTCGGTAGAGAGTCTAGCCCTCGCGCCGTCGTGCTACATGACATGCAGATAGTTTTTGTGTAGTCTTTGCATAGTATTGTCACCGTATCGGGCGGTGACGCAGTCTGCCGAGGCTGCTCGCTGCAGAAGGACTATGGTCGTGCGCTATCGCTTTGGCGAGTATCTGCTGGACACGCAACGCTATGCGCTCTGGGATCAGCACGCCTGGACCCCACTCCGGCCCAAGATTTTTGCCGTGCTCCTCTACTTGCTGCAGCATCACGACCGCGTCGTCGCCAAAACCGAGCTGTTGGAGCACATCTGGCCGGAGCAGTTTATCGGGGATGGCAGCTTCAATGCCTGTCTCATGGCGGTGCGCAAAGCCCTACGGGATACCGGGAAGACGCAGCGCTATATCCAGACGCTGCGTGGGCATGGGTATCGCTTTGTCGCCCTGGTGCAGGAAGATGCTGACGAGGTGCTGGGCGCAATGCCTCCTCCCCTGCCTTCCCCAGCCAGTGTGCGGGCGCCCATGGAGCTGCCTGACGCCGAGCGCCGCCATCTCACGGTGTTGTATGGGGCGCTCACGGACGCCAGCCATCTAGCGGAGCAGCTTGACCCGGAAACGTTCCGCGACATTGTCCAGGCGTATCATCACACCTGCCAGGCCGTGATGCCGCGCTTTGCGGGCTATGTGGTGCAGTATGACGAGGCAGGCGTCCTGGTCTACTTTGGCTATCCGCAGGCGCATGACGGGGCAGCGTACCATGCTGTGCGTGCCGGGCTGGCGCTGCTGGCCGCTTGGGAGCCAGAGCAGGCACGTCTGGCGCAGGAGCTTGGACGCCACATTACGGTCTGTGTCGGGATTGATACGGGTCTCGTGGTCGTCAATGAAGCGCACGATGCGTCACCGCCCCTCGCCATAGGACCCACACCGCACCGGGCCGGGCTGATACAGGCTGGCGCCAGTCCTGATACCGTGGTCATCAGTGCGGCGACCCACCGGTTGGTCGAGGACGCCCTCCGCTGTGTCCCGTTGCGCCAGCAGACCCTGCCTGGTATGGCCCAACCCCTGGCCCTGTATCGCGTGCTCCCACCGACTGACCCTGAGATGAGACGAGAAAGCCCACCGTCCAGGCCCCTGACGCCACTGGTCGGACGTGAGGCGGAAATAGCCATACTCCTGGAGCGCTGGAACCAGGTCAAAGCGGGCTTTGGGCAGGTGGTGCTCCTGCGTGGAGAAGCGGGGATCGGCAAGTCACGGCTCGTTGCTGCCGTGTGCGCGAAGATAGCGCAGGAACCGCATGTCTGCCTTGAAGGACGCTGTGCGCCATATGACCAGCACGTCGCCTGGTCGCCGTTGACGACCGCCCTGCAGCGCTTCCTGGATTGGTGCCCACACGTGTCGCCTGCCACCCAATGTATTGCCCTGGAGCAGGTGGCGCAGCAATACGGGCTGCCGCTCGCCACGACGGTTCCCGGGCTGGTGCTACTCCTTGGGAGCACGCGGACTGCAGCGCCAGACGACTTACCACCCCTGGACCCGCAGCACCAGCGCCAGCAGATCCTCCTGGCCCTCCTGGCCCTGCTGACCGCGGTCGCGCGCCAACAGCCGCTGGTCTTCATCCTGGAAGATGTGCACTGGAGCGATCCCTCCACCCTGGAACTGCTCGAGCGGCTGGTGGACGCTGGCCCCACCGCGGCCATCTACACCATTGTTACCTGCAGGCCGCCATGGCAGCCCGCCTGGATCAGCCGGGCACATGTGACGCCGCTGGTGGTGCCACGCTTGTCCCCCACGCAGGCGGCCACCCTGGTCACGCGCGTTGCGGGCAGCGCAACGGTACCCACGGAGGTGCTGCACCACCTGGTCCAGCAAACGGACGGCGTGCCGCTGTTTCTCGAAGAACTCACCAAAACCGTGCTAGAGTCCGACACAGTGCCACAGCTCGCCGGCCTCCCGCTGCCCATTCCCACCACCTTACACGATTCCCTCATGGCCCGTCTCGACCGCCTCGACACCGCCAAGCGCCTGGTGCAAGTAGGATCAATAATCGGGCGTGAGTTTTCTTATACCCTGCTCCAGGCACTCACCGCCCTGGAGGACACAACCTTACAGCGGGATCTGGCCCAACTGGTAGCCGCCGAGCTGGTGTATCAACAGGGGCTGCCGCCGCAGGCAACCTATGTCTTCAAACATGCCCTCATTCGTGACGTCGCCTATCAGTCCATGCTGCAACGCACGCGGCAGCAGCTCCATGCTCGCCTCGTGCGCGTGTGTACTGAGGGGGCACCACCTGCGGCCGTCCTCCCGCCTGCCCTGCTGGCCCACCACGCCACCCAGGCGGAATTGCTGCCGCAGGCCCTGGTGTATTGGCAGCAGGCGGGGGCACACGCTCTCCAACAGGGCGCCTATCACGAAGCGCTGCGCCATGTACAGCAGGGCTTTGCCTTGCTCGACCATCTCCCGGCAGGGCCAGCACGCCTCCGTCATGAGACCGAGCTGTCGCTAGCCCTGACGCCGATCCTGCTCATTCTCCACGGTGCTGGCTCTCCAGAAGTCGAGCGCCTCACGAGCCGCGCCTATGCCCTGTCGCAGCAGCTTGAGCAAAGTCCGACCCTGTTCCCAGCCCTGCGTGGTTTACACTATGTGGCCTGGACGCAGGGGCAATTGCAGACCGCCCAGGAGTTGGCCGAACGGCTGCTGGCACTGGCCCAGCGCAGCACCGACGCCGTGTGGCAGATGGAGGCGCATCTAGCCATGGGCACCACCCTGTGGTATCACGGGCAGTGTGTGCCAGCACTCCAGCATCTGGAGCAGGGGCTCAGCGTGCGTGACCCCAGGCAACAGCTCACGGTCCAGCGTGTACCGCATCCGGAACTCGGCTGTCTGTTGTACAGCGCGCTAGTGTTGTGGTACCTGGGTTATCCTGAGCAGGCAGAGCGGCGTATGCAGGAAGGGTTAGCGTGCGCCGCGCAGATGACGCAGCCGCACCATCTGGTGTGGGCTCAGCATCTGGGGGCGCTCTTCTATCGGCTGGGTCGTCAACTTCCCCAAGCCCAGGCGCTGACCGAGACAGCGGTACAGGCCGCCACCGCGCAAGGCATGACATTCGCCGTGGCAGGGGGACACTTGCTCCAGGAGTGGGCGCACCCTGACCACCTCCTGGCACCGTTTGCCCAGTACCAGGCACGCCTAACGGCCTATCGCGCTCGTAACGGTCCGTTAGGGCTGGCCCAACACCTGGTCTGGCTGGCGGAAGCCTATGGCCAGTGTGGCCAGCCTAGCGAGGGACTCCACGCCCTGGCGGAAGCCCAGCACCTGGTGGCCTATACCGGCGAGCAACTGGTCCGAGCCGAGATGCTCCGGGTACAGGGGGAACTCCTGGCCGCGGCTGGTGCAACGTGCGCGCCACCAGGCATCACCGCCGAGAACGTCTTGCAGCACGCACTCACGCTCGCCCGACAGCAACAGGCCACAATGCTGGAACTGCGGGCCGCCGTGAGTCTGAGTCGACTCTGGCAGCAGCAGGGACAGCGTGCCAGAGCCCATGAGGTTTTAGGCACCGTCTACGCCTGCTGCACGGAGGGTTTGAACACGGTAGACTTGCAGGAAGCACGGGCACTCTTGGGCGGCTCTCGGGCCACACTCGCTGCTTGCGCCAAATATAGAGCTACCGAGGCAGCATGGATGATGACCTCCAGGGCCATGCAAACCGTGGGGGGCGTCGCGTACACCGGCAGTATCCGCTGGAACGTCTGTGGCGTGCTATCCGCCCTGCCACGCTGATGCCACCCGAGCAGGCGACCCTCGGGCGACAGGACGACATCATCCCATTCTGTCTTTCATAGGCATCTCCTACGTTATGTAGCCATGTGCGACACATACAACGTGATGCAATGCCTATGAATAAGCCCCATATGACATTGGCCATGCCTGGATGTGTCGTCGTAAAATATGCAGAAAAGTGCATATCTTGCGACAAGACTACTCGTGAATGCCTATGTATTGCATAGGACGTTTGTATCATTTCGTCACATGACAATTGGCGTATAGACGGGGAAAGACAGATGTGCTAAGGTCACGCAATATATCGTCGTTTAGGTGGATTTAATCAATCCCCAGTACTCCCGGCCGACAATATAGCCGCAGCAACTCCGGGTCCCACAGTTACAGGGGAATCTTTCGTACTCGCTGGCATCATACCCGTAATTGAAGGTAAGCTCCTCCCCCGCCTTAATATCGCGCAGGGCCACCAGCCAGATCTGCGTTGTGGTCATTTCGACCTCGCAGTTTGGCTCGCAGGAATGGTTCATATAGCGCGCCGTATTCTCGAGAGTCTCCCCATCAATATCGTAGAGGGCATTGAGATAGAAGATATAGTTGTTGTATGCGGCGAGGCGGCGAGTACTTTCGCGTTTAGAGATTTTTTCACCCGTATATTCCACGACACGTGTGCCTCGGCGGATAGGCTCGGTGGCAAATAACCCTTGACGATCGATCGATGATGTCCCAATGCGTATCATAGGTGTGTCTCAGCGCAGAGTGCAGAAGGGGCGCGAGGCGCCCCAGATACCTTACTCGGGCAGGCGTGTGGACTGCCAGGCGACCATCTGCCACTGTCCGTTACGATGCACATAGACGTCGGTAAAGCGGACGCCAAACTGGTTGGGCCGGCCATTCGACATGACATGAATACGTGCGGCCCCCGTCAAGACCACGGCATTCCCGCAGTCCTGGGCTTTGACGTCGGACGGTTCGATAGCGGTATACACCGTGGTGCCAGCGCTCATGCCGCCGATCAGGCTCTGCTTGGTGTCGAGCCGTGCGGAGGAATGGGTGTAGATGAGGTCATCGGCTAGCAGCGTGTTTAACGTCGCAATATCCCGCTGACACATGGCATGCATGCGTTTTTTGTCCAGGTCGATAATCATTTGTCCATGGTCTGGCATGTCTGGTGCTCCCTATTTGTGCGCGGTGACGGCGGCCTGGCGCACTGTTTTGAGGTACGCTTCGCTGCTCTGTTGCAGGAGCCGGCCGACATTACTATGGAAATACTGCACACCGAGCCCTAAAAACTTCGGGATCAACGAGTCAGGGCAGCTACACCCGGCAATACGCCCGGCTTCAGTAATGACCTTGACGCCGCGTTCCATCATCTGCTGCACTTCCGGATGCGTCTGCTGGCCGGTGTAGCCCATGGACTGCGAGAGGTCACCGGAACCGATGAAATACACATCCACACCTGGCACCTGCACCAGTTCTGGCAGATTCTCAATCGCCTCGACTTCCTCGATCATGATGCATACGAGGGTCTGCGCATTGGCCTCTTTCGCGTATTCCCCGGTGGTGCCCGAAAAGCCATAACGTGCCGGACGCCCCCCGCTAAAAATGCCCCGGTGTCCTTCCGGGCCGTATTTCACGGCGTCAACCACCGCACGGGCCTCATCCGCTGTATTGACGTGCGGCACTTGCACGCCCCAGGCGCCGCGGTCGAGAAACGGGGCGATGATTTCCGGCTTGTTGCCCACCGGACGAATAATGGGGGCCATACCGTTCAACTCGGCAGCCGCGATCGTCGCCTCGGCATTATCCACGGTAATCGAGCCATGTTCATTGTCCAGTAAAATCCAATCGAACCCCAGGTAGCCCATCATCTCGACGACTGGGGGAGAAGGAAATGTACACATGACACCAAAGGCAGCTTTTCCGGCGTACAATCGTTTCTTCAACGTATTTTCACGCATGCTTGCTCCCATGCCTTGTCCTGGTCTCTTGGTCTCGCGCTGGCTCCTCCTGCCCATCAACAGGGCCAGGGCCGGCGCCTGAGAATAGGGGCCATGATACGTGGGATGTGCTGTTGACGCAACGGGAAAGCAGCTCTGCGCAGGGACGTTCGCGTGACGCGTACAGCACGCTATGCTATAGTACAGCACACTATCGCAAGGGCCATGGGGCGTCAACGTCTCGCTATGGTGAGGAGAGCCACACGATGCTATCACGCGAAGACAACGAATTGATCACTCGGGTTGGGGCTGGGACACCAATGGGGGATACTATGCGCCGGTATTGGATTCCGGCGTTACTCGCGTGGGAGCTACCAGAGCCGGACTGCCCGCCCGTGCGTGTCCGCCTGTTGGGGGAGGACCTCGTCGCCTTTCGTGATACCGCAGGGCGTATTGGGTTGCTCGATGAGTACTGTCCGCACCGCCTGGTATCCCTGTTCTTCGGACGGAATGAAGGCTGTGGCCTGCGTTGTGTCTACCATGGCTGGAAGTTCGATGTCACTGGGCAGTGCGTGGACATGATGAACGAGCCAGACGAGCTGAATTTTAAGCAAAAAATTCACACCACCTCGTATCCCACTGTGGAAATTGGCGGTATTATCTGGACGTATATGGGGCCTCCAGCGCTGCAACCCGCCTTGCCCAAGTTTGCCTGGACCCAGACGCCAGAAACCCACCGCCATGTCTCAAAAGTAATTCAGGAAAGCAACTGGCTGCAGGGTCTGGAAGGTGGCATCGATACGTCGCATGCGCCCATCTTGCACCGTGTGCTGACCGAAAACACTACGCGCCCAGGGTTTAAGCCCAGTAACCCGTTCGTGCGTGGGAAGGCACCCAACCTGGTGGTGGATATCACGGAGTACGGCTATCAGTATGCCGGTGTGCGCCCCCTTGGCGAAACCGAGCAGCACATTCGGACCTATCACTTTATTTTACCGTTCCACCAGATTCGCCCCTCGACGACCGCCGCTGGTGACCTTGCGATTGCCGGTCACATCTGGGTCCCGATGGATGATGAAAACACCATGGTCTACAACTGGGACTACAGTCTGGGCGAGCCACTGACTGAGGAAGACCGTCTCGATCGCCGTACGGGCAACGGGGCGCTCGATGTCGATCAAACGACCTTCAAGTCCTATAAGAATCGCAGCAATAATTATATGATTGACCGAGAAGTCCAGAAGTACGAGACATTTACGGGTATTGACGGGATCAACGTGCAGGATCGTGCCTTGCAGGAAACCATGGGGCGCATCGTCGATCGCTCGAAAGAACACCTGGGCCCCGCGGACAAGGCCATTATTCAGGCTCGGCGCTTGCTGTTACAGGCGATCAAGACCGTGCAAGAAGGCGGTACGCCACGTGGTGCCAGCAAGGCGTATTATCTCTTGCGTGCTGCAGAAGGGGTCCTCCCGCGTGATCTGGATTGGCGTGAGGTGTTGACGCCAGAAATGGCCGGGGTGGATATTGTGCAGACGGTGTAATCTCGTGTTGCGTAAGCCCCCGAGATGTCTAGTTCATAAGTGTTGCACCAGTCTGAGATGCCTGGGTACACGGCCCTCCAGGCCACTTCTAGAGCGCGTAGAGGCTCACGTACCCAGGAAACCGGTGCGGGCGTGACCCAACAGACCTCTAGCCTGGCATGGCTCGCGATAGCGCTGCCAGGCCACGGCGCAGCTCATCCGCACTCTGCAAGCGCTGGGCGGGCTCCACAGCCATGGCTTTGAGAATCAACGCCTCCAGCTCTGGCGGGAGTGTCGGGCAGCGCTGACGCGGTGGGACAGGGTTGCCTTCGACATGTTGTAAGAGCAGCGTCATAGGATCATCGGCGACATACGGTGGTGTGCCTGTAAACATCTCGTACATGATGACCCCAAGGCTATAGATGTTCGTACAGACATCCAGAGTGCCACGCCGAATGTGTTCTGGCGCCAGATAGGTCGGAGCATGCAACAGCGCAGCATCTGCCAGGCCCGGGGAGGTCGCGCCATCCTGCACGACGGTGAAGTTCCGCACGATTTTCACATCGCCAGTGTAGTTGAGCAGAACGCGGTCCGGCGTGAGGTCTTGATGGATCAGAGGGACGTGATGCGCCGCCTGCAGACCGCGACAGACGTCCCAGACAATTTTCATGCCCCGTCGCACAGACAGTGCTCCCCGCTGCAGTTCTTCCGTCAGGGTATGTCCCACAAAGTGTTCAAGCGATAAGACATGCGAGGAGCCCAAAAGCAGCACATCATACATATTCAAGATATTTTCATGAACGATCTTACGGGCATCACGCAATTCGTGAATGAACGTTTGCACGTCTGCCTCATGCGAGGCAATCTGACGATGCAGAAATTTGAGGACAATTTCCTCGCCCCAGATCTGATCTTCTACCAGTACAGATACGCCAAGCGGATCTTGCCCAAGCTGTCGCACGACCCGGTAGCGTTGCGCTACCAGCTCTCCTGAAGTGAGAGCCTCCGCCTCGATACCCAGTGCTGACGCCTGACCGCCTGCTGTGGTTGCGAGCGTACTGGTGTCCGTTTCAGCCATCTGCCACCGTCCTCCCCCTGATGTCCGTGTGAGAAAGCGTCACGCCCAGGCTACTGCCGGCCCTCGGTTGTAGAAATTATACAAAATGCAGGCAGGCCCAGTGCAGCGCTCCCCACATAGCGGGCATACCAGATCTATCGTGACGTATGGACACGCCACCAGCGTATGAGCCAGACCAGAGCGAGGGCGAGGCTGAAGAGCGCCACGGTCATCTGCGCTGGTGGAGAATCCGTGGCATCGGCCAGGACACAGCCGATGCCAGCGAGGCTGACCGCGATGCATGGAGCTACGATGAACAAGGGGCGGACTTCGCGACAGAGGTTTTTAGCAATGAGTGCGGGTAAGACCAAGCAGCCAAATGTATACAGCATCCCAGAGGCGCGGATGGAGAGCCCGACCACCAGACCCAGCCAGAGCATCAGGGCAGTATGCCAACGGGGCATGCGCATACCAGCCGCCAGGCCCATGGCAGGGTCGAGGGCGAGCAGGAGCACCTGTGGATGCCACACCGTGAGCGCGACGATGGTGCCAAGTGCACAGACGCCAAACATCCAGACATCCGTGGTGGTCGCTCCAATGAGACTCGACGACAGTAAGCGTTGTATCTCCGCCAGGCCGTGCGGGCTGTGCGCCACGATCAAGATCGCACCGCTACTGGACGCGAGGAAGACCCAGCCGGTACGTGCCTCATGGCTGTCGTGCCGTTGATCTCCCTGCCAGGCGGTGAGCACAGCGGCCAGGACCGAGAAGCCTACAGCGAGGATCGCCGGCAGGCTGTCGAAGCGCAACCAGGGGAGAGCGCTGCTGCCGATCAGAGCCAGCGCGATCCCCAGGGTCGCAGACTGTGACATCGCCGCACCGAGGAAAATTTGGTCCCGCGCCACCACCAGCACTCCGACCAACGACAACACCAGGGCGATGAGCCATGCCGTCAGATAGACCTGAGCAAAGAGCGGCCAGGAGGCGAGAAATTGGCCAATCACAACGACACTCCAGCACGCGCCACATGCACCGTGGCGGCGCCGTGCACGTCGTGTGTAACCGTAATCGCCGTGCCGTAGACGTTGGTGAGCGTGTGCTGTTGCAAGATGCTCTGCACAGGGCCAGCCCAGACCTGCCCCTGTGCTAGCAGCGCGAGATGGGTGGCATAGCGCATCACCAGGGTAAGATCGTGCGTGACACAAAACAGTGAGACCCCTTCCTGGCGATTGAGCGTGGCCAGGCAGTGCAACAACTCTTCTGTGGTAGGGGGATCAAAGCCACTGGTGGGCTCGTCGAGGAGCAGCAACTGTGGTCGGCGCACCAGAGCCCGGGCGACCAGAGCACGTTGCTGCTGCCCTCCGGAAAGCGACCAGTAATTCTGCTGCGCCAGCGCTGCGAGACCGACACGTGTCAACGCCCAGTGCAGCGCCGTACGGCGTTCTCGCCAGCCTTGCGAGGTACCAACGGTACCGAGCAGGACAAACTCGCGGACTGTCGTGGGCAGCGTAGGATTGAGCGCGCACTGTTGTGGGACAAAACCAATGGACTGCCGCCCGCGCAGGCCGGGATGCCAGGCGAGCTGCCCTGCTTGCGGACGCACCCCTCCCATGAGCGCCTGCAGTAAGGTGGTTTTCCCGGCACCGTTGAGGCCCAGGCAGAACCAGAACTCCCCAGTGCGGATCGTAAAATGGACATCACGTAAGACCGGCCGCTGTGCGTACCCCAGGGACAGCGCAGTGGCCTGGACCAGGACATTGGGAGGTTGCATGTGCTATCCTACTGGCGATGCGTTCCTGCCAGGGCGACCGTGAGCTGTCGGATATTATAATCAATCATCTCAAGATACTCGTCTGTCCCAGGACGAGCCCCGGCCTGATGCGCCATCGGCACCACGGTTGCCCCCGCGTGTTGCGCCAGAAACTGGGCGTGACGCGGGTCATAATACGCTGCGGTCAACAGCACTGTAATGCGGGCTGCCTGCATAGTCTGCGCCAGGGTTTGCAGGTGTTTGGTACTGGGTGGCACGCCTGGCTTGGGCTCCATCGAGCCATGCAGCGTGAGGCCAAAGCGTTGCAAGAAGTAGACCCAGAGATCGTGATCCACCACGACCTTGGTGCCACTATAGGGAAGCATGGCGCCGAGCCAGCCACCGAGTAGTTGGGTCTCGTTCTGACTCTGTAAAAACGTCGCCAACCGTCCGTGCTCAAAGAGCAAGGCGAGCTTGGTTACGTCGTATTTCTGCGCCAGCGCTGCCCCGACGAGCGCAGTGCTCAGACGGTCGCGAAAGGCGGCATAGCGCTGCGCAAAGTCTTGCTGGTAAGCTGGACGTAAGACTCCCAGACGATCTTTGAGGAGTTCAGCCACCCGCAAGCCGTTGAGCGGATCTGTCAGGTAATGAGGATTCCCTCCAGCGTGCACGTCACCCATAGCACGATCAACTGGCCCTGGAGGCACCCCAAGTGGGGTAATAACCGTGGCCGCGTCAATGTACCCGGGGGCGCCCAGGGCAATTTTACTGTTCCGCGCGTTCTGTAAGAGCACAGGAGCCCAGCCGACCTCCAGCTCCAGGCCAACTTGCAAGTAGACATCTGCCTGACTGAGCTCTTTGATAAAACTGGGCTTTGCCTCAACAAAATGGGCATCTTCCGTACCCTTGGCGAAGACCACAACGGTGACCTGCTCACCGCCGATCGCGCGCGCCAGACTGCCTAATTCAGGCACCGTTGCCGCCACGCGCAGGGGCTGTGCCTGCGGTATGCCCCAGGCAGCGAGGAGAACGCTCAACGCGAGCATCGCGTCTATCCACTTTCTCATGTCTATGCTCCCCCTGGGCTAAAACTTGTGCGCTGGATGTGCCCCATACAAAAACTCCAACCCGAGCCAGACCGAGTGCGCGTGACCTTGCCTCAGATGATCCGCGCGATCATAGTTATATTGCAGTCGTACACGCATAAACTCTGACGGATGCCAGGCGAGAATGGGTGAGATACGATACCGTGTATCCCGAAACGGATCATGGTCACGGCTTTGCACACTCGCTCCACTGCCGCGGGCATATTCAAAGCGCACCCCCGTCGCCCAACCGTAATGAAAACCGTAGAGCAGCTGCGTATACAGTCCCCAGTCATGCAAGGTCTTCCTGGGAAAAATCAGCGGATTGCCCTCGATATCCGTGGTCTCCACCTGGTCCGCCCGGTAATCACGCTGTATCAACTCCGATTGCCAGACAACGAAAGGCCAGCCGCGGAAGTGATTGGTGGGGCGCCAGCGAACTTTCAGGTCCCCGCCATAGATGGTTGTCCGTCCATCCGGACCGGAGGCATTCGGGCCAAACACGGCGGAGCCACCCAACCTGGCACTGAGGGTCGGGCTGAGCGGAAAGAAATTGTCCAGACGGACCAGATAGAGCAAGTCTGAGGCCCTTTTGACGCTACGGCTCACAAAGGGACGGCCAGCAACCGCGCGTTCTTCGAAGAACTCCTCGTTCGCCAGGAAGCTCGCCATGGTCTCACCATTGGCGTTCTGGGCCCCCACCAGCAGTTCCGCGGCCCAGGGCACCGGGACCAGCCAGCCAAGCCGCGCTCCGGCCTGGCGCATGCCATCAGGGCCAAAGAAACGCGTGTTGACGATGGGCAGATCGAGCCAGTCCCAGGCATGTGGATGCGTAGGGTTGATCAGGCCAAATTCCGTAAAGAAAAAGCCCGCTTTCACCTGGAGCCCAAACGGCAACGACTGGGTGGTCAAAAAGGCTTCTTCCAGCTCCACAGTGGTCTCGCCGCTGAGCGGATCCACGAACAAGACTACATGCGTTTCGCCTGTGACGTAGGGGTCAACCGCTCCAGCGAAAGAGAGCTCGACATTTTGTAACGTAAAACCGTTCTTGCGCGGATCATGGCCACCACCTTGGAGCCCCTGGAGGGCTTCATCGCCCACTGTGGAGCCACCAGCCGCGGCCAGAACATCGACAGAGATGTCAATGAGGCGCACGGCGGGCTTCCCAGGACGCTGCACAGCCAGCTGGGCTGGCGCTAGGCGCGTCGGTGTCTGCGGCTGCGGTAAGTCCTGCACGGCCTTGTCAAGGGCATCAGCTGGGGCTTTGGCCGGGGGAGCCGGCGGGGCTTGCAAGGCATCCAGGCGACGTTGCAGCTCATTCAATTGCCGTTTTGTTTCTCCATCACGTCGTTGCAATTCCTCAAATTGTTTCTTCAAGACCTCAACTTCGGCTTGTGAATGCTGCGCCAACGCCAGGGTGCCTACCATGAGCTGGGCAACGGTCACACAGAGTACTCCAGGGAAATGCCGTCTCAGCATACCCGATAGCATACATACGCCTCCTCAAGCATAGAAAGACACCACCCCCTGTTTGCGCAGAGCCGTAGCCACACGACTCCAAGGCAACAGCGTGCAGCCAGCAGTCAGGGTGCAGTGAGGTTGTAGAGAGAGCCATGCTAGAGGAGGATAGGAGGAGCACGTGGCGCGGCGCATGCCCAAGGTGGTGCTGAGGCTGTCGCCTGTTGCTCCACCATACGTGTGGCGTGGGGCTGTGGCGGTAGCAGCACCGGGCGTTGTCCGATAAGGCTCTGCCGAGTCTGCGTCAGGAGCTGACAGACAGGACACACCCAGGGATCATGGGATGCTTGAGTCGTAGGCGTTGTTGCTGCAGAGCAGCGGGGCTCCTGAGGCGTCTGCTGCCGCAGCGCAGCGGCGCCGGCTCGTCCTGCCGACAGCACGAGTTCGGCAGGGATATCCCAGGCATGCAACATCGGCAGGAGCAGTGCCAACAGCACCGCCAGCAAACTGGTAACCGCACCACTGTAATGGTAACGCTTACGCGCTCTGCGAGATAAGAGTGAAGCGGACCAAGGCATTGGGCTTTCCTGCCAACCGTAGCGTGGACTGCATCCTGGGCTGGTTGACTGACAAATCTCGACCCCCTGGTTGACTGACAAATCTCGACCCCTCTATTTTTCAAGCCGCTTCTTGGTACTCAAACACAAATCGAGATTGCCGACGTTTGGCATCTTGCTTCTTTGAAGCCATTG
>Ga0194121_10005746_pt1 | contig 16990 bp, 27 predicted proteins | sample TA2MahCa50mmetaG_FD_148609 | JGI IMG/M metagenome (GOLD analysis project Ga0194121, IMG submission 148609) | Freshwater microbial communities from Lake Tanganyika, Tanzania - TA2015020 Mahale Deep Cast 50m | ecosystem: Environmental > Aquatic > Freshwater > Lake | place: Tanzania: Lake...
AAAGAACGGAATCTGTTGCTTGTCAAAGGGGCAGTCCCTGGTCCGAACGGGGGGATGCTGTTGATACAGGCCAGCAGGAAACAGCCACGCTAGCGGCACGCGGAGAAAGGCCGATGAAGATCGATGTATGTGATGCCCAAGGGCAGGTGATACGTCAAACCGACCTGCCAGAAGCTATTTTTGGGGCAGAAATTAAAGAGCACCTGCTGCACGAAGTGGTACGCTACCAACTTGCAAAAAGGCGGCAGGGTACGGCTCATACGAAGAGCCGCTCAGTAGTGCGAGGTGGAGGGACAAAACCCTGGCGCCAGAAAGGGACAGGGCGGGCACGTTCAGGCTCGAAGCGTTCTCCTGTCTGGCGCGGTGGCGGTACGGTCTTTGGTCCTATGCCGCGTTCCTATGCTTATACGATGCCAAAGCAAAAGCGGCGCGTAGCTCTGTGTTCCGTCCTGAGCTTAAAAGTACGAGATAATGCCTTCCGTATTATAGAGCGCTTTGAGATTGAGCAACCGAAAACCCGCACGGTTGTGCAATTGCTCAAGCATTTTACTGAGCAGCGTAAAGTCTTGCTCCTTGTCGCCGATCCTCACGAAGCTTTACATCTTTCTGCCCGCAATATCCCTGATGTAAAAGTACTGCCAGTTGCTGGTCTCAATGTCTATGATCTCCTGCATTATACAACGGTGATCTGTGCGGAAGAAGCCATTGAGAAAATCGTTGGGAGATTAACTTAATGGATCATTACCAGATTATCAAACGACCACTAATCACCGAAAAAGGCATGCGGAGCAATGAAGAGAATAATGTCGTTGTCTTTCAAGTTGACCGCAAAGCTAATAAATTGATGATCCAGCAAGCGATAGAAACGCTGTTCCCAGTGAAAGTGTTAGAAGTGAATACGCTGAATGTCCGCGGGAAAAAAAAGCGCGTACGGATGCGTGAAGGGAAAAAGCCCGATTGGAAAAAGGCCTATGTAACCTTGCAAGAAGGCGATTCGATCACCTTCTTTGAAGGTGTTTAGCGAGGATTGAGATCATGGCGATCCGGAGTTATAAGCCTACGTCTCCGGGGAGGCGATTTCAGACAGTTAGTACGTTTGAAGAAATTACCTCGACGACTCCTGAGCGTAGTCTTCTAGGAACGATCAAGAAGACAGGTGGACGCAATAATAATGGTCGGGTCACAAGCCGGCATCGTGGTGGTGGCCATAAGAGGCGTTATCGTGTCGTCGATTTTAAACGTCTCAAAGATGGTATCCCAGCAAAAGTCGCGGCGATTGAATACGACCCAAATCGCTCGGCACGGATTGCTCTTTTGCATTACGTGGATGGGGAAAAGAGCTACATTCTCGCTCCAGCAGGTCTGCAAGCTGGTGATACGGTCATGTCAGGACCTCAGGCAGACATTCGTCCAGGCAACGCCATGGCTTTACAAGACATGCCCTTGGGTATCACCATTCATAATGTCGAACTGAACCCAGGAGGGGGAGGGAAGCTTGTACGGAGTGCGGGCGGAGCCGCGCAGCTCATGGCACGTGACGGAAAATATGCGCAGGTCCGCTTAGCCTCTGGCGAGATGCGTCTTGTTTTAACGACCTGTCGGGCGACGATCGGCCAGGTTGGCAATGCTGATCACGAAAATATCTCTATAGGCAAGGCCGGAAGGTCGCGTTGGCTAGGTCGCCGTCCTCATGTGCGTGGCGTTGCGATGAACCCTGTCGACCATCCCCATGGTGGTGGGGAGGGCAAGACATCGGGGGGGCGGCATCCAGTGACACCGTGGGGTGTGCCGACCAAAGGGTACAAGACGCGCCGTAATAAGCGTACAACAAAATTCATAGTGCGACGGCGCAAGTAGCAATTTATCTGGTCAGAGTAGGAGCGGTGAGGTATGGGGCGGTCAATTAAAAAAGGGCCATTTATCGATGGACACCTGCTGGACAAAGTCCTCGCTATGGAGAACAGTCCAGAGAAACGGGCTATACGGACATGGTCACGCCGTTCGACCATTCTTCCAGAGATGGTAGGACATACCATTGCGGTGCATAACGGGAAGCGCTTCGTACCGGTGTATATTACTGAAAATATGGTCGGCCATAAGTTGGGAGAATTCTCGCCGACTCGTACGTTTCGCGCTCATAGTGGCATGACCAAACGTACAACAGGGCTTAAGTAGGGCTACATGGCACACTGAGAGATAGCGTATAAGGAACGTGGTGATGAAAGCAAGTGCAACACATATCCGCATCTCTCCGCGCAAAGTACGGATGGTGGTGGATACGGTGCGTGGGAAGAGCGTCAGCCAGGCCATCAGTATCTTAGGTTTTACGCGTAAAAAAGCTGCCTTGCCTGTGCAGAAGCTTCTGAAGTCGGCAGTAGCCAATGCCGCGGAAAATAACGGTATCAGTGATGTGGATACTCTCGTCATTGATCGTATTATGGTAGACGAAGGTCCAACTCTCAAGCGTTTTATGCCAAGGGCGCGTGGGCGAGCCACCCCGATCCGGAAGCGCACAAGTCACATTCGGATCATCTTGCGCGAGCGGGATACTCCCTAGCTACTTACATATCCCAAGCGTGGGGACGTCGTAAGCACTCGAAGCGAAAAAGGGGGGTTCTTGTGGGACAAAAAGTGCATCCGATTGGATTCCGTCTAGGTATTAATAAAACCTGGCAGTCAAACTGGTATGCGAAGCGCAATTATGCTGATTTACTGCATGAAGATTTGATGATCCGGCGCCATATTAAAGCGAGATTATATCATGCGGGGATCTCCAAGGTTGAAATAGAACGTGCGGCGAATCGTGCGAAGATCAACATTTATACTGCCCGCCCTGGTATTATTATCGGCAAGCGCGGGGCAGAAGTTGATAAGCTCAAAAATGACTTGCAAGATCTCACGCAAAAGCAAGTTGCGATCAACATTAAAGAAATCCGCAAGGCAGAAATCGATGCGCAGCTAGTCGCCGAAAATATTGCGCTGCAGCTTGAGCGCCGTGTCGCTTTTCGGCGAGCCATGAAAAAGGCCATTACTTCGGCATTACGCTTTGGCGCCAAAGGTATTCGTATCGAGTCCTCTGGCAGGCTTGCGGGGGCGGAAATGGCCCGGCGTGAATGGTATCGCGAAGGGGGCGTTCCCTTACATACGTTACGTGCCGATATTGACTATGGTTTTGCTGAAGCGAAAACGACCTACGGCCAGGTTGGCGTCAAGGTGTGGATTTATAAAGGGGAGTTCATTGCTCCGGACGAAGAGGTCGTTGTGGCACCTGAGCCGCGTCCGCGCGGACGCCGCTCATGAGAGGCTGAATCATGTTAATGCCAAAAAAGACAAAATTTCGGAAGCAACATCGAGGCCGGATGACAGGGAAAGCCACGCGTGGGAGTGAAATCAGCTTTGGCCAATATGGTTTACAGGCTATGGAACCTGCGTGGATCACAAGCCGGCAGATCGAAGCTGGGCGTATAGCTATGACACGCCATGTGCGTCGAGGCGGGAAGGTCTGGATACGGGTCTTTCCTGATAAGCCTGTGTCCAAAAAACCGGCTGAGACGCGTATGGGTAAAGGGAAAGGTGGACCAGAGTTCTGGGTTGCGGTCGTGCGCCCTGGTCTTATCCTCTATGAGATGGATGGGGTGGATGAAAGTATCGCACGTGAAGCGATGCGTCTTGCGTCTCATAAGCTGCCCATTGCCACCCGCTTTTTAGCCAAGGCGTAGAAGGAAGCAAGACGTCATGAAGGCGAGTGAATTGCGAGATTTAAGCGTAGAAGAGCTGCAACACAAGCAGAAAGAACTTGTCGAGGAGCTCTTTAACCTTCGGTTCCAACTGGCCACCAGCCAGATTGAAAACGTTGGGCGTATCACGGCTGTACGGCGGGACATCGCTCGTGTTAAGACCGTACAACGCGAGCGTCAGCTGCCAGTCCACCCTGCAAGACGCATAAGGTAGTAGCCATGGATGAGGGGCGTAGGAAGGTATTGTTAGGAGAGGTCGTCAGTAATCGTATGACCAAGACGATTACCGTCAAAGTGGAACGCCGTGTGCGTCATCCTATTTATGAACGTGTGGTGAAACGTAGTAAAAAATTTCACGCGCATGATGAACATAACCAGTGTCAAATCGGTGATATCGTGCGTATTGTTGAAACCCGGCCTCTGAGCAAGACCAAATGTTGGCGTCTGCTTGAGGTCGTGCGGCGTCGTGCTGGCTCGGAGGTGTCTACGCTTGCAGGGCGTGAAGGATAACGTACATGATTCAAACAGAAACCCTGCTGACCGTCGCGGACAATTCGGGAGCACGTCGCGTCAAGTGTTTTCACATCCTGGGAGGTACGCGCCGACGCTATGCGAGCGTTGGGGACGTGGTGGTCGTGTCGGTGAAGGAAGCCCTGCCGAATGGGGCAGTCAAAAAAGGTGATGTGCGTCGTGCCGTTGTCGTACGGACACGGAAAGAAATTCGTCGAACCGATGGAACGTACATCCGCTTTGATGATAATGCTGCAGTCATCATCAATGATGCTGGTGAACCTGTCGGAACACGTATTTTTGGTCCAGTGCCACGAGAATTACGTGCCAAGGGCTTTATGAAAATTATCTCACTGGCGCCGGAAGTGCTCTGAAAGCCCTCTGTCATAGAGTGAATAAGGAAGATGGTATGGCACGTGTGAAAACAATCCCACAACCGCCTGGACATATCAAGAAAGATGACTTTGTCAAAATTATTGCGGGGAAAGACCGAGGGAAACAGGGCAAGGTCTTACGTGTCTTTCCCCAAGAGGGACGCTTGACGGTTGAACGGATTAACATGATCAAACGTCACACCCGTCCCGCACGACAAATGCAGCAGGGTGGCATTTTCGAACGTGAAGGGAAGTTACATATTTCCAATGTGATGCTCATCTGCAGTAAATGTGAGCGCGGCGTACGCATTGGGCATCAGCTCTTGGAGGATGGGAAGAAAGTTCGTATCTGCCGTCGCTGTGGCGAATTCTTAGATAAATAAGTCTAGCGAGAGGCGGGGGAAGGGAGTTAGAGATCTCATGGCCTACGTTGCACGCATGCACCAGTATTATACCCAAGAGGTAATCCCTGCATTACAGCAGCGTTTTGGTTATCGTAACGTGATGCAGGTGCCTCACCTAGAAAAGATCGTACTCAATATGGGACTCGGGGAGGCCATTCAAAACCCGAAGCTCTTAGACGCTGGGGTGGAGCAGCTTGCTGCCATTGCTGGTCAAAAGCCGGTGATTACGAAAGCCCGGAAATCCATCGCGGCATACAAACTCCGTACTGGGATGTCCATTGGCGTCAAAGTCACTTTGCGCAAAGATCGTATGTATGATTTTTTTGATCGCCTCGTGAGTATTGCCTTGCCCCGTGTGCGCGACTTTCGTGGTGTGACCAGTAACGCTTTTGATGGGCGTGGTAATTATACGCTAGGTGTAGAAGAGCAAGTGATTTTCCCTGAAGTAGACTATGACAAAGTCGAACGCATTAAAGGGTTGGCCATTACTGTAGTGACCTCAGCCAAGACCGATGCGGAGGGACGGGAGCTGCTCAGGCTCCTTGGAATGCCTTTCCGCAGCTAAGCGTGGAACGGAAAAGGGTGCATGGCAAAAAAATCGCTCATTAATAAAGCAAACAGTACACCGAAATTTACAGTACGCCAGTATCGGCGTTGCCGTGTATGTGGCAGGGCACGGGGATATTTACGGAAATTTGCAATGTGCCGTATTTGCTTCCGCAGTTTGGCCTTGCGTGGTGAAATTCCCGGGGTGGTTAAATCGAGCTGGTAGCTCCTTGTCGCCAGATGTTCGTTGTGGAGTCACACACGTATGATGACTGACCCGATTGCTGACATGCTTACACGGATACGGAATGCGCTAGCTGCTCGCCATGAGCGCGTCGTCATGCCGTCGTCTCGCATGAAACACGAGATTGCTCGTGTCTTGAAGGAAGAAGGCTATATTCACGATTTCCAGGTTGACCCGACTGCCCATCCCCAGGGAGTTTTAGGCATCACATTGAAGTATAGTATGGCAAACCTGAGCATTATTCAGGGTGTGAAGAAAGTCAGTACGCCCGGGAAGCGGCAGTACGTCTCCTGTAAGGAAATGCCCAAAGTGTTAGACGGAGCGGGGATTGCCATCCTCTCGACCTCTCAAGGCATTATGACGGATCAACAGTGCATTGCGGCAAATGTCGGTGGGGAAGTACTCTGCTTTGTGTGGTAGTCCATTACGAAAGGAAAGACGATGTCGCGTATTGGCCGCATACCAATCACTGTACCGGCAGGTGTCGATGTACATATTGGGGAAAATAATGACATCGAAGTGAAGGGGCCAAAAGGCATTCTGCGTCGACAGTTGCATCCGCGAGTCGTCATACAGCGGAATGGCTCTACGCTTGAAGTCACACGCCGTAGTGAGGCCAAGTTGGATAAATCGTTGCATGGCTTGAGCCGGACGTTACTCTACAATATGATTGTGGGAGTCACGACAGGCTTTGAAAAGCAGCTCGAGATTGTCTGGAGTGGATTTCGAGCCCAGGTGCAGCAGAAAACACTGACATTACAACTTGGTCATTCGCATCCTATCATCTACGAAGCACCGGCAGGGCTGGAGTTTGAGCTCAACCGTACCATCATCACAGTGCGAGGTATTGATAAGGAGATGGTAGGGCAGGTTGCCGCAAATATACGTTCGGTGCGCAAACCTGAGCCTTACAAGGGCAAAGGCATCAAATATGTGGCGGAAGTCATTCGCCGCAAGGAGGGCAAGTCATAGCGTCTATGGGAAAGCCAGATGAAAAAAACCGGGCACGTAAGATACGTCAGCGGCGTGTCCGTCGCAAGGTCCAAGGAACTCCAGAGCGCCCGCGTCTTTCGGTTTTTCGTAGTGCCAAGCATATTTATGCTCAGATAATAGACGATACGGCAAATCGGGTCCTCGCTACAGCGTCAAGTGTTAGCAAAGAATTTCGCGGCATGGGGCAGAGTGGGGGAAACATTGCCGGAGCGACAATTATCGGGCAAATGGTGGCAGAGCGAGCACTGCAACACGGTGTTCAGCAGGTAGTCTTTGATCGTAACGGCTTTCTCTATCATGGTCGTGTCGAAGCAGTGGCGCTGGGGGCGCGTGAAAAAGGGCTACAATTTTAACACACTAGGATGGATAGGCGACAAGCTGAGGGAGTGAGGGTGGCTGAAGAATTTGCTGAGCAGACAGAATATATTGATAAGATCGTCCATGTTAACCGTGTTGCCAAGGTTGTAAAAGGTGGACGGCGTTTCAGTTTTAGCGCCCTTGTGGTCGTCGGCAATCGTGCTGGACGCGTGGGGATCGGGCTTGGGAAAGCCAATGAAGTCCCAGAAGCTATCCGTAAGGCCATAGACAAGGCCAAAAAGAATTTGCAGACGGTGGCCTTGGCCGGGACGACTATTCCCCATAGCGTCGTAGGCCATTATGGTGCAGGGAAAGTGATGCTCAAACCGGCAGCACGTGGGACTGGAATCACGGCTGGGGGGCCAGTACGTGCGGTTATGGAAGCCGTTGGTGTGGCGGATGTGCTCACGAAATCGCTCGGGACCAATAACCCTCATAACGTGGTGAAGGCCGCTGTCGCGGGCTTATTACAATTACGTAGCAAACGTGAAATTGCCCGTGCGCGCGGGAAACAGCGTGAAGCAATGCGGGTGTGAGGGCATATCTATGGCCGAGGTGAGCAAAATTACCGTACGACTCGTACGTAGTATGATCGGACGCCCTGAGAAGCAAAGACTTGTACTGCGTGGCATGGGGTTAGCGAAGCTGCAAAAGACTGTACAGCTGCCCGACACGCCACAAACTCGCGGAATGATCGATAAAGTGAGACATCTAGTACAGGTCGAGTCATGATACGTGGTTTTTGCAAGTTAGGGGATAGGATATGACGGCACTCAATACACTGCGTCCAGCGCCCGGTGCAGTGAAACCACGGAAGCGAGTGGGGCGGGGACCAGGTTCAGGCCATGGGAAAACGGCTTCACGGGGGCACAAAGGGCTCAAGTCACGTTCTGGGGGCAAGCCTGCCCCTGGCTTTGAGGGTGGGCAGATGCCGTTACAGCGGCGTTTGCCGAAGCGCGGTTTCACCAATATATTTAAAATTGTTTATCAACTGGTGAATCTTCAGGACTTGCAGGATTTTGCAGCGCATACTGTGGTGACACGAGCTCTGCTCCAGCAAGCTGGCAAGGTGAAATCTGGGGACAAACCAGTGAAGATTCTCGGAGATGGTTCGCTCACGGTTCCTCTCACGATACAGGTCGATAAGTTTAGTAAGAGCGCCAAACAAAAGATTATCGCTGCTGGTGGCACAGCAGAGGAGCAGGCCTCGTGATTGATGGGATACAGAATCTTTTCAAGATCCCTGAACTGAAAAAGAGAATCTTTTATACCTTTGGGTTGCTTGCTGTGTATAGGGTGGGGGCTTTTATCCCCACCCCTGGAATCGATGGGCAGGCTTTAGGTCGCTATTTTGAGAGTGTGCAAGGCACCATCCTGGGATTTTTTAATATGTTCTCAGGAGGCGCTCTCGAGCAGATGGCAGTTTTTGCGCTGGGGATTATGCCCTATATCAGCGCTTCCATTATTCTTGAATTGCTTACTGTCGTGGTCCCCTATCTTGAAAAGCTCAAAAAAGAAGGGGAGGCCGGGCGGAAAAAAATTAATCAATATACGCGTTATGGCACAGTCGTACTGAGCATGGTTCAGGGCCTGGGTATTGCGATTGGCCTCGAACACATGGAGATTGGGGGAGCGATCATTGTGCCGAATGCAGGGTGGTCATTTCGCTTGATGACCATGATTACGCTTACTGCGGGTACCACATTCATCATGTGGTTGGGAGAGCAAATTACCGAGCGCGGCATAGGAAATGGCATATCGCTCATTATCTTCTCTGGCATTGTTGCGCAGATGCCTTCTGCCATAGGCCATACCTGGACACAACTCCGTTTAGGGGAAATGAGCCCTTTTCTGTTCCTTGGTATCCTTGTGCTCATGGTCGCAGTGGTTGCCGCTATCGTCTTTATGGAGGCAGGGCACCGTCGCATCCCAATCCAATATGCCAAGCGTGTCGTGGGACGTCGTATGTACGGTGGGCAGAGTACTCATTTGCCTTTGAAAATTAATACGTCCGGGGTTATTCCGCCGATCTTTGCGTCCTCTATCATGGTGTTTCCTGCCACCATTGCGCAATTTCTTGGGGGAAACAACCCAGACGGTATACTAGGGACCATTGTGCAACAGCTGTCTCCAGGGACTATCCTCTATTCTCTTTTGACTATTGTTATGATCATTTTCTTTGCATATTTTTACACGGCGATTATTTTTAATCCGGCTGATGTTGCGGATAACATGCGGAAGTATGGTGGTTTTGTGCCAGGGATACGTCCTGGCAAGAAGACGGCCGAATATATTGATCGTACTTTGTCACGTCTGACGCTTGTCGGTGCGCTCTACTTATCTTTTATTGTCATTCTCCCTACCTACCTCGTACAGTTTTTTCACGTGCCCTTCTTCTTTGGGGGTACGGGTTTACTGATTGTGGTAGGGGTTGCCATGGACACGATGCAGCAGGTCGAATCCCATCTCGTTATGCGCCATTATGAGAGCTTTATGAAAAAAGGGCGTATTAAAGGGCGCCGTTAGTTATCGCGTTTGCACAGAGAGCCGCAACAATGAACTTGATTCTGTTGGGTCCGCCTGGGGCGGGTAAAGGGACACAGGGGCATCATCTCAGTGAAACGTATGGTATTCCCGAGATCTCTACAGGAGATATCTTGAGAGCAGCAGTGCGAGAGGGGACACCACTTGGACGTGAAGCCCGTGGCTATATGGATCGCGGTGCCCTGGTGCCTGATGAAGTGATCATCGGTATTGTCAAAGAACGGCTCGCACAGGACGATACTAAGGGCGGTTTTATCCTTGATGGTTTCCCTCGTACTGTCGACCAAGCAGAAGCCCTTGCGCAACTCACGCGGCAAGAAAAACGGCCTATTGAGCATGTTATTAGCATCGAGGTGCCGCAAGCAGAATTGTTACAACGCTTGGCTGGACGTCGCCAAGTGGAAGGCAGAGATGACGATACGGAGGAGGCTGTCCGGCACCGTTTAGAGGTGTATCAGCGTTCAACCGCTCCTCTGATTGCTTACTATCAACAGCAGGGCTTATTACGTTGTATCCTTGGTGTCGGTACTGTGGAAGAAATCTTTCAACGTATTACAGCGATTTTGTGAAGCGCGATGATTATCTGTCGATCCCCACAAGAAATTGCCAAAATCCGTGTCAGCGCTCAGCTTGCAGCAGCGGCTCTGCAGCATATTGCCCCCATGCTGCAGGGTGGGGTAACGACTGCAGAGCTTGACCGTGCCGCCGAGCAATACATCCGCAAGGCTGGTGGCCTGCCGGCCTTCAAAGGGTATCGCGGTTTCCCTGCAACGTTATGTACGTCTATTAATGCCGAGGTCGTTCATGGTATCCCTTCAAAGAAGCGTAAGCTGGCTGAAGGCGATATCATTGGTATTGATTGTGGTGCTATTGTGGATGGCTACTATGGTGACCACGCCATGACTTTTGCAGTTGGTTCTATTACAGAGGAGGCTCAACAGCTTATAGATACCACTCGAGAAGCGCTGGAAATCGGCATTGCACACGCGAAGGTAGGTAACTATCTCTCAGACATTTCTCACGCAATTCAGACGTATGCTGAACAGCGTCATTACTCAGTGGTCAAAGTTTTTGTTGGGCACGGTATCGGTACGGCCCTCCACGAAGAACCACAAGTGCCTAACTTTGGCCCTCCCAAGCGTGGACCTCGCCTCCGAGAGGGAATGGTCCTCGCCTTGGAACCCATGGTGAATCTGGGAACTGCTGATGTACAAATCTTGCAGGACAACTGGACAGTTGTGACTGTAGATGGTAGGCTTTCCGCACATTTTGAACATACTATTACCGTTGCCGAGCGTGGCGGTACAATCCTGAGCCAGCTCTAAGTGGCAACAATTAGGAATTTATGGAAAAAGAAGAAACTATCGCTGTTGAAGGCACAGTTATTGAGCCATTGCCAAATGCTATGTTTAAGGTCGAGCTAGAGAATGGTCACATGGTTCTGGCCCATATTTCTGGGAAAATGCGCATGCATTTTATTCGAATCCTTCCTGGGGATAAGGTGAAACTTGAGCTTTCGCCATATGATCTTACGCGCGGCCGCATTGTATACCGTTTTAAGTAATTGTCCTACACGTTGCTGGGTAGACACGAGGAATATGGGATGAAGGTTCGTGCATCAGTCAAAACGATCTGTGACAAGTGCAAAATCTTACGACGGCGTGGAGTTGTACGCGTCATTTGTGAGAACCCACGTCATAAACAACGTCAGGGATAGAGCACCTAGGGGGTTACAAGTATGGCGCGTGTAGCAGGGGCTGATATACCGAACGATAAGCGGGTCGAAACGGCGTTGACGTATATTTATGGTATTGGCTTGTCTTCCTCAAAAAAAATTTTACAGACGACAGCTATTAACCCTGATACGCGTGTCAAGGACCTGACTGAGCCCGAAATTACACGACTGCGTGAAATGATTGAGCAGCAATACACTGTAGAAGGCGATTTGCGCCGCGAATTGGCCATGAATATCAAGCGTCTCATGGATATCGGTTCGTATCGTGGTTTGCGGCATAGACGCGGTTTGCCCGTACGGGGGCAGCGTACTCGGACCAACTCACGGACGCGTAAAGGCCCACGGCGTACCATTGGAAGAAAAAGCAAAAAATAGAGGATAATCATGGCCGAATCGAGGCGGAAGGATGGGAAGCGGCGGCGCGAACGTCGTACAGTAGCAGAAGGCATTGCCCATATTCAGTCAACGTTTAACAATACGCTCATTACCATTACGGATATGAGTGGCAATGCCCTTGCATGGGCCAGTGCGGGTGGACAAGGTTTCCGTGGCTCACGGAAAGGCACTCCTTTTGCCGCGCAGACAGCTGCAGAACTGGTGGCACGGAAAGTCATTGATCAGGGGATGAGAAAAGTCGATGTGTTGGTCAAAGGCCCTGGGTCAGGCCGGGAGGCAGCGATCCGAGCCTTGCAATCGGCTGGTTTAGAAATTAGCATGATTCGCGATGTCACCCCTATTCCGCACAATGGTCCCCGGCCTCCTAAGCGGCGGCGTGTCTGAATTGAGAGCGTGAAGTCATTATTTCTCACAAGAGAGGATAGGTCGAACGTGGCACGATATACTGATGCGGTCTGCCGTCTGTGTCGCCGGGAGAACATGAAACTGTTTTTGAAAGGCGAGCGTTGCCTCAGCGACAAATGTGCAATTAATAAGCGTAACTATGCCCCGGGCCAGCATGGGCAACGGCGTGCCAAGTTATCAGAATATGGTTTGCAGTTGCGCGAGAAGCAGAAAGTGAAGCGCACCTATGGTGTGCTCGAATCCCAATTCCGGCGCTATTTTCAGCGTGCGGCCCGTTCCAAGGAAGTCACAGGCTCCGAGCTGCTCATGCTACTCGAAAGACGGCTCGACAATGTCGTCTACCTCATGGGGTTTGCGGATTCGCGTGCCCAGGCACGCCAACTGCTGCACCATGGTCATATGCATGTCAATGGCCGTCGTGTCACTATCCCGTCGTTTCTCATTAAGCAGGGTGATGTCATCGAACCACGCGGTAAGAGCCGAGAACTTGATGTTGTGCGCGGGGCTGTGGAGCGTCTGAATCAGAAACAAATTCCTGCGTGGATTCACGTCGATGCCGAAAACATGCGTGGTGTCGTCCAGGCTTTGCCCCAACGCCATGATCTCACAATGCCATTCCATGAGCAGTTGATAGTTGAACTCTACTCAAAATAGACAGTGGATATCTTATCCTCCTGCTTCCCTCTTGTATTTACCCTGTTGTTGGATTGCTTCTAAGGCAAGCGGTGGGTATTTCCTGCGGAGGATTCTTGCGTTATGAAAACAATGTGGGCCAACTTTCAAAAACCGAAGCGGATTGAGGGTGAGCGCGACTCTCTTAGCGATACCTATGGTCGTTTTATTGCTGAGCCATTTGAACGTGGCTTTGGTGTGACCATTGGGAATGCTCTGCGCCGAGTGTTGCTCTCCTCCCTGACCGGGGCTGCTGTAACAGCCGTGAAGATTGAGGGAGTGTATCACGAGTTTTCAACGCTCCCTGGTGTCTTAGAGGACACGACAGAAATTATTCTCAATCTCAAGGAACTGCTTCTCAAAATGCATGTAGAAAGGCCGAAGCAGCTTTCCCTGGATGTCAGCGGCCCATGTGAAGTGCTCGCGAAGCATATTGCGACCGATGCCGATATTGAGATTCTCAATCCAGAATTACATATCGCGACACTCAGTAAAGACGCAAGGCTGAACATGGTGATGGATGTCGAGTTGGGGCGGGGATATGTGACGGCAGAGCGGCAGGCACAATCTATCGTCGATCCACAAATTATCCCTCTTGATGCCACTTTTTCCCCCATTCGCAAAGTGGTCTTCCAGGTAGACAATACTCGTGTGGGACGCTCAACGGATTATGATCGTCTCATCCTGGAAGTACAGACAAACGGGAGCATTCACCCTGAGGACGCGGTTTCTCAGGCAGCAATGATTTTGCGAGATCATCTACAAATTTTTGTCAGCTTTCATGAAGATATCATTCCGGAAATTCCGGAAATCGATGAAGAGCGGCAAAAATTGGTCGAGAATCTTAACCGGAGCGTTGACGAGCTAGAGCTCTCTGTGCGTTCCTATAATTGTCTGAAGAATGCGAACATTAAGACGATAGGGGAACTCGTACAAAAAAATGAGCCTGAGATGCTCAAAACACGAAACTTTGGTCGTAAATCGCTCAATGAAATTAAAGAGATTCTCACCAGCATGGGTCTGAGTCTGGGCATGAATCTTGACGGGCTTGAGTGGCAGGGAGCAAAAAAGGAATAGCTCCCTTTTCTAAAAGGCGGGAAGAGTCTATGCGGCACCTGAGAAAAGGTCGGCATTTAAGTCGCAAAAGCAGTCATCGCAAAGCGCTTTTAAGCAATCTGGCTGTTTCCATTCTTACCAATGGACGCATACGTACGACGGAAGCCAAGGCCAAAGAAGTCCGGGGCCTCGTGGATCGTATCATTACGTGGGGCAAACGCGGTGACCTGCATGCGCGTCGTTTAACTGCAAGACATGTCGGTAGTCGCACTATTGTCAAAAAAATCTTCGATGAACTCGCCCCTCGTTATCGTGATCGTCCAGGAGGTTATACGAGGATTATGAAGATGGGCTTCCGGCATGGCGATAATGCGCCAGTTGTGATCATGGAACTTGTCGATCATCCTGCCCCTGAAAAATAGTATCAGTGTGGGTATGCAGTCTGGGCACGGGCTGACATCCGAAGGAGCCTGTGCCTAGAAACCAAAACTCCACTGCATACTCAACCTGCTGACTTTACCAGCTTCAGGCAAGGTGAGGCGAAATCTGGTTTCGAGATTCCGGAGAAAGGTCTCTGTGACCTGGCGATTGTGTTTGTGTGCGCCATTTACCGCCCCATAGATATTACCAATATACCAGCCAGCTTCTACAAGACTCAGTACGCCTGCCACAACAGGGGCATCAGCGTGCACTGCCTCAATAGCCCCTGCAATGAAAAGCCCGTTCAAGAAGAAAGCCAGTAAGGCATCGCCAATACGCCCATTGTAGAATTGGCCACTGCCTGGAAGTAGGCTCGACGTAATGCCGGCCAATACTGGTGATTTCCGAGGCAGCTTCTCGCCGGTGAGACTCTCTTGGGCCAGCAATTGCGCCTGGTGATAGAGAGCACTGTCAGGAGGAATCTGTTGCAAAACCCAGGACGCTTCACGCCAATGACGCTGTGCTAACAGCACCCAGGCATGTTGATATCGGGCTTGATGTCGCAGAGGATGATGAGGAAAACGCTGTACCAGCTCCCTATAGAGCTGCTCTGCAGTCGCCTGTTGCCTCTGCTGCACAAGACTTTCGCCTTGCCATAACCAGGCTTGCTGTCCATAGGCGGTGTGAGGATAACGCTGCGCTACATCTTGAAAAGCCTGTGCGGCCTCGCCATACCTTTCCCCGTGATAGAATGCTAAGCCAATCGAGAAGGCCACCATTGCAGCCCGTGAATCATCAGCAAACGCCAATAAAAAGCAACGATATTCAGTGATGGCGCGGAAATATTCGCGCTCACGCATTAACTGCTCAGCAAAGGCCAGCCGTTGCTCCGCAGACAACACTGGGGTTTCGCATGGTTGGAGTCTATCTCCACTGAGTGGCTGAGCCGCAAGGAACGCACCATGCAGGGCACTCGGCATAGCAACCAACAAGACTAGCAGAACCGTCGTGTAGCATAACGCCCACCAATGTTGGCATACAACACAGCGTAGCGGCACAGGGTCTTTACCTCGCTTTACGGGGTGGCCATATTGCTGGCCTGTGCCAGTTGCGCAACCATCGTATGGACAGCCTGGTAATCCTGCCCTTTCCAGACGAGTTCTCCCCGCGCAGAGTATATCGCGAATAGTGGTAATAACGGCTGCCCTCCAATGCCGCGGAGTTCAGGGTAACGTCCATCTTGCTGCAGGACGCGAAAGGTCGCATCCGTGTCATAGATTTTCACCAAGACGACAGCTGCCAGTGCAGCATTCAGGGTGGGATTCTGCACAGCAAGTTGCTGAAAAGCTTTACAATTGGCACACCATGTCGCATAGAAGTCGATAAAAAGTGGCTTCTGCTCAACTCGAGCGCGTTGGAGCGCTTGAGCAAAATCACGCTCCCAGCGCAGATTCGCATGCATTTCAGCTGGTGGGGGTGCGAGCGGAGCCTGACCAGACAACTCGGCCGAGGACGATTGCGTGTATGTGAAGCCTGGATGCGTCACCGCGTTATAGAGCAAATAAGTGGCTACGATAAAACAGATGAGAATGCCGGGGTACTGTACTGCTCTGTGGTACCATCGTAGAGAGAGCCGAAGATACCATGCGATGAGATACAGCCCGAGAGCCACCAGCAAAGTATAGCCTACCTGGGGTGGTATTAACGCAATTTCCATCCCTTTCTCGTAGTATGAGTAGGCAAAATACAGCGTAGGCAAAGCAATCACATATTTCGTTTTGGTGAGCCAGGTTCCAGCGGATGGTAACTGACTGCTCAGCAAGCCAATGGCCAGAAAAGGAATGCCTAGGCCGAGACCAAAACTGGTCATTAAGACGACCCCACGCCAGACGCCCCCCGGTCCTGCGGTCGTTGCCAAGGTCTGCGCATGGGCGACTTGCCCGGTAATATCCAGTAAGATGGTGCCTGTGATAGGGCCAACACACGGCGAAATGATCAACCCTGTTGTGGCACCCATGCATAATGTGCCGGAAAAGCCACTGAGACGACTTGCCAAGGTATCGATTTTCGTCAGCAGGGATGCGAAGAACGATGGCCACTCATAGAAACCCAACATGCTCAGTCCAAGATAACCAAACAGGATGGCAAACCCTATATGAGCCCAGGCATTGGTCATCACGGCTGAAATTGCTGTGCCTGTCAGCGTTGCTATGCCTCCTAAAAAAGCATAAAAACCCATAATACCCAGGCAATAGATGAGGGCATGGAGACGACTACGCTGCTGTGAACCCGCGCCGCGCGCCGTAAAAATCGCCGCGGTGATCGGCAGCATGGGGTAGACACAGGGCGTTGCTGATGCCAGAAGACCCGCCAGAAGAACCAGGACGAAAGCAAAGAAGAGGTTATTGGCGTGACGCCCGAAGAGTGCCGTAATACGTTCATTGAGCGTGAAAGACACCGGAGGTTGTTGTACAAGCGTAGGGGCTTGTGCGGCTCCCTGAGGTCCTTCCGCAAGGGCGCGTAAAGACATGGTACGTTCTTGCGGTGGATAGCAAAGGCGCGTTACATCATTGCAAATCTGATACCGAAAGGTCAGG
>Ga0194121_10005747_pt1 | contig 16985 bp, 14 predicted proteins | sample TA2MahCa50mmetaG_FD_148609 | JGI IMG/M metagenome (GOLD analysis project Ga0194121, IMG submission 148609) | Freshwater microbial communities from Lake Tanganyika, Tanzania - TA2015020 Mahale Deep Cast 50m | ecosystem: Environmental > Aquatic > Freshwater > Lake | place: Tanzania: Lake...
CACCAACTAAAATTATCTTTTTAGTAGAAAATTTCTCAAGCAGGTTCCCTACAAATGGAAGTGGCAGGGCTAATACTAAATATAGTGTAGCGGCTAAACCAGTTACCTTTCCTATATCAACATTGAATTCTTTTGCAAATTCAGGCAGATAGAGATTAAATGTATTGAGTACAATTCCATTGCTTGCCATGTACATCAAAAAAAGACAGGCAAGTACCACCCAACAATAATATTTTCTCATACATACTAAATTAATCGTTCATCAAAATAATTAATACAGAGGATCTTTAATTTATCCCATAATACCCTTAACTGCACCACCATCAACAGAAATAGTTTGTCCCGTAATAAATCTGCTAGATGGGCTCAACAACCAGACAGCCAGTGATGCGAAGTCACTAGCCTCGCCTAAAAACCCAACTGGAATTTGCTGTATAGCGGTGTCTCTTACTTGTTCAAATGGTATTCCTGTTTGTTCGCTTTTCTTTTTATAAATTCTATCAATAGCAGGCGTGCTGTGAGAACCGGGGGCCATTACATTTAATGTCACGCCAGTGGATGCTATCTCCTGTGAAAGAGTTTTTACCATACCCACTACACCGGCCCGCAACGAATTACTTAATACCAAATTCTCTAAAGGTTGCTTTACCGCAGCACTCTCAATAAAAAGAATTCTTCCATACTTGTTTTTTATCATACCCGGTACAAATTGCTGTACCAGCAATACTTTCCATCGTAAAAGCAGTCGGTAGGCATCATCCCAATCGGAAGCAGAAGTTTCCATTACAGTCTTTGCCGGAGGGCCACCGGCATTGATAACAAGTCCATGTACCACTTTGTCCTGCTTAACATCCATCAATTGCTGGCGACACTCGTCGGAAGAAATATCTCCACATACAATGGTCACTTTATCCGGAGCAACCTTTTGCAAGGCTTCTAATTTTTCCTTTCCTCTGGCTATTGCAATGATGTTGGCTCCTTCCTTTAGTAATTGTTCGGTTATCGCTTTTCCAAAACCTGATGTAGCACCACTGACAATAAATAGTTGATCCTTGAGATGTAATTCCATAATTTTTTACAAATTAATAAGGCCTGTGTAAGTAATTACCTTTTGGCTCACCCAACACCTTCCCATTTTCAAAAATTAGTTGCCCTCTCAAAAAAGTAGCAGTAACTTTTCCCTGAAACGTATGTCCCTCAAAAACAGAATAGCCCTGTGTACTCTCTGAATCTTTTGAATCAACAGTAAAGATTTGCGTAGGATCGAATAATACCACATCGCCGTCATACTTTTCTGATAATTGTCCTTTAGAATGCAATCCGAAACGTTTTGCGGGATTCGTAGATAACAATTCAGCTATCCGGTTCACCGATAAACCTCTGCGTATTCCCTCTGTATATAAACCACTCAATAACAACTCTGTTCCTCCAAAACCGCTTTTAGCTAACCATACATTTTTTTTGTCAGCTAAATCTGTTTTAATTTCCGCCTTGCAGCAAGCATGGTCACTGCAAACCCAATCAATATTGCCAGCAAGTAGATGCTTCCAGAGATATTCTACATCCCCCCTGCAACGAATAGGGGGATTAACTTTTGCATGCACACCACACGCACAATCATAATCAAGTATAAGATGTGCAAGTGTAACTTCCCGCTTGAAATTGATATGAGGAAAAACGTGTTGCATCATCATGGCTGCATCAACGGCTTTGGCAGAGGTTAGGTGCAATAGGTTGATATTTTTACACGCCGTTTCATTGGCTAGATAGGAGGCAATAAATATAGCCAGCCCTTCACTGTGGGGAGGTCTTGCAGCTGAGTAGGCTCTGAGTCCAGTTAGCTTACCCTCTTCCTGAACCAGTCGGGTGTAAGCACGCATAATCTCTGCTGTTTCACAATGCAAGCCAAGACTTATGCTATCAGCTTTCTCTGGATATTTTTCCATAACCCTTGTTACACCACGCATGATAAATTCAAAATGAGCATAATCATAAAATTCTCCTTCCGGAGTCATCAAAAAATCTTTTTGTGCAGCACTGTTCCCATGGAGTCCGTAGTTTCCATAAAACATAAAGATTTTAAAGCTTGTCACACCCCACTTTTCCAGCAGCAGCTCTATCTCTTCAATGTGGCTATACTGGATGGGTGCAATATGGTAGGTATAGTCCACATAAAATCGATTGCTGGATATACCTAGAACCTCGGGATAAAAATTCGCATAAGAGCCAGTTTTATTCAAGTAATACTTTCCGGTTCGCATGTAGTTCAGAGAGCTGGTAACTCCACCTGATGCTGCTGCACGGCTTTCTGTCAAGGCATCCTCAGCAAGCGGATTATAAATCCCCGTATGCATATGTGCATCTACCAGTCCGGGAAAAGCAAGCTGACCGTTTCCGTCATATAATTGCCGAGCCTGATCAGCTGGTATGAAAGGAGTAATCGCTTCAATTTTCCCATTACTGATGGCTATGTCAGCATGAAATGAACCTTCATTCCCTGGCTGCACTACAAAAACATTTTTTATGATGAGGTCGTACATAGTTTATAATTTATGTAGCGATGATATTGTTTGCTTTTAATTGATCAATCTCAGAAGAGCTAAATCCCAAACCAGCCAGTATCTCCTCTGTATGTTCACCTACACGTGGTGGCTGTGTACGAAGCTTAATGTCGGAGCCTTCATACCCAATGGGTGTCTTGGGCAAAAGCGCATTCTTCCCGTTAGTTAATTGAATATCTAGCAGGGCACCACTTTTATTTAGGTGTTCATCTGTAAATAAATCTTCAGTCTTTGCTATGGGTGCATAGGTAATTTCAGCCTGATCACATTTGTATACTACTTGCTGCAAAGAATAAGTGGCTATCATTTTCTCTACCTCAGGTTGAAACCACTTTTTGGCTTCCACCCTTTGATTATTGGTCTGGAGTCTGTCATCTAATAACCAGTCCTGTCGCTGAAAAACATCACAAAATCTTTTCCAGTGTTTTTCACTAATGATTCCTATAAAGACTTGCTGGAGATCGGAGGTTTTATAAATACGATAAATACTCCACGGGCTCAACCGGGCCGGCATTGGAGGAACGGGCTGCTGTGTCAGTGCACTTAACGCCATGTGCTGTCCCATCACAAAGGCAGTTGTTTCAAAGAGTCCTGCCCGAACCATTTTCCCATTTCCTGTTTTTCCCCTTTCATAGAGAGCTAGTAATATTCCCATACAACCAAACATACCACCGGTAATATCAACAATGGAGGTTCCCGCCCGCAAGGGATCACCGGGCCTGCCAGTCATATAAGCCAACCCACCCATCATCTGCACTACTTCATCCATGGCATGTCGTTTCTCATACGGGCCTGGCATAAATCCTTTGAGTGAGTTATATATGAGAAGTGGATTCAATTTCTTCAATTCTTTATATCCAAAAGCCAAACGATCCATAGTTCCCGGTCCAAAATTTTCTATAAGTACATCGGCCTTCGCTACTAATTGATAAATTATTTCTTTGCCTTCAGGAGATTTGATGTCAATGGCAAGACTCTTCTTATTTCGATTGTAGAAGGAAAAGAATCCTTGTCCAAATCCTTTTAGCAAACGGGTGCTATCTCCCCCAACCGGTTCAATGTGTATTACCTCCGCACCTAGGTCAGCCAAAATTAATCCGGCCGATGGCCCCATCACGGCATGTGTAAATTCTAATACAAGTATATCTTGTAGTGGTAAACTCATTAGAGAATGAAATCTTTATATTTTTTAAGATAAGGTACCAACCCACCCTCCTGCATGATATTCAACATGACGGGAGGCAAGGGAGTTGCCTGATAAACTTCCTGTCGGGTATGGTTCACCACCTTACCTTCAGCAAGATTAAATGAGATCTCATCACCCATTTGTATAGAATGATGCGGTACCTCTAAAACCGGGAGTCCGATGTTGATAGCATTACGAAAAAAAATACGGGCGAAAAAACGAGCAATAACCAATGATACTTGTGCGGTTTTCAATGCAAGCGGTGCCTGCTCTCTGGATGAACCGCAGCCAAAATTATCTCCTGCAACAATAAGGTCTCCCTCTTGAAAGCGTGAAGCAAATGCAGGATCTACGTCCTCCATAACATGAGCCGCAAGCATTGACAAGTCCAGTGTCTTAGTATATTTTCCGGGTATGATTCGATCCGTATCGATGTTGTCACCATACACATGTGCCTTTGCCATATCAGTTTGATTGATTTGGTACAGTAATTCGTCCGTATAAAACACTGGCTGCAACCGTGGCCGGACTTGCCAAATAGATATCACTACGAGGATTGCCCATGCGTCCTTTGAAATTTCTGTTGGCAGCACTAATCACAACTTCTCCGTCACCGGGCACCCCATCGTGTGTTCCTACACAGGGGCCACAACCACTATTGATGATGGAAGCACCCGCCTCAATTAGAATTTGCAGGGTCCCATCCTTCATAGCATCCAAAAGTACTTGGCGGCTTGCAGGTGCAATAACAAGTCTTACTCCTGAAGGGATTTTTTTGTTTTTTAGTATAGCTGCTGCAGACTGCAGATCCTGTAACCTCCCATTAGTGCATGTTCCAATGAACCCATAAGTTATAGGTGTACCGGCATAAGCACTCACATCATGGATATTATCAGGCGAGTGGGGAATTGCAAGGCGTGGATGAATTGTTTCAGCCTCTATATCAAGCACACGAGTATATACAGCTTCCTTATCTGCAAAGACAGGCTCAAAATTAAAGGGCAGTTGAAGTCCCTCCGGGGAGACAATACCTGTTTTTGCCCCCATTTCTGCCACCATATTACAAAGAACCATTCGATCAGAAAGACTTAAATAATGCAATAGCTCTCCGTGGTACTCAACAGATTGATAATTAGCACCGCTGATAGTTATATGCTTCACAACTTCTAACACGATATCCTTTGCGCTTACACCCTCCCTCAAATGATGGCCATGTAAATTCACACGTATACTGGAAGGAACTTTCAACCAGATTTTCCCGGTCAACATAACAGCTGCTAAATCAGTACTTCCCACACCACAAGCTAAGGCATTGACCGCCCCATAAGTAGGTGTATGGCTGTCTGCTCCCATAAATACTTCTCCAGGGTTTACCCGATGATGATCCACCATAACCTGGTGACAGATTCCGCTTCCTATATCATAAAAATGACACCCAGTTTCTTCAGCAAAACTTCGCATCATACGATGAAGGTTGGCAATCCGCTCGTTGGGAGCCGGAGCTGCGTGATCAATGATTAGATGAAATCGCTCAGGGTTGGCCAACCGTTCTCCACCCATTTCACGAAAGGCTTTTATGGCCAGTGGTCCAGTGGTATCAGTAGCCATTGCACCATCAACAGGTACCACGCATAACTCTCCAGCATAGACCGGTTTACCAACATGTTTTGATAATATTTTTTCTGCAATGGTCTGAGGTAGCATGATTAATTCATTCAGAAATTATTTTACATTAAAAGAGAGTGCATCAATCCAGGAAGAGGCGATCCCAGCCATTCTTGCATATCACGGCTGATGCTTGCCACTTTTTGAATATCAATTCCTGTGGTATACCCCATTTGATGAAGCAGGTGAACGGTATCCTCTGTAGCAATGTTTCCGGTGGCTCCCTGAATAAAAGGACATCCCCCTAAACCACCATATGCAGTATCAAATTGTTTAATGCCGGTCTCAAGAGCTGCCACAACATTTGCGTATCCTTTGTTTTCCGTGTTGTGCAAATGAAGAGTAATGGGTACATCGCCGCATATCTCCTGAAGACGAGGAAGTATTCTCCTCATCTGAAACGGATTGCCCATACCAGTTGAGTCAGCAAATGCCATTTCCTGTACACCGCAATCCAGTTGGTACTTTGTAATATTATAAATTAAATCTTCCTCAACTGCTCCTTCATACCGACAGCCAAAAACACATTGCAATCCCCCCCTTACTACTAAATGATGTTGTCTGGCAAGGGCTGTCACCTCCCTAAATTCTTTTTGGGCATCCCTCAGCGATTTATTGGCATTTTTCCGACTGTGGGTATCACTAGCTGAAATAGAAGCAGCCACATAACGAATGCCTGCATCGACTGCACGCTCAAGCCCTTTATTGTTCAATACAAGTGCGCTAAACTCCACATCTTTATCTTGAGGGAGCGCCGCGCATAGTTCTTCAGCGTCTGCCATGGCAGGCACCCGTTTAGGATGTACAAAACTCGTAACTTGAATCCTTCGAATTCCTGAATCAACCAACCGATAAATGAAATCCAGCTTCATTTTCAATGGTAAAATACGGGGTAAATTCTGAAGACCATCCCGCAGCCCCTGCTCCTCAATTATGATGGAATCGGATATCATATATTTAGTTAATGAAGTTAACTAGTTTTCATCAAAAATCGGCGGTTAATTTGAGGCGTTTTTATTGTTTTACTTACTATTTTTCTTTCCGTTGAGAGGAACTGAGCTCAAGAATAAAAATCTTTTATTTTTTGTTTCCTGTCATCCCATTATAGGATAGCTTTATATTCACTTTTTGAATACTCTGTTACGAAAATATGAGGATACAGCCGAAACAAGGTTAGGGTTTTATATTAGACTTTTTTTGACTTGGTCTGAGCATGATTGAACGTTTTACACGCATTGATTAAAATCAAGCTCAAATTCTCGATGCGAGGTAAGCTTCAGGACACTTATTAAAAAAGGAAAATAAAATTCACGATTGAAAGAGACTAAGTGTCAATAAAGAAAAAGTTTATTCCCTCAGTCTCCGCCTTTAAGAATGTACTCACAAGAATTACGATGAAATTGCTTGAATAACTAAATCCATACGCCCACATAAAAAAAGACACCTACTGCGAGGTGTCTTTTACAAAAATAAGATTGAATATTAATTAGCAGGGTCACTTGGCGTGTTTGGATTACCATCTCTTTCTTGCTGCGGATAAGGATAGAAATTGCGCGTGCGCTCGGCTCCAGTTTGCCCGGGACCGGGACGACCAAAACGACGGCTGTCCTCTAATTTCATTCCACTCATATATAGCTCCATGCAGCGGTTGCGGTAAATCTCTAGTAGAATAGCTTCCCGTGTATTGGCGCCATTGTACGCAGGCTGAGCAGCCCCCAGAGAGAATGCATCGGTGGTCTTTGTAAGCACCTGATTGAGAGCCGTAACAGCACTGGCCAAGTTGTTTGCACGTGCATGGGCCTCGGCTTGGATCAGGAGCATTTCTCCAGGAAGAAAAATGGGAATAGCCGTTGCATCATCACGAAAGAAACCAGATCCGTTTGTAGCATTACGTACCACATAGAAAGGAATACGGCCATCGTTAGACGCAGGAGCCAGTGCACCAGTCAAACCAAAATTAGCCACTATACCATACACATTATTGGTGATGAGTGAGGTGCGGTAAACAGGATTGGGATTAAGTGTATTGTAAAAATATACACTTCGAGAAGCGAGATTAACTGCGCTGGCCCGGGCCAAGGCCAGGTCGTTTGCACCGGACATAATGTAGAAGCGGGCGGCCAGAGCGATCAAGGTGTTGCGCACATCAATCTCACTTCCCACTTGGCTTAAGAAAGCTGCAGGCGGCGGAGTAGTGCCAATTAGGGCAGCAGCATCGTCGAGCAGTTTAGCTGCTGCAGCCAATACTTCGGCACGGGTACTGTAGGTAGCATTTGCTCCAGTCGTAACCGGAACGCGCTCCCAGAATTGTGCCATAGTACCTATTGCCAAAGCCTTGTACAGATGCGCATAGGCTTGTACGGCATTGCGATAATTGACATCGGATATAACGCTTACGTTTGCGATGATCTTAGTAGCCTCGCTGTTTACTATGTTAGCCGTGGTCCAAAAGGAGTTGAGCACCCCGTTATTGGGGGCCAAATTGGTTCCTCCGTTTTGCAACTGGGCCAAATCGGCGTTACCCGCATTGAGAACGGTCAGTTCGCCGGCACTTAGCCCAGCGGCAGAAATAGCCTGATAAAGACTGCTTACGCCCACACCATTTACGGCCCACCGTTGCTTGATGCCTACCACAGCTTTGGTCAATCCATCCACACTGCTAAACACCTGGCTGTCGGTGGGTGCGTTGGGATTAGTGAAATCTTTTTTACAGGAGACCATTCCCATGGTCAGCACTGTAAGAAACAGAATATATTTTTTCATATGCATTCAATTAAAAGTTGGTGGTGATTGAAAGTTGAAAAACGCGCGGAATGGGGAACGAACCAAAATCGGTACCGCGCACAATACTTTGTCCGGCAGAGTTTACCTCGGGATCGAATCCCTCGTCGTACTTATCGAAACTGAACAGATTGCGGCCCACCAGAGCGATCTTCATGCTCTGGCAGAATTTCAACTTGTTGATGGTATAACCAAGGGCCATCTCGCGCAGTTTTGTGAAGCTACCGTCTTGAACGTGATACTCTTGAATACGAGGGCCAATAAATCCCCCAATCGCAGCCACTGTGCCGCGAGGTATCTCACCGCGCAGCTCCGACTCAGCCAAAGGACCCACTCCCACGTTGTTACGAGTAATCCTGTCCCAGTTGTAGACTTCAAAACCATACACACCATCGAACTGCAAACGAAGACTCCAATTTTTAACGGTAAATTCATTAACGATGGTCATATTAAAATCAGGATTGGGATCTCCAAACACCTGACGAAGGGGTGTTCCGGTTGGCTGGCCATTGGCATCGCGCTGAGCCGCACCAGTGGCTGGATTACCACGCTCTACCTGTGGTAAGCTGAAACCGTTTACATCACGCATCAACCAACTGCCGTCAGCGTTGCGGGCAAAAAAGTTGATATAATAAACACCCACGGGATGACCCACAAGTACTCCTTGTGTGCCGCTGGCGTCAAAAGAAATAAAGGGAGCTTTGTTATATAGTTTAGTGATCTCGTTTCGGTTCCGATTATAAAGCAGACTTGCATCCCAACGGAATCCTTTGCGCTGAACAGGAGTACCCGTTAGCATTAACTCAATCCCTTTGTTGTTCATGGCACCTACATTATCTAACAAGCTCGAGGCTCCGGAAGAGGGTGCCACGCTAAAGGGGAGAACTAAATCAGTGATTTCTTGGTTGTAGACACTAAACTGCAATCCCAAACGTCCTTTTAAAAACGACATCTCGGCTCCGGTCTCAAACTCTGTTTTGATCTCAGGGCGAATGTTGGGGTTGCCAACTCGATTTTGAGCTACCACGGCGCCACCGGTGTAAACTTGCGGAACATACGTAGTGAAGCGGTCGTAAGCGCCGATACCGGTAAGGTTACCGGCCTTACCCCAAGATGCACGGAGCTTTAACGTATTGATGGACTTCGCAACATTCTTAAAGAAAGCCTCGTCACTTACGTTGTAAGAAAGGGAAGCCTTGGGATAAAAAATGTTACGGGCATCAGCACCAAAGGCAGAAGAACCATCGAAGCGCCCGGCCAGCGTTAAAAACAATTTACTCTTGTAGCCCAAAGTTTGCTGCAAGAAATAACCGAAAATACTTTGCTCGGAGCGGTTATCGACAGGCAGTTTAAAGAAATTCTGTGCAGCATTGATGGTGGCTACAAAAGGAAGCAGATCGCGTCCTTCCTGCGACTGAAAGTTATTACTAATATATTGCGCGCTATATCCTAAAGTGGTAGTGCTTTGTAGAACGTTATTGGCAGAAGCCGTCTTATAAGAGGCGATGGCATCGCCGGTCCACTGAAAATAATTTAACTTGGCTGCACTCACGTAACCATCAGGAAAGAAGGCCGCACTGACTCCTGTATAAGTGACACGGGGCTGAATGGTGGTACCCTCTTGCGCATAGGTATCAAAACCGGCTGTCAGATCAATGCTAAATCCTTTAAAAGGAGTCAGTGTCAATTTAAAATCGCTCAGCATACGGTTGGTATTCTGACGCATGTTGTATGTTTCAATGACCGAGTTTGGATTCATCCGCACCAACTCCACATTCTTAAAGTTACCTGCGGCATCACGTGCGGTGATATCCCATACGTTATCGATGATGTTCATTGTGGAGATAGGGGAAAAGAAGTTGTTACCATTTGGCAGATCTTTGCTGCGAGAGTTAGAGAACATGACCCCACCTGCCAACTTGGCCCATTGGCTAACACGGCTATCTACGCGAGCCTTAAGACCGTAGCGTTGAAAGTTAGTGTTGCGAATAATTCCTCCGTTATTGGTGTAATTAGCACTTAAATAATAATTAGTACCCTCGTTACCACCATTTAGACTTAGGAAGTTATCGGTACCATAGCTGGTGTTAAAGATCTGGTCTTGATAATCGTATCGGGTAACAGGATAGGTAACACGATCTAATCTACCAGCACCCAGTGCTTGTGGTCCTGTGCCGGGAACGGCAACACCATTAGGGCGCAGATTAGCAATCATGGTCAAACGATCGCCGACAGCGAACAAATCAGGTCCGCTGGCAATACCAAAGCGGAAAGGATAATCATTGAGTTCAACGCGCTTGCGAAGCGAGTTGCTATTTACACTTGTAGAAAATGTCACTTGAGGCTTACCTGATTTTCCGCGTTTGGTAAAGATCTGTACTACCCCATTAGAGGCACGGCTACCGTAAATGGCTGCAGCAGCAGGACCATTAATTACCTCAATGCGCTCAATATCGTTAGGATTAAGGTCTGCAATACGGTTAGTACCTGCCTGTATTCGGCTTCCTTGCGCATCGGCATTCAGATTAATCACATTGGCAGAGCTGTTGTCAATAATAACTCCATCCACAATGTAGAGGGGCTCGGAACTTCCGAAAATAGAACCCACTCCACGAAGACGAACAGAAAAACCCCCGGCAGCATCACCCGAGTTCTGGGTTACCTGTGCCCCCATGACGCGCCCATTCAAAATACCACTCAAATTCTGAGCACCGGTGTTTTGCATTTGACGAGCATTTATGGTCGAAATAGCATTACCCAGTTCTTTCTTGGAGGTTCTTACAGTAGCCCCGGTTACAACCACCTCGTCCAAACCGAGGATGTCGGCAGCTAAATCGGCATCGGTTACGAGTTCTCCCGAAGCTGGCAATGAAATTTTCTTTTCGATTGTTTTGAGACCGACACTGGAAAAAACCAACACGTAGCTGCCAGACCTTACATTGGCTATAAAAGAGTAGACACCCGATTCATTGGAAGTGGAACCAATATCACTAGACTTGATGGTAACGGAAACTCCGGAGAGTGCGTTACCTCCCTGATCGGTCACCCTTCCCTTCAATACTACCTGAGCGGAGAGAGTTGCTCCAAACAGAAGGAAACAAACAAACAACAGGGTGGACAAGTGATTTCGGGGGTTGAAAAATGAATGCTGCTTCATACTTAAGCAATTTTAATTTTTTTGGTTGAAAGATTTTCAAAAATAAAATTAATGTTTGTTACAATGGCATGTCTAGCAAGTTATTGAGCAAATGTTAATAAAAATCCCGCATAAAAACCAAAAATCCAAACTCTCAGGTGTCATGATAATAATCTCATGATGGTCCCGGTGCTAAGTCTCTGCTAAAATGAGAAGTAATTAATTGATTAATATTTATTTACGCTTTTTTGTTGGACTTGAACCCACCAATTTGGGATTTTTGTAAGCGCATACAGTAAGCCATTACAAAAGTCACCTAGCCTTTCCAAAGTAAGTTGTTTTGATAGGTACAGAGATGATTAACTTGCTAGATTAGTAACGGCATGGAAGAGATAATGGAAATAAATCAAAACAAAAATAAGCTCCACAACCGGCTTAAAAAGAAAGTTCAAATATGTAATTGTAAGTTGGATAGCCTATTTTCCTACTCAGATTCAATCAATAAACCATTGCATATTAGAATGTTTTGGGAATATGATTCCTGTGCAAGTGCATTAACACAGTTAAATTTGAAATCGTAAGAAGCGGTTTGAAAAATGGTGGAGTGCAGTAAGGAAAGGAAGTGACTGCACAATATATCCATCGAGCAAGAAAATGTGTGCAACTTTATTGCGCCAATAGGTAAGTTGTGTGCAATGCTCGGTGACTGCTACAAACCGACATTTCTGACATAAAACAAACTAATTAATTTAAAAATATTAATAAAATGCCAAATTTATTTTCTTACGGAACATTGCAGAAGGAGCAAGTACAAATTGAAACTTTTGGCAGACTACTAACTGGTGAAAAAGATACTTTATTGGGTTATGACTTAAAAATAATTGAAATTACAGACCCTGAAGTTTTACGGAAAAGTGGACAGCAATTTCATCCAATTATTAACTTTACAGGCAACTTCAATGACCAAGTTGAAGGTATACTCTTTGAAGTTACAGAAATTGAACTTCAAAATGCGGATAAGTATGAAGTTATTGATTACAAAAGAATAGAAACTGAGTTTAAATCAGGTAAAAAAGGCTTTATTTATGTAAAAAAGTAAATCACACTACCGCCAATATCGGTTTGGCAATATGGCGGCTGAAGTGCTTCTATAAAACATTTGTGCAAGTTTCAACGGCAATAATTCTGATTTAGCAATAACTTAATTTCATAGTTATTATTTTTTGATTAATATTTTCAATGGTGATCAATTAAACCTATTTTGATAGATTCGATGTAATTTTAGCTGGTATGCTTGTAATTTTTTTATTAAAATTACATCATCATTTGCATTATATTCAAAATCATATAGTTAGGTTCATTTTGGGGTTAGTCCACCGCTAGCACACGATGAGTATATTTTTTAATTAATTTCAGCTTAATCATTTTTATGCAAAAATATTGTTACAATAACGGAAGAAGAGACTTTATTCGCACGGCTAGCTTTACAGCAGCGCTGTATACGATTCCTTCTCTTCTGGTTCATGCTGAGTCTGTATCGCTGATTGCGCCGACTCCTGTTCCCAAAGAAAAAATCAAACTCAGTATTAACGGAAAAGAAATTTCAGCAGAAGTAGACACCCGTATCACATTGCTTGATTTTTTACGCGAGCAACTTGGATATACCGGAACAAAAAAAGGATGTGGCATGGGCCAATGCGGCGCATGCATGCTTCATATAAATGGCAAAAGAATGAACAGTTGCCAAACCCTGGCTATTCATAATAACAGTAAAACCATTGTAACAGTAGAAGGGCTAGCCAAGGGTGACACATTACATCCCATGCAAGAGGCCTTCATAAAGTGTGATGCAATGCAATGCGGTTATTGCACGCCTGGACAGATCATGTCGGGTATTGCCTGTATTAGGGATGGAAGAGCAAACAGCCGAGAAGAGATTCAACGCTATATGGCGGGTAATATATGTAGATGTGGGGCGTATCAAAATATTGTGGATGCTATTGTGCAGGTAAAAGAAAGTGGTAAAACAGTTTAACGCAAGAAATAATTAAATGGAAAACAATTGGCTTCCGGTAAATGAGGGTCCACGAGCGGACGCACTAGATAAAGTAACAGGCAAAGCTACCTATGCAGCAGAACATCGTGTGTTAAACTTAGCACACGGCGTATTTGTATGCAGCACTATCGCCAAAGGCACAATACAATCAATAGACGAAGCAGCTGCTTTAAAAGCAGAGGGAGTAATTGATATAATCTCTTACAAAAATTGTCCCACTATACCAGGTTATGCTCCGCAACTAGCGGATGGCACACGCAATCCCAAACAATGGTGGGGAATGAAAGTGTTATATGATAATCAAGTTCGTTTTTACGGACAACCCATTGCACTGGTGGTAGCAGAAACTCTTGACCATGCAAACGCTGCCAGCTTATTACTTAAAATTGCCTACCAAAAGGAGTCCTTTGAAACAGACTTCAATTTGATTCGAAAGGATCCTTCAAAAGCAAAACCACCTAGCACCTACTCGCGTGGAAATGCAAGTAATTATGAACAAGCGGCTGTCAAAGTAGATGGAGAGTTTACAATCCCTATTGAAGTACATAGCCCCATGGAACTGCAAGCAACCATTGCGGTATGGGAAACAGAAGATAAACTGACGGTCTATGATAAAACACAAGGACCTAAAGCAACACAAGGCGCCATTGCGCGGTTATTTAATATACCCGATAAAAACGTGCGTGTCATTGCCGATTATGTAGGAGGGGCTTTTGGAAATGCACTCCGAAATTGGCACAATGTCCCTGCAGTGTGTATCGCTGCTAAAAAAATCAATCGTCCGGTAAAAGTGATGCTCACCAGACCACAAATGTTTAATCTGACCGGATACCGTCCACAATCCTGGCAACAGTTAAAAATTGGAGCCGATGTAACCGGTAAGTTTATGGGTATTGTTCACAACGCAATTAGTAACACATCACGCTATGAGGAGTTTCGCGAAGGCATAGTAAATGCTTCTCGTTTTCTTTACGCCTGTGATTATGTAGATACTAACTACCGAATACTTCCGTTAGACGTAAGTACGCCCACTTGGATGCGAGGACCTGGCGAAGCTAGCGGTTGTTTTGCCTTAGAAAGTAGTATCGACCAATTATCTTATGCGCTTAATATGGACCCCGTTGAACTTCGGATTAAAAATTTTGCAGAGAAAAATCCGGAATCCAAATTACCCTGGTCGTCTAACTATCTCAAAGAATGTTATGACAAGGGCCGTACGTTAATTAATTGGGCTAATCGCCCGCAAAAACCTGGAAGCTTACAAGAGAATGGATGGTTAGTTGGATACGGCATGGCAAACGGTGTTTTTGGAGCTGGTCGATCACAAGCATCGGTGCGTGCAATTCTACAAGCCAACGGAAATCTCGTATTACAAAGTGCCGTGAGTGATATGGGACCCGGCACAACCACAGCCATGACAAAAATTGCATCAGAAAATTTACTGCTACCCCTTGATAAAATTTCATTTATGCTGGGAGACTCCGAACTACCGCCTGGTCCCACACAGGGAGGATCTACTACCACCTCCACCCTGGGAACGGCAGTATACCTGGCCTGTGAAGCACTAAAAAAATCATTACGAACACTGGCAGTTGAAAATGTACCTGCATTTAAAAACTTGGATGCATCTACCTTGGTGATTAATGAAGAAGGTGTAAGCGCCCCTGCTGATAAAGAGATTTTTATTTCCAATGCGGATCTGCTAAAGCTGGCAAATAAACCATTTTTGGAGATCACACAAGATTCGCAAGGTACCAGTGCCATGGAGCTAAAGCATGCTACAAACTCATTCTCCTCACACTTTGTAAAAGTGTTGGTAAATCCAAAAACGTTTAAAATAAAACTTACAGAGGTAGTAACCACCGCTGATGCCGGGAAGATTATTAGTGAAAATACAGCCAGAAGTCAAATGCTTGGGGGTGTTGTAGGTGGTGTGGGAATGGCCTTGCTGGAAGAATTAAAATTTGATCATCAAACCGGCGCTATCACTAACGCCAGCTTTGCAGGCTATCAAGTACCCTTGCACCCTGATATCCCAAAGACAACAGTTTGGTTTGTCAATAAACCAGATCCGATTATTAATCCAATTGGTGCCAAAGGATTAGGTGAAATTGCATTTATTGGTCTGGCCGCTGCTATTGCAAATGCAGTTTATAATGCAACAGGAAAAAGGGTCAGAAACCTTCCCATTACACCAGAAAAACTTAGAGAAATAAAAATTTAGCAAAAACTATTTTCATGCAAATATGGCTGCTGCATCTTTCGTCTGTAAGGGTGCTGATAATCAAGCAGTTACGAAATTTATTTGGTAGCTGCTTTTTTATTTGCACCAAAATTTGCACCAAAAAATGGGACAGGTCAAGTCTTAACTTAGCAAACACCCCGTTTGGCCATAAATGTGGGGAGTATTATAGTGGACCACTTATTCAAGAATTAAACAACAGTTATTTTACAAAATTATTTTTTAAGTATGTTGTAAAATCTAGTGATCATGTTATTTGTCAAGGAGCATTTTGGAGAGATTCTCCGAATCCAGCGTATACAGGATTGTAAAGGCCATTTTCCCTATTCTTGCACAATATGCAACCGGTGAAGTAACCGGTGAATGGCCGGTGCCAGGATGATGCCGACATTGGTGATGAAAATAATCCCGCTGAAAAGAGCATAGGCCGATGAAAATATTTTTCCGCTGACGGTATTTAGTTCGGCCACAGGACCCATGCCGCTCAATATCATGGCAGCATTATGCAGAGAATCAATCCAGGAAATATCACCCCAGTAATGATAACCCGCCATGCCGATTACAAGACAACCCGCCATGATGGTAATAGCCACAATGATATTCTTCAGTATGCGCTGGTAAAATGTGGCCCTTGATGCCAGAGGTTGTTTTCGGTGTTCGTACATATAACGATTGCGGTGAATTAAAATTAAAGATAATACAGTATGGTTTAGTTTAGGTTCAATATTTATTCAGAGGTGAGGTAAAAAAACTCTATGATTTTACTGAAATCAATTATAGTAGTGAACGACTCCTGAGTCATACCAGTGATGGAAGTGTTCTGTAAAGGCTATCATGTTATTCTATTACAGCTGCTGGAACAGTTTTTTCTATGCCGATTTTTGTAGCGTATTGATATGTCCCTATTTGTCTTATACATTTATTAGTTACAGCTATTTTTTGGTCGTCATAAAATGTTTTACCATCATAATTGATAAGCAAGACAACAACATCGTTACCGGTGTCATAGTCACGGTAGTTGTCACCACCATACATTTTTTTGTCGGTATAGTTTTTGATATTTCCCAATGCCATGTTTGGCTCTACAACTCGAAAAATATCTATCTCAGTTGATCTACTTTTTGAGCTAGTTTTTACACACTCACCTTTTTCAGGCAAAACAGTAAGCCCAATTAAACCGTCATCAATAGGCTTGTTCGCTATCACAATAAGATAGCCAATAAAAATTGTCGCCAAAACACCTACTACAAAACCACCGATAAAATTAAAAATCGTTTCATATTAAATCTGTCATTTAGCATCAAACTCCACAAACCACATTATTGTTTCACAATCACTATTTTATTTAATTATAAACA
>Ga0194121_10005750_pt1 | contig 16984 bp, 16 predicted proteins | sample TA2MahCa50mmetaG_FD_148609 | JGI IMG/M metagenome (GOLD analysis project Ga0194121, IMG submission 148609) | Freshwater microbial communities from Lake Tanganyika, Tanzania - TA2015020 Mahale Deep Cast 50m | ecosystem: Environmental > Aquatic > Freshwater > Lake | place: Tanzania: Lake...
TGGATGTGCCGGGCTTCTTGCCGGGTACCGAACAAGAATGGAACGGCATCATCACCAACGGGGCCAAATTGCTCTACGCCTTCGCCGAGGCCACGGTACCCCGCGTTACCCTCATCACCCGGAAAGCCTACGGCGGAGCCTACGATGTGATGAATTCCAAGCATATTGGGGCTGATTTTAATTTTGCGTGGCCCTGCGCAGAAATAGCGGTCATGGGTCCCAAAGGGGCTGCCGAAATCATATTCAAAGGAGAAATTGCTTCAAGCAATGACCCTGAATCAACTTTGAATCAAAAGGTTAACGAGTACACCGAAAAGTTCGCAAGTCCCTACATTGCCGCATCCCGCGGTTTCATAGACGAGGTGATTCTCCCTTCAGAAAGCCGCAAACGCATCCTCCGAGCCTTTGCTCATCTGCAATCCAAGGCCTTTGTTCCATCGCCGCGTAAGCATGGCAACATACCACTTTAGTATTTTTCAATTTTTATATCTCAAATATGAATAGCATCTTAAAATTTTTTGGAGTTAGTGCTTTGTTTGTAGGATTGATTTTGGCGGTATTGACTATGAGTATTGATAAGAATAAGAAGGCAGATCTCGGAAAGAATTCAACAGAGAAGAATCAAAAACTTGGTAATAACGATTCTACGGCCAATACAATGAGTCCTATCCCCACCAAAGAAGGTCTTGTATTTGATTCCTTAGTAAACCGTAACGGGGGTATTGCCTTTGTTCAATCTGAAGAAATTGCCGTCAGATTTAAGTTAATGGTTCGTCAACGTAAGGCACTGCAAGCCCGACTTCAGAAAGCAGAGAAGGAATGGGAGGGAGAGGCTGTTCGATTTCGCAAGGAGCTCGAAGAGTTTCAGCGTAAAAGTGCCGCAATGGGGGAGTCCCAGCGCAGTTCCACCGAGCAGATGCTCGCCCGCAAAGAACAGAATTTAATGCAAATGAGGGAGAGCATCATGGAAGAATTATCCAAGTCAGAAACTGTTATGGATCAAGAATTAAGGACGCTGCTGGACAAAGAATTTGAACTCTTCAGCAAAGCGAGAGGCTATCGCTTCCTCATGGCTCGTCAGGCTGGATCAGGACTCCTTTACGGCGACAGTCTAGTGGATGTTACGGAGCAGCTTGTGGGCTATCTGAATGCACGTTATCCCTAAAGGCTTGTCACCACAAAAGCATTCCAATCACCAAAACCAACCTTGACCGAGCACGATTCGGCCAAACAAGGGAATGAGGATTGATAGGCCGATCACCAATAGGTTGATCTCCTGCATTCTTAAATCCCTATGGCACATGATTTCCTGTTCTTTGTGCAGCAAAACGAAAGCTGCTGCAGCCCCGTACATCAATAAGGCTTGCCCGAGCAAAGTCAATTCATGGGCTGAAGCCCACCAATCATTCACTTTGAATTGACCAATGGACAGAGCAGACCAATCCACCCCATGAAATAAGACGATAAGCAAAATTCCGCTTAGGGCAGGAAGGCCCAGGTAAAAGAGTAAATATTCTTGACGCTTTTTCTTCATGATCATGTGCTTGGAGAAGGCACATTCCATGGCCCATTTGCTTAGCAAGGTCGATAAACCAAGCATGGCAAGGATGGATAAGAATAAGAGAATGAACAAAACCGCGGAATTCAAGTACAACCATCCTGTTACATAGCCAAATTCTTCCCCGGAAACCATCCCCGGAAGCACGCAGCCTGTCAGTCGCAGATAGCTATGAAACATGAACCAAAAGGCCAAAATTTTCCAATAGCCTTCGATTCGTTTAAGAGCCAAAAAGACTGTGGTGTACAACACGCTCTGAAGGAAATCTACCATCAATGGCGCTGTGAATATCGAAAGGGCATCGCCGCGTTCCCAGCCCACCACATTGGTGAAAAGAATTTTATGATGGTAAATGACGGGGCCGCGCGAAGACAAGGATGCCAGAAATGCCGAAGCGATTTTGCCGGGTAAATAGACCATGGCGTAAGCCAATACAAAAAATCCCCACGAGTACAAAAAGGTGCTTCGGTAATACTTCGGTAGATCTTTGGCCGAACTTTTGAGGCTTTTGCCGGGGTTTAACGTCATTCTTTCTCGATCCTCGTCTACTCGTAATCTGGAATCACTGCTCTTGGTTAGCGAATCTGTTTCCTCGGCAATCACGGCGAAACGTCTGGCACGATCCTTGGAGTATCTCCTCGATTTTTTGTTGCGATTCTCCGATGGGAATTTATCATCGTCTAAGTACATGGGTATTTTTTGCAATACTTCAAAAATAAACCTTTATCAGTTTGCTTGATGAAACCCTGATTAGTTATATAATTAATATTATGTATAATATATAAAAGTCATTGCACAGCCTACCTACCCACATTTCCTAATTTAGTATTTTTTTTGAGCACTATGCAAATGCGTCAAATCGAATTATCGTATTGGGAAAAAAGCGCCCTATCTGAAGCCTGGGATTTTGTGGTCATTGGCGCAGGTGTGACCGGATTGCATGCCGCCATCGAAATCCAAAAGCGACATCCTAGAATAAGAGTCTTGGTCTTGGAGGCCCGTTCCCTGGGCGCCGTGGCCAGTACCCGTAATGCAGGCTTCCTGTGCCTAGGTTCTCCATCCGAGCTCTTAGCAGATTACGAAAATTTTGGTGAGGACTCTCTCATCGATCTCCTTGCGGCCAAATGGGCCGGCATTCAAAGAACCCTGTATTTATTGGGTGGAAATGCAATTGGGCTTCGCATTGTCCGTGGTTATGAGGTCATGGCGTTGGAGAAATCGCCTTATTCCAATGCTGTTCCATCGCATGAAGCGGTCATCGCGGGTTTACCCTCCTTGAACACTGTGCTCGAAACCGCTGCCGGCCTTTCCCTTCCATTAACTGCCAAACGTCGCCCAAAAGGCTCGATGCGCCAAAAGTCATTGCCCACCCCTTATTTCGGAGAATGGAATCCATTCCCCAAGGGAAATGCCATGCATCCATCCCCTTGGGGCCCTAAGGCCATGGGGCATATTCCCATGGCATGGGAAGGTCAAGTCAACCCTTTTCTCCTAAGAGAGTCCCTCCTACGCTATGCTCGAAATCTGGGAATTCGCATTCAAGAAGGCTTGGAGTTTGTCCAAAGGGATGGCCATAGCTTGTTGGTAAAACCCGTTGTGCCATTGGGTAATGAGGTTTTACAAAAAACTGTTAATATTCTTAATATCAAGGCAAAAAATATAATTTACGCAACTAATGCTTTAACCAAAGATTTGCAAATCGACCAAAGCGCTTCTGTGATTCCACAGCGTGGGCAAATGTGGGCCAGTGCTCCACTGAAAGCAATGGATATAGCACGCTTGAACGGTAACTATCATGCAGATTGCGGTTACCTTTATTACCGTACCCATGCTGGTCGCTTGCTCTTGGGTGGAGGACGTAACCAGGATTTCGCTTCAGAGCAAACCACGGAATGGTCTGAAAACCAAAGAATAAGCGAATATCTCAAAGCCTATTCCGTGGACGTATTGGGCCTGGCCCCTGATTTGGAATGGGAATCGCGATGGAGCGGCACCATGGGCTTTACCCAATCCGGACTTCCGCATTGTCTGGATTTGCAAAACGGAGACTGGTTGGTGGCGGGCATGAACGGTATGGGAATGGCCCTGGGGCCTGAAATGGGAAGACGCGTGGCCTGTATGGCCCTGCAGGCCAGGGCTTGAACTGCTCTCTAAGCGTGACCTCTTGCCGCGAGCCAACGCTCAGCATCCAGAGCGGCCATGCATCCCGTACCCGCTGCGGTTACCGCTTGACGATAGATTTTGTCTTGGGCGTCTCCTGCCGCGAAAACCCCTTCGATCTTCGTCCATGTGGAACCGGGCATGGTTAGCAGGTAACCCGTCTCGTCCATATCCAACTGACCTTGGAAAAGCGACGTATTCGGTGTGTGCCCTATCGCCACAAAGAAGCCTTGAATTGCAATTTCTCGAAGGCTACCATCCACCGTATTGCGGAGCCGTACGCCTTCCACCTGTTCAGCTCCAAGGATTTCATCGGTTTCGCTGTTCCAGTGAACCGTCAAATTTGGGGTGCGAAAAACCCTTTCTTGCATGGCTTTGGATGCTCTTAGTTCGTCCCTTCGGACAATCAAATGAACCGATTTGCATATTTTGGCCAGGTAGGTAGCTTCCTCTGCAGCCGTATCTCCACCGCCAACGACCGCCACATCTTGACCCCTGAAGAAAAATCCATCGCATACCGCGCATGCCGATACGCCGTGACCGTTCAATCGCTGTTCAGAAGGCAAGCCCAACCATTTGGCGGAAGCACCGGTGGCGATAATGACTGCATCGGCCGTCAATTCGACTTGTCCATCCACGGTGATGCGTTTGGGTTGGGCATTCAAATCAACCTTGGTGACAATACCGTAGCGGATTTCGGTCCCCATGCGCAATGCCTGTTGCCGGAAGTCTTCCATCATCTGAGGCCCTTGAACCCCTGCCGCGTAGCCTGGGTAATTTTCGACTTCGGTGGTGATGGTCAATTGGCCGCCGGGTTGAAGACCTTGGTACAGGAGAGGGTTAAGTCCTGCCCTTGCAGCGTATATCGCTGCGGTATATCCGGCAGGCCCGGAACCTATGATGAGTACGGCATGATGTTCCATGATTTCGGCGTCGCTTTAAACGAATTGGCCTTGCGAAAATACGATGTTTATTTGGGTACAATGTAACGATAATGCACCGACCCGTACCCTGCCCATAGTCCCAAGGCACCACCGCGCAGGGCTTTCAAATTTGTGGTCACCGTAGGTTGAGCACCGAAGGGACCGCCCCCACCTCCTGCCGCCTGCGCTAGGCTACGCCAAAACAAGAACCCGGTACGGTCAATCGATGCCCATTTGATATCGATGGTATCCCCGCCTTGAAACAAACCAAACTCCTCAAAGGTGGTGGAATCGTTGAATAAATAAGCTTCTTTGCCTCGTGGCAACACAAAATCAATAGATTGTCCGTTGAAGAATTGATCGTCGTAAACGGAGTTGAACGCGGTTGACCATTGGACCTCACTATTGGATTTAGTAAAAACGCGAACCTGATCGCCCAGTTCTTGGGGATCACGGTAACGGTAATACAGTTGGACCAGTTCGCTATCCCTCCTTGTTGGGGTTGCAGTGGGATTGGACTGCCGTTGGATGGCTGCCCGCGTTCGGGTCCAGATGGAATCCATTCGGGAAGGCGGTGGGACCAAGGTCGTAGCAATTATTTCATGGTCGGGATGCACAATGCGCAAATGATAAATCTTGTTATGCTGGCCACGAATTTTGTTCCCCACATAGTTGAAGATCGTCCAATACTGAAGGATAGGGAATTCCGGAAGCTGTAAAGGTCTCAAGGTATCCACCACGGTATTCCCCAAGGAATCAAGGCAGGAGGCAATCACCGTGGCCCTGTAGTCCAAAAGATTAAGAACGGCATTCAAATCCACCGGATCGAAATACGCAGAATTTCGGCTGAGGCTGACCTTGATCAGGGAATCAGGCTCTACGACCCCGTAAACCACGAGGTAAGGCTTGGGTGGCGGTAGATCCAACGTAATATTTTTCTCACAGCCTATCAACAGCATGGAACTCCATACCCATAAAAGCGACTTTATCGTTGTTGAATCAATCAAATGCCGTTTCATCTTCCTCAAAATTTAAAGTTCCAGGTTACCGAAGGAATAATAGGGAACAGCGAAACTTTCTTCGCCTGGACCTTGAGTGAATTTTGTTGCAAAGAACCTTCGTTATCCAAATAGATAAAGAAAGGATTTAATCGGCTATACATGTTGTACACCGCAAAGATCCATTCTCCGAGGTATCGACTTCGTTTCCCCATCCCGGGTTCTGATCCAACAACATTAGGGCTTAGATTTAAGCGTTCAGCACGAGGCGTGTACACCGCCGAGAAGTCCAATCGATGGTAGTTCGGTAATCGAAACGAGTTCCTGTCCCCTATTTGATCTATAATTTGACCTTCGAAGAAATAACGAGACGCCGGCAGCGTGTAGGCATTCCCCGTCGAAAAAACAAAGGTTCCGGAAAACTTCCACCTTGGGCTCTGGTTCCAAGAAGCCACCACGGATAAATCATGCCGACGATCGAACTTGTAAGGATAGGTCTTCCCGTTCATAATGTCCGGAAAATTTCGATTGGTCCATGAAAGCGTGTAACCAATCCATCCGCTCAACGCGCCCTTGGCTTTCTTCACCAAAAATTCTGCTCCGTAGGCCTCCCCCCGCCCGAAGACCAAGTCATTCTCGATCAACGGATTGAACCCGTTGACGGCACCTTCCCGGAAATCAATTTGGTTGCGCAGGTCCTTGTAATACAATTCCACAGAAGTTTCGTACGTATTGCTTGCAAAATTGCGGAAATACCCTGCTGCATATTGAATCCCGATTTGGGGCTTGACTTTGAGGGTGCTGGGTATCCATAAATCTGCCGGCAGTGAAGTTCCTGAAGATGACGCCAAATGGATAAACTGCAAATTGCGGGTAATGCCAACCTTGAATGAAGATTGATTATCAATCAAGTAGCGAAGGTTGAACCTTGGCTCCCACCCTGGATAAAAGATCACCTTTCGACCAGAGGCGAATCCTACACTGTCCAATCTTTCCACCAATGATAGGTCCTTGTAGCTCTCATAACTGTAGGGGCCGTATTGTTGAAATATGGCAAATCGAAGCCCCGCATTGATTTTCCACTGATCGTTAAGATCCCATTCATCTCGAAGATAGGCAGCCCACTCAATGGCGTTTAGTCGAGGAATATTGTTGGTCTGAATATCGAATTCCCCGGTGCGTCCTTGAACCACCGATGGTAGGAACCAATGCCGTATCCATTGGCTCCCTGCTTTGAGACGATGACCGGAACTCAAATGGATATCAAAATCCTGCTTAAGCGTAATGTTACGAACCCCGGAACTCAATCGTAATTGAAAATCATTTTGCTTGAAGCCCGTTCCAAAATTGAAATCGCTGAAGATCAAGGAATGATTCACAAAAACTCTGGGGCCAAGGATGCGATTCCAACGCAGGGTTGTGGTGGTATTCCCCCACGGTATATCAAATTGAAAACCGTTTTTGCGATTTTTGAAATTAAATTCATCTTTCCCAAGGTAGGCTGAGGCGTACAGCCTGTCTTTGGGGCTTGGCTGCCAATTGATTTTGGCGTTAAGGTCGTAGAAATAATATCCAGAGCCTTTGGCGGTAGCATCTTTAGGAATCAAGGGATCCACCAAAACATCGAGGTACGTGCGCCTGCCCGATAAAATGTAGGAGGCTTTGCCTTGTTTGAGCGGCCCTTCGGTGGTAAAACGGGATGCGATCAAACCCAAGCCTCCTTGTGTCACAAACTTTTGGTTATTCCCTTCCCGCATGCTCAGGTCCAGTACCGATGAAATTCTACCCCCGTATTCCGCCGGCATTCCCCCTTTGATGATTTGAGAATTGGCCAAAGCATCGGCATTGAATACCGAGAAGAACCCGAACAAATGCGAGGCGTTATAAACCACGGCCTCATCCAAGAGAATTAGGTTTTGGTCAGGACCTCCACCACGGACGTAAAAGCCCGTGGTCCCTTCTCCACCGTTTTTGATGCCGGGCAGAAGTTGAATGGTTTTGAGAATATCCGCCTCCCCCATCAATACGGGCAAACTCTTGACTTGCTTGATATCCACTTCGCTGACACTCATTCGGCCTTGGGTTACGTTGGCATCTTCTCGCCGACCCACCACCACCACTTCAGCAGCCTGAATACTGGTTTCTTGCAGGGTGAAATTGATCTGCTTGCTGGCAACGAGGGTAATGGTTTGCCGGATGGTCTTGTAGCCCAGGTATTGAACGCTTAGAACATGGGTTCCTGAATCCAGGGTGAGGGCATAATACCCGTAGGTATTGCTCGCAGTTCCCAAGCCTGAACCTTCTACTTTGACGGTTGCCCCCAGCAGATTTTCTCCGTTCTGACCCCTTAAGTAGCCCGATAAGATATAGCGTGGAATTTTGCGTGGGGGTTCTTCCGTTTCTTTTGCTGAGGTATTGTTGGAGTACAGCACGTGGGCCACCCCAAGGAGGATGGCGAACCAAAAGGTCTTACAACTTAACAGAATTAGGGAACGATGAGACAAGGGATGCGAGCTTGGTACGATAATCCTTCGATACCTATACCATACAAACCTGCCCCTGGTTTGTTTTCTAAAGGCAATAAATTCCTCTCATTGAATAAACGAACGTGTTCTTGACTCTTGATGACTTGCCCGGTCATCGAATACCATGTGATTCGATAATCGCCGACCGGGATACCGGATCCCCATTCAAGGGTACATGGACCAGCCACAGATGCGGGCTGAGGAAAAATTCGAATTTGAGGTTGATCGTTCCAAGGATTCGGTGAGAAGCCTGCCAAGGTCAAAGCCAATTGCATATTCGGTATCCCGTAACCATGGAAGGTGTCCGGGTTAGCCTGCCTGTTGGCGCAACGCTGCAGCAAATCAAAGATTTCCATGTTACGACGACCCGGCAGGGCCTGCCATAAACAGGTTGCTAATCCTGCCATGATAGGGCCTGAAAAGGACGTCCCCGAAATCCAAGCAACACCCGGTCCTGGAATTTGACAAGAAGCGGCCCCGGCCCCAACGGACATGACATTGGGTTTAATTCGACCATCGGCGGTAGGCCCGATGCTGCTGAATCCGGCGCGCTGTTCCAAGGTATCCACCGCGCCGACAGCCAATACCGAATCACCGTCGGCAGCAGCTCCAATTTTGAACCAAGGACCTCCCCCATAGTTTCCAGCGGAATTGACCACCAAGATCCCTTTAGCGGCAGCCCAATCGGAAGCGATGGTCATTCGAGCCGTGTTGCCATCCATATCCGACCAAGGATGATTCATGGATGGCTGATCAAAGGTGGTGTAGATTAACGAAGAATTAAAAACATCGGCTCCGGCGCTGTCTGCTCTTTCGGCAGCGGCTACCCAATTGTCTTCTTCAATGGGATTTTCGGACCCCCCAACATTGTTTTCGCTTCGGTAGAGCATGTACTGCGCTTCCGGAGCGGTGCCCATGAGTTGCCCCGGAATATTGGCGGCCAAACAGCCCATAACATAGGTGCCATGACTGTCAAACTCATAAACCCCAGTATCCATATCCACAAAATCATAGGTATCCACGATTCTGTTGCGTAAATACAGCGAGTCAAAGACCGGCATGTTGGGCATGTTCACGAAACCCGCATCGAAGACCGCGATCCTCATCCCCTGGCCCCTGAAATTCCGATCATGCAAATAATCCCCTTTGTGCAATCGTATTTGCCCTCCGGAGAAGCCGTAGACTGAGGATGTTCGGTGGGAAATTACAGGCTGTATTGGCGACAACGTTAATTCTTCCACAAATTTATCCTTAGGCAACCCCGCCCCTGGGGGACCCGCTACCCTTCCGTTGGGTGTAGCAAGGCGCACAAACGGAAAATTCCAAATCCTTTGTCGAATCAATGAATCGTTGTTAGGGATTCTCACGGTGATACCGTTGAGCCAACGGCTGCGGTGCTTGATAATGCCCCCTGCAGCCTGAATACTATCTATATAAGGCTGATAAACAGGCAAATCACTGCTATCCAAGGGGATTCCTTGGTGGACTCGTCTTGCAATGGAACGAGCAGAAAGAAAGGCCTGAGGTTGGTTGAGGCTGTAGGTCCCTGCAGGTTTGGAACGGAAAGCGATCCAATACCAGTCCCCGCTTTGGGCACAGAGGATGTTCAGAAAAATGGGGTTAAAACAAAGGAAGGCCAGGAGGGTCAATCCCTTTATTCTGAAGCATCCACCGAAGGCCTTTATTCTCATATTCATTGTATTGATGGGGTCACCAACGTTTCTTGGTGACGAATGTTTTGATGATTCATGGGCAAGGAGGAATGTATCCAACCACCGCCAAGAACAGCATCCCCCTCATAGAATACCGCCGATTGGCCAGGGGCAATGGCTTTGACCGGAGCCATGAATTCAACCAATACACGTGGCCCATCCGCTTTTACAAAGGCCGGTGTCCCCGGATCCTTATAGCGAATTTTCACGACGGCATCCATACCTTCCTCGGGTACCATCGCGATCTTCTGCCAATTCAATTGATGGACCACCATGGTGGTGCGGTCCAAATCCTCCAAATCCCCAAGAACCACCAAATTCCGCTCGGCATCAATGGAGACCACGTATTTAGGAGTTCCAAAGGCCGTCTCCAATCCTTTGCGTTGGCCAATCGTATAGAAAGGATATCCTTGATGGCGGCCAATGCTTTGACCCGTTGTATCCACAAAGTCCCCTCCCATCACGCGTTGCTCCAAACCGGGTACCCTGCGTTTAAGGAAGCCTCGATAATCATTGTCCGGAACAAAACATATCTCGTAGCTTTCAGGCTTGTTCACCAAACTGCGGTAACCCCGCTTCATGGCCATGGCACGAATGGCATCCTTGGTATAATTCCCCATAGGGAAGAGAGTTTTCTTCAAGGCGTCTTGGCTCAATCCCCATAGAACATACGACTGGTCTTTGTTCAAATCATCCCCGCATAACACATAACGCCTACCATCTTCGCCGGTGGCCAAACGGGCGTAATGTCCGGTGGCCAAATGTTCGCAATCCAACTGTTGGGCCCTCTGAAGCAGCGCATCCCATTTGATATGGGTATTGCACATGACGCAGGGGTTGGGAGTTCGACCAGCCAAATATTCTTCCACAAAATAATCAATCACGGAGTCCCCAAAATTCTCCCGAATATCCAAGATGAAATGGGGAAAACCCAGCGAAACGGCAACTTCCCTGGCATCGTTGATGGAATCCAAGCTGCAACAACCGGTCTCTTTACGGTTGCCCCCGGATGCCGCATAATCCCAGGTCTTCATGGTCAGGCCGACAACTTGATGACCTTGCTCATGCAGCAAGGCGGCCGTCATGGTGGAGTCCAACCCACCACTCATGGCCACAAGTACCCGTGAAGAGGGTTTATTTATCAACATGGGGCAAATCTACGGGCATATGCAGGGTCTTCATTTCCCATTGACCCCTAATTTTGAAGTTCAAAATGAGCCAAACCTCCGCCAAGGAAGCCGCACGAATCCAACGACTCAAGGTCTTGGAACAAGAATTCAAAGATTCCGGTCTTCGAATTCGTTATGAAAAAGGAAATTTTCAGTCCGGTTATTGCCTTTTTGAGCAGCAAGGGGTGGTCATTGTGAACAAGTTCTTTTCCTTAGCGGCCAAAATCGAAACACTCGAGGAGATCAAGCGATTTATCAAGGAAAGAGGCGCCGGGTTGGAGGCAAAACCTGCCGAAATTCAGGTTTCCGAGACGGCAGAGGCTTAGCAAGGATTTCGCAACATGGGCAACCTTAAGATTGAGTTTTTGGGAACAGGAACGTCCCAAGGGGTTCCGCTCATTGCCTGCGATTGCGAGGTATGCCAATCTGATGATCCACGGGATCGACGCCTACGCTCTTCGGTTTGGGTTCAGCATCCCACGGCTTCCGTAGTTATTGATTCTGGTCCAGACTTTCGGCAACAAATGTTACGTTCCGGGGTGAAGAATCTGGACGCCTTGCTGTTCACCCATGCTCACAAAGATCATATTGCTGGGACTGACGACGTTAGGGCATACAACTACCAGCAAAAGAAACCCATGCCCATTTATGCAGACCTCAGGGTGCAAGAAGCCTTGCGAAGAGAATTTTATTATGCCTTTGAGGGCACCCAATATCCCGGAATCCCGGAGTTGCATCTCATCGAAATTGACGATCAGCCTTTTGATTTGATCGGTATGCCGGTGATTCCCCTGCCCGTCATGCACATGAATCTTCCTGTCAAGGGTTTTCGAGTGGGGCCCTTTGCCTACATCACGGATGCCAATGCCATTCCGGACTCCACGGTCCATAAATTAGAAGGTTGCGAGGTTTTGGTTCTGAATGCGTTAAGGCATACCGCCCATCCCTCTCATTTCACGTTGGAGCAGGCCGTGGAGCAGGCCCAACGTATAGGGGCTCCCCTCACCTACCTTACTCATATCTCTCATCAGTTGGGTCTTCATGAAGGTGTCCAAAAATCGCTGCCTCCTGGAGTTTCCCTTGCTTACGATGGACTGCAATTATCCTTCGATATTCCTGATTAATTTGCGACCAAAATTTAGAACCCCATGGAACTCGGCACCAAATTACCTTATTTCGAACTTCGCGCCTGCGATAATCAAACCCATTCCCTCATGGATGTCAGCGATAAATCGTGTATACTCATCATGTTCATTTGCAACCATTGTCCTTATGTCGTGGCGTATTTGGACCGCATTGCCAAATTAATTGAGCATTATTACGAAGATAACCTTGGGGTTCTTCTCATCAATTCCAACGACCCCACCAAATACCCCATCGATTCCTTTGAAGGAATGCAAACATTGGCCAAACAATACGGCTGGGAGTCCATATACCTGCATGACGAGGATCAATCGGTGGCAAGGTTGTTCGGAGCCCAGAGAACCCCTGAAGCCTTCCTGTTCAATTCTAACCGCGAATTGGCCTATCATGGCGCGATCGATGATAGCTGGGAACAACCTAATTTGGTGACCAGAGTTTATCTAGAAGACGCCGTAGAGAATACCCTTGACGGCTTGGAAGTGGATATACCGCATGTGGATCCGGTAGGTTGTACCATTAAGTGGAAAGCTATTTAATTCCAAGCCACATGACCCACGAATTTCCATGGAACGAGGATCGTCGCAAAGCAGCTCGGTTCTTGATCGAATCTGCCTGGGCCTCGCCAGAACAACGCTCCAATCCCGAGGTACTGCAAGCGGTGGAGGATACCATGGCAGCTCTGGATCAGGGGATTTTGAGAACCGCATCCCCAGGAATCAACGGAGAATGGGATGTCCATGAATGGGTTAAAATGGCTGTTCTGTTATACTTTCCTGCGCATACATCCCGTGTTTTGGAGGCCGGTGACTTGGCCTTCTACGATAAAGTGCCCATCAAAACATCCTTCGCCGCCTCGGGCATCCGTGTTGTTCCTCCAGCGGTTATTCGATACAGTGCATTCGTGGAAAAAGATTGCATTGTGATGCCCTCGTTCATTAATGTGGGGGCTCGGGTTGGATCAGGCACCATGGTAGATACCTGGGCAACCGTCGGTTCTTGTGCGCAGATTGGGCGAAGGGTTCACCTCAGTGGTGGAGTTGGCATCGGTGGTGTATTGGAACCCGTACAAGCCAAACCGGTCATCGTGGAGGACGATTGCTTTGTCGGCTCACGTTGCATCGTGGTGGAGGGAGTACACCTCGAACAAGGTGTGGTCCTGGGTGCAGGGGTTACGCTGACAGGGTCCTCCCCTATACTCGATGTTAGCGGATCCGAAACAATTATGCTCAAAGGCAGGGTACCTGCAAGATCCGTCGTAATCCCCGGCAGCATGACCAAGAACTTTCCTTCAGGTCCCGCTCAAGTGGCATGTGCCCTCATCATCGGACAACGCCATGCGGGTACCGATCTCAAAACATCACTAAACGACGCTCTCCGAGAATTTGAGGTAACCGTCTAGGTTTACCGCGGCCTTGCTCGCCTATTTCTTGCGAAATTGGGCGTAACGCTTCTGGAATTTTTCGACCTTGGGCCGAACCACCATGCGGCAATACGGTTCTTCGCCATGAAGCCTGAAATATTCTTGGTGGTAATTCTCTGCCACATAGAACTCCGTTGCGGGCTTAACCTCGGTAACAATGGGGTCTTGGTAGATCTTTTCAGCTTGCAACCTTTGAATGAGTTCTTGGGCGATACGGGCCTGTTCCTCCTCGTAATAAAAAATAGCAGATCGGTACTGGGTTCCGACATCCGCTCCCTGCCTGTTCAGGGTTGTAGGGTCATGGGTCCCAAAGAATATCTCCAACAAATCACGCAAGGCAATAACCTTGGGCTGGTATTCCAAGTCCACCACTTCGGCATGCCCTGTTTTACCGGTGCAAACTTCACGGTAGCCGGGGTTTCGAAGGGTACCACCCATATACCCAGAGCGAACATTCCGAATGCCTTCCACCTGCTCAAAAATGGCCTCTACACACCAAAAACATCCGGCACCCAGGGCGATTCTTTTCCATGATCCGCGGTTTTCCATAGCAGAATCTTTGTCAGGAGCAGGAGCGAAATCGTGGAGGTTCTCTGCGGTGGATAGGGTCATAGGGAAAAGGAGCATCAAAGCCCGAAGCCAATTTTTCAAGACGAAGGTGCTTGGTATTTGTCCAAGATTCGCCGCAGGTCGGCTTGGCGGTAAGCGATGGATTTCATGGTTTTGCGGTCTGATTCTCTGTACACCATGTACAAGTCACCTACTTGTTCGATGATGCAGGTTTCACCTTTGGTTTGCTTGTAATACTCAGCAGTCTGTTCGGCTAATTCCAACGTTGCGCATGCTTTGCTCATGTTGGAGTCGTGAACTTCCGCGAACAATTCCGCAAAAATGGAGCCAAGACCAAGTTCATGAATGGCACCGCTTAACACATACTGAAGGTCACACAACGCGTCAGCAGCCTCCACTAAATCCTTTTGCTTGAGGGCTTGGGCGAACTCTTGCAATTCTTCGGCCAAAAGGTTGATACGTAGGTTACAGCGATCCTCAGAAGGGATACGCGGACTGTTATGCACCGGGTGTTGAAACAAATGATGAAATTCTCCGACTTGATTCAGGGATTCAGCTTCGGGAAATTCGTGACCCTCCATGAGGATTCGAATTTAATAGGATGTAGGAGGGGTATCGTCATCCCCGCGCTCTTGACGATCGTAATCATAATCCGGCATGAGCTCGGTTTTGACGTAATCGATGGCCTCCTGAAGGCCGCTGAGGAATTTGTTGAAGTCCTCTTTGTAGAGAAAAATTTTGTGCTTGACGTATTGGCCATCATCAAAACCCTTCTTGCTCTCGGTCAGGATCAGGTAATAATCGTTACCCCGGGTAGATTTCACGTCAAAGAAATAAGTTCTTTTGCCGGCCCTTACTCGTTTGCTGAATACTTCCTCGCGATCTCTGTGGCGCTCGCCTCCGTAAAAATCATCCATAAATTAAATTTGTGCTTCAAAAATAGGCAAGGCACGGGTATTTGAGCCGCTTCCATCGACTTGTATTCGTTGCAAATGCGCATAGAGGTCGCAATTCGTTAACAGCTCCTCGTGTTTGCCATGGGCCAAGAGTTCCCCTTGGTGCATGACATAGATTCGATCCGCATGAATCAACGGCTTAATCTTCAGGGAAATAAGGATAATACCTCGTTGCCCCTGGTCACCCAAAAGCTTGGACATCAAGGCCTCTTCAGTGCCGCTGTCTAAGGCCGAAAGGGCATCGTCCAAAATTACCCATTCCGGGTCTCTGATCCATGCTCTGGCCAAAGCAAGCCGCTGCTTCTGCCCCCCGGACAGTTGAACCCCGCGCTCCCCGATGACGGTTTCCAACCCATTCGGCAAGGCACTAACCCAAGGACCGAGTTCGACCAGTTCCAGTACTTCCATGCATCGTTGCCTATCCGCTGAGTGTGCGCCCAGCCTCAGGTTCGCTAGAAGGGTATCGTTGAAAAAGTAGTTTTCCTGAGGGACCCATGCAGTATGCGTGTAAATCACCGACTCGTTCCAGTCACCAAGGGCACGATCCCCCAACTGTAGCGAACCACTATGGGGGGTCAGTTGACCGGCAAGCAATTGCCATATGGTGCTTTTGCCACTGCCTATGGTGCCGGTGATCCCGATAAATTGCCCTGGAAGGGCCTCGAAATCTGAAATATGCAAAGAGAAATTCCGGTTAGGGTATGCAAAACGGACATCCTTTAACAACCAAGCCCAAGGCAATGGTTGTGACCATCCCTGTACCCTGTTGGATCTGGGAGAGGCCTTCAACAAGGGTTCAATTCGGCATAGGGCCGCTTTGGATTGTTGGTAGATCGAGGCAACCCAACCCAAAGAGGTCACAGGCCAGGTGAGCATGTTGATGTAGATGATGAATTCAGCAATATTGCCGAGGGTAATGGCCCCTTGGGTCAAGAGATGCCCCCCTATCCACACCGTCAACAGGGTGCTCAGGCCTACCAAGGCCAAGGCCAAAGGAAAAAACAATGCATCTGCTCGAGCAAAGGCCAAATTCTTGGATTTGTATCCTTGAAGCTCCTGGTCAAAAGCCCCACGAAAACCCGGTTCTGCCCCAAATGCTTGGATGAGCTTCATCCCCACCAAACTTTCTTGTACAAACGCGGTCATTCGACCCAGGTGGGCCTGAATGGCTGCCGATCTCGACAGAATTTTGAGATTGAGCAGGTAGATGCCAAGGACCAAAAATGGCAAAGGGGTCAAAACCCAAAGGGTTAATTGGGGACTGACGCGGAACATGACTCCTATAACCATGATAAACAGGACCAAGAGGTTAAGGCTGTACATCAAACCTGGCCCCAAAAACATTCGAATTTTGCCCACATCTTCGGTCATTCTCGAAATGAGATCACCGCTTGCATATTCTTTGACCTGGGATGGAGACATGGCCAAAATTTGGGCAAAGAGCCTATCCTTCATGGTCTGCTCACAACGCCTTGACATGACAATCAGGGTTTGCCTCATCCAATACATGGTGATACCACGGGCTAGCGTTGCGGCCAATAAAGCCACCAAAAGCATACCCAAACCGGATCCGGGCTTGTTACCCACCGCATCCATCAATTGACGGATAATTTGAGGCGGCAAAACCCCAAAAACATTGGTCAAGAGGAGGCAAAACAGCCCAGGCAAGACCCATTTTTCGTGGCCACGCAATTGACTTAGAAGGGCCGACATTGATTTCACCATGCAAAATAAGGTCATACCACGAGCCTTTGGGTTATTTTTGCCCCATAAGTTCAAGCAGATTCCCAAACCCCTGACTCATGATTGAAACCTTATCGACCATAACTCCCAAAGGCACCATGGCCGCT
>Ga0194121_10005752_pt1 | contig 16984 bp, 13 predicted proteins | sample TA2MahCa50mmetaG_FD_148609 | JGI IMG/M metagenome (GOLD analysis project Ga0194121, IMG submission 148609) | Freshwater microbial communities from Lake Tanganyika, Tanzania - TA2015020 Mahale Deep Cast 50m | ecosystem: Environmental > Aquatic > Freshwater > Lake | place: Tanzania: Lake...
GACGCCTGGGCCGGCGCGGTCGCCATCGCCGTCTGTTGTTTTGCGGCACCGCGGCGGCGGAGCACGAAGACCAGGGCGAGGACAACGCCGGCTACCAGGGGCGCGCCGAGCATGGGGAGTGAGGGCGCGACTTCGGTCGGTTGCGGCGCCAGCGGCATCGGAATCGGGACGACGGGGCGCGTGAACGCGAAGGTGCGGACTTTCAGCGTGTCGCCACGGCCTTCGTCGTAGCCGATGGCACCGCCGGTCAGATCACGCAGCGTTTCAAGATCGGATGCGCTGCGCGCTCCGTCCACCACCACGGTCGCGGAAACGCGCCGGATGCTGCCCGGCTCGAGCACGGCAGTGCGCTGCACTTTTCCGCTGGCGAATTTCTTGGTGAACTTGAAATGCCGATAGCGATCACGCTCGGATTTTGCGGACTCCTGGTAGGTTTTCTCATCCCCGGTCTCGCTGATGGTTTCCACGTTGTTTCCGCCGGGCGCGCCGACGCGCTCCTCCACGACGGTAATGCGGTGGAAGTCCATGTCCACGTTCACCGTGATGGCGTATGCGTCGGAGCCTACCAGCAGGTTGAGTGCCTGCTGGATCTTGTTGCGGCAGCGATTTTCGTACGCGCGCTGCAAGTCCAGGCGCGCGTCGTTCCCGTCCTCCGGATCGCTGGTGAGCATGCGCAGGCCGTCGTTCCACACCCGGCCGGAGGTGTCGGTGACCTTGATGCGGCCTGGCTCCAGCCCGCGCACCGAGTGGGCGACAAGGTTTACGATTGCGGCGATGTGCTCGGCGCTCGGCAGAGGTCCTGGCTTCAGGGAGAGGAGCACGCTTGCGGTGGGCGGGGATTGCTCGCCGGGCAGCGCGTCCGGATTTTGCGGCACGACGGTCACGGATGCGTCCGCGATGGTATTCATCTGGCGCAGCTGGATCACGATTTCGCGCTGCAGCCGGTCCAGCTCCTGGCGCGCGCGCTCATCCCGGGAAATTGGAATCACGCTGGTCGGGACCTCGTTGGGAATTGTCGGCGCGCGCGGAAGTCCGTGAAAAAGGAGGACGCCCACCAGCCGGCTGCGGTCCTCGCGCGTTACCATGATGCGATTTCCCTCGATAGTGAAGGGAGCATTCGTCTCGGTCAAGCGGCGCGCGATTTCACTCATGTCGCCGCTGGAAAGCGCGCTCGAATACAGGGACACCGGCTGGTTGCTGTTGGCGTAAAATGCCGCTCCGCCGGACAGCAAGAGCACGGAGGTCACGGCGATGACGAGGATGCGACGCGTGGAGGTGGAGAGTCTTTCCCAGTAGTTTCTGAGTGGATGCGCCTTTTTGACGGAATGCGAAGCTGAGGCAGGTGTTCCAGTGGTGGGAACGAGCGTGGGCTCCTCTCTCATCCAGTAAAATCGGCCGCTCGAAGGCGGCTCTGTGTGTTTATGAGAGTGTGACGTGCTGCGCGCAGGCTTGCTCCGCCCCGATGATACGATGCCGACCGGCCATTTGTACAGGGGGATATTGTTTCTGGTTTGTAAATCGGCCTGGAAATTGTGGACGGAATGTTAAGAGGATGTAAAAGATGCCGGGCGAATGCACAGAGCATGCGCCGATCGATTGCCGTACTGGCCGTTGTCCTGCTGCTTTCGTCCGCCGTCGGTGGGCAGAGCATGTTCGATCTTCCGGAGGGTGCCTACGTCACGTGCGACAATCAGACGCCTCTCCTGCTCCGCATTGGCGATGCAAAGACACGCGTGCTCCACGTGGAGCGTCTCGGTGCCTCGGTCGACGGCACTTACCGGGTGACGGCCACCAAGATGGGCGACTATCACGCGACGCTTACCGTGCAAACAGTCAAGGGCAAGGCGGTTGACGTGCTGGGTCTGAACGCTGCCCAGGGCGACCAGGTGCGCGTCAACTTCAACTTTGGCGGGATGGACGACGGCGCGGTGATGGTAACCGTGTTCAATGCCGATATCAAGCCGGTGATGTCGCGCACTTTCTATCCGCGGAAATAAGCCAGGAAGCCTTCCGAGGCCTGCATGCTCGGCACGGTGGTGGGTGCTGCGCCGCGAAGGCCCCGCCAGGGCCGGCGCCGTGTCGTTCGAGCCGACGCCCGGCCAGATCGACATGCTGAACGGTTTCAACCGCGCGTGCCGCCTGGTGCACTCGGCGTAAAGCACGGACACCGCGCACAGTGGCGTGTCAGGCACGGACACCGCGCACAGTGGCGTGTCAGGCACGGACACCGCGCACAGTGGCGTGTCAGGCACGGACACCGCGCACAGTGGCGTGTCAGGCGGCGTTTTGCTCAGGGCAGGAGCGGCCGCGCGCCCTTTCGTATCTTCCGGAGTCACGCGAGGAGGCGGATTATGGACTGGCACGTTCGGCAGATGATGGAAGTGCTTCGCGGCGTGTGCAAAGACGTCGGCGGCGAGTTGTACGATTCGCCCTCGCTGAACACCAGCGATCAGGTGGAAAGCAACTCGCCGGGCTGGCACGCCACGCTCAGCGGGCGCGAGGTGAACGTCGTCTTGTATGACGTGCCGGGCGCCCGCGATCACTTCAGCATCATCATGAACGCGTGGCCGCGCATCACCCTGTCCCTTCGCCGCGAAGAGCGCTTCGACTGGCTCAAGAAGAGCATGGGCAAGCTGCAAGACGTGCAGGTCGGCAATGCCGACTTCGATCGGGACTTCCTCATCGGGGGGCGGCCGGAAGGTGACGTGAAGCAGTTTCTCGCTCGCAGGGAAGTGCAGGACTGGGTGAAAACCCTGGGCGACTTTCATCATCTGGCCGGCGACCAGGGTTTTTTCCGGGCCACCTTCCCCCTGACGCCGAAAACGCGCTACGAGCCCGAGGACCTGCGGGTTCGCGTGGTCTCGATGCTGCGTTTGGCGGAAGCCGTCGAGAAGGTCGGCCTCGAGGCGCCGCGCATGTAAGCGAAAGGCCGTCACCGGGGTCGGCCTCGAGGCGCCGCGCAGGTAGGCCGCAAGGCCGTCATCGGGGTCGGCCTCGAGGTGCCGCGCACGTAGGCGCAAGGCCGTCATCGGGGTCGGCCTCGAGGCGCCGCGCATGTAAGCGCAAGGCCGTCACCGGGGTCGGCCTCGAGGCGCCGCGCAGGTAGGCCGCAAGGCCGTCATCGGGGTCGGCCTCGAGGCGCCGCGCATGTAAGCGCAAGGCCGTCATCGGGGATGCAGCCGTCAATTTGTGCCGTGTGCCCTCCCACTGGCCCGTCGCGGGGTAGTGGACGCGGTCCGACCCGCGCAAGAGTCGACTTGCCACGGAAAAGCGAAAGACGCCCCGTGGTCTCTGACCGGGGCGTGGGAGTTGACATCCCAACTGAACCGAAATCCAGTGTCTCTCTGGCCTGATTCGTGCTGGACGTCGAGGATGCGCGGTCCTCAGTAATCCCGTACCAACGTGTGAGGAGGGCAGGCTAAACCCCCGTGACTGCTTGCACCGCGGTGGCTTGTGGCCAGAGCGCCGCATTCCTCTCTCGCCGCAGGAGTGAGTCACCAACACCTGCGGGCACAGCCCGACTTACCGGGCACTCCACCGGGCCTGTCAACAAACGGCCTGGCGGGGAGGGTTTTTCGGTCTGTCCTTGACCGCGTTCCGGGCGCGGGGCCCGTCGGCAAAGAGATACTATCACGGACCTCCGGGGCCGTCAACGTGTGAATTGATGTGGATAAGTGTGGATAGCGCGGGCGGCGTTGCGACGTAACGTTCCAAGATGTGGATAAGATTTCTGGCGGCGTCACGGTAGGCGCGGGCGCGGACTGCAACTCGGATCTTGTGCCGCTGTGGGGAAGGGACGCGTGACTGGAGGCCGAATGCTGGCACACCCCAAACCACGGAGGCACCCATGGCCCGCCTGCTCTTCGCACTCGTCCTCATCTCGATGCTCGCCTCGCCCGCCTTCTGCATGCCGGAATACATGAAGAAGTACGTGCACAAGTACGAGGAGTACAAGCTCCTCGTCATCAAGGGCAACGCCGCGGACGAAGTCGCGAAGCTGGTCGCGGCGCCGGACAAGTACAAGATCGTCGTGTGGCAGGCGCTGCCGGAGCAAACCCGTCCGGAGGACGTGGCGAAGGTGATGGCCTGGGTGGACAACGGGGGCGTGGCGTGGTTCCACGACTCGCGGCTGGCTCCGCTGTTCGGGATGGAGGCGGCGGAAATCCAAGAGAAGGACCTCCGCTTCAAGCCGCACCGCGGCGAATACGGCGCCACCAGGGTGGACGGAGCGGCCACCCTGTCCGCGGTAGCCGGGGTCAACACAAGCCATCCGCTGGCTCGCGGTGTGGACTACGTGCAGGTATTCCTCGTGAGAGTGTCGCCAGGCATGTACAGCTGCGTGCGGGAGACGCCTGGCATGACCGCAATCCTTAAAATTCAGCCCATCAGCAACCAGCCGCATTTTGAGAAGGTGATTGTCGGCATCTTGCCGCGGGGCAAGGGACACGTCGTCTTCAAGCCGCTGATTTTTTCGGAGCAGGTTACCGGGGAGCGGATGCAGATCAACCTGCTGGAGTGGTCGGCCGGATTCGGCGTGCCGGACATGATGGGGAACACGATCGGGTCCGCAATCCCTCCCGAGACACCGGCCGCGGCTTCCAGTGTCCCGCTGGATCGCCTCGTCATGAAGGACAAGCGCGTGCTGGAAGGCACGATTCAGGACAAGTCTTTTCGCATCTTCATGACGGTGCCGAACTTGATTACAGGTACTATCGAGCTGCGCCTTGCCTCGTCCATCGTCATCCAGGAAGACGGAGCCCAGGATGCGGTCATGCTTTTCGACGGGAAGAAATTGATGGGCACCGTCATGTTCTCCGAGGACATCAATCTCAAAGGGACCAACGGCACTGTCACCAAGATCATGAAAAGCGAGGTGGCGCGCATCTCGATCGTGCCCGGTCCGAATTCCCACAAGCCGATTAAAATAAAAATGGAGGGTGGCGTTGAGGCACCCTCCATGAAGTAGGCCTAGCCGGCCGCTTCTCCTTCGCCGCCGGATGCGGCGTGCTCTTCGGACTTCTCCTCCTCCGGTTCGGGCTGTGACGTGTCCACTGACGGTTCGGGCTGCGAGGTGTCTTCAGACGCCGCCGCTTCTCCTTCGGACACTGGCTGGTCCGCTTCGGCCGCGGCCGGTTGCTCGTCAACGGCCGCCTCCGCGGCGTCGGTCGCGTCGGCCTCGGTTACCGGTTGGGCCTCGGACGCGCCAGCCTCCTCCTGTGCCACGGCGCCCTCCTCAGCGGAGGTGGTTTCGTCGTTGTTTGCCTCGGGGCTGTTCTGGGCTTCTTCCTCGGGCTCTGCCATGTCGATCCCTCTTTCCAGGCAAAAAATTGGGTTCACTGTACACTGTATAATGGGCAGTGCAGTCGCTCGGACTTTGTCGCGGCGCGCGACGGATCGCAAGAGTGATAGGGGACGCCGCCCCGCAGAGAACGGCGACGCCAGGACGGTTGAGAAGCAAGAAAATAGGGGGAATGGGAGAGCAGTCCGCTGGTGCGAGCAGCCCGGATGCATCTCCGCCCACATATTATACGTTCCCACAGCCACCGCCCGCAATGCGCGTCTGGCCACGGTTTCAGCGCTTTTTTGCGCATTTCGGGCCTCGGGCGCGCGCGGGCCGCGTGAAGCGCAGTGCGCCGCGAATTCAGGGGAAATGGGGGTGCACGCGCCTCCCGCGGGGTACGCCCGGCACGTAGGACTCGGAGGGCGGCTACTTCGCCGGGTACTTCTCCAGGATCCAGTCAAGGAACGCGAGGTCCGCATTTTCAACGTTCATTTTGTCGAAGGTGGCCGGGTCCGGCTGGAATTCGTCGCCCAGCTCGATGGTGAAGGCGTACTTTCCGTTGGCGTGCAGCATGTCCGTGGACGTGCCGGCGGTGGGATACAGGTCCCCGGACGACATGTAGCGGTAGGGGTCATCCTGTGCCGCGCGCATGCGGCGGCCGAGCTCGTCGTAGTCCGCGATCTTGTCCGGCGGGTCGTCCGTGTGCCCCCACGGGCGGAGCAGCATGCCGCCGTAGCCGTGGTGGTCGATGACGCCGCGCATGTTCGGGCGGCCCAGCTCGTGGGTCACCACCGCGCGGGTCTCTGGCTCGGAGAGGCCGCGAGGACCGCGGTACACGTCGCTGCCCGGAAAGTCGCTGGTCACGCCGAAATCGTCGAACGTCTTACACGGCGTGTCGCCGGCCGGGCGATACAGGTGGGCGTGCTCCGGCTTGCCATCGTCGTAATTTCGGTTTAAATCCACGCCCACCCGATTGCTGCCGTTTCCGCAGCCGGTGTCGGTGTTGGGACGGCGGTTTTTGCGCCACCATGCGTCCCTGGTGCGGCTGTACTCGTAGCCATCGGGATTCACCATCGGCGCGATCCAGATTTCCGCGTTGTCGACGCGGCGCTTCATTTCTGGATCGGTGTCGTACTTCTCCACGAAATTGTGGGCCAGATCGAGTGGCACTTCCATGGACATCCACTCGCGCGCGTGGTGGCAGCCGGTAAACATCACGCCGGGCTTGTGACTGGTGTCCCCGGTCACCTTGCCGGAAATTTTCAGTGCCCAGACGTCGCGGCCCTCGACGCTTTTGCCCAGCGACACGAGCTGGGCCCGGTCGGGGTGGTCGGCGGCCAGGTGCGCCAGTGCCTCGCGCATCTCGTCGTACGAGTGATATTCCGCGGCCTGGGGCAGCGGCTGGCCCTGCAGCGTGCGCTTGAAATCCGAGACGATTTTCTCCTCGTTGACCCGCGCGCCACTGGCGGGATCCTTGAGGATGCGCTCCTGCTTCAGGAACGTGCGGACTTCCGTGTCGCTCAGTAGCTTGTCGTTATCCGTGTCGATGCGGCTGGCGAGATCCGCGTGATCGGCTGGCACGTCGGCTGTCTGGTCCTTGCCGATGACGACCTTGAAGATGCTGCTGATACCAGGGCGGATCGCGTCCATGGGTTACTCCTCGCTGAATTTGGCAGGAGAGATGTTACCACAGGCGCGCGGTCAAGACGTTGCGAGAGTGTTAACGTGCGTAGGCCACTCCGTCGAAGTTGCGGCGGAACTGGTCGAGCGTCATGCGGAAAACGCCGTCCGCCTCCCCGTCGCGCGCGCCGCCTTCGGCGTTGAGCGGCTCCCCGACGGTCAGGGGATTGCGCCCGTAGGGATTGCGGACGGTCACCGTGCGGCTCTCGGCGTCGTAGCCCAGGATCCCGTACTCGTGCCCGGTCGGCAACCCGCTCTCGTTGGGCGCCTTGGTGGGCAGCATGGCGTTCCCCATGATCCAGGCGGTGGCCGGCCGACCGTCCCGCTCGGCGCCGCTCATCTTGTTGTGCAACGTCGCGTCGGTCGTGAAGTTGAGCAGGTCCTGGTCCACCGAGCGTCCGGTGAGCGGGCCCAGGGCGTGATTATTGGTAAGGGGATGCCGCCCCGAGCCGCCGCCTTCCAGGTCGGACGACTTGCGGAACGTGTTCACGTGGTCGTTGCTGTACTTGTTGTACGCCGATTCCATCACGCTGGCCCAGGTGCCGCGCTCGCTGCCGTGGTTGTAGGTCATCAACTGCGCGTCGGTGGGCGCGCCCACGGTCACCGGGTTTTTCGTGTCGCCGGGGAAGGTCACCGTGTAGCTGCCGTTCTGGTTGTCTGAAATCATGTTCTGAATGGCTTTTGGGTCCCGCTCGGCGAGCGAGGAGAGCGACGACAGGAAGTAACAGTCGTTGATGTCCCCCTGGCGGATTGCGTCCGGCTTGATGCTGGCGGTCGGGTCATCGGGCGTCGCGTAAAGGCTGCGGTTGGCCTGCTTCATTTCCTGACGGGTCCAGGCCATGCGCCCGTCGATGTCGGCCACCATGTCGCGGTGGTTGTCCTTGTCCCAGGCGCTTAAATCGTCGCGCGAAATGCCGCTCGTCTCGCGGCCCCACTCGTCGTTGGATCGTCCCGATATGTGGCCGTGCGCGTCGAGCAATGTCTGCAGACGCTTGCGCTCGGTCTCGTTGTCGGCTCCGTCGAGCCGAGTCTGAAGCTCCTCGCGGGGCAGGTGCTTGTTGCGATCCCCATCGAGCCCGTCAAACTCCGATTGCGCGTAGGCTGAGGCGCGCACGTTGTTCTGCATCTCGTGCAGGACGCCCATGTCCTTCTTGGAGATGCCGTTCTCGCCGCCCCACTGGTCGTTGGACAGCCCGGAGATCTCGCTGCCGTGCTTCTTCAGCGCCACCAGCAGGGCGGCCTGATCGCCCTTGATCTCGGGATCCTTGATGGCTTCGTCGACTTCCCCGCTGTTGACGTATTCGTCGTTGTCGCGGTTGATGCGGGGCTCCAGGCCTTCATACAGGCCTTGCGCATTGTCAGCGGTGGGCGCCGGTTGCTCGGCGTGCGAGGCATGGGAAACAGCAGGCTCCTCTACGGACTGCTTTTCACCGACCGGCTCGATCGAATCCACGCTACGCCTCGCTCCTAGCTTCACATTCTAAGAGAGCGGGGCGGTCCGTGTCTTTGCAGTCATGTGAACCGTGTTAACAGGAAGTTAACTCTTGCCTTGCGATTTTCTAAAGGTCTTTCGCCGCGCCTTTGAAGATGATTTTGTGCCCGTCCTTGCACTGTACGACGTGCCCCTCGGCGTCCTTGTCGAAACCCTTGCTCCTGGCGACGTTGCCGGCCGCGTGGCAAGAAACCTCGCGCACCATGTTCATGTCGCTGACAAGCCAGACCTTGATGGGATGGTTGGTGTCGTCGCAACGGTAGGTGAGCAGGCGGAAGTCGCTCAGCACCGGCTTGCCCTGCGCGTCGCTGCCCACCTGGATGCGGGTTTTCTCCTCGCCCACCAGTCTTGCCGGCTCGCCGTGGCAGGTGAGGGGATTCTTCTGGTAATCCCAGATGAGAACCACGCTCTGCCAGGAGGGATCAAAGGGAGCGCGCTCCCCCGCCCAGGACGCCGTCGCGGCCAGTGCCACCAGCAGTGCGCTGCCGATCACCATGACCTTCATTGTGGCAAATGAAGACCATAATGATCGGAAGCGCGCGGGGGTGGGGGCGGGGTTCCGCATGCCTGCATTATACCGCAATCCTGATCTCGCGCGCACAATCCCCGTCCCACGGTTTCTACGTCGAGCGCCTGAAAGAAGGTTGAACGAGCGCGGGCGGGGAACGGCACCCCCGCACCTTACCCCCTCACATCATCCCCCTTACATCATCACGAAGGGACCTTCAATCGCCATGGCAGAGCTGAGACGTAAGCACCTGTTGCACGGGATGTCGCGCCGCGTGGGCGCGCACCTGGAGCTGGATCAGCATTCCGACGGCAGCGCCCGCCTGCGGGCCGCCAATCCCGACGGCAGGCTGGAGGCGGCGCACTGGGAGACGTTCCGCGAGGCCGTCGCATACGCCCTCGCAAAGAAGACCGACCCGACCTACAAGGCGGTCGCCGCCGAGCGCCACACCTCACCGTTCCGCGTCGCCACCGCGGATTTTCTCCACGTCCCCGAGATCGACGAGATCGACGTCAGGGACTACCACGGCCACGCCGGGGATGAGATCCGCGTGCGGGCCCACGACGACGTGAAGGTGACCGAGGTTGGGATCATCGTTCTCGACGAGGAGAACCGCCCGATCGAGATTGGCCAGGCCGTGGACATGGGACCGCAGTGGGTCTATAAGGCGCGCCGCCAGGCCACCAGCGACCACGTGCGGATTATCGTGGACGCGGCTGACATCCCCGGCAACCTGAGCGAGGCGCGGGTCGAGAAGACCCTGTAGACAGAGCGGCCTCCTGTCGTGAGATGCCCTGGGTAGGGAACCTCGGGGCGCAACCCCCAGGACGGCGAGGATCAGGCCGTGGGGCGGCTCGTCGACCTGGAAGCCGCGGTGCGCCACCAGATTTCGGAGCTCTGACAGGAACCTCCGACGCGGGTCTGCGAACCTCGCGCCCATGCGAATCTTCTTTCTTCTTGCCGCCGGTGGCGCGGCGATGTTCTTGCTGTTCACCGCCGCGCGCGCGCAGGCGCCGCCGCCGATCACGAAAGTCCGCCACGCGCCCTGGGCGGAGAATGCCGTCATCTACGAGCTGAACGTGCGGCAGTTCACGCAGCAGGGGACGTTCCGCGCGATCATGCCGCGGGTGGACGAATTGAAGCGGCTCGGCGTGAACATGGTGTGGTTCATGCCCATCCACCCGATTGGCGCGAAAAATCGTAAAGGCACGCTGGGCAGTTACTACGCGGTCAAGGATTTTCGCGCGGTCAATCCGGAATTTGGCACGCTCGACGACTTCAAGGCGCTGGTGGCGAAAATGCACGCGGCCGGGATGCGCGTGATTATCGACTTCGTGCCCAACCACACTGCGTGGGACAATCCGCTGGCCGTCGAGCACCCGGACTGGTACGCGAAAAACGCGCAGGGGAATTTCATCCCGCCGGTCCCGGACTGGGCGGACGTCATCCAGCTCGACTATTCCAAGCAAGGCCTGCGCGATTACATGTACGGCGTGATGGAATACTGGGTGCGCGACGTGGGCATCGACGGCTATCGCGCGGACGTGGCCGGTCGCGTGCCCACGGATTTCTGGAACGAGGCCCGCGCGCGGCTCGAGCGGATCAAGCCGGTCTTCATGCTGGCCGAGGCGGAGAAGCCGGAGCTTTTGTTGAAGGCGTTCGACGCGGATTACGCCAGCGAATATTTCCACCTGTTCCGCCGCATCGCGAAGGGCGAGGCAAAGGCCAGCGACCTCGACGGTCTGCGGGCGACAGACGCCGAAAAATATCCCCGCGGCTCGTGGCGCATGCTGTTCACCACCAACCACGACCAGAATACCTGGCTGGACACCGACGTGAGCCTCTTCGGCGTGGAGGGGTCGAAGACGTTCGCGCTGCTCACCTACGCGCTTCCCGGAAAGCCTCTGATCTACAACGGACAGGAATTGGGCAACCCCAAGAAGCTGGCGTTCTTCGAGCGCGATCCCATCGCGTGGAAAGAGTCGCCGCCGCGCGCGTGGTACGAGCGGCTCACCCACCTGTATACGAAGCACGCGTCGCTGCACGCGGGGCGCATGCACCGCGTCAGCACGAAGGACCCGATTTACGCGCTCATCCGCCAGGCCCCGGGCGACGCGCCGTTCCTGGTGGTGGCGAACCTCTCCGGAAAGTCGGTCGATACGACGCTGACCCTGTCGGCGCCCATCAAGACGCTGGAGGAGCAACTCGGCGGCGGCCACGTGACGCCCGGCGGTCACCAGCTGACGCTGCGCCTGGAGCCCTGGGGACGGCGGCTGTATCGCATGGTCGGTCCTTGAGTGAGAATCCTGTGAAGCCGTAGACAAAGGTCCCCGACTTGCGGATAATAGGATGACCATGATCGTCAATCCCGGCTTCGTCAACATCGGCATCGGCCAGGCGTCGAAGGCCAGCGCGCCGGCCGAGCTGCCCCTGGCCGCCGACACCGTCAGCCTCGGCGGGCCGCGCGACGCCGCGCCGAAGCGGCCTCAGCCTCAGCCGTCCACCGTGGAGCAGCTGCTGCGCGACATGAAGCCGTTCATCCGCGACGTCCACGTGGTGCGGCCGGGCGCCGACGACGCGCCGCCCATCCTCGGCGGGTCCGGCGTGGGCGCGAAAGTCCCGCTGCCCGAGGAGCTGGCTGAGTTTCCAAGCCAACGCTGGGTGGTTACCCCGGAAATCGAGGCGTTCCATCGGGAGCACTACGGCGGCATCCCGACCGCGGAGCTGCGCGCGGAAGATCAGGGAGAATTGGAGCCCACCGCCTTCCCGCTGCTTCAGCGCCGTTACGGCGATCGTGAGGGGATGACCGTGGTCGAGCTGGGGCCGGCGACTTCCTCCGTGGTGCCCCGCGCCCTGGGCGAGAGTTTGCACCGCTATTTCGGCACCGACCTGTCCGTGCCGCTCATGGATCGCCAGCGCGACGTTCTCAACGAGCCCGGCTTCCAGATCGCCGGCGCCTATCAAGTGCAGGGCGACACCTACGACCTGCCCTACGAGAGCGGCGTCGCCGACGTGCTGTTCACCTCGTGCCATCCTCCGTTCGTGTCCTCGTCGCCCGGCGAGCGCATCCAGGCGTTCGGCGAAGCGGCGCGGGTGCTCAAGGAGGGCGGCGAGTTCGTGCTCTTCCCCTGGACCGGCCAGGGCGAGCACCCGGCGGTCAAGGCCTTCATCGACAAGCACTTCGAAGTCGTGGACCGGCAGGTTTCGTTCTACGGCGCCGATCGCCAGATGGTGGTCTTCCGCAAGAAGGCGTAGGCGCCGTCCCTCCCGAACCGCAGCCATTCGATGGGGCCGTCTGAGATCGTCGCGCGGTTCGGCAGTCCACTGTACATCTACGACGCCGACGCCGTGCGCCGCGCGTGGCGCGCGTTCACCGCCGCCTTCCCCTACGCGCCGTGCGACGTGCACTTCGCCATCGTGTGCAACAAGAACGCGCACCTGGTGCGCCTGCTGCACAGCCTGGGCGCGGGGATCCACGCGAACACGCCGGGCGACGCCTACGCCGCCATGGCGGCCGGCGTCTTCCCCTCGCGGATCATGTACAGCGGCACCAACCTCGACCGCGATGACCGCGCCTTCTTGCTCGAGCACGGCATCGCGCTCAACGTCGACTCGCTGGATCAACTGCGGGAATTGACCTGCGCGGCGGTGGGCCTGCGCCTGTTGATCGACGACGAGGCGCGGGGAAATCGCATCGGCGTGACCGCGGCGGAACTGCCCCAGGCGGTTGCCACGGGGATTCGCATCGAAGGCCTCCACATGTACGCGGGCACCAACGGGATGCGCGAGGCGCGCTTCCTCGAGTGCATGGATCGCATGCTCGAGGCCAGCGACGCCCTTCCGGATCTGGCGTATTTGAATCTCGGCGGCGGGTTTGGAATTCCCTATCGCGCGGGCCAGCCGCCGCTGGACGTCGCGCGTCTGGGCGCGGCGGTTTCCGCGCGCATGGAGGCGCTTTGCCAGCGACGCGGCCGCCGCATCCGCCTCATCGTGGAACCGGGCCGCGTGCTGGTCGGCGCCGCGGGGACCCTCCTCACCACCGTGGTCTCCGTGAAGGAGCGCGGCGGGCGCCGTTTTGTCGGCGTGGACACCACGGTGGGGAACATTGTCGTCGAGAGCGTGTACCACGCGCACCATCGCATATCGGCGCTTATGGACGGGCCGTTGCTGGAAATCCCCACCGAAGTTTGCGGAAACACCACCCACTCGCGGGATTTTCTCGCGCGCAACTGCCGCTTGCCCGCGCTGCGCCCCGGGGATCTCCTCGCGCTGCACGACGTGGGTGCATACGGCTACGCGATGTCCAGCCACTTTCTGAATCGCCCGCGCCCGGCCGAAGTGGTGCTCGACGGCGGCGAGGCCACTCTCTCCACGCGCCGCGAGACGTTCGCGGATCTCACGGCCATGCAGGTGCGCGCATGAGCGGCATCTGCGGATGGATGGGAAACGCGCCGGTCGGCACGCTCGACTTGATGTTGGAAGCGATCGACTATCGCGGCGACCAGACCGACAGGTGGCACTCCGAGGAAGCCGCCCTGGGCTATCGCTGGTGGGGTGACCGCCCGGGAAAGTCCCCCTCCATTCATCGCGCCGCGCCACACTTCGTGGCCTGCGCCGGCAGCCTTGCCCCGCCGCGGGAAAATCCGGCCGCGGCAATGCCCGACATACTCGGTGGTCGGCTCGACACCGTGGACGGCGCTTTCGTTGCGGCCCACTGGGACGCCGGCGCGGGGCGCCTTACCTTGATTCGGGATCCGTTCGGGGTGCGCTCCCTGTATTATCTGGAGCACGGCGGCGTGCTGTATTTTGCCAGCGAGCTGAAGCAATTGCTGGCCATTCCCAATTTACCGATCGCGCTCAATTACCCGGCGCTGCACAAATATCTGACCTTTTCTTTCGTGCCCGGGGAGGACGTGCCCATCCGCGGCGTGCGCCGCCTGCTCCCCGGCCAGGTGCTGCACGCGCAGAGCGGCGGTATCGTCACCCGTCCGTACTTCATCCTGCGCGAGGAGATCAATCCAGCGCTGGGCGATCGCAAGGCGGCGGTGAAGCTGATCCGCTCCCGGATGCGCGACGGCATCCGCCGCCGCTTGAACGGCGAATCGGAAGTGGCGGTATTTCTCTCCGGCGGCATCGACTCGTCGGCGGTGGCCCACTGGCTGACCCGGGAAGGCGTGAAGGTGCGGCCCTTCAGCCTGGATTTCGGGCGCGACTCGGTGGAGAAGGAGCAGGCCGCCACCGTGGCCTCCACGCTGGGCCTGGATCTGCAATGGGTGCCCATGGACGGAAGCGAGTTGGCGCCAGTCCTGATGGATCTGGTGTGGAAGCTCGATCTTCCGTTTGGCGACGCGGTGACCGGGCCCCAGTATCTTCTTGCCAGGCGCGCCCGCGAGGCCGGATTGTCGTGCGTGTACAACGGCGAGGGCGGTGATCAATTGTTCGGCGGCTGGACTTCCAAGCCCATGATCGCGGCCGAGTTGTACTCGGGGATGTTCGCGGCCCGTGAAGATTCGCGCGAGGCGCGCTACCTGCGTTCCTACCACCGCTTCTACGGCCGCGAGGATCTGCTCTACAGCGCCTCGTTCCATGCCGAGATTGGCCCACCCGGCACGAGACGCGCGCTGCTGGCGCCCTACCTGGAAAGCGGCGAGGCCGACACGTTTCTCAACCGCGTGCGGCTGGCCGACATCCACTTGAAGGGCTCGCAGAATATTCTGCCGCGCGCCGAGCGCACCGCGAACGGATGGGGCATCGACGTGAGGGTGCCGCTGTTTGACCGCGCGCTGGCCGAAACGTCGTTTCAACTTCCGCCGGAGATGAAGCTGCACGGGGCCTGTGAAAAATACGTCCTCAAGCTGATCATGAGCAAGTATTTCCCGCGCGAGATCGTGTGGCGGAAGAAATTCGGGATGAGCGTGCCCATCACCCGGTGGACGCTGGGACCGCTGGCCGCGCCCCTGCACGATCTGCTCAGCGCACAGTCCTTGAAGCGGCGCGACCTGTTCCGTCCTGAGTACGTGGCCACCATGCTGGCCGGGCGGAATGATGCCGATGACGTGCGCCGCCGCCGCGTCGGCGAGCGTTTGTGGTGCCTGGCGATGCTGGAGGCGTGGCTGCGAATCTTCGTGGATGGGAAGGGCCGCCGTCCGTGAAGTGCATCCGCTGCAACCGCGAGTCGAAGAAATCCGAGCGGAGCGACGGAAAGTGTCCGGGCTGCCGGTGGCCCTTTGCGTTTGAGCCGGCCGCTGGAGATCCCTACACCGATCCGGCGTTCCAGAGTGCCATCGACGCGGTGTCGGCCCAGGGCCGCATCCGCTGGCTGCCGGAGAACCTGACCTACGAGTTGTGGCGGCGCGCCATCGTGAAGCGGCGTAAGCAACTGCCGGGCTGCATGTTCGCGTGCGGGTTCGTCGCCTTCGGGCTGGCGGTGATTTTCGCCTTCAATTTCAACGTCTGGTCGGGCGCGGCCGTGATCGTGGCCGCCCTGGCGCTGATGTACAAGATGTACAGCGCCCGCCCGGCCCGTCCGGAACACTCGGAAACCCTGCGCCATCTGGAGAAGTGGATCGCGGCGCACGGCACGCCAGAGACGCTCATCGTGCGCCAGGAAGTGTTGCCGCGGCGCCGCCCCATGGAGGCGGACGTCGGAGACTATTCGTTCGATCGCGCGGTGATCACCGATCGCTCGTCCGCCGTTGACCTGCTGGTGGCCAACAATTTCCACTTTGAGAACAACTGCGCGATATTGTCCGTCGATGGATACCCGCCACACGCCTTTGAAGTCGTGCGCAAGATGCTGCGGCGAAATCCCCGCCTGCAGGTGTTCGCGCTGCACGATGCCACTCCGGTGGGCTGCGGGCAGGCGCACGTGCTGGCCAACGACCCCGAGTGGTTCACGCAAGGAGCACGCGTGGTGGACGTCGGCTTGCGGCCCGCGCACACCCTTGGCTGGCGTGCCCTCTGGGGCCCGGCCGTGGGCGCGCTGGCCGGCATGCCCGGGCTGGGCGCGGCGGACGCCGCGTGGCTCCGACGATATTCCCTGGAGCTGGCGGCGCTGCCGCCGGAGCAGGTCCTCAAGCGGTTGTTCCACGCTATCTCGAAGCCCGTGACCGAGGAGGGCGGCGCGGACAGCGACAGCGACTGGGTGGGCGTCCACCTCGACGACTCCTTCGAGAGCGAGGCTGGCGCGGGGGAGGGCGGCGATGACGGTTTCGGCTGAGCGCGTCGCGCCCGGACCGCCGCTCGGCCAGGACGCGGTCCGCGCGCGACCCTGCGGGAGAGTCGCCGGGGCGTGGCCGGGCCCGCCCGAGGTCCTCGTGGACGAGGACGCCTGCACCCTTGACGGCGCGCCGATCACCGACTGGGCCCGCGTGCTGGATCGCCTGGGCGAGGTTTGCGGCGCGTTCGCGCTGGCGGCCCGCGTGGATGACGCACTGCTGCTGGCCCGTGACGGAGTGGGGGAGCGCACTCTCTTTTATGCGCAGGTCGGCGACGGCGTCGTCTTCGGGCCGTCCCCAGGGGCGGTCCTGGCGAGCGGGCGGGTGGCCCGCCGGGTGCATATCCCCAGCGTGGCGGCTTATCTCGTGTATGCCTACGTGCCGGGCGAGCGCACGATGGTGGAAGACGTCCGCGAGGTGCTGCCGGGGGAATTGCTGACGTTTCGCCCGGGACGCCCGCCCGAGCGCCGACGCCTCTGGCGGCTGCCCGCCGAGCCGAGCGGCCCGTCCGACGAGGGCGCGCTGCGCGTCAGACTCCGCGCGGCCCTGGACGAAGCGGTGCGCCGTCGACTTCCTCATGGCGAGGTGGGCGCGACGCTCTCCGGCGGCATTGACTCCAGCCTCGTCGTGGCGCTGGCGGCTCGGATGCACTCGGAAAAAATCCGCACCTGGTCGGTCTCTTTCGGCGACGAATATCGCAACGAGCTGCCCTTCAGCAATCTTGTGGCGCGCCACTGCGACACGCGCCACACGGTGCTCGAATTGCCCGCGGAAACCGTGGTGCGCCACCTCGACGAGGCCATTGC